>Ga0224510_10001750_pt1 | contig 13837 bp, 14 predicted proteins | sample SF_May12_sed_USG_FD_170161 | JGI IMG/M metagenome (GOLD analysis project Ga0224510, IMG submission 170161) | Sediment microbial communities from San Francisco Bay, California, United States - SF_May12_sed_USGS_4_1 | ecosystem: Environmental > Aquatic > Marine > Sediment | place: USA: California... | reverse complement strand
GGCCCGCGGCGTAGAAGAACTTGTTGATCGACGGCGCGAGTGGCGCGCCACCGGAGACGAAGTAGCGGAGGCGGCCGCCCGTGCGCTCCTTGAGCTTGGAGAAGACGAGCTTCTGCGCCACGCCGTACTGCCAGGCGAGGAACCCGCCCGGCTCGCGCCCGGCGAGCTTCTCGTCGGCCCACCGGTCGGCCACGCCGCGCGCCCAGCCGAAGATGCGCGCCTTGATCGCGCCGCCGGAGAGGGCGCCCTCCAGCACGCGTGCATACATCTTCTCGAAGAGGCGCGGCACCGACATCGCGTAGTGCGGCCGCACCTCCACCAGGTTCACCGGCACCGCGTCGATGCTCTCGGCGTACGCGATCGTGACGCCGCCGGCGAAGAAGAGGTAGTCGCCCATCCGCTCGAAGATGTGCGAGAGCGGGAGGAAGCTGAGCGCCACCTCGCCCGCGCGCAGCGGCACCTTGCCCTCCGACGCGAGGACGTTGGAGGCGATGTTGTCGTGCGTGAGCATCACGCCCTTGGGCAGGCCGGTGGTGCCCGACGTGTAGATGAGCGTCGCCAGCTGGTCGGGCTGCACCGCCAGCGCGCCCGCCTTCCACTCGGCGGCCCTGGCGGCGGTGTCGAGCGCCGCGCCCTTCGCCTCCAGTTCGCCGATCGTGAGGTCGACGCCGGGCGGCTTGGGCTCGGTGAAGCTGATCACCGTGCGCACGCCCTTCAGCTCGCCGCGCACCGAGGCCACCTTCGCCGCCTGCTCCGCCGTGGACACGAACAGGGCGGCCGCGCCCGAGTCGTTGAGCGGATGCACCACCTGCTCCGCGGGGAGCGTCGGGTAGATGGGCACGTCGGTCATCCCGCCGCCCAGGCAAGCCCAGTCGGCGAGCGCCCATTCGGGCCGGTTCTCGGAGAGGATCCCCACCCGGTCGCCGCGCTGCACGCCGATCGCGCCGAGTCCGAGCGAGATGCGGCGCACGCGCTCCAGCACCTCGCGGTGGCTGATCGGGACGTAGCGGGCGTCGCGCTTGTACAGGTAGGCGGCCTCGCCGCCGTGCTGCTCGATGCCGCGGAAGAAGAGCGCGGTGAGCGTCGTGGGTGCGGGGCGCGGTCCACCGGAAACCATCGTCATCGCGGGGCTCGGCATGATGGGAGGATCAGGGGGCGGGTGGTGCGACGTGCACCACGAAGCGCACCGGGCTCCCGCGCACGGGGACGCCGAAGCGCTTCACGTCGGCCACCACCACGAAGCTGTCGGTGGCCGGCGTGATGGTGTTGGCGAAGACGCGCAGGCGCCTCGCCGAGGTGCCGTCGGTCTTCGTGGTGTCGAGCTGTGAGCGGCGCCCCGCGGTGCTCTGCAGCGCGACCCGCGAGGTATCCGTCAGGGAGAGCGTATCGCCATCGTGCAGCACGCGCCAGCGCACCAGCCAACCGGTGACGGCCGGGGCCACGCCACCCGCGACGTCGAAGCTCTGCAGCGTGACCGTCATCTGGGGCGCGAGGTTGGAGCTCACGTCGGGGAGCGCATAGGTGTAGGAGAGGTCCGTCACCGTCGGCGCGATGAGCGTGTCCGGGCTCCGCGTGACCGCGATGGTCCGGTGTGGCGACTGCAGGCCGTTGATGCTCGCCACGAGCCGGATGGTGCCGCTGCGCCGCGTGTTCGCCAGGAGGCCTCCCGCGTCGATCACGACCCCGGTGTCGAGCGAGAGGAAGGTGATCGGCGCCCCGGCGATCACCCCGCCGCTCGCGTTGTAGGCCACGCCGCGGAGCGGCGCCGCATTGCCGAGCGAGTCGCGCAGCGTGTCGCCCGCGAGCACGGCGGGGTAGGGGATGCTGTCGAACTCCAGCGCGACGGCCACATCGGGCGCGCCACTCACGTTCACGCACGCGCCGGAGGTCGCGACGGCGACCGCGACGACGAGGGCCAGTGGCGCGATGAGCCGCCGCGTGCTCACATCCCGGCGCGTTCGGCGAGGCGCGTCGCGAGGTTCACGTACGCCTGCGACGCGGCGTCGGCCGGCGAGCGCACCACCGCCGGCTGTCCCGCCGCGAATGCCTCGGCGATGGCGTGCGAGCGGGGGACGACGATGTCGAACATCAGGTGCGGTGGGACCTTCTCGCGGATGTAGGCGGCGGTCGTCTCGCAGGCCGGATTCCCCTCCTCGTACATCGTGAGGAGGATCCCGTCGAACACGAGGCGGTCCTGCTGCGTCACGATGTCCTGGATCCCGCGCAGCATCTGCGGCGTGGTCTGGAGCGCGAGTGGCTCGGCCTGCAGCGGGATCAGCACGCGGTCGGCGGAGGCGAGCGTGCCGCGCGTGACCGGACCGAGCCCCGGTGGCGTGTCCACCACGACGATGTCGCAGCGCTCGCTCGCCGAGTTGAGCATCCGCGCGAGCAGGTCGGACGAGGCGATCTGCTCCTGGTACGCCGTGTGGTCCACCGCGTCGGTCACGCTCCCGGCGAGCATCACGCGCAGCCAGGGGAGGGTGGTGGGGAGGAGCACGTCGCGGAGCGTGCGCTCACCGGAGAGGTGGTCGGCGAACCCGTAGCTCGGGTGTCCGCGCCGGAGGCCCGCGCCGTAGCGGACGGACCCCTGCGGGTCGACGTCCACGAGCAGCGTCTTGAGGCCGCGCCGCGCGAACGCGGCCGCGAGGTTCACCGCGGTGGTCGTCTTGCCCACCCCTCCCTTCTGGCTCACGACAGCGAGGACGACTCCCAATTCACTCCCCTGCGGCTGGCGTCGCCCCGTCCATCGGGGCGCGCAGTTGGTCGAGCGTGGCGCGTGCGTGCGCCACCCAGCGCGCGGCATCCGGGCCGCTCGGCGGCTTGGCCAGGAACGCGTTCAGGTGCTTGATCGCCCCGGGCGCATCCCCGCGCTTCACGAGCAGGAAGGCGAGCCCGTAGTGCGCGCCGGAGAGCGTCGGCTCGAGGTCCAGCGCCTTCCGGTACGCCCGCACCGCCTCCTCCAGCCGTCCGATCCGCGAGAGGGCGATGGCCATGTTCTGGAGGATCTTCAGGTCGTCCGGGCGTTCGCGGAGGGCGAGACGGTAGCTCGTCACGGCCGCGTCGTAGTCACCCTGACGCTCGAGCACCAGCGCCTCGTTGAGATAATCGAGACGCTGCCGGTTCTGCGCGGACTCGGTGCGGCCGCCGAAGAGGCGGTCCCAGAATGACATGGCGTGTCGAGATGAGGCGGGTGTCCCGCACAAGCTATTGGTGCGGAATGGGGCCAGCAACCGCGCACGGCGGCCCGGAGCGGCCCGTCGCGCCCGTGGGTAGCTTGCAGGTGTCCGTTCATCCGACCTCCCGAGGCCGTTCCCATGTCGTCGAACCGCTTCACCTCAGATCCCAAGCGCGAGACACTCTACGTCGACTGGCCGCTCTTCGGCGAGTTGTCGCGGGCGCTCGCGCTGAAGGTGTCACACGATTTCGAGCCCGAGGTCGTGGTGGGCGTGGCGACCGCGGGGGTCGTGCCGGGCGCGGTGGTGGCGGCGATGCTCGACCTCCCCTTCCACTCGATCATCGTGAGCCGGCGCTACCAGGCGGCGACGGTCCGCGAGACGCCAGCCGTGCTCTCGGCGGCTCCCGCCGAGGTGATGGGCAGGCGCGTGCTCCTGGTGGACCAGACCTGCAACGCGGGCGACACCATGCGGCTCGCGATCGCGGCGGTGGTCAACGGGGGCGCCAGCGAGGTGCGCACCGCGGTGAGCTTCCGCACCGGCGCCTACCAGCCCGACTACCACGCCCTCGAGACCGAGAGCAACATCGTGCTGCCGTGGGACCACGAGTCGATCGTGGATGGGGAGCTGCGCACCAACCCGAAGTACGGGCCGTACAGCGACTGACCGGTGCGGCCACGACGGACCGTCGGAACCTCCGGACCCGGCTGCGTGTTGTTGGGCCATGAGGTGCTCGTCCGGCGGCCGATGCTGATCGATTGCGACGCGGTGGTGCGCGAGCTCTGGGACTTCCTCGACGAGGAACTCTCCGGTGAGCGCATCGCACTCATCGAGGCGCACGTGGCGCTCTGTGAGCGATGCGGCCCACACGTCGTGTTCGGCCGGGCCTTCAAGGCGGCGGTCCGCACCGCGCGGGATGTGGCGATGGCGCCGGCGCACCTCGGACCCCGTGTGCGGGAGGCACTCCGCGCGCAGGGGTTCTCCGATCCACGATGAGCCTTGCGGACGGCACCGCCGGCGATCCAGCCGGCACCGTCAGAGCCACGTTGCGCGGAACCTCAGCGGCGAGACCCGATGCCTAGATCATTGCGTGGGATGCTCCTCAGCGGCACGACGTTCACCATGCTCGTCGTCCTGGCCGGTTGCGGCTTCGGTGGAGACGGTCCGGCCGGGAATCCCGGCGGAGCGGCGACCGCGGTGTCCATCTCGAACAACGCCTTCACCCCGTCGTCGGTGACGATCGCGGCCGGCGCCACGGTCAGGTGGACGTGGGTCTCTGGCGCCGCGAACCACAACGTCACATTCGACGACGGGCCGGCGTCCTTCACGCAGAACAACGGGACGTTCTCGAGGACCTTCGCGGACGCCGGTACCTACGGGTATCAGTGCACCATCCACGGCCCGGCGATGTCGGGCACCGTCGTGGTGCAGTGATCCGCCTGGCGCGCGAGGCGGTGCGCCGCGCGTGCTGAGTCGCGAACCCGGATCGGAGGATCGCCGTGGCTGAATCGCAGTGGCACGACGTGGGCGCCGAGGCGGAGCTTCGCGCGCGTCCGCTGACCCCGGTGACGATCGGGCGGCTCCGGGTCGCGATCTCGTATCGAGACGGCGCGTTCGGTGCGGTGCACGGCGCCTGCTCGCACGCCGGGGGACCGCTCGGTGAGGGCACGCTCGACGGCGACTACGTGGTCTGCCCCTGGCACCACTGGAAGTACCACCGGCAGACGGGACTCGGCGAGCCGGGCTACGAGGAGGATGCGGTGCCGCGCTACCAGGTGCGCGTCCAGGACGGGCGCGTGCAGGTGGACGTCGCGAGCGCCACCAGGCGCTCACGGATCCCGCACGATCCGCACCCACTCGCGCGCAAGGTGGAGCGCGCCCCGGGGCCGCCCCGCGTGCTGGGCATCTCCACGACGAACATGGAGCAGGGGCATCCGCGATACTCCACCTCGGAGGCGCTGCTCGAGCACGCGCTTGGCTACGCGGCGGGCACGCTGCACGCGGAGCAGCAGCTGATCCGCCTGCGCGACCTCGCCTTCCGCTCCTGCGAGGGGTTCTACTCGAAGAGCGCGAAGGCGTGCACCTGGCCCTGTTCCATCACGCAGATGGACCCCGACGACCAGCTCGACCGGGTGTACGAGGCGGTGGTGCACTGGGCCGACGTGGTGCTCGTCTCCACGCCGATCCGCTGGGGGAACGCGTCCGCGCTCTACTACAGGATGATCGAGCGGTTCAACTGCATCCAGAACCAGGTCACGATCGCGAATCGCGTGCTGCTGCAGAACAAGGTGGGGGCGTTCATCATCACCGGCGGCCAGGACAACGTGCAGCAGGTCGCCGGCCACCTGCTCGGCTTCTTCGGGGAGATCGGCTTCCACTTCCCGCAGTTCCCCTACGTGGCGCACAGCCGCGGGTGGACCGCGGAGGACATGGAGAACAACGTGCGCTTCGTGCAGGAGAGCGCCGAGCTGCGCGAGGGAGCGGAGCAGCTCACCGCGCGGGCCGTGGACCACGCGCGGCTCCTCCTCGACCACCAGGATGCGCCGCACCTCTCGTCGCGTGGCGGGCGGAAGGCGCACCGCATGGCGAGAGCGCGCATCGGCGACGAACCGACGGCCTGACCGGCACGCCGGCCGCCGCTACGCCAGTTCCTGCAGCGCCTCCTCGTAGCCCACGCCCTCGGTGAGCCGCTGGTACACGTGCGACACCACGTCGGCGCTCGTGAGCAGGAACCGGCAGCGCTCGGCGCCGTGCGAGCGGCACTCCACCTCGATGCAACCCACCACGTCGTCGGCCACGTGGCCGAAGAAGTCGGAGAGCATCCCGGCCGAGTAGTAGCACGAGGGGTACGGCATGGCGGCCTCGGGATCCGCCTCCGACCAATCCGCGCTGTCGAGTGCCACCGCGGCGTCGCCCAGCGACGTCAGCGTGACGGTGCCCCAGCCCGACTCCGTGAAGAAGCGCGCCGCCGCCTGCTGGAAGGCCGCGTATGGCATCGCCTCGGGCGATCCCTGACCGTGCTCCCCGCACCAGGCGGCGAACGACGCGAACACCGACTCGCCGCCGGCATGCCCCGACTCCTGCAGCACGGCGGCGAAGCCGTCGCCCAGGTCGCGCACGAGGGCGGCGCGCAGCGCGCGGAGGGAGGCGTGCGGGATCGCCGAGTGCGAGGCGGGGCTCATCGTGCGCGGGGTCATGGGTGTGGACGTCCGGGGGGAAAGAAGGGTCAGCCGCCAAGCCGGCGCAAGAGTTCCGCCTCGTCGATCACCGTGATGCCGAGCTGCTCGGCCTTCTCGAGCTTGCTCCCGGCTTCCGCGCCGGCGACGACCAGGTCGGTGGCCTTGGAGACCGAGCTCGTCACCTTGCCGCCGGCGTTCTCGATGCGTTCGGTGGCCTGGCCGCGCGAGAGTGTCGGCAGCGTCCCCGTGAGGACGACCTTGAGACCCTTGAAGGCCCCGTCGGCGGCGATGGCGCGCGGCTCGTCCATGCGGAGTCCGGCCGTCGCCAGTCGCTCGACGAGCGCACGCCCCGTGGGGTCGGCGAACCAGGCGTGCACCGACTCGGCGATCGTGTGGCCGAGGCCGTGCAGCGCCTCGATCTCCTCCACCGAGGCTCTCGCGAGGGCGTCCATGGTGCCGAAGCTGCGCGCGAGCAACTTGGCCGACTCCGCGCCGACGTGGCGGATGCCGAGGGCATTGAGGAGACGCGCGAGGGGCTGCTGCCGCGACGCGTCGATCGCGGCGATGAGCTGGTCGGCGCTCCTCTCCGCGAATCGCTCGAGCGCCTGGACCTGCCGTGCGGTGAGCGCGTAGAGGTCGGCCGCGTCGGTCACGAGGCCGGCGGCGATGAGTTGCTCGAGACGCTGGTAGCTGAGGCCGCGGATGTCCATCCCGTCGCGCGAGGCGAAGTGCGCGAGCGCCTCGAGCCGGCGGCCGGCACACGAGAGGTTCGGGCAGTAGATCGCCACCTCTTCCTCGTCGCGCCGCACGGCCGTGCCGCAGGCCGGGCAATGGGTCGGCGCCTGCACGGCGTGCTCGTCTCCAGCGCGCTTGGCGGGGATCGGCCCCAGGATCTGCGGGATCACCTCGCCGGCGCGCTTCACCTGCACCCAGTCGCCGATGCGCAGGTCCTTCTCCGCCACCAGGTCGAAGTTGTGCAGCGTGGCGTAGTTGATCGTCGCGCCGCCGACCTCCACCGGCGCGAGCACCGCGCGCGGCGTGAGGGCGCCGGTGCGCCCCACCTGTACCTCGATGTCGAGCAGGACGGTCTCGGCGATGTCGGGCGCGAACTTCCGCGCGACCGCCCAGCGTGGCACGCGGCCGCCCACCACGCCGAGTTCCGACTGGAGGGTGAGCCGGTTGACCTTCACCACGCCGCCGTCGATGGCGAACGGGAGGGCCGGGCGGATGGTCGCCTCCACCTCGCGGGCCCACGCGTGCACGCCGTCGAGCGAGGGACACCGGCGCCGGTGCGGCGCGACGGGGATCCCCCAGCCGGCGAGCGTCTCGAGCAGGTCCCACTGCGTGGCGAAGGGGAGGGTGTCCGCGCCCGGCACCGCGAAGGCGTAGCCGAAGAAGCGGAGCGGCTTCTTCGCCGACTCGCGCGGGTCCTTCTGCCGGAGCGCCCCGGCGGCGGAGTTGCGCGGGTTGGTGAAGACGTCCTCGCCCGCGCGCACCCGCTCCGCGTTCATCCGCTCGAAGCCCTCGAAGGTCATGTAGACCTCGCCGCGGATCTCGATCTCGTCGGGCCAGCCCTTGCCGTCGAGGTGCCGCGGGATGTCGGCGATGGTGCGCACGTTCGCCGTGACGTCCTCGCCCACGCTGCCGTTGCCGCGCGTGGCACCGATCGCCAGCGTGCCCCGGCGATAGGTGAGCGAGATGGCGGCGCCGTCGATCTTGAGCTCGCAGCAGTAGCCGTCGGTGTCCACCGCATCGCCGACGAGCTTCCGGAGCCGCACGTCCCACTCGGCGAGTTCCGCCTCGTCGAACGCGTTGTCGAGCGATGCCATCGGCACCAGGTGCGTGTGCTTGGCGAGGTGGCTCGCGCCCACCGCCGCACCCACGCGCGCGGTGGGGGAGTCCTCGTCGCGGAGCTCGGGGTGGTCGCGCTCGAGCGCCTGCAGCTCGCGGAAGAGCTTGTCATAGGCCGCGTCGGAGAGCGTCGGCGCGTCGAGCACGTAGTACTCGTGCGCCGCCCGCTCGAGCTGCCGGCGCAGCTCGGCCACGCGCGCCGCGGGGGCGCTCCGATCAGCCACGATCGGGCGCCCCCGGGGAACCGCCGGCCGCCCGCGTCATCGGCGTGCTCAGTCGGCGGCGTCCGCGCCGTCGGCTTCCGCCAGCCCGCCCTGCAGCAGGAAGTTCTCGACGAAGAAGAGGCCCGGCTCGCCGGCGCGCTTCACCATCCGCAGGAGCGTGTCCATCGAGGAGACCTCCTCGCGCTGCTCGTTCACGAACCACTCGAGTGCGTTCTTGGAGAGATGGTCCTTGTCCTTGATGGCGAGGTCCACGATCGCGTTGATCTGCCCGGTGACGCGGAGCTCGGAGTCGAGCGCCAGCTTCACGGCGTCCGCGGCGCTCTTGAACGTCGCGCGGGGCGCGGGGATCGCGGGGATCCTGAGCTCGCCGCCCGCGTCGAGGATGTAGCGGACGAAGCGCATCGCGTGGTCGCGCTCCTCGGCCGCCTGCTTGAAGAAGTGCGCGGAGAGCGTGGGCAGCCCCTCGGCGTCGAAGTAGGACGCGACGGCGATGTACTGGTGCGAGGCGCCGAGCTCGTTGCCCACCTGCTCGTTCAGGGCCGTGTTCATCTTCTTGCTGATCATCATGGAATGGACTCCCGGGAGTGCCGGCGGTTTATTGAGGGCGTGGGCCGAGCGGCGCGAGGGGTGCGACGCTGCGTGGCCGAAGTCTAACGTTGCCAGAGCGAACAGGACGGGTCAATGACGGTCGTGGAGCTCATCGAGCGGAAGCGCGACGGTGGGCGTCTCACCCCCGAGGAGTGGCGGTCGCTCATGGCCGCCTACGCGCGTGGCGACGTGCCCGATTATCAGATCGCCGCACTGGCGATGGCCGTCTACTTCCGCGGGATGGACGACGCCGAGACGGACGCGCTCATGTCGGCGATGCTGGCGAGCGGGCGACGGCTCGACCTCGCGCACCTCTCCGTGCCACGCGTGGACAAGCACTCCACCGGCGGCGTCGGCGACAAGGTCTCGATCATCCTGGCGCCCCTCGTCGCCGCCTGCGGCGTGGCCGTGCCGATGATGTCGGGCCGCGGGCTCGGCCACACCGGCGGCACGCTCGACAAGCTGGAGAGCATCCCGGGCTTCGAGACGCGCCTCTCCCTCGAGCGGGCGGCGAAGCAGGTGGAGCGGATCGGGTGTGCGATGCTCGGCCAGACGAGCGAGATCGCGCCCGCCGACCGCCGCTTCTATTCCCTGCGTGACGCGACCGCGACCGTGGACGCGATCCCCCTCATCGCCGCGAGCATCATGAGCAAGAAGCTCGCCGAGGGGCTCACCGGCCTCGTGCTCGACGTGAAGACCGGCGCCGGCGCGTTCATGCCGAAGTTCGACGACGCGTTGCGGCTCGCGCAGACGATGATCGCGCTCGGCGAGCGGCACGGCTGCCCGACGGTCGCCCTGCTCACGGACATGGATGCGCCGCTCGGCGAGGCGTGCGGGAACGCGGTGGAGGTGGCCGAGGCGATCGCGGTGATGCGCGGGGGCGGTCCGGCGGACCTGCGCGAGGTGACGCTCGCGCTCGCGGCGGAGATGCTGCTCCTGGGCGCGGTGGCCGCGGACCGCCACGTCGCGCGCGCGAAGGCCGCGGAGGCGCTCACGAGCGGGGCCGCGCTCGCCAAGTTCCGCGAGATCGTGCAGGCGCAGGGGGGGCATCCGGGTGCGGTGGACGATCCCGTACAGCACCTGCCGCAGGCGCCGCTCCGGGTGGCGGTGGCCGCGGAGCGGAACGGGGTGGTGCAGCGCGTCGAGCCGCGGACCATCGGCCGCGCCATCTCGACCCTGGGCGGGGGGCGCCTCCGGGTGGAGGATGACATCGACCACGCCGTGGGCTTCCTGGTGCACGTGAAGCCGGGGAGCGCGGTGCGGACCGGTGAGCCGCTCGCGACGATCCTGGCACGCGACGCCGCCACGCTCGCGGTCGCTCGGGAGGCACTGGGCCGGGCGATCGTGCTCGGCGACTCGGCGCCGCCCGCCCGGCCCCGCGTCTCGCACCGGGTCGGCGCCGGGGGGGTGGAAGAAGTGCCCCCGTCGGGTGCAAGTTGGTGACCATGGACCTCCAGAAGATGGCCGCCCTCGGGGCGCAGGCTGCTGCCGGCGGGATCGTCGCCGCGTGGTTCGGGTTCCTCTATGTCATCCGTCCGGTGCCGACCGGCGGGATCGACCACGCCCTCTGGCAGGTGGCTGCGTACTCGACCGTCGTGCTCTTCGGCCTGCTGGCGCTGGTGCACCTCTACTTCGCGGCGCAGCTCAAGCGCGGAGCCGACTCGATCCGCGGATAGCGCCCCACCGGCGCGCCGGGCGGATGGAAGGCACGAAGGGCCGGAGCGACCGCTCCGGCCCTTCGTGCGTCCCGGGACCTGCCGGACTCAGACGTCGAGGTTCGAGACGAACTTGGCGTTCTTCTCGATGAAGTCGCGCCGCGGCTCGACGTCGTCGCCCATGAGGGTCTGGAAGACCTCGTTCGCCTCGACCGCGTCGTCCATCGTCACCTTGAGGATGGTGCGCGTCTCCGGGTCCATCGTCGTCTTCCAGAGCTGGTCCGGGTTCATCTCGCCAAGGCCCTTGTAGCGTTGGAGACCGATGTTGGTCTTGCCCTCGCCGTTGCCGCCCATGCGCGCCATGATCGCGTCGCGCTCCTCGAGGTCGTAGGCGTAGTACTCCTCCTTCCCCTTCGCCACCCGGTAGAGCGGCGGCTGCGCGATGTAGATCATCCCGGCGTCGATCAGCTCGTGCATCTGGCGGAAGAAGAACGTGAGCAGGAGCGTCCGGATGTGGGCGCCGTCCACGTCGGCGTCGGTCATGATGATGATCTTGTGGTACCGGACATTGTCGATCTGGAACTCTTCCTTGATGCCGGCGCCGATCGCCGTGATGATCGTCCGGATCTCCTCGTTGCTGAGGATCTTGTCGATGCGGGCCTTCTCGACGTTCAGGATCTTGCCGCGCAGGGGCAGGATCGCCTGGAACATCCGGTCGCGCCCCTGCTTGGCGGAGCCACCGGCCGAGTCGCCCTCGACGAGGTAGATCTCGCACATCGCCGGGTCGGAGAGCGAGCAGTCGGCGAGCTTGCCCGGGAGGTTGCCGACGTCGAGCGCCGACTTCTTGCGGGTGAGGTCGCGCGCCTTGCGGGCCGCCTCGCGCGCACGGGAGGCCGAGAGGGCCTTCTCGAGCACGATGTTGGCGACGCGCGGATGCTCCTCGAGGTACGAGGCCAGCCATTCGTTCACGACCGTCTTGACCGCGCTCTCCACCTCGGAGTTGCCCAGCTTCGTCTTGGTCTGCCCTTCGAACTGCGGGTCGCGCAGGCGGATCGAGATGATCGCGGTCAAGCCCTCGCGCGTGTCGGGGCCCTCGAGGTTGTCCTCCTTCTCCTTGAGGATCCCCTTTTCGCGCGCATACGAGTTGAGCGTGCCGGTCAGAGCGGTGCGGAAGCCCGAGAGGTGGGTGCCGCCCTCGTGCGTGTTGATGTTGTTCGCGTAGCTGTGGACCGCTTCGGTGTACCCGGCCGTCCACTGCATGGCGACCTCGATGACGCCCTCCTCGGCCTCCGATTCGAAGTAGACGACGTCCTTGTGGATCGCCTCGCGACCGGTCCTGTTGAGGTGGCGGACGAAGTCGACGATGCCGCCCTCGGCGTGGAAGGTCTGCTCGCGCGGCTCGCCCCGCTCGTCGATGAGGGTGATCGACAGTCCGCGCGTCAGGAACGCGGTGTCCTCGAACCGCTTCGCGAGGGTGTCGTAGTCGAAGACCGGATCGTCGAAGATGTCCTCGTCCGGCTTGAAGCTGATGGTGGTGCCGGTGACGTCGCTCGGCTCGCCCTTTTCGATGGGGCCTTCCGGCTCGCCGCCCGCGCGGTAGCGCTGATACCAGACGAACCCCTCGCGACGCACCTCGGCGGTGAGCGACTCGGACAGGGCGTTGACGACCGACACCCCGACGCCGTGCAGTCCGCCGGACACCTTGTACCCCTCGCCGCCGAACTTCCCGCCGGCGTGAAGGACCGTCAGAACGACCTCCAGCGCGCTCTTGCCGCCCTGGTCGGCCATGGCGGAGACGGGGATTCCGCGTCCGTTGTCGGCGACGGTGCAGGATCCGTCGGGGTGCAGCGTGACGGTGATCCGGTCGCAGTACCCGGCCATGGCCTCGTCGACGCTGTTGTCGACGACCTCGTACACGAGGTGGTGAAGGCCCCTCGGCCCGGTGGAGCCGATGTACATGCCGGGGCGCTTGCGGACGGCCTCCAAGCCCTCGAGGACTGTGATGTCCTGCGCGTCGTAGTGCGCAGAAGGCTCGATGTGATCGGGTGCTGTTTCGGCCAAGTCTCTCCGGGTCGCGGTGCGTTCGGAGCCTATCAGCCGTCCCGGTCGGCGCGCCCTTCGTTTAGTGCATTTTGCAGGGATTTCGTTCGTGTCCTGGCGACCGCCATCTGCCCCGCGGCGGCGCGGGTCAGGAGATCCCGGAGCACGGGGTCGGAAACGTCTCCCACGGCCGCGGCGGCGGCGGCGAGCTCTGCGTCCGTGGGCTTGACCGTCGGAGCCCGCGGCCCGGGCTCGGTGGCTGGGATGGCGTGGTCGGCGGTCACGAAACGGACGCCCGTGATGCCGGCATCCGGCAGGGCACGAGCGAGCTGGTCGGCAAGCACGTCCGCGCGGCTGTGAAGGTCCTGCGTCCACATCGCGTCCGCGCACGCGACCGTGACGACGCCGGCGCGGCTTCGTCGCGTGACCGTCGATTTCGCGGCGACCTCGGGGCCGACGATCTCGGACCAGGCCGCCTGCACGGCCACCAACTCGCCGGTCGGCGTCCCGGACCCCGCGCGGAAGCGCCCGACGCGCTCAGCCACGGCGACCGGATGGCGGCGGTACCGGCGGCGCCTAGTGTCCTGATTCATTGCTTTCGATGCGGTTCGACGGCTGCGACCGTCCCGAGGCGATGTCCTCGGTCGGGCGAATATGGCCTGTTATGCACGCGGCAGCGCGTCCTTGCCTCGCTCGGTCTCGCTCGAGACCATGACCGAACCAATGGATCAGGACACTAGCGGACATGGCCGTCCTCCACGTGCAGGTGATGGGCCGCCCCCGCGGCCTCGGCGAGCGCGGCGGCGTCCGGGTCGGCGCTCGTCACCCAGGCCTGCCCGGCGTCGGTCAGCTCATGCAGGAGCAATCGGCGGCGGTCGGGGTCGAGTTCGCTCAGGACGTCATCCAGGAGCAGGATGGGGGTCGCGCCCCGGAGGGTCAAGTGATCGCGACAGGCCAGAAGGAAGGCGAGGACGGCGGTGCGCTGCTCGCCCTGGCTGCCCAGGCGCCGCAGGTCGTGGTCACCGGTTCCGATCCACACGTCGTCCCGGTGCGGTCCCGACAGCGTCTGCGCGGCCTGGACGTCGCGCGTGCGTGTCCGGGCCAGCGCGTCCGCGAGCGCTCCTTCC
>Ga0224510_10001747_pt1 | contig 13843 bp, 15 predicted proteins | sample SF_May12_sed_USG_FD_170161 | JGI IMG/M metagenome (GOLD analysis project Ga0224510, IMG submission 170161) | Sediment microbial communities from San Francisco Bay, California, United States - SF_May12_sed_USGS_4_1 | ecosystem: Environmental > Aquatic > Marine > Sediment | place: USA: California... | reverse complement strand
CAGTCGTGAAGGATCCCGATCAAGTGACCTTTACTCAGCGCTATGCCTATGTTCGCGGGATCGAATCTGAAAAATTCTCCCTGATCGATCTGGCGGATCTTCGCAGAGGGAAACCGGCGCCGGTCGAAATCCAAGCGGGGCAACATGCTCCCGGTACGGTTCCTGATCAGCTCGGGATTGCGGACATGATTGTGCCGGCTCCGGAAGGCAACGCGGTGATGGTGGCAAACGCTCCGGACCAGACCCTCTATTTCTATCAAGAAGGCATGATGGCGCCCATGGGGACCTTCTCCAATTACAAGCGGATGCCGCGCGGCATCTTGATCTTGGATCGCAGCTTACGGGAAGTCACTCCAGGTGTGTATCGTGCGCCCGTGACATTCACCAAGGCAGGACGATATGACATACCGCTTTTGATCGACAAGCCGCGAATCACACATTGTTTTCAGGCAACCGTGCAGGAATCGCCCGATGGAGCGTCCACGGTCTCCGGCCCACGTCGTCCGATCGTGCAGACCGGATTCGGAGTTGAGCCGGTCGCTCCAAAGGTACCGACGAAGCTGGCATTCACACTCAAAGATGCTGTGACTCAGCAACCGATTACTGGTTTGCGAGACGTCCAGGTGTTGGTCTTTGAACCGCCCGGATCGTGGCAGCAGCGTCACCATGCTCAGGAGATTGAACCGGGGCACTATGCGGTGGTGCAGTCGTTTCCGCATGTCGGAGAGTATCGTGTGATGGTCCAAGCGTTATCACAACACTTACGCTATGCCGACGGTGTTCCCGTGGTTCAGCAAGTTGTGTCGGCTCCATCTCGGTCGGACAACCGTATGCAGCGGGCCGACGAGCGAGCACGGTGAGCGTTGTATGAGGAAGGGTGTGCTCAGACTCGTTCTCAGTGTGTGGATCCTGAGCGGAGGGATGGTCGCCCTCGCTGAGATGACGACGCCCACCATCCCTGATATTGAGGTGATCGACCAAGATGGTGGAACGCATCGGCTCTACTCCGATCTGATCAAGGGGAAAACTGTTGCGATTACGTTTCTCTATACCTCCTGTAAGACCAGTTGTCCGGCGATGACGGGCCTCTTTGGCGCAGTGCAGCAAAGGCTGCAGGACGGATCGCAGCGTCTGGTGACTCTCCTCTCCATCAGCCTCGATCCCGTGACTGATCGGCCAGCTCAGTTAAAGGTTGTGGCCCAACGATTTGGCGCCGCGCCTGGCTGGTATTTTCTGACGGGCACCTATTCCGACGTGGCTCGAGTCCTCTCTGCATTGAATGCGGCCGGGCCACAACTGTCCGACCATCCGTCCATGATCCTTGTTGGCAACGATGCGACCGGACAATGGACAAGGCATTATGGCCTTGCCTCTGTCCCAATGGTGATGGACCTGATTGACTCAGTGAATGGTTCTACGCCGCATCGTTAATTGGATGCCGATCAAGTCTCTCGTCCTCGTTTCTTCCTTCTCGTTGATGATCGCGATTATGCTGTCAGCAGAGAGTCGTGCATGGGAAGACCCACTTACGCCGGATGAGCGTCTAGGGCGGCGCATCTATCAGCAAGGCAGCACCGAATCAGGTCCTGAGCTGCGAGTAAGCTTTGCCGGGGTTGACGGCGATCTTGCCGCCACGCTCTTCCGATGTGCTCAATGCCACGGCATAGAAGGGCAGGGGACTGAAGAGGGCGGCCTACGCGTTCCTCCACTCACAGCGGCGTTTTTGCGAGGTTCCCACGAGTCGCGCCAGACTGGCCGGTCTCGAGTGGCTTATACAGACCAAACATTGGCTCGTGCAATTACACAAGGGGTCGATGCCGGAGGGAAGCCTCTGCATTTCGGTATGCCCCGTTATCACCTGAACGATCAGCAGGCACGTGCACTCGTTGCCTATCTGTACAAGATTGGGACTGATGCCGACACCGATCCAGGTGTGACGCTTACGACGATCACGATCGGAGCTGCACTTCCTCTCTCCGGACCCTTGGCATCGATCGGACGGGACGCACAAGCGGTTCTGCATGGGTATTTTCGGACTGTGAACGAGCGGGGCGGGATCTACGGGCGACAGATTCAGTTGGTTGTTGAGGACACTGAGAAGGACGCGTCGCCGGCAGCCGCGACCGAGCGGCTGATCAAGATGGGGCAGGTCTTTGCACTCGTCGGTGGTTTTGAATCAGGAGACCCATCCAAGACACATCGCCTACTCGAACATGAACTGGTGCCCTTGGTCGGTCCGTTGGCATTGTCCCCACAGCCATCAGATCCTCCCAACCCGTACGTATTCTATACGCTGCCTGGTTTTGAGATCCAATACAGAGTGCTGCTGGACTTCCTCATGTCTCAGCCTCGCTTAGCGACGGATCAGGCTCGGCCACGAGTCGCAATCATCCAGCCGAAAAAGACGACGGTTCTCGATTCGATCTTAACGCCGACCAGGCGTAAGACGATCGACATTGCCATTGAGCACGAGTATGGGCGCGGAGCCGTAGCTGAAGGCGGATTGGTGCAACGGATGAAACGCGAGCATGTCGATGCAGTCGTGTTCGTCGGTGATGGCGAGGACTTTCTGGGACTCACCCAAGAATTGGATCGCCAGCACCTCTTGCCCATGCTGTTAGTACCTGCTGGGATGGTTGGACAGAGGGTCCTTTCCATTCCATCTCGATTAAGATCAAAAGTCGTTCTTGCCGCCGCAATTCATCCACCAACAGAGCAGGATCTCGCTGAACTACAAAGGCTTGCGGGACAACATCAGGTGCAGAACTTTGGGTTCTCGCGAATGGCCCAGGTAGCGGCTTCTGCATTCATCGAGTCGCTCATGCAGGTCGGTCGACATGTGACGAGAAGTCTTGTAATCGAGAAGCTCGAGCGTTTCCGTGAACAGGAAACCAGCTCGGGGTTTCTGCTCACCTATGGGTCACAAAGACGAATTGGGAGTGTCCGTATTCGTTTGTTTCACGTCGCACCCGACTCGTTGAGTTTTATCCCAGCCAGCGAGTGGCTGGTTCCGCAGGATCCTTCATAGCCGTCCGTGGAATTCGTGCCCATCACCAGTTGTGCGACCGATGACGTCTTCGCTGGTATCGTGTTAGATCCACCCTGTATCGGATCGGATACGCACCTGATTCGAAAATAGAAATATGTATCTCATCGGTCATTGACAGGTCCGCCACAAACAAGGAATTTCAGCAGTCAGAGAGACGCCGTGCGTGGAACTAAGTTTGCATTATCGATTAGTGCCTGGTGCACAGTCACGATTCTTCAAACTCGTTCTTTCATACCTGGGAGGTGTGTGATGCGCAGGTTACAATCTATCGACCAGCAGGGTCCAAAGTCACTCGATGTGAAGCGGCTGAGAGAATTGGAGCAGGAGAACAGTCTTCTCAAGCTTCTCTATACGGATCTGTTACAAAAGTTTTCCGCTATGAAGGATGGGGTCATTCGAAGCGAGGGGATCTGCTAGAGAGGGAGTCAGGCTATTGGATGTAGTGCTTCGCCAGCCGTCTGGTTGGGGGGGGCAGCGCATGTTGGTACACCTATCGGCAGCGGTGTCTGCGCGATACTGTTGAGTCGTCATGAGGTAGGGCTTTGATATCTTGATTATCCTGGAACGACTTTGTGGCCATTGCTTGATTTCATGCCTGCGCTGCCGATTCTGCTCTAAGAACGGAGGCGAAACTAGCTAGTGGTTTTCCTAACCGGGATTTGGACGCAGTGGCTTGTCGCGGCAAGTATGCGGATGAGCGGATCTGTGGGGCCGCCGAGTGTATTCGCATTGGCAATAGTGGTCATTCTCAGAAGAACAATAGGAACAGACAGGATTTTCAGTGATGGCCGTCATTGAAGGGGAGCAGATGACGCAACGACAAGGGTGACTCAGCTCATCCACGCAACCAACGATCGGTTTGGATGACTGAATTGCTCAGTTATCTCGCAGGTGCTTTGCGTGTGCGCCGCGAGCGGCGCGTATTTGATTTGATGGGGGCCGGCATGAAGATCGCGGGAGAGACTCCAAAACGAACGCTTAGCAAAGTGATTTGGCGGAGGTTCAGATCTCGCTTTCCGGAGAGGATTTCGGATACGACTCCCTGACTGCCAATCTCGGACAGGTCCGATTGTGTGAGCCCATGTTCTTCCATCAACGTGCGGAGGAGTACGGGCGCAGATGGGTCAGAGAAGGGGATGTTGGCATTCTCATAGGCTTCGATAAAAATTCCGAGCGTCTCGGCCAAGTCGGCCAGGGGATGCGTTTCTCGCTCGCCGATTTCGTCTACGATCTCATCGAGAACAGCCACTGCTCGGTGATATTCTTCCTCGGTCCGCAATGGGCCAAGTGGGATCCGCTGTCGAACACGACGGTAATCGGCGTTGGCTTCACGAATATATTGGGCGAGCATGGGTCAGGTCCTCCACGTGTTCCGGTCGTATTCCGCGTGCGTGAGTATGTGCCGGATGTACAGCTTCTTTCTGTTGTAATGAATGGCTGTAATCAGCCGGAACCTATTTCCGCCGATATTGAATACGGTAAACCGATCGACCTGATCGGCCGAAGGAAAAGTTCTTCGTAAATCAGCGAATGACGCATAGTCGGTCTTGCGTACAATCGTGAACCAGTGCTGCAGAGCGGTCCGCGATTCCGGATGAGTTCGTGCGAAATCTACAAGCCGCTTCCGCGTGATAATGTGCACGATGAACGATATCTCAAAATGAGATATCTGTCAAGGGCAGTTCATGATGGAGGTCACGGTGACTACTGTAGATGGTGCTTCGTCATGCGGTAGCGGAGCGTATTCCTGGTCATCTTGAGCAGGCGGCTGGCTTCCGAGACATTGCCCGATGCCCGTTGTAAGGCTTCTTGGAGCATCTTCTTCTCCATCTCCTGAAACGACAGTCCGAAAGCGAGGAGCGATGGCTTGAGCTCAGGACGCTGGTCGCTGGCTGTCGGATGAGTATTCACGGAGGCTGGGAGGTGATGCGGTTGGATGACTTCCTCTTTACATGTGATCGTGAGCCACTCGACAACATTGTGCAGTTCTCGGACATTGCCGGGCCACGTGTGGTTTCTGAGGATGGTCAGTGCGGATGGGGCAATGGCTCTCACACGGCACCCGCGTTCCGTTCTGGCTCGCTCTAAGAAGATCAAGAGAATCGGCTCAATATCTTCAGGCCGTTCGTGGAGCGGGGGAATACGCAGCTGATACACGTTCAATCGATAATAGAGATCGAGCCGAAAACGGCCAGTTTTGATGTGGGCAAGCAGATCTTCATTGGTCGCGGCGAGGATTCGGATATTCACTTTATGGCTCTGCGTATCGCCGAGCGGATCGACGGTGCGGTTTTCCAGTACGCGGAGCAGCTTGGCTTGAGCAGTCGGACTCATTTCTCCGATCTCGTCGAGAAAGAGCGTACCGCCATCCGCCATTTGGAATCGGCCAGGCTTTGCCCGTTTGGCGTCGGTAAAGGCCCCTGATTCATAGCCGAACAGCTCGGATTCTAAGAGCTGTTCCGGGATCCCGGCGCAATTGAGGGCAACCAATGGGCCATGGGCTCTGAGGCTGGAGTAGTGGATGGCTTCCGCAAACAGTTCCTTCCCGGTTCCGCTCTCTCCCGTGATGAGAACGGTAGAATCTGTCACGGCCACTTCCTTGGCCAGGTGTTTGATCAAGTTCATTTGAGGCGAGATGCTGACAATGGAGGAAAAGGGGTCCCGTGGCGCTGTGGAAGTCATGGGGGGGGATAGTCCGAGGACACGACCGATCGCTGCTCGTAGATCTGCCAGAAGGAGAGGCTTGGTCAGGTAATCCACCGCACCAGCCCGCATGATTTCGACGGCGTTTTTGATGGAATGACGGTCCCCAATGACAATCACGGGTGGCGCAGACGGGAGTTGTCGAGCATATTCAAACAGTGGTGCGAGAGTCGGAGAAGTTCCTTCACTGATTACCAACAGGGGGGAAATCTCGGCCCAATGTGTGAGCCCTTCTGCGACGGTCGATGCTGAATAAACGCTGATCTGCGGGGCGGCAGCTTCTACAAGCTGTCGGAGCTGAGGATCTTGTGAGATGAGAAGAGATTTCTGAAGGTTCATCGGAGTGTTCCTCGGCTTCGCCTCCTCTGGAACCATCAACATTGAGCATAGCGTACACCTCTTGCTATGGAGAAAAAAAGGGCAAAGGGAATAGCGCGTTTCAATAGACCTCGACGAAGGGACTGTCATACGAGGGAGCGTGTAATGCAGAGGACAGTCTCAAAAATCTGAGAGGATGGAGGGGCTATGAGGCGAGGAAAGAGCAAGAGCTGTAGGGCGAACGGGTCGACCTACAGCTCAATGCTGGTCAGCAGCTATTCCTTGTCCTTACAGAAGCTTCGTTCGTAGGCAATAATCGTCCAGGCTTCTTCCTCGGTGAGGATGTTGCCCTTTACTAGGGCAGGCATCCCTGTCCCAGGGCTTCCGTTCTTCACGACCCAGAACAATTCTCCGTCGTTCCGCTTCTTGTGAAATTTGCAATTCGTAAAGTTTCGTGGGCCTGGGGTGAGCAGCAGTCCACCCGCGCCATCACCCTCGCCGGTCTGACCGTGGCAGTTTGCGCAGGTCCCCTTGCCTTCATAGAGCTCTTTACCCTTGGCGAGGACGTCAGGGGTGACGGTGATCGGGCTCTTCAGTTTTCGTGCGTCTCCACGCTCAGCGTCTGGGACACGCGGCTTCAGTGGGTCGGATTCAGGTCCTGACCAACCTGCCGTACTCCACATGGCAACGGCGATGAAACTACACAACGTCACAATCAAACGCTTCCCTCTCATGGTTCCTCCTTGGTGATTACCACTGTTATTTTTGCCAGACGGCTGTTCGCCCCGCGTGGTATGAGGCGCACAAAAATCGCTACATGATAACATGTCAGTAGCGTAAGTGGCAGTGCCCCTATCTCTTGGGAATTGGCTAGATTGGAATTGTAACGAGGGGTGGCTATCTGCCTGAGGACCGCGTCAGCCAGGACCAAGCGGTCCTGGCTGACGGGAAACTAACCTGAGACGAACGCAGTGCTTACCACTGCAACGGTCATCAGGGAACTTCGACGATATCTTTATTCATCGGTCCAAGGATTGCCAGGAGCTCGCCCTTTTCTTTCGCTGGAACGTTGAAGGTATCTAATGCACTGACCAGGTCCTCTACCAGTGCGTTGAAGGCAGCGGTGGTGACCTTCATGCCCTTGTGCGTGGTCTTCATATCACGACCGGAGTAGCTGCAAGGACCACCGGTCGCCATACAGACCTGTTCAACCAAGAGCTTATTTAGCTTCTTGAGGTCAGCGGTGGCAAAGTAGCCATTGATCCGCTTGTCGCCGCCCACGTTGCCGATAAATTTGGTGACCACGGCTTGAATTGCGCCCTGTCCGCCGAGTCGTTCATAGAGCGACGCTTCTGCGGCAAAGGACGTGGCACTGCTCATCGTCCAAGCAGCCGCGACGGCCACAACCATGCTCATAATCTTCTTGCTAAACGACATATCTTCTACTCCTTTGTATGAGAATGAATTGACTGTGAAATCTCCATGTCCCGCTCATTCATTACGGGTTCCAGGGAGTAAGGGGCATCAACTGACCCTTATAGTCCTTGGGGTTCTGGTTGGCGATCACCACGGCAATCGCACCACGCAGCGCGCCCGTCAAGGAGTGGGTCACCACCGGATACGCTCCTGGGTTATCCACGATCATATCAAAGGTGGCACCGCTGCCAGGACCAACCACATAGGTCTGAAGACCCTTGAGGTTGTTCGCCGGGTTGCCGCTCTCATAGACATTGTCCCAGATTTCGGCAATCGGATGGAGTGCGGAGAACTCGTTCGGGCCAGCATTTACGAAATGGATGCGTACCCGATCACCGACCTTGACCTCCAAGGGCTCCCCGCCTGGGAAGAAGGGATGGTACTTGAAGATCCCGCCGTTGAAAATCGTGTTGTCCCACTTCCGATCAAACATGGCTTGCACGTTGTCCGGGTTCTTCCAGAACTCGGATTGGACCAGGACGAACTCACGATCAGCCTTTGGCCAGGCATTGGCATCCTTCGGATCCACGATGATGGCACCGAACATGCCACGGGCGACGTGCTGAATCATGGGGCTCGCGCCGCAGTGGTAGAAGAACACGCCAGGCTTCTTCGCCACGAAGGTGAACTTGTGTGTCTCGCCCGCTGAAACGGTCTTGTGGTAGTTCTTCAAGAAGTCGAGCTCGGCCGCATGAAAGTCCATTGAATGCGGGAAAGAGTTATTCTTGTCGCCGATCAGGGTGAAGTTCACGGTATCGCCTTCGGTGACCCGCACGACCGGGCCAGGCATCTGTCCGTTGAAGGTCCAGGCCTTGTATTTTGTCCCGTTCCCGTCAACGACGATTTCCGTTTCCATTGCAGTGAACGTGACTTCGTGGACCTTGGCCCCTGCGGACCCTGGCATTGTGATACATCCGCTGGCTCCCAGTAGGACAGCAAGTCCTAGGGTGGATGCGAGTAAACGAAACCTCTGCATAATAGCCTCCCTTTAGTTTGGTTTTATGGCACAGAAAGCAACGCAGCGAGCGAGTACGCCAAATTACATCCCCTCCCACCCACTCGTTGAGCAGTCGCCGGATGAACTATCTATCAAATCTTGACGAAAAAGTACAACAGAATAGCTTCCCTCTGGTTGCTCCAGAAATTTCTTTTGTCACCGGTGTATCTGAATCATTATGACTTACACAATATTAGAGGCAACTTCTTCTAGTGCCCTGCACAATGCGTACCATTGGTCACAAATCGGTCATGATGCTGCGGTGCTATTGAGTTGCTTCCATCTATCATTTCGAAAAATTTGGGGTCTTTTGATTATTTAGAGAGATGGTTGTTTGGAAGTATTGATTTCAATAGCTGAGGCGAGGATGGTTGGAGGGCAGGGGAGAATCTAAAGAGATACACCCTGTATCTAATTCGATTCAGCTCGCAAGCTTGGCTCAGGAATCTATTTCTTCTGATGGTTCTAGACCGTGCATCAGTGGTAGCCGGATTGACCTGTCACAATCAGACCAGAGAAGTTGAAGAATTCATGAATAGGGCATGTTTTTCTGTGCGATGGCGATGTTTCGCTGAAACCCATGGATTTTGGCCCTGCGAATCGGACTCTGCTGAAACAGGGTGGTAAAGGTCTGTTCATTGAGTCCAGACAGTTCATCGAGGTTGGGCGCGAGGGTCGTCGGAGAGGGTTGGAACGTAGTCTCCTGGGTCGGTTCGGCGCGCAAGTTGAACGGGCACACATCGAGGCAATCGTCGCACCCGAAAATCTTGTTCCCCATGCCTCGCTGGAGGTCAGGGGAAATCATGCCGTCATCTCCTCGTAGTTCAATGGTCAGATAGGAGATACAGCGGGTCGCGTCGACCATGTAGGGTTGCACGATCGCGCGTGTCGGGCAGGCCTGAATGCAGAGGGTACAACTTCCGCACAGATCCGTGGCTGGCTCGTCCGGTGTGAGTTCCAACGTGGTCAGAATTTCTCCCAATAAGAGCCAGGAGCCATGGTCGGCTGACACGAGATTGGAGTGTTTCCCGATCCATCCCAGACCGGCCCGTTCTGCCCAGGCCTTCTCCATAATAGGCCCAGTATCCACATACGACCGTGTGTGTGCCTCGGGCGCAAGGGAGGAAATTCGTGCTTCCAGCTGTTGGAGCCGTTTGGTCATCACCTTGTGATAGTCCTTTCCCCAGGCATACCGTGCGATGCGACCGTAGCCAGGCTGCTCGTTCGCACGATGTTCGGTGAGGTAGGTCATACCGACGGAGATGATCGATCGGCAGCCAGGAAGGACCTGACGGGGATCAGCACGTTTCTCGGGTGTCCGTTCCAGCCAGGCCATCGTCCCGTGATGGCCACGCATGAGCCACTCCGTGAGGCGATGAAAGAGACGTTGAAGAAATGGTGACTGAGCCGGATGAGGTTGCCCATCAGCAGGACTGGCTGGCCCTTGCTCGTCGGATACTGGCGCGATGCCGACGGCATCAAATCCTAATGCCCGCGCTTCTTGTTTGATGACCTCTGCCAGCGACATGGAGGATAGGTGGACCGATTACTGAGAGGCGCACATGAATCGAACGCTGAACTTGACCGAGCAATGGACAGACTGGCATTGGCTGCACGCACCGGTGATCTTGGTTTTCCAGTTGGTTTCCTTTTCATCGAACCGACACTGGAGCTGGCCCCCTTTCGAGATTGTCGTCCACGGATGTGTGGTTCCCGGTATCGTGGCGACCTGGCATCCCTCCGGGAACGGAACCTGACAGGGGCGTGCGGTCTCACCTTTATCCATGGCAAAGCTGCATGACAACTCTGTCGTTGCTCCGGTCTCCTCCATCTCTTGACCCTGAGCGTTAGGGGAAGAGGCCATCAGCGTCAGGAGCACAGCAGAGCACAAGAGAACTGTACCGTGTCTTGATCTCATGGACGACGATGCTAGCATAGTCCTTTGTCTTGCGGCCATGAGGGGGCACGCGTAAAATCACCACCAGCTTCGGTTGCTATCCCAAGGGAGGTCGTATGCTGGCGACGCGAATCACCCAAAAAGAAGGGATGTTTTATTTCATTGCCTACAACGCCGGTGAGTTGTTGGAAAAGGTTCGCTTCACGAGCCGGTACTATTTTGAAGGCGAAGAGATCGCACAGACCAAGATCACCGAACACGATGAGGTCGCACAGTTCATCGCAGGGATTGAACGGAGTGAAAAGGGGTTTCAACGCGTCCTGAACCGGCAGAAGATCAAACAGATTGTCAACTTCTATGAAACCGTCGTGGCGCAACCGATGATTCCCGGCACGGTGTTGCTCTTTACCGATGAAACGCTCCGGTTCCAAAAAGTAGAAGGCTCGGAATCGATCGGCCACCTGAGTGAGCCAAAGGGAAAGTACCTGGTCATTGATGGGCAACATCGCCTCGCCGGGCTGCATTTTTTCCATGAGAAACATCCAGACCAGAGTCTGCAGGTCGAAGTGCCCTGCCTGTTGTTCGACGGACGGAGCGCCGACTTTGCAACGGAGATGTTTGTCATCATCAACTCAACCCATACGCGCATCAACCGGTCCCATCTGGTCGACTTGTATGAGAAGGTGTCATGGGAGAGTCCTGAAAAGAAGTTCGCCGCGAAAGTGGTCAATCTGCTCTACAGCGAGTCCGACTCGCCGCTTCAGTACAAGATCAACCGTCTCGGAGGGCGGAGTAAGCAGGAGAAATGGATTCTTCAGTCCGAGGTGTTCAACGAACTGTTAAAACTAGTCACGGCCCACAAGCGCTGGATCGAATCACATCTGGATATGAAGTCCGATCGGTGCTATGCATTGGTGCGGGACTATCTCAAAGGTGTCAAGGATGTGATGGAAGAGGTCTGGGGACAGAATGACCGCTACATGTTCACCCGCGATGTTACGCTCAAGGCATTAATTCGAGTACTAGACGACCTGATTGTCGATCGTAAACTGATTAGCGCCTGGGAAGAACAACGCTCACACCACCCATTCGCCGAGCTGGTCAAGCCTTGGGCCACGCTCACAAAGGATTTCCGCGCCGATGGATTTTACGAACGGTTCCCTGCCAAAGGCCAACTTGAACGGGTTCGCAAGATTCATCAACGGCTGCTGGATGCAATTACGGGATAAATGCCGTGGAGCCTTACCGGTTGTTCTCTGTCTCCTGATTAGTCAGATTATTCTGTGGATTTTCGTCACAGGGCCACATGGTGCATGGGCGGCGGATATCGATCGTCTGGACGTCACGACTGAGGCAAGGGGCGGGGTTCGCGCGACGGCCAGAGTGCTCTTCCCGGCCAAACCGGCGAGCGTGCAGGTCCTGTTGACCGACTATCAGCATTGGCCGGACTTATTTGAAACACCTATGCGGGTGGCAGAGTGGAACATTCATGAGGGCGTGGCGACCGTCGACCTTCGGATTACCCATTCCGTTATGCCAGGCGAACATCGACTGGTGACTGAATCGAGGACCTTGCCGAACGGTGTCCTGGCCACTGATCTCAAGTCCGGCGATTTCAAACGCTATCATCGGGTGTGGACGTTACAGGCGGTGGGAGATGGGACTCAGACGTCAGCGGATTTCGAGCTGGTGGTCGAGCCGGCATTCATGGTGCCGGATTGGCTCGTGGCGATGGTGACCAGACAGGAATTGGAAACGCACTTCCGTCTCCTCAGGCAGAAGCTCCTCGAGCGGGCCGCCAGATAATTGATATGAATCCGACTTCAAAAGAGAACAATCGCGATAGAGCCGTACTCTCCGGCCTCTACGTCATTCTTGATCCCTCAGTCTGTCCCGATCGCCCACTGCTGGATGTCTTACGGGTTGCTGCCTCGGCTGGAGCCAGGCTCTTTCAGTATCGGAACAAGACTGCGTCGATGAAGGTCGCCTATGCGGAGGCGTTGTCGCTAAGGAACGCGGCGCGGGACCTTGGTGTCTGCTTCATCGTCAATGATCGCTGTGACTTGGCGTTGGCGGTCGATGCAGATGGAGTCCATCTCGGGCAAGGAGATTTGCCGCTTGATCTCGCGCGCAAGGTGATGGGGTCCGATAAATTGATCGGCATCTCAACGCATCATGCAGAGCAAGTGCAAGTGGCCACGGCTGGTGGGCCGGACTATCTTGGTTTCGGTCCGATTTTCAAACCTGCGTCGAAACTGGACCATGATCCGGTTGTTGGGATTGCTGGGCTGAAGGCGATCCGCTCACTGACGCCGCTCCCGATCTTTGCCATCGGTGGGATTGCGCTCGATCATGTCTCCGAGGTGATTGGTGCAGGAGCGAACGGAGTCGCGGTGATCTCTGCCATCCTCAAGGCCCCAGATATTCGTCAGACGGTCAGCGACTTTGTCGCGCGGCTTTCAACACCAACTTCGACAGCTTCGTGACGGCAGCGGATCGAGCAAGATGCAGGACTGAGGGGCGGAAACGCTTTGGCATGCCTGGTTCGTAGGGGAGTGGTCCAATTACCGGGACGCCGGACTGTTTGCGAAGGATCTCAAGCGTTGAACGCTCCTGAGCGCGTGCGAGGGCCGAGCGAACGGGGTGCGTTCGATTCAGCACGAGCGCAATGATTCGAATCTTCTGTCGCCGGAGGGCGTCGATGGTCAGTAAGGCATGGTTAATGCCGCCCAGGCCGGATCGCCCAACGATAACGACCGGAAGTCGTAAGTGCTTGATGAGGGCCATCACATTCTCACGTGCCGTGATGGGAACCTGCACGCCACCGACCCCTTCCACCACCATGCATTCGTATTGACTGGAGAGCAGGCGATAGATCTTGCCGATGGTGCCGAGATTGATACTGGTCCCATTCAGCTGCGCTGCGGTGAGGGGAGCGACGGGGAGCTCGAACGAATAGGGACAGATCGCTCCCAGGGTGTCTTCGCTTTCGATGATGGACCGTAACCGGCCCGCATCCGACTGAGTCTCTCGTCCTGGCGACACTCCAGTCTCGATCGGCTTCATCACGCCAACGGTCAACCCGCGTTTCGTCACGTGCAAGGCCAGTGCCGCTGAAACCAATGTCTTGCCGACTCCCGTATCGGTGCCGGTGATAAATATGCCGTGATTCATCCGTAAGAGCTCATAGCCTATAGCTTATAGCATATGGTCACGGGACTGAGGCGAATCATAGGTCATTCAGGTTTTTCGGCTATAAGCCATGTGCCATTTGCCATCATTGCTGTCCAAGATAGCCGAGACCGGGTGGCAGCCCACGTGATTTGATACGGGTTTTGGACGAGGGATGACGGGTGTTCACGTTCGTGCCTCCTCATGCTGTCCAAGATTACGCGAAGGCCAA
>Ga0224510_10001746_pt1 | contig 13845 bp, 12 predicted proteins | sample SF_May12_sed_USG_FD_170161 | JGI IMG/M metagenome (GOLD analysis project Ga0224510, IMG submission 170161) | Sediment microbial communities from San Francisco Bay, California, United States - SF_May12_sed_USGS_4_1 | ecosystem: Environmental > Aquatic > Marine > Sediment | place: USA: California... | reverse complement strand
GCGGCGTGCTGGCCCTCGTCGGCGTCGAGCGTGGCGACGGCGAGCGCGAAGCGGGGCGCCTTGCCGAGCGCGTGCTCGGCTATCGCCTGTTCGCGGACGCCGAGGGCCGGATGAACCGCTCGCTCGGCGACATCGCGGGCGGGCTGCTCGTGGTGCCGCAATTCACGTTGGCTGCGGATACGGCGAGCGGCGCGCGGCCCGGATTCTCCACGGCCGCGGCGCCCGAAGAAGGGCGACGGCGGTTCGAGGCGTTCGTGGCCGCCTGCCGTGCGCGGCATGCCGAAGTGGCCACGGGCCGATTCGGCGCCGACATGCAGGTCAGCCTCGTGAACGACGGCCCCGTGACTTTCTGGCTGCAGGTTTCTCCGCCGCCTCGGTCCTGAAGCGCGCCGGCGCCACGACCTCGAGCATCTGCAGGTCGCGCGAGTGGCTGATCTCGCGGTGGCGGATGTTCGGCGGCTGATAGAAGCAGGTGCCGGCCTTCATCTTCACTTTGCCCACGCCCTCGTACTCGAACACCGCCGAGCCCTTCAGCACGTAGACGAACTGCACGTCGGTGTCGTGGCGGTGCCACTGGCCGTGCGGCGACTTGCCCGGGCGTGCGCGGATCAGGTGCGCGACGACCTTGCCGCGCGTAGCGCGCGCGATGCCGAGATCGCGGTACTCGAAGTAGTTGCGCAGGCCGCGCCTAACGAACTTGGAGCGCGACGGGTGGCTGATGGCGAATCGGGTCTTCATGGGCCCTCCGGCCTGGGTTGGCGGTTGCTCATTGTCAGCGAAACTCCGGATGCACGCGCGCCAGGTAGTCCTGCAGCTGCCCGACGAGGCGGTCGAGCGTCCCCGCATCGCCGCGCATCGAGTTCTCCTCTATGGCGCGGCCGATGCGCGTGATTTCTGCGAACCCATAGCTGCCGCCGGCGCCGCTCAGCGCGTGGCCGATGGCACGGGTGGCCGCGAAATCGCCCCCGGCGAGCGCAGTCTGCAGCCGGATCACGTCGCGCCCGCAGTTGGCCAGAAAGCGCGCGACGATGGCACGCAGACGGGCGTCGATGCGCACGTGAATCGCGTCGGCACCGGCCGCGGGCTGTGGCGTGGGCGCGCCCTCCGCGAAAGGCGCCAGCGCTTCGCGCAGCCGCTCGGGCGACGCTGGCTTGCTGATCACTTCGTCGCAGCCCTCGATCAGCGCGCGCTCCACGGGCGTGCCCGCCTGGTGCGCGGTGAAGCCGATCACGGGCGCGGCATAGCCGCGCTCGCGCAGCACGCGCACCGTCTCATAACCGTCCATGAACGGCATGTCCATGTCGAGCAGCACGATCGTGTACGGATGGGCGAGCGCCGCTTCGATCGCCTCGAGCCCGTCGCCGACCGGTTTGCACTCGAAGCCGAGATCCTGCAGCTGCACCTGTACGAGCGCCCGCAGGTCGGCGTTGTCGTCGGCGAGCAGCACGCGCCCTGAGAGCCTGGCCGGCGCTTGCGCGGGCGCGTTCGCCGCCGCCGCCGGCAGTTCCGCGCGCGCCGCCGGAATGCGCAGGTCGAACACCGAACCCTTGCCGACCTGGGAGCGCGCGCTGATCGAGCCGCCCATCAGCTCGACGAGCTTGCGCGTGATGGAAAGTCCGAGTCCCGTGCCGACCGCCGTTACCCCGGGGGCGCGCTGGAATGGCTCGAAGATCCGCGGCAAGCTGTCTTCCGGTACGCCAGGCCCGGTGTCCTCGATCTCGAAATGCAGTTCTCCCGAGCGCCACTGCGCCCTAAGGGTCACCTTGCCCTGCGCCGTGAACTTGATCGCGTTGCCGAGCACGTTCAGCAGGACCTGGCGGACGCGAAAGGCGTCGAGCGACAGCGCCGGCGGCGTGTCCGCGGCGATCTCCTGCTCGAGCGCGAGACCCTTGTCATGCGCCATGACGCGCAGCGTCGCCACCACGTCGTCGAGCAGCGCGCGCACCTCGTGCGCGCTGCGCTCGAACCTGAGCTGCCCCGCTTCCATGCGCGCCAGGTCGAGGTTGTTGTTGACCAGCGCCAGCAGATGCTCGCAATTGCGCGCGATGATGCCGCTGTGGCGCAGGCGCTGCTCGCGCCCGATGTCGTCGCCGTACAGATTGAACTTGTTGAAGCCCATGATCGCCGTGACCGGCGTGCGCAGCTCGTGCGTCATGTGGTTGAGGAACTCGGTCTTCAGGCGGTTGGCTTCCTGCGCCGCGCTCTTCTCGTAGAACAGGCGCTGCTTCTCCTGGTAGAGGGCGAACAGCCATGCGGCAAGCGCGAATCCGAACGCGGCTGCCCCCGCCGTGGCCGCGAACAGCCAGTGCGCTTGCTGGCGCGCCGCGGCCAGGGCGAAGACGCCGAGCACCAGCAGCGCGGCGCCCGCACCCAAGGCGACCGCAAAGTCGCGCGGGCGCGGCGCCGCACCGCGGCTCGCCAGGCGTGCGGGCCAGGCCAGTGCCAGCAGGACGAGCGCGACGTCCACCCATGCGCGCGGCGGGCGCAGCACTTCGCCCGCCTGCAGGCTCGCGACGACCAGCGCGTTGACATACAGGCCGGGGAAGCGTCCCGCGGGCGTGAGCGCGACATCGCCCAGCACCGCGCTCGAGCTGCCGATGAACACGATGCGGTCGCGCACGAGGTCGCCGACATGCGCGCTGCCGGAAACGCCGTCCGCGGCGTCCAGCAGCTGGAAGAACGGAATCACGGCCAGATCGGCGACATTGGCCGGCAGGCGCGGCGCAATGCTACCGCCAGCGGCCATCGGCCAGGTTCGAGCGCCCACCTGCAGCCGGCCCTCCGCCACGCGCAGCGACGACGCGGGCTCGGCGGCGAGCATCGCCGCCAGCGCGAACCCGGGAAGCAGCTTGCCGTGCGCGAGGTGCAGCGGCTCGAATCGACGCACGACGCCGTCCTCGTCGGCGACCGTGCTGATCACGCCCGCCCGCGCCTTGCCCGGCCGCGTGAACATCTCCAGCGGCAGCGTCAGGTCCGGCCAGACATGGGAGAGCGCGGCGAGGTCGGCATTGTCCCGCGCGTCAGCCATTGCAATCTGCGCCAACTGGTCCAGGTAGGAAGCGGATCTGGCGTACGGATACGGCAAGGCCGCGGCCGCCAGCACGCCGCGGCGATCGAGCGCCGCGGCGAAGGTGTCGTCGCCCGCGCGTGGCTCGGCGAACAAGATGTCGTAGGCGACGACGCGCGCGCCGCTCGCCGTCAGGAAACGGTGCGCCCGGGCAAATGCGTCGCGCGGGTAGGGCCAGGCGCCGAGTCGCGCCTGCAAGCGCTGCAACGACGCTTCGTCGACGTCGACCACTGCGACACGGTCCAGGCGCAGCTCGACTGCAAAACGCCGCTGGAGTGCGTCATCGACCCACCACGACAGGCGCGGAAAAAGGGTGGTCTGGGAGAACAGCGCCGCCAGCAGCAGCCCGCCGGCAAGGGCCAGCAGCGCGTGCACCCAGTGTGATTTCGCATCCGCTTGCACGCTGTCCTGCCGGGACATTGTGAGCGACAATTCTAGTGCAATTCCTCAGCGCGGCCTGCCGAAGGCGCCGAGGTCGACAAGGAACCAATGCGCCACGGTGCTCGAAGACTGCTCACGCTGCTGCTCGCCGTCATCCTGACCGCGGGCGCGGCCGGCGTCGAGGCGCAATCCAGCGTTGCCGACGTGCTGGCGCGCGCCGCCGCGCTCTCCCAGGCGGGCCAGCACGCGCAAGCCTACGCGCTCCTTGCGGCCGAAGAGGACACGCACATCGGCGAGATCGCGTTCGACTACGCGCTCGGGCGCGCGGCGCTGAACGCGGGCAGGCCGGACCGGGCGACGCTCGCGTTTGCGCGCGTGCTGGCGCTCGACCCCGGTCACGCCGGTGCGCGCATCGACATGGGTCGAGCCTATCTGGCGCTCGGAAATCGGGCGCAGGCAAGAGCGGTTTTCGAGGCGTTGCTGGATCTCGATCCGCCGCCCGCGCTGCGCGCGCAATTGCTGGTTTACCTGGGCGAAGCGCGCGAGGCGCGCAGGGCGGGCTCCGCTGCGCGCGGCTACCTCAGCGTGTTCGGCGGCACGAGCTCGAACGTCAATCAGGCGCCGGGCCAAAGCCAGGTGTTCGTGCCCGGGCTGGTGGCGGTGCTGCAGCTCGCCGACCAGAACGTGCGCATGCACGACACGTTTACCGGGGTAAGCGGCGGCATCGAGGCCGCGATGCCGCTGGACAGGCGCGTCTCGCTCATCGGCGGCGCCGAGTTCCTGGGCAGATTCAATACGCACGAGTCGGCGTTCGACGTCGGCGGCATTGCGGCGAATGCTGGGCTCGGCTGGGTGGGACAGCGCCACGTCGTGCGCGGCCAGCTGCAGCTGGTGCGCAGTACGCTCGGCGGCTCGACCAGCCGGGAAGTGCGCGCGCTCAGCCTCGACTTCGCGGAAACGTCCGCGGCACCCGGCACGCTGGGGACCCTGTTCGGGTTCCTGCACGCGGGCGGCTATCGTCATCCCCCGGCGGACCTGCGGATCTTCGACGCCGATTTCGTGCTTGTCGGCGCCGGGGCGAACATGCCGATCGACCAATACTCGACAGCCAGTGTCGCGCTTTCGGCAGGCGGGGACAACGACCGTGGCGGCAACCCGAGCGGTGACCGCAGCGGCTTGGGGCTGCGCCTCGCCTGGGAAAGGCTGCTCGGCCCGAAGCTGAGGTTGGCGGCGCTCGTCGGCGTGCAGGAATCCCGCTATCACGGGTTTGATCCGGCGTTTCTTGCACAGCGCGACGATCGGCGTACGGATCTGGAAAGCTTCTTGCGTTACGAGCTCACGCCCAAGCTGGAATTGAGAATCGGGGTTCTGCGCTCGGTGCAGGAGTCGAACATCCCGATCTACGAATTCCGCCGTACCGACTGGACCCTGACCCTGCGGCGCCAGTTCGACTAGCCAAGGCGTCAACTATTGTCAGCAGGAGGCACCATGCCCCTATACTCTGGCCCAGTAGTTGCGGCACCATACGTGCATCGATTGACAATACTTGGCAGCTAGGGGCACATATGAGAACAGCACTCGCCTTTCTGGGTTTGGTAGTTGGCGCGACGGTCGCCGGTCAGGCAATCAGCCAGACCGCCGGGGTGATCCAGTTCGTTGCGGGCGATGTGCAAATCGTGCAGCCGGGCGGTAGCGAGCGCGCGGCACGCAAAGGCGTGGTCGTAAACGTGGGCGACACGCTGTCGACGGCTTCTGGCGCCATGGCGCAGCTCAAGATGGGCGACGGCGCGATCGTCGTCGTGGTGCCCGAGTCGCGCGTGACCGTGGCCGAGTTCCGCTATGCCGGCATCGAAGACGGCACCGAGAAAGTCCGCTACCGCCTCGAGCAGGGCGGCTTCCGCGCCGTGACCGGCGCCATCGGCCGGACGCACAAGAAGAACTATCTCATCGAGACGCCGATCGCCCACATGGGTGTGCGCGGCACGGATCACGAAACCTATTACTTCCCGGCGACCGGGCCGGTGAGCGAAGAGGGCGCGAAGCCCGGCGCCTACAACAAGGTCAATTCGGGCAAAACGTTCATTCGCACCGGCGCCGGCGAAGTCGAGATCGAGCCGAACCAGGTCGGGTTCGTGGCGAGCGCCAGCGACGTGCCGGTCATCCTGCCGACGGTGCCCGGCTTCTTCAACCGGTCGATCGCGCCGCGTAATGCGCGCCCGGCCGCGAATTCCGCGCCTGACGCAGCCGAGATCGCTGAAGTGAAACAATCAGCGGTCTCAGCCACCGGCGTCCGACTCGTTCAAACGCGCGGGCCGAGAGTGGCACCTGGTTCTGGCCAAGGGCCGCTGGTGGGTTATGTAACTGCAGTTGGCAAGGGCGGCTTCGGCGGGTCCGGGAACGGCGTGGACGTCGCAGTCAATGGCGCGGTATCCAGTTCGGGAAGCTTCGACAGCGTCAACTGGACGACCTGGCAAGGTGGCGTGGCGGTCGTGGGCGGCAAAGCAACTGTCGGCTCGACGCACGTCATTGGGACTTCGAACATGACCGACCTCGCCGCGCTGCCGGCGAGCTTGGTCAGCGCCACATATACCTACGCTGGTGTCGGGCCCGCGCCAACCAACCAGTTGGGCCAGGCGGGAACTATCAACTCGCTCAGCGTGGGCGTCGATTTCAGCAGGCAGATGGTCACCAGCTACGACCTGAACGCGTCGGCAGCCGGTACTACCTGGAGCTCGCAACTGAATACCACCGCGCCGCGTTCGATTGCCGACTTCACGGGGGTGGGGGGCGTCCGCTTGACCGGCACCTGTACTACGTGCGGCGGCGGTACGACTGGCGGCAGCGCGCACGGCATTTTCGTCGGCACGCAGGCCGGAGACCTGATCACTACCTTCGGCCTCAGCGGCACCGCCAATCAAGCGCTGTCCGGAGCGGCATTACTCAGTCGACCTCTGCCCTGATGTCGGGTTAGCCATGGCCTCAGGCGCCAAGCGCCGCAACGTCCTGATCGTCGACGATCACGAGCCGACACGGCTGCTCATCGGCCGCATCGTCACGCAGGAGCTCGGCGCGCGCGTCACGCTCGCCGGCACTTGCGAGGAAGCGCTGCGCCTTGCCGAGCACACCGCCTACGACGTCATCCTGCTCGACCTGCTGATGCCCGGCATCGGCGGCTACGAGGTGCTCCGGCTGATGCGCGAGCAAGGCGCCAACCGTGCCACGCCGATCCTGGTGGTGTCGGTGATGTCGACCCACGAGTCGCGCGAACGCTGCCGACTGCTCGGCGCGACGGCGTTCCTCGCGAAGCCCGTGGACCGCGAACTGGTCACGACGATGCTTCGCAGCCTGCTGGGACCGCGGCCCGCCGACCGGCTGCAACCCGAGAACGGCACAGCCCAGCACGGCAACGGCTGCTAGCGCGGCCACGGCGGTTCAAGGCGCGGGGCTTCTAAGGTAAGCTCCGCGGCATGTTCGAGCAGTTCATCGGCGTCAAGCCGGTCGAGGAACGCCACCGCTTCGACGCCGGCCGGCTGGCGCAGTTCCTGCGCGGCAAGATCGATGACTGGCGCGGCGAGCTCATGATCGAGCAGTGCAAGGGCGGCCAGTCCAATCCGACCTACCGCATCACGGCCGGCACGAAGCGCTACGCGCTGCGCCGCAAGCCTCCCGGGAAACTCTTGCCGTCCGCGCACGCGGTGGAGCGCGAATACAAGGTCATCAAGGCGCTGCACGGCGTCGGCTTCCCGGTGGCACGGCCCTACCTGCTGTGCGAGGACGACGCGGTGATCGGCACTGCGTTCTACGTCATGGACTTCGTCGAGGGTCGGGTGCTTTGGGACCAGGCGCTGCCGGGCATGTCGCGCGAAGCGCGCGGCGCTATCTGGGACGAGCTCAACCGCGTCATCGCGCAGCTGCACGGCATCGACTACAGGGCGGTGGGGTTGGAGGACTTCGGCAAGCCGGGCGATTACGTCGCGCGCCAGGTCTCGCGCTGGAGCAAGCAGTACCGGGCTTCCGAGCTCGAGCGCATCGAGCAGATGGACCGTCTCATCGAATGGCTGCCGCGCAGCATCCCCGCGGGCGACGAAACCTCCGTGGTGCACGGCGACTACCGCCTGGACAACGCCATCTTCCACCCCGCCGAGCCGAGAATCCTCGCGGTACTCGATTGGGAGCTCTCAACGCTCGGGCACCCGCTCGCCGATTTCGCCTACCACTGCATGAGCTGGCATATCGCGCCGGGGAAGTTCCGCGGCATCGCTGGCCTGGATCTCGAGGCGCTCGGCATTCCGACCGAGCGTCAGTACATCGAGCGCTACTGCCAGCGCACCGGGCGCGAGGGCATCGACCCCTCGACCTGGGACTATTACATGGCCTACAACCTGTTCCGCATCGCCGCCATCACCCAAGGCATCGCCAAGCGCGTGGTGGACGGCACGGCGGCGAGCGAGTACGCGCGCGAGGCCGGCTCGCGCACGCGGCCGCTGGCGGAGCTGGGCTGGGCGCAGGTCGAGAAGATACTCAAGAGGGCTGCCTAGGAGAACGTCATGGATTTCGAGTACTCGCCGAAGGTGCAAGACATGAGGAAGCGGCTCATCGCGTTCATGGATGAGCACATCTATCCCAACGAATCCGCGTACTACGCGCATACGCACAGCGACAAGCGCTGGACGCCGGTGCCGATCATCGAGGCGCTCAAGCCCAAGGCGCGCAAGGCCGGTCTGTGGAACCTGTTCCTGCCGCACTCCAAGCGCGCACCCGAAGGCCTGTCGAACCTCGAGTACGCGCCGCTGTGCGAGATCATGGGGCGCACCAGCTGGTCGCCGGAGGTGTTCAACTGCTCGGCGCCGGACACCGGCAACATGGAGACCATCGAGCGCTACGGCACCGAGGAGCAGAAGCAGCAGTGGCTCGAGCCGCTGCTCGCCGGCGAGATCCGCTCGGCGTTCCTGATGACCGAGCCGGCGGTGGCGAGCTCGGATGCCACCAACATCCAGATGCACATCAAGCGCGACGGCAACGACTACGTCATCAACGGCCGCAAGTGGTGGTCGAGCGGGGCGGGCGATCCGCGCTGCAAGATCTACATCGTCATGGGCAAGACCAATCCTGATGCAGCCTCGCGCCACAGCCAGCAATCGATGATCCTGGTGCCGGCAGGCACCCCGGGCGTCACCATCCTGCACCACTTGAACGTCTTCGGCTACGACGACGCGCCGCACGGCCACATGGAGATCGAGTTCAAGGACGTGCGCGTGCCGGCTGCCAACATCCTGCTCGGCGAAGGCCGCGGCTTCGAGATCGCGCAGGGGCGGCTCGGGCCCGGGCGCATCCACCATTGCATGCGCCTCATCGGCCAGGCCGAGCGCGCGCTGGAGAAGATGTGCAAGCGCGCCACGCAGCGGGTGGCTTTCGGCCGCACGATTGCCGAGCAGGGCGTGACGCGCGAGCGGATCGCGGAGTCGCGCATCATGATCGACAGCGCGCGCTTCATGGTGCTGCACGCCGCGTGGAAGATGGACACGGTGGGCAACAAGGTCGCGCAGAAGGATATCGCCATGATCAAGGTGCTGGCGCCCAACATGGCCTGCCAGGTGATCGACTGGGCGATGCAGGTGCACGGCGGCGGCGGCGTCACGGACCGATACGGCCTTGCGAACATGTACGCGCACGCGCGCACGCTGCGCTTCGCCGACGGCCCGGACGAAGTGCACCGCAACGCCATCGCCAAGCTCGAGATCGCCGAGCAGACCACGGTGGCCGAGGCGCTCGCCGGCCGCAAGCACGGCTGACATGGAGCTCAAGGGCAAGGTCGCCGTCATTACCGGCGCGGCGAGCGGCATCGGCCGCGCGGCGGCGCTGCGCTTCGCGAAGGAAGGCGCGGCGGGCCTGGTGCTCGCCGACCTGAACATGGCCGCGCTCAAGCCGGTCGCCGCGGAAACCAAGGGCCTCGCGGTGGCCTGCGACGTGAGCCGCGAGGCCGACATCCAGCGCTTGGTGCGCGAGGCCGAGGAGCACCACGGCCGCATCGACGTCTATTTTTCCAACGCGGGCATCATCCGCCGCGGCGGGCTCGAGGCGGGTGACGCGGAGTGGGAGCGCAACTGGCGCATCCACGTCATGGCGCACGTGTGGGCGGCGCGCGCCGTGGTGGATAAGATGGTGGCGCGCGGCGGCGGCTATTTCCTGATCACCGCCTCGGCCGCGGGGCTGCTCAACATCGTCGAGTCGGCGACCTACGGCGTCACCAAGCACGGCGCGGTGGCCTTCGCCGAGTGGCTGGCGATCGCCTACGGGCGGCGGGGCTTGCGCGTCTCGTGCCTGTGCCCGCAGGCGGTGATGACCGGCATGTACAAGGGCGACGGCGGCTCGGCGGGCATCGACGGCGCGCTCAGCGCCGAGGCGGTGGCGGCCGATATCGTGAAGGTGATGGCCGAGGAGCGCTTCCTCGTCCTGCCGCACCCGACGGTGCTCGACTACATGCGCAACAAGACCGCCGACTACGACCGCTGGATCGGCGGCATGCAGAAAATCTATGCCAGGCATCAGGGGGAGCAACGATGATCCGATTGTGCGGGTTCCGCGTCAGCAACTACCACAACAAGGTGCGCATCGCGCTGCTGGAGAAGGGCGTCGCGTTCGAGGAGGACGAGAACGTCAAGCCGTCGCAGAAGGACGAGTACGTGGCAAAGAGCCCAATGGGCAAGGTGCCGTACCTCGAGGTGGATGGCGCGCGCATCTGCGAATCGAGCGTGATCCTCGAGTATCTGGAAGACGCCTACCCGCAGAAGCCGCTCCTGCCGAAAGACCCGCTCGCCCGCGCGCGCGTGCGTGAGATCGTCATCTTTCTCGAGCTGCACATGGAGCTGGTGGTGCGGCGTCTGTATGGCGGCCTGTTCTTCGGCGGCACCTTCTCCGACGAAACGAAGCAGCAGGTGCACAAGGACATCACCAAGGGCGTGCGCGCATTGAAGGCCGTGGCGAAGTTCGAGCCTTTCATAGCGGGGGCGGATCTGACGATCGCCGACTGCGCGGCGTTCGTCCACCTGCCGCTCGTCAGCCTGGTGACAAAGACAGCGTTCGGCAGCGACTATCTCGAGGACATGCCGCAGGTGAAACCCTACCTCAAGATGCTGGGCGAGCGGCCGGCCTTCGCCAGGGTCAACGAGGATCGCAAGGCGGCGAGCGCAGCCGCGAAGAAGTAATGGCATGACGGGGCTCGCGCCCCTGGGCGACTACCTCCGGTTCGTCGTCACGCTCACCGCGGTCGTCGACCCGTTTCTCGCCATACCGTTCTTTCTTACCTTCGCCGCGACCCACGGCGAGGATGCGCGCAAGCGCCTTGCGCGCACCGTCGTGCTCACGGTGTTCCTGGTGCTCGCGGTGGCGGCGCTCGTCGGCGAGGCGCTGCTTGACCTGATCGGCGCGAGCCTGCCGGCGTTTCGCGTCGGCGGCGGGCTGGTGCTCCTGCTGATGGCGCTGGCGATGCTCAATGCGCAGGCGGGCGGCGTGCGCCAGTCGAAGGCCGAGGCCGAGGAGCTGGAGGAGGGCGAGTTGCAGGGCGTGGTGCCGCTCGCCATTCCCTTGCTCGCCGGGCCGGGCGCGATCAGCACCGCGATCATCGCCGCCGAAGGCGGCGGCGCGGTGCACCAGGTGGTGATCATCGCGTGCATCGCCGTCGTCTGCGGCGTGGTGTGGCTCGCATTGCGCGCGGCGCACAAGGTGGCGGCGCGCATGGGTACCACGGGGATGAACGTGGCGACGCGGATTCTCGGATTGCTGCTCGCCGCCATGGCGGTGCAGACCATGGCGGTGGGGTTGAAGGCGCTGTTTCCGGGGCTGGCGTAGCGTCTCAGCGCCCCTCCATCCATCCTGCCGCGTCCTTCCACAGCGTGTCCTTGAACCGCTCGCGGAAGAACCCGAAATGCCCGATCGGCCCGCCGCCCGCCTGTGCGGGATCCACGCGCTCGAGCTTGCGCACCGAATTCGGGTAGAACTCGAGAAAAGCGTTGACCGCCGGCAGCGGCGCATAGCTGTCGTCCGTGATCGAGTAGGCGCGAATCGGAGCGGAAAAACGCGTATATGCCTCCTGCGCCCCGAGCGCGCCGACGATGTAGCCCGGATGCCGGCACCAGCTCGCCCACTCCGCCGCCACCCCGGCGGGCAGGTCTTCGCCCTGGCCGAACAGCCGCGCTGGAACGTAGCCGTACAGGCGCGACATCCCCGGCAGCAACGCATGCGTCAGGAACCACATGCCGGCGCGGCCCTTGCCGCGCCAGTGTTTCCAGTAGCCGCTCTGCGCGCCCACCGTCATCGCCGCTACGTAGCGCTCGTTTCCGGGCACGACGCCGAATACCTGAGCGCCGAAGCTGTGGCCGACGCCGATCAAGCGCGCGCCGTGCGAAGCGCGCGCGAGATGATCGAGCGCGCCGCCGATGTCCTTTTCCGCCCAGTCGCGCATGCGCGCCTTGAAGCCGCGCAGCGTCGCCGGACGCGAGCGCCCGATGCCGCGGTAGTCGAACGTGAGGGCGGCGAAGCCGCGTCCCGCCAGATATTCGGCGAACCTGGCGTAGTACTCCTGCTTCACTCCCGAGGCCGCCTGGAACAGCACGGCGCGGCGATTCGGCGTGCGCGGCCGGTACAGCGTGCCGGCGAGCCGGTAGCCGTCGCGCGCGGCGAATTCGACGGCCGTGACGCTCACTTCGGTACGGCGCGCGGATGGCCCTTGGCGTCGATCGCCACGTAGGTGAGCGTCGCCTCGGTCACTTTGACGACCTTCGATTCGGCGCGCCCGCGCTCCGCGAAGACCTCGACGTTGACGGTGATCGACGTATTGCCGATGCGCACCACGTCGGCGTAGAGCGAAAGGATGTCGCCGATCTGCACCGGCTGCTTGAAGACGAAGGAGTTCACCGAAACCGTGGCGACGCGTCCGCGGGCGACGCGCCCCGCGACAGTGCCGCCGGCGACGTCCACCTGCGCCATGATCCAGCCACCGAAGATGTCGCCGTTGTGGTTGGCGTCGGCCGGCATCGGCACGACGCGTAGCGCCGGAATCTTGCCCGCGGGCAACTCCAGGTCCGGCGGCTGGTGCGACGCGCGGCCCACGACCCTTCCAGCCTATTTCTTCGACTCGAGGTAGTGCAGCGGACCGCCGCGGAACGGCGCGAAGCCGGTGCCGAAGATCAGGCCTGCGTCGATCAGCTCGGCATCGGCGACGATACCCTCGGCCAGCACGGCCTTCGCCTCGCTGAGGTAGGGCTCGATCAGCGACTCGAGCAGCTCGGGCTGCCACGCATCGGGCGCGCCCTTGACCGCGCGCCCTTTCTCGTAGCGGTAGATGCCCTGGCCGGTCTTCTTGCCGAGGTGGCCGAGCGCGACTTTGTCGAGAAGCACCTTGGGCGGCGCGGCGTCTTTCTTCGCCAGTTCCTTCCCGGCGGCGACACAGATGTCGAGGCCCACCGTATCGGCGAGCTCGATCGGCCCCATCGGCATGCCGAATGCCTCCATCGCCGCATCCAGGGTCTCGGGCTTGACGCCTTCGTCGAGCAGGCGGAACGCGTTCTGCATGTAGGGCCCGAGCACGCGATTGACGAGGAAGCCGGGCGCATCCTTCACCGGCAGCGGCAGCTTGTCGATCTGGCGCACGAAGGCGGTCGCCTTGCGCACCATGTCCCCGCTCGTGCCCGCGCCCGAGACCACTTCGACCAGCTGCAGCTGCGGCACGGGATTGAAGAAGTGGATGCCGACCAGGCGAGCCGGATCGTTGAACTGCGCGGCGACATCGGCGAGCTTGAGGCTGGAGGTGTTGGTGGCGAGGACTGCGCCGGGCTTGGCCATGGCTTCCACTTTCGCGAACAGCTCGCGCTTGGCCTGCAGGTTCTCGAATATCGCCTCAACGACCACGTCGGCGCGTGCTGCGCCGGCCCCGACTACGTCCGGGATCAGGCGATCGAGCGCGTCACGCACGCGCCGCGGGTCCTTGAGGCGCTTCTTGAACAGCTCCGCGGCGCGCTTCACTGCCGGCGCGATGCGCTCCGGGCTCGTGTCCTGCAGCGTCACCGTGATGCCGCGCATGGCGCACACCGCAGCGATGTCGCCGCCCATGACGCCCGCGCCGATGACATGCACGTGCTGCGCCTTGAAGTCCACGCCCTTGGCGAGGCCCTTCATGCGTTCCTGAAGGAAGAAGATGCGGATCAGGTTGCGCGTCGTCGGGTGACTGGACAGTGCCTTGATCGAGCACACCGGATCCTCCGGTGCGACGAACGGATCGCCGTCGTACTTCACCCAGGCCTCGAGAATGGCGTAGGGCGCGGGGTAGTGCTCGCGACGCACGCGCTTGGCGACCTGCTTTCGCGCCTGGGCGGCGACGAGCCGCCGGCCGGGTCCCAGCA
>Ga0224510_10001743_pt1 | contig 13863 bp, 11 predicted proteins | sample SF_May12_sed_USG_FD_170161 | JGI IMG/M metagenome (GOLD analysis project Ga0224510, IMG submission 170161) | Sediment microbial communities from San Francisco Bay, California, United States - SF_May12_sed_USGS_4_1 | ecosystem: Environmental > Aquatic > Marine > Sediment | place: USA: California... | reverse complement strand
GGACGGGACCGTGACCTACACGCCCAACGCGAACTTCAACGGCACCGACAGCTTTACCTACACCATCACGAGCGGGGGCGTGACCGAGACCGCGACGGTGACCGTGACCGTGACGGCGGTGAACGATCCGACCCTCATCACGGGCGGGACCAGCGGGACGGGGACCGAAGACAGCACGATCACCAACACGTTGACGGCGACCGATGCGGAGGGCTTGAGCGACGGCACGGTGTTCACCGTGAGCACGAACGCGACCAACGGGACCGCGAGCATCGATCCGGCCACCGGCTTGTGGAGCTATACCCCGACGGCGGACTGGCACGGCACCGACAGCTTCACCGTGACGATTACCGACGATGCGGGCAACCCCACCACGCAAGTGATCAGCGTGACCGTGACCCCGGTCGGGGACATCACCGACGACAGTTTGACGACGGCGGAAGACACGGCGATCAGCGCGAACGTGCTGACGGGGACGAACGGGGCCACGGCGGATACGTTCGAGGGGACGCCGGTGCTGACGGGGGTGACGCAGGGGGCGAACGGGAGCGTGACCTTCCTGGCGGACGGGACCGTGACCTACACGCCCAACGCGAACTTCAACGGCACCGACAGCTTTACCTACACCATCACGAGCGGGGGCGTGACCGAGACCGCGACGGTGACCGTGACCGTGACGGCGGTGAACGATGCACCAGTGTTGAGCACCAATACCGGTAGTACGGCCTCAGAGGGAGGGACGGACAGCATTACGGCAAGCGAATTGGCTGTCACTGATGTCGATAACAGCGCGGCGCAACTGACCTATGTAATCGGGAGTGGTCCGGCGTACGGACGACTGGAACTGACGACGGCGCCAGGCGTATCGGCAAGCACGTTCACGCAAGCCGATATTGCCGCCAATCGGCTGGTCTATATCCATGACGGGTCCGAAACCACGAGTGACAATTTTACCTTTACCGTGAGCGATGGGGCGGGTGGCTCGTTGGGTGCGACGACGATGACGTTGACGATTACGCCGGTCAATGATGCGCCGACGATCATCAGCAACGGTGGAGGCCCAACGACTTCGATCAATATTGTAGAGAATGTTAGTGCGGTGACGATTGTGACCGGTGCCGATGTGGATCTGCCCGCGCAGACTCTCACCTACAGCATCAGTGGTGGCGTGGATCAGGCGCGGTTCACGATCAATGCGGCGACCGGGGCGTTGAACTTTACCGCGCCTCCCGATTTTGAAGTGGCGACCGACGCCAATGGGGATAACGTCTATGTGGTCCAGGTGCAGGTGATCGACAGTCAAGGCGCGAGCACGATACAGACCATTCAAGTCACTGTGACGGATGTAGCAGAGGGACTTCCACCCACTCAAACAACTCCACCCATCCCGCCGGTCCTTCTGCCGACGACTCCGCCGCCACCAACTGGTCCAGACCCTGAGCCACCGAGTCCACCGAACTCGTCAGAACCGCCAACGGACGCATCTCTACCTTCTCCTGGGTCACAGGGGCCACGTTCTGCGCCGTCGGATTTTCAGGCGGTGAACGCCGCATCGGTTTCGAGTGCGCCCGTTGCAGAGCGCATTATTTCTCTACGAGACGAACTGGGAAAGCTGGTCGATATTGGTCGAGATCAGGCTGGCTTCATCCCGCACGACGATACCAGACGACCAGCGTTCACGGTCTTACCGGTCGAACCGGTTCCGGTCCTTGAGCCTGAACCAGTGGAGAAACAGCCGTCCACGAGTGAGCTTTTGTTGACGAAGCTCAGTGAAATGGCCGGTTCGCTTGAGCAGGCCATCGGGGTTTCTGAAGAGCACCATGAGCTTGTCACGCGGGTTGCGGCACTCACCGGCACGACGTTGTCCGCCGGATTTATCGTGTGGGCCCTCCGTAGTGGCGCCTTGCTGGCGAGTTTCATGGCGACGATGCCGGCCTGGCGCCACTTCGATCCATTGCCGGTGCTAGGGGGAACCCGTAGTGAATGGGAACGCCGTCGCAAGGACAATGAACGAGATCAAAAGGCAGAAGCGGCTGAATACCGTGGTCTCAAGAAGCTACTTGGCTGAGTCTCTTCTTTCAAATCATCGGTCGCTATTCGTCCTAAAGCAGCTGGCGTAGCTCTCTCATTGTGGGGATCCCTCTTCCTCCGACCCATCCCGCCCATCTACGTTGCCGTAAGCACTTATCACAGATGACGGAGCGAGATAAGTTTTTCAACTCAGGCCTCGGGAATTTGGTATGCTCTACGCTGTTTTCTTCTCGGAAGTTACAGGGTAAGGTGAGGGCATGTCATTTCGTCTCTCTTCAGGTTCGAGCCTCTGGTTCAAGCGGAGCCTGTATTGGTGTCTGGGCATTACCGGGGTAGGACTCCTCGCGCTGGCCGGCTACGGGTTTTTTCTCTCCACCAGTTTGGCCCTTCCCAAAAGTGACGAACATCCACCCTTGCTGATCTATGGAGCCCCGTTCTTTCTCACACCAGGGCTTCATCCCGTGGAGGAGGGCTTGTTCGACCGTCTGCAGCGGTTGGAGTATCGACCGGTCAAAACCCATCCGAAGGTGCCCGGGGAGTATTTGGCAACGCAGAGCTCGATCGAAATTTTTTTGCATGCTCAGGAAGAAAATCGGCTCCCGGCGCGATTAATCAAACTGACGTTGGCTGACGGGATTGTGACGAGGGTATTGTCCGCTACCGATGGCCAACCCCTCTCGCTCGTGAGGCTTGAACCGGTGTTGCTCAGTGGAGTGCGTGGCGGCACCAGGCAGCTTCGGGAATGGACGCCACTGGATCAGATGCCTCCCGCCTTGATTGACACGCTCTTGGCTATCGAAGACCGACGCTTTTTCTCTCATGTCGGGTTTGATCCGATTGCCGTCGCGCGAGCGCTGTGGACCAATCTCACTCGTGGGGCACTTGTGCAGGGCGGGAGCACCCTCACTCAGCAATTGGCCAAGAATCTCTTCTACACCCCTCGACGCACTCTTGGACGGAAGTTCCAGGAATTTGTGGCTGCTCTGGCGCTTGAGTTCAAGTACCGCAAGCAGGACATTTTGGAAAGCTATATGAACGAGATCTATCTCGGCCAAGCCGGGCCGGTCTCCATCTACGGTGTCGGGGAAGCGGCCCATCGGTACTTCGGCAAACCACTCGATCAGCTCTCGATCGAAGAAATTGCGTTGATCGTCGGCCTCATCAAAGGCCCCAATACCTATTCGCCGGTGAAAAACATCGACGCGGCGACGAAGCGTCGAAACGTGGTGCTTCACCGCCAGCGGGAGGAAGGCATCATAACCGAGGAAGTACTGAACTCAACTTTGAAGCAGCCGGTGAAGGTGACGTTGACCGATGATGCCCTCACGGATGCTCCCTACTTTGTCGATTATCTGCTGAGGGAAATCGAGCAGGGGACGGGCGCAGTCCCTCCTGAAGGGGCACGAATCTATTCGACGCTCGACGCCCGAGCGCAGCAAATTGTGGCACAGGTGTTACACGACGGCCTCATGAAGCTGGAGAGGAGCTATCCCTCGTTGGCCGAGGCTGACCCGCCGCTCCAGGGTGCTGCGGTGGTGTTGGATGTCCGGCATGGTCATGTGTTGGCGATGGTTGGCGGACGTGACTATCGAGTGAGTCAGTTCAACCGTGCGGTGCAGGCACATCGATCAGCGGGCTCTTTGTTTAAACCGTTTGTGTACTTGGCGGGGTTCGAAGCAGCCCGAGGGCAAGGACCGAATGGGCTCACGCCGGCCACGTTGTTGGCAGACGAGCCCATCACCTTGGAATCAGGCACTGGTCCCTGGTCGCCTCAAAACCATGACCGGCAGTATCGAGGGCCGGTGACCGTGCGATCCGCACTGGAGCAGTCCTTGAACGTTCCAGTCGTGAGGACGGCTCACCGGACCGGGATGACGGCCCTTACGCACCAGCTCCAAGCCTTCGGGATCACCACTCCTTTGGCGGATAACCTTTCCCTCGCGCTGGGGAGTTCGTCGGTGTCGCTACTTGAAATCACCGCTGCGTACGCAGGCCTTGCCAATGGCGGGGTGGTCATCCGTCCGGTGGCGCTGTCGAATATCACGCGAGGAGAAGGGGAGACCATCTGGAGCCCGCCCCTTGATCGACGCCAGGCCGCGACCGCGCAGGGCGCATTCCTTGTTACATCGCTCCTGAAAGGAGTGGTGGATCACGGGACCGCTTCCAAGGCCAGAGCCCTTGGGGTCCAGGGGCCGGTCGCAGGCAAAACCGGGACGACCGATGGATCTCGAGACGCCTGGTTTGTCGGATATTCACCGGATATTGCCATCGGTGTGTGGGTCGGGTTTGATGATGAACGATCCATCAAGCTGAGCGGTTCGCAGGCTGCGCTCCCCATCTGGAGCGAGCTGGCGATTCGGCTCATACCTCGAGATCTCCCCGATTTTGAGATGCCGACAGGGATCGTTCAGCGTCGGATCGATCCCAGAACCGGTCAACTGGCGACGTCACGATGTCCGGAGAACAGGCCGGAGTTCTTCATCGCAGGGACAGAGCCCACGACCTATTGCGAAGTGCACGGAGGAGGGGTGTGGGAACGAGTGAAGCAGACGTTTGGTTTGTCCTCCTAGAGGCCAGTCCTCCCATACCGAGGTGCTGAATTCCATAAACTGTTAGGCAGATCCCTTATCCTACGATACCCTTGAGGGAGATTGGCCTGTACAGAGGAGCCCCCATGAAAAAGACCGGTTCTACGGACGACGGCAATATTACGCTGTTGGCAAAGGGCGTCGAGCTGAAGGGCGAAATCAAAGTCGAGGGCACGGTGCGCATCGATGGGCGCCTGGAAGGTGATGTGCATACGAAGGGCGAAGTGATCGTCGGCGAAGATGGGATGGTGAAGGGATCTATCCATGCCGATTCGCTGATCAGTAGCGGACGTATCAAAGCTACGGTCACGGCCACAGGGAAGATTCAGCTGTTGAAAAACGCTATTCTGATCGGAGAAGTCCATTGTCCCACGATGCTGATGGAGGAAGGGGCGAAGTTTCAGGGAGTGAGCGATATGGGTGTCACCGGATGGCCTGAGGAAGCACAGAAGCTGCCCAGCAATGTTCGCGACATGAACGCCCATCGTGGGAAGGCGGTTGCATTGATTGGAAACGAAGTCGACCTCTAGGCGAATCGTACTGTTCTCCTTTCACGGTCACGTCGCATTCCGTCGCCTCTCACGTTTCTGCAAGTCTGCCCACCGTGACAGAGATCGCCGGATCTGCTATCTACTCGGTACCTCTCAAGGGAACGCCACGTCGTTTATGACTCGACAGCAGGTCTTCTCAATCGTGTTCTTCGCCCTGGTGGTCTTGTTGCTCTACCAGATCGGGCTGATGTTCAAGCCGTTTGTGTTTTCGGCGCTCTGGGCCGGACTGCTTGCCCACTGGGCCTTTCCCCTGCATCTGCGTCTGACGAGACTGTTCGCAGGGAAAGAGATGATGTCCGCTGCCATACTGACTATTGGAGCGATGGCGATCGTGGTCGTTCCGTTGGTCGTGATGGGGGTCATGCTGGTTCGTGAGGCTAGTGTGGCGGAGCAGGAGATCCGAGTCTGGATTTCAGGGGGAGGGCTTCAGCGATTGCCGGAGGAACTGGCGACGATCCCGATCATCGGCGGCTGGCTGAAGTCGGCTCTGGCAGGGAGCGCGACGCCCACTTTCTCCTTGGAACAGTCGGTCATGACTGGCGTGAAGGAGCTCAGCCAATTTTTGATCGGGGGAATGGGCGGTCTGCTGAAAAATACCTTCGCGCTCATCGTGAATTTTTTCATGATGTTGCTGATCCTCTTTTTCCTCTTCAAGGATGGCCAGCAGTGGCTTTCGGTTCTATATGATCTCATTCCGATGGAGGAGTCTCACAAGTCCAAAATCCTGGTCCGGTTGGATCAAACGATTCGGGCGGTGGTAAAAGGGGTGCTGGTGACGGCGATTGTACAGGGACTGCTGGCAGGTATGGCCTATCTGGCTCTCGGCGTACCGTTTCCGATGGGACTCACAGCATTGACCATCGTCGTAGCCCCGATTCCGTTCGGCGGGACGGGACTGGTCTGGTTGCCCGTGGCTCTGTATCTCTTCTGGGTCGGGATGGCCGGGAAAGCACTGGCCATGCTGGCGTGGGGAATTGGTGTTGTGTCGATGGTCGATCAATTCCTTCGACCGTGGTTGATCGGGCAAGATGTACAGATTCCTGTGCTCTTACTTGTCTTGAGCGTGTTAGGGGGGTTGGCGCTTTATGGCCTACTTGGCCTGTTCATCGGCCCCATTCTCATTAGTTTGTTGATGACCGCCGTGCAGATTTATCGAGAGGAATACCATCTCAAGCAGGTAGCTCACTCCGCGAACCCGCCCGCTTCTCCATAGCCGTCTCGCGACCTGTCGGTGGCTCACGCGTCACGCAATTGGCTACTCCAATGGAATGGTGATCGCGATCCCACCCATCACATCATTCAGCTGAAAATCTTGTTTCGGACTCAACGGATGGCTGTTGTGGCAGGTGATGCAGGCGGATGAGACAGCACGGTCTGCATAGATGGCTTGGAAATATTGCTTCTTGCCGCTCGACACAATCCCGGTTACAGGGCGATCAGGCTCTCGTTTCAGAAGGTCCAACGCTTTTCGCTCAAATTCGGTTGCTGGGGCATTGCGCTGATAGATCGGGGAAAACCCAATCAGCCTGTAGCGGATTCCTTTCCCACTTTCCGCAACCAATCGACCGGAGTGTTGAAGGAACTGAGCGGGTAGGGGAAGCGTGTTGTCCTGTTCCCAATGTTCCGTGGAGGTGACGACCCCCTTTTGCTGTAACCGGTTGACGATGTGTGAGGTATAAAACGTGCGGTCTGCTTCGAGGACGGCATGAATATAATCGGCGACCTTCTCCAGTGAGATGCCGAGGGCTTTGGGGCTCTCTTTGGCGGCATGGAGCGCAGCCGTGGTCCAGAAGATCCCTAAGAGGAATGCGACGGTTGTGGCTTGGAACGTGAAGCGGCGGTAGTCCATGGGCCTCCTTGAGAAGACGGCGAGGTATTGATCGGGAGCGTGACGAGACACGCTGTTCCACGATCTTCGGCGCACTCGATCCGGATGTCGCCACCGAACTTTCGGACAATCCGCCTTGCGACGGTGAGTCCGAGGCCCGACCCCTCGCCCTGCTCTTTCGTCGTAAAGAACGGGTCGAAGACTCTTGAGAGGTGTTGTTTGGAGATGCCTGGTCCGGAGTCGGCGATGGTAATCGTGACGGTCTGATCTGAAACGACTGTCGTCAGCGCGAGCGTCCCGGTGCCCTTCATGGCATGGGCGGCATTGGTCAGCAGATTCACGAACACCTGCCGAAGTTGGTCCGGGAGTACAAGCACCGGAGTATTTCCGGCATAGGTCTTGTGGATCACAACATTCTTCATCTCTACAGTGGTTTGGGCGGTGGCCAACGCCTCATCCACGACCTGCTCCACATACACTGAGATCGGCTGATCCGCACTCTCCCGATCGACGACACCGGTAAAATCGCGGATGATCGTGGCCATGCGACGGCCATGCGCCACGATGTCCCGGGCATAGCTCTTGATATGCTCCACGTCCTGCTCATCCTGGATCACCTCCCCCAATCCAATGATACCGAACAGGGGATTATTGAGCTCGTGGCCGATTCCAGCCGTCAATCTCCCGAGGCTTCCTGACTTCTCCGCCTGAACAACCTGGTCCTGCAGTCGGCTTTCGTCCGTTGTGTCACGAAGGACCAGACCGATCGTGTCTTCCTCACCTGGTTTTGCAGGGAGCCTGAACCATTGATACTGGTAGATGCGCGATCTGATGGTGAGCTCAGCACGATGATCGGCTAGTTGGTGACCGCTAGGTGGCTTGAGTGGGTCTCTCGGGATCGTCTCACGTTCAAGATTGGTGGTGGTGTGCGAGGTATTGCCGTTCATCTGGAACTCTGCTTGAAGCTGCTTCTGAACGTCGGGAGCAAGTGGCAGAATCGAAAATAGCGAGACGTCTGCCAATGGTTCGCGAACCGAGAACGCGTCGCGTGCTGCTTGGTTGATGTATTGCACGACTTGGCGGCCATCAATCAAGAGGATGGGGGTCGGAACGGCGTCCAAGATCTGATCGGTGGATTGCTGCAGGACCTTCACTTCTTGGGTTTTCAACTTGACCTGGTCGGTCAGCCCAGAAAATGCGGCTTTCAACTGCTCATTCATGCGTGTGAATTCCCGGGCCAGGTCTTCCAGCTCATCGCCGGTGTTGATCTCAATCGGTGTCTCGAGCGCACCACGCCCGATGGCCTGTGCCGCCTCTTGCAGTTGGCGGACCGGCGTGACGATGCGTCCTGCCGCGACGTAGCCCAGCGAGACGAGCAGCGCCGTGGCGACCGCTCCAAAGACCATCACCCAGGTGAGTAAGTGCTGAATGGGTGCGAAGAGTTCATCGGAAGATTGCCAGACGAATGTGTGCCAGGACCCATTGTCGATCGAGCCGTTGGTCGCTCGACTCGTCTCAGGAAGCGGCGCAAACCCGATGACGGAGGTCGAGTCTCCGCCATGCCCATCGCTGGCTGCTTGGACCCAGCCGGGATGTTGGGGGGTGACGAGTGGCGTCAGGTTTCGATCGGACAGGGGAACGCCGGTCGGAAGAATGGGGCAGCTAATGACGATGCCGTTGCTGTCGATCAGCATGACATGGCCGGTCTTGCCGAAGCGAATAGCCTGAGTCGAGGGAGAAAAGAACTCCTTGGCATCGATAACGTGATGAAGCACACCGACCGCCTCGTAGCGCAGGTTGTCCATAATCGGCAGGGAGATCGTGAAGACATACGCATTCACCTGGTCGTCGAAATGGATGTCCTCGATGTAGAGTTTGCCCACCGCCTTGTTGAACGCGCCTTGCCACCAACCAGTGTTGCCGTGCTTGAACGCGGGATGGTCGGTCATGGTGGCGACCAATGTCCCCTGTACATCGGTCAAGAACAGCATCTTGGTCGATGCCCTGACCACCTGCGGCAGCAACTGGCCGGGTGGACTGTAGACCCCGGCATAGTATTCGCGGAGTAACGAACTGAGTCTATTGTCGGTCAGCGATTTGATTGCAGCGGGATCGCGATCTGTCCAGCGTTGTTCGAGGTCTGTGCTAGTTCCAGTTGGATGTTTCGGGTCGCGTGAGGCATCTCGCCGGCGTTCCAGTTCTCGAATGATCGTCTGATCATCGGCGATCTGGGCGGTGTGCGAGATTTCTTCAACCACGAGTAGATCCAGTTTGCGGGCCGCTTCTGTTGCCAGAGCCTCAAAGCTTTCTCCGCTGATGTCTCGGATCTCCTGCGAGCCCTGCCAGAACGCCATGCCCAACCCGATGATAAGGGGAACGATTCCAACAAGGAGCATAGACAGGATGACTTTGGTCTTGAGTCCCCATCTGGCGCCTGACGGTGAGGAGGTGGGTGTCGTCGTCATGACTGACCGTTCTCCTCAGCGAGCGATGGATCGCCGGGAAAAGTGAGGGTAAACGTGGAGCCTTGTCCGACGTGACTTTCGACCTCAATGGTGCCGTGCATGTGCTGGATTACGTTCTTGATGTTGTAGAGACCCAATCCGGTGCCTTTCCCAGGTGGTTTGGTTGTGTAGAACGGCTCAAAAATTCTGGTCAACAGTTCCGGCGCGATGCCGCAACCGGTGTCCGACACACGAACCTGTGTTCCTCCCGCTGTTGCGGTGGATTCCAGGGTCAAGATGCCGTGATGTTCCATCCCCTGAACCGCATTGGTGATCAGATTCACGAACACGTGGAGGAGTTTATCGGGATTACCCTTCACGACGACGTCAGGGTGGTAGTGTTTCCTGATCTCAATGTCTTGAAGCGCTACGGCATAACGAGCGATCTTCAGGGCCTCATCGAGCTTGCTGTTGACCTGAATGAGGCCGTCTTGACGCACGGATGTGCGGCGAGAGTAGGACGTGAGGTCCCGGCAAATGGCGGTCGTTCGTTTGACGGCGTCGATGATGTCCAGAGCTTGAGCGTGGACGGCTTCGAGGTCCGTTTCTTCCGCCAGATTTTCAGCCATGCCGAGAATCAACTGAAGCGGATTGTTCATGTCATGGGCGATGCCGGCCGCGAATGAGCCGAAGCCGGCCATCTTCTCTGCTTGAAGCAGTTCGGTTTGCAATGTCGATTCGTGCTGCACGAGCAACCAGAACAGCCGGGAAGCTTGTCCACTGATGACATCGGCTCCTGTCGGCTTCTGTTGCCGAAGGGCTGATTCCATGGCTGGATCGCCCGTGACGTCCATGACCAGGGTGAGGGGTTGGTCATGGAGTAGATCGTCTGTGCGACCATACACCGGCACGTTCAGCTCGTGGGCCCGATGGAGTCCTGGTGCCGATCGATCCTTGTCTGTAATACCGACGATGTCAATGGTCCGGATTTGATGGAGCACTTCCAGAAGCGCCGTCCCTCCACGGCCGGCCCCCACAATGGCAACCTTCATCGGAACTGGGATGGCCGATGAGGTGTCGCGTTCGCCTTCCAAGTTGGCGTGAACGATGGTCGGAGCGCTAGCCGCCGCCCCCGTTTTCTCAGCTGTTGGCCAGTCCATCATAGAGGCGCCAATTCTCGCCGTTCCATGGCTCGACCGACGGCCGCCTTCAATATCTCGCCTTCCACCGGCTTCACGAGATAATCCACCACACCCTGCCTGAGGAGAGAAGTCGCCATATCGGTGTCAGGGAACCCGGTCAGGACGATCAAGGGGACGCGGGGATAGTTCTCGCGGAAGTAGGCGATGGCTTCGATACCATTGACCTTCGGCATTCGAATGTCACAGATCATGACATCCAAAAGGAGGCGATTTTCGCCTGAGTTGATGACTTCAATGGCCTTTTCTCCGTTCTCCGCTTCAAGCACATCGTACCCGGCTTTTTGCAGAGTCATCCGCACAACCTTCCGGATATCCGGTTCGTCATCGACGATCAGAACTCGACCGTTGCAGCTCTCGCCTCCGACAAAAAACCCCGACTTGAATTCGCCCATGGCAACCTCCTTCATAATAAGAGATAGTCTGATTTCGTTTCCGCTCAAGCTAACAGCAAGGTCGATGCCGACGTGTGACCAAGACGGGTGTAAGACATTTCAATGGTTTGCCTGACTGGGATTGAGGGCTGTTCCTAGGGTTGGCTCACATGCACCACCACAATGCTGAAAACCACCACCGGTGACATACATTGCGTTTGAGATCTACTTTCGGCTAGGGTATTGAAAAAGCAAGGAGTGGAGGCCGGTGATTACACCAGACACATTGACCGAGTATATTCGCAAAAGTCTGCCGGATGCCGTGGTGACGGTGACTGATCGCACGGGAACGATGGACCACCTCAAAGTTTTGATCGTCTCTGATGGATTTCAAGGAAAAAATCTCTTGGACCGCCACCGGATGATCTACCAGGCCTTGGATGCACCGATGAAGGATGGACGCATCCATGCGCTGGAATTGACTGCACGTACCAGAGATGAAGCATAGGAGGAGACATGGCTGATCCGATTGAAGAAGAAATTCAAAACGAAGTCAAAGCCCATAAAATTTTGATCTATGGCAAGGGTACCAAAACCATGCCGATGTGTGGGTTTACGAGGGAAACCATGCAGTTTTTCGATAAGTATGGGTACCCGTACGAGCTGATCGATGTGTTGTCGCAGCCGGCCAAGCGAGAGACACTGACGAAGATGACCAATTGGCCGACACTTCCTAAGGTGTTCATCGACGGCACCTTCTATGGTGATACCGACGTCCTTGATCCCATGGCGGCGAAGGGCGAGATCGAACCGCTGCTGAAAAAGGCATTTGGGAAGTAAGAGGATGTCTCGGATGGCGAACGGTGCGCGAGGTCGGTTGCGCCATAACGCATAGAGACCAGACGACTCACGAATCTGTACCTTTTCTTCGGATGCTCCTCTAAGGCTGCGACCTCTTCGCAATGCCGTCGCATCCGACATTGCATGCCTATACATCCGGCAATTGCTGCTATGGCGCGAACCGCCTCGCACATCCGTTCTATCCAAGACTAAGAAAACGAGATGGGAGGGACTCTTATCATGAGAGGATTTCCGTATTGGGCAGGTATGTTGGTTCTAGCTCTGAGCTCAACTTCGGTGCTGGGGTGTATGGCAAATCCTCAACGTGGACAGTTTGTATCGGAGCATTCACGGATTGTTGATCTGACTCATTCGTTTGGATCAGACATGATTGTCTGGCCGACGGAGCAGGATTTTAAACTGATCGTGCAACACGCTGAGGAGACACCTGGCGGCTATTACTATGCATCCAATCGTATGGAGCTGCCTGAACATGGCGGTACCCATATTGACGCGCCGATTCATTTTTCAAAAGGGAAGCAGACGCTAGACCAGATTCCTATCGAACAGATGATCGGAGCCGCTGTTCGGGTTGATGTGGCTGAGCAATGCGCCGAGAACCGGGATTACCTTGTTGCGATCGCGGATTTCAAACGATGGGAGGAAGAACACGGTCGGATTCCAAACGGCTCCATGGTCCTACTGGACACGGGCTTCGCCAGGTTCTGGCCAAATCGGGCAGACTATTTGGGAACGGATTTGAGAGGGCAGGAGGGGGTACGGGCGCTGCATTTCCCTGGGCTTCATCCCGATGCTGCTGCTTGGTTGGTACATGAACGGCAAGTCAAGGCTGTTGGGATCGACACGGCATCGATCGATTATGGACAATCGACCAAGTTCGAGACGCATGTGGCTTTACTTTCAACAAATGTTCCGGTGTTTGAGAATCTCGCCAACCTGCAAAACCTGCCGCATCGAGGCTTTGACGTCATCGCGTTGCCTATGAAGATTGCTGGTGGCACCGGTGGCCCACTAAGGATCATTGCGGTCGTACCACCCGCTCCCTAACATTTATCCTTCTCATAATCCTGTAAACGTCATGGCTCTTCCTTGTGGGCTATTCACGGCTGGTATGAGGATTCCTGCGTCTCCGCCAAGCATCGTGCCTTGACCTAAGAGAAACCATCGGCCCACGAGGGCGGCGGTGGCTGCGTCCAACTCATCGCTCGTTGCTGACTTCTTTAGCCCACGCAGGCCAAGTTTCCTGAGCCCCTTGAGGAGACCGAGTCGGTCTTTGTGCTGCCGAGGAATTCTCCAGAGATCTTGCGCCGCACCTGGGTAGCACTCAACAGCTCGGTAGCCCATCGTAGCGAGGCGTTTCTTTAGCGCCAGGCCACGATCGGTCAACATCCGCATGGGGCCGAGCGTGACGGGGAAAAAGCGGATGCCTCGGCGGAGGAGTTCTCGATCACATTCCCGCAGGTGCTCACCGGAACGATCATGAACCGTGTGCCGCCCTTTCGGCAAGCTGAGAGGCGCATCGATTGGGACGAGCGCAGGTCGGGCCTCTTTCACGAAGTCGAGAATGTCATCGTCGCTGAACACGATGTGCGTTTCAGCCTTCAGATCACGCAGCACACAAATCCCCGTCGGCCGCTTCGGCGAACCGGCGAGATCGATGCCGACAACAATTATTGGTGCACTCTCAGCCATGGCACTCCGGTGGCAGGATTGTAGCAGGCATAAGGGGCAGTAACTGTAGGAGTCTTGCCAGGGCCTCTTTCGTCTAGTTTTGCTATTCGTGCCCTCTTAATACCTTCCCGTGGTCAAGCCAGGCAGACGAGGCCGGACCCCATGACGTGGTGATTTCTTGACCCCAATTAGCTAGTGTAGTGCGTCATAAATAGATTGACAATCAATTCCGGCGAGCGCTATCTTCTGCCCCATGCATCGGGCCCCAGCGATTCTCCTGTCGTCCGCAGAACGATCGACGTTGACCGCATGGGCC
>Ga0224510_10001741_pt1 | contig 13875 bp, 11 predicted proteins | sample SF_May12_sed_USG_FD_170161 | JGI IMG/M metagenome (GOLD analysis project Ga0224510, IMG submission 170161) | Sediment microbial communities from San Francisco Bay, California, United States - SF_May12_sed_USGS_4_1 | ecosystem: Environmental > Aquatic > Marine > Sediment | place: USA: California... | reverse complement strand
GGCATGGGTTGAAACGGGGAGAGAACGGTTTGGAGGTCTACGTGATGTGTGAGATTCCGAGCAATGTGATCCTGGCCGAGGAGTTCGCAGGAATCTTTGATGGGTTTTCGATCGGGTCGAACGACCTTACGCAACTGGTGCTCGGCGTGGATCGCGATTCCGAAATCGTGGCCCATCTCTTTGACGAGCGGAACGATGCGGTCAAGAAGATGGTGGCAGCGGTGATCAAAACGGCGAAGGCGACGGGGCGGAAGATAGGCATTTGCGGGCAGGCGCCGAGCGATTATCCAGAGTTCGCGCAATTTCTCGTGGAGCAAGGCATCGACAGCATCTCCTTGAACCCCGATGCCGTCATCAAGACGACGCCGGCCATTCTGGAGGCGGAACAGAGGCTCGCCCAGTGAACCTGGCTGAGACGCCACGTCAGCCTTTCCCCCCTGAATGTGGAGTGAGCATCAGCACGAACGGATGAGTCCATGACCCGTAGCGACTAAACCAAGGAGTACACGATGAAGGTTCTCCTCGCGATCAGTGAATCTCGCGGCGCCAAGGTCGCCGCCGAGTTCCTGGAGACCATCCCCTTGCCGCATAACTCAATTGTGACCGTGCTGCACATTGTTGAACTCCCCCGCCTTGCCCCGCAATATCCCGGCTATTACCGCACGCTTGAGAGCTGGTGTCAACAGGCGTTCGCCGACGCCAACCGGCTTGTGACCTCTGTTGCGACGCGACTTCGTGGCAGTGGTGTGCGGGTTCAAACGCGCGTGGTCAAGGGAATTCCAAGACGGGATCTTGTAAAAGCGATTCGCCGGCTCCGTCCCGGCCTGGTCATTTTGGGCCCCCATACGCATCCCCGCGTCGCGCGATTCTTCCTCGGGAGTGTGAGTGAACATATGCTCAGTGTGGCGCCCTGTTCCGTGTTGATCGCGCGGAGTCGGCGAAGAACCGTCCCAAGCAGCAAGCCACGGGTTCTCTTTGCCACCGACTTCTCGCAGGATGCAGATGCTGCTGCAACCTTTTTACCCCGACTCAACTTGCCTCGTTCATCCCGGATCACGGTGGCTCATGTCGACGAGCAGGTTGAGGAGGTCATGGCTCGGTTTGTTGCGAAGGGGCGGCCCGATCTTCACCAAGCGCTGGCGAAGGCGGTGCGCGTGCGCCAGCGCCAATTGGCTCGGTTGTTGGAGCGAGTGGGACGGCGATTCGTGCGCCATGGGTGGACGGTAACACCGTCGATCGTGAATGGCTACCCAGCAGAACAACTTCTCCGGCTTGCCACGAAACAGCGTGCCGATCTGATCGTGCTCGGTTCACGTGGGTTGACAGGATTCAAACGGATGCTGCTGGGGGGTGTGTCGGGGAAGGTCGCACGGCATGCGCCCTGCTCGGTGTTGGTCGTGAGGCGGACGCCTCGCTAGAGGAGAAACAGATGGGCTGGCTTGAAGGGCTCGTGCCGTGGGCGATCTTTCTGCTGAGCGCGGCGGTGATCGTCTATGCCGGGACGAAACTCTCCCGTTATGGCGATCAGATCGCGAGCTTGACCGGCCTGGGCGGTCTCTGGATCGGCAGCGTGCTGATGGCGGGTGCCACATCCTTGCCGGAAGTCTTCACGACGGTCAGTGCAGCCCTGATTGATTCGCCGGACCTCGCTGCAGGCGACCTCTTCGGCGCGGGGATGACCAATATGCTTACGCTGGCGCTTATTGATCTCTTCCATCGGCAGAAAAAAGTGTGGCAACAAGCCACGCTCGATCATGCCCTGAGCGCCGGCTTGGCGATCTTCCTCACCGGACTTGCCGCGTTTTTCGTGCTCCATGGATCGGATGTCAAACATGGCGGAGTCGGACTCGGGAGCATGCTGCTGCTGCTCTTTTATATCTTCGGCATGCGCCTCGTGTTCCGGCAAGAAAACATGAGGCGGCGTCAGCGCGAAATCGAACTTGTGGTGGAGGGGCAGTCAGAGGAAGAGGCAAAACAACCAAGCAAGCGCGAGGGGCTCAGGCGGGCCTCTCTTGGATTTACCGTGACAGCGCTGGCCCTGCTCGTGGCGGCGCCGTTCCTGGCCGGATCGGCCAACGCGATTGCCGAGCAATCCGGGATTTCCGCGACCTTCATCGGTACCGCGCTCTTGGGCATCACCACGTCGCTACCGGAACTCGTGACAGCCATCGCGGCGGTTCGGCTCGGCGCGTTTGATTTGGCGGTCGGCAATTTGTTCGGCAGTAACGCCTTCAATATGGCCGCGTTCTTCCTCGTGGACGTGGCCTACAGCGGCGGGCCTCTCTTCAACTCCATCTCGGATGCCCATGCCATGACGGCGCTGTGGAGCATCCTGCTCATGAGCACGGCGTTGATGGGCATCATCTACCGGGTTGAGGAACGGTATATGCTGATCGAACCCGACAGTTTCCTGATCATCCTCGGGTACTGCCTCGGACTCTGGTTGCTCTTTCAATGAGAAAGATGTCCGCTATGCCTCAATTGCTAGAGAATGAGGCGACCAAGACCTGGCAGTTCACACCGGATAAGCTCACAGCCATCCTTGGCACCGATGCCGAGCATGGGCTCGCCGGCCAGGAAGTCGAGCGGCGTCACGCCAAATTCGGCCCCAACGAACTGCCCGAAGCGCCCCCAGCGTCACTTGTGAAGCTGTTCCTTTCCCAGTTCACGAGCGTCATTGTATGGGTGCTGATCGGAGCGGCGCTCATCTCCGGTCTTTTGGAAGATTGGCTCGATGCGGCGGCGATCTTGGCCATTGTGTTGCTCAACGGCCTGCTCGGGTTCGTGCAAGAGTTCCGGGCCGAGCGGTCCTTGGCTGCGCTGCGGAAGATGTCAGTGGCGACGGCGCGAGTGATCCGTGACGGCGCCATTCGGTCCATACCCGCGCGGGAATTAGTACTCGGCGATCTGATCCTCCTCGAAGCGGGCGACCGTATCCCTGCCGATGCTCGCCTGATCTACACGACGAATTTTCAGGCGCAAGAAGCGTCGCTGACCGGCGAATCCACGCCGGTTCAGAAGGACGTGGGCGTCATCGCCGGAACCGACGTGCCGCTGGCCGAACGGACGAACATGGCCTTTATGGGCACCATCGCAGTTTCAGGAAAAGCTCGCGCGTTGGTCGTCGCAACCTCGCTGCGAACAGAACTGGGCCGGATTGCTGCGATGATTCAAGCAGCCGCGGAGGCCGAACGGACGGAAACTCCGCTGCAGCGTCGACTCGAGCAGTTCGGCTACACCCTCTTGTGGCTGGCGTTGGCTGTGGTCGCCGTCGTGTTCGCCTTGGGCTATCTGCGCGGCGAGCCGTTGGTGACCATGTTCATGACCTCGGTGAGTCTGGCTGTGGCGGCTGTGCCGGAAGGCCTTCCCGCCGTGGTGACGATTACCTTGGCGCTGGGGGTCACCCGCATGGTGAAACGCCATGCGCTGATCCGCAAGCTGCCCGCAGTTGAAACGCTCGGATCGGCAACGGTCATCTGCACAGACAAAACGGGCACGTTGACGAAGAACGAGATGACGGTGACGAAATTGTTCGTTGGCACCATGGCCTTCGACGTGACCGGTGAAGGGTACGCGCCAGTCGGTGAAATCCGTGAGACGTCAAAGGTGAGAGAAACCGGTTCTGAGTTATCCGGAAAAGGAATTGAGCTTCGCTCCGACAACTCAGAACTCAACACCCAGAACATAGACCTGAGCCAACTTCCGGCCCTGCGCGAACTGCTGACGGCCGCCGTGCTGTGCAACGGTGCAACGTACCGAGAGGAGCATGGAACATGGCAGGTGATCGGTGATCCGACGGAAGGCGCGTTGCTTGTGGCGGCGGCGAAGGCGGCTCTCACGATCGAGACACTCGATTCGGCCTCTCACTTTCTCGGGGAGGTGCCGTTCGATCCGGAGCGCAAGATGATGACGATCGTGCGGCGGACGCCGGACGGACTGGCCGCGTATGTCAAAGGCGCGCCGGATGTCTTATTGCGGCACTGCACGCACAGGCTGGCGGCGGACGGCACGGTCGAATCTCTGACGGAATCCATTCGTGCCGCCATTCTCGAGGCCAATGCGGCATTCGCGCATCAGGCGTTGCGCGTGCTGGGAATGGCCCATCGACGATTGGAGCGCGAGCCTGATGCCTATCGCGCGGATGAGCTGGAAAACCGGCTGGTGTTTCTTGGGCTTGCAGCCATGAAGGACCCGCTGCGGCCGGAAGCGAAGGCAGCCGTTCAAGCATGCCGCGATGCCGGTATACGCACGGTGATGATCACGGGGGACCATAAGGACACCGCAGTGGCGATTGCGGGAGAGCTCCACGGGATGGACAGCCATGTGGAGGCCTTGTCCGGGCTGGAACTCGATCGCCTGTCCGACGATGAACTGGTCCGGACTGTGGAGCAGGTGACAGTCTATGCGAGGGTCTCCGCGGAGCACAAGCTGCGCATCGTCAAAGCCTGGAAGGCGCGCGGCGCCATTGTAGCCATGACGGGAGACGGCGTGAACGATGCGCCTGCGATCAAGGCAGCGGATATCGGCATCGCGATGGGGATCACCGGAACCGATGTGACGAAAGAATCCGCTGACATGGTGGTCACGGACGACAACTTTGCCTCGATCGCGGCGGCGGTGGAAGAAGGCCGGGGGGTCTTCGACAACATCAGGAAAGTCGTCCATTTCCTCCTGTCGTGCAACCTGAGCGAAGTGCTGGTCATGCTGTTTGCGGCGTTGCTGGGCCTGCCCCTGCCGCTCCTGCCGATTCAGATTCTCTGGATGAATCTTGTTACGGACGGCATCCCGGCCTTGGCGCTGGCAGTCGATCCCAAGGCGCCCGATCTGATGACGCGTCCGCCTCGCCGGCCGGAGGCTCGGCTGCTGGACGGCGGACGATTGCTGGCTATCGGCGGAGAGGGCTTGATGCTGGGGTTGATTGCGTTAGGAGCGTTCAGCTATAGCCTCTATGGTCTGCATCAAGAGATCGAGCAGGCCAGGACGGTGGCCTTTACGGTGTTGGTGGTGGCGCAACTGGTGCACGTCTTCAACTGCCGGAGCGAACGGCTCTCGCTCTTCCAGCTGGGTGTCGGAACGAACCGCGCGCTGGTGTGGGCCTTCCTCCTTTCGCTTATTGTGCAGGTGGCGGTGCTCACCGTCCCAGCCGTTAGGCCGATCTTCAAGGTCGCCTCGTTGCCGATCGAAGATTGGATATTGATGGGCGCGACGGGCATCCTGCCGTTCGTCATCATGGAAGCGGTTAAAAAGTGGCGGCGGCGATCGTGAATACCGTGGGGGCAAACTGGTCGGAGTGTGGAAACCGGAAGGCTGAGATCGGCGGACCCCTGCAGTCTGCTAAGGGGTAACGAATCATGCACATTGGTATCGCTGCGGATCACGCGGGCTACACGGTGAAGGAGTAGGTATTATTAGACCTCAAGGCTTCGGGCCATGAGATTGTCGACCATGGCGCTTATCGCTTGGATCTGGATGACGACTACCCCGATTTCGTGGCCCCGCTTGTGCGGGCCGTTGCCACCGGGGACGTGCACCGGGGAATCTCGATCTTCGGCAGCAGCATCGGGGCTTGTATCGCCGCCAATTCTTGCCGCGCAATTCATCGGGGAGGAGAGGCACAAGCGACGCCTTGAAAAAATACGGGCACTCGAAAAACACCAGGGGCAAGCAGGTTGATTCGGCCTGACGGCAAAACGGTGTCCGAGGTGTCGAGGTAATGAACACTGATGTGTTGATCTGGATCGGGATTGTGCTGTGCTTGAGCCAGTCTGCGATCTTTGCAGGGTTAAACCTGGCGGTATTCAAACCGAGCCGCCTTCGGTTGGAAGCAGAGGCGGCGGACGGCAACCAGGATGCCGTCAGGGTGTTGGAGCTGCGACGGGATGCCAACGGGGCACTGGCCACGATCATCTGGGGCAATGTGAGCGTGAACGTGTTGCTCACGCTGTTCTCCAGCTCCGTGCTCACGGGGGCGGGAGCCTTTCTCTTCTCCACGGTGGCGATTACCTTCTTCGGCGAAATCCTTCCACAGGGGTATTTCTCAAGTCATGCCCTGAAAATGGCATCAGTCTGCTCGCCGCTGCTGCGGGGGTACCGGGTGCTGCTGTATCCGGTGGTAAAACCGTCGGCAATGATGATGGATGCGTGGTTCGGCAAGGAAGCCATCCGGTATTTTCGTGAAACGGAACTCAAGGAGATCATCCGGCGCCACATGCTCGCCGAAGAATCCGAGGTGGACCGAATCGAGGCAATCGGGGCGTTGAACTTTCTGTCTATCGACGATCTTCCCATTGAAGAAGAGGGAGTTCCAATCGACCCTGAGAGCATCATCCGGCTCCCGCTGCGGAACGGCATTCCGCATTTTCCCCCGTTCAAGAAGTCGGCCGACGACCCGTTTCTGCAACGAATCAACGCTTCGGGAAAATCCTGGGTGGTGATTGCCGACGAACACGATCATCCCCACTTGATGATGGATGCGGACGGATTTCTGCGGCACGCCCTCTTCACCGAACAGCCGACAGACCCTGCGGACTATTGCCACCGGCCCGTGATTATTCTGGACCGCAAAGCGCCTCTGGGCAGCGTCATTGCGCAACTCAGGTTCGATACGACGCTTCCGGGAGATCACATCATTACCTATGACACCGTTCTGCTGTGGACCGATACCCCGAGGCTGATTACAGGAAGCGATCTGCTCGGGCGCCTGATGCGCGGCATCGTGACAAGGGTGCCGAGCAAGGTCGCCGCTCGTTACGGCGACCACGCAGGGTGATGCGACGATACGGTAACAGTCGTCACAGCGAACGCCCCGAGGCGCGGCAGGACCTCGTTCCTGCCAATCGCTTACACGGGCCTGCATGGGGACCGAACGCAACGAGTGAAAGCTTCTTGTAGAACAAGACAAGAGCAGTTAAGATTCACCGCACGTTATGGTTATGCCACATCATGAACGCCTTGCGAGCAGCGGTCTTTGGTTCATTGTGACAGTCCTGTGCCTGTGCGTCATGATGCAGATGCTCGGCGTGCCCGTGACGCTGCTTCATGCCGCCGACGTCTCCGATACCATCGCAGCCTCGGTTCTGGAAGGGTTTTCGGCCCCGCCGACGCTTCCTCAACTGGTACTGTCTTCCGAATCCAACCCGTGTGCTGAAATTGATTCGTTAGAGTACGTGATGGCGTTCGCCTCAATGCTCTTCCGCCCTCCCGTCCGATAGATCCGTCGTCCCTTCGTACCGCATAGACCTGATTCTGGAGCGGGATGCGGACCGCGTGAGCGTCTATTTGTGTCCCGATCACGTGACCATGGGTGGGACTAAGGCTAATCCATTCATGATGGCGAGTAGGCAGACTGGAGCACGTATGATTTATCTTCTGTCGGATGAGGGGCGCCAAGCGCTGAGGACGGTCGCGAGCCGTCCCGTCCTGTATGCCTTCGATTTCGACGGGACATTGGCGAAGATTTCGCGAGATCGCGGGGGCGTCAAACTGTCTTTCTCCACCCATGAATGGTTGCGTGAACTTGCGGCGCGCGCGCCTTGCGCTATCGTGTCGGGACGCGCCCTCAACGATTTGACGCTGAGGGTAAACGGTGCGGTTCCATACTTGATCGGGAACCATGGGCTGGAGAGTCCGCTGACTTCGGCGGCTGCGCTGGGTGTGGCGGAGCAGGTCTGTCTTGAATGGATGAAGCAGGTGGAGACGGATCTGGCCCAGCCGCTCAATGATACAGGCGTGGAGGTCGAAAACAAACGATACACCCTCACCTTCCATTATCGGTGTGCCAAAGACCTGGCCGCAGTCGAACGCACGCTGGTCCTTCTGCTCGATCGACTGACGCCCGCGCCACGGCTCATCAGCGGAAAAGCCTCGGTGAACGCGTTGCCACCAGGAAACATAGGAAAGGGAGCGGCGGCGCTCGCGCTCATGGTCCACCTGCGATGTCGAGGGCTGTTCTTCGTCGGCGACGATGAAACGGACGAAGATGTGTTTGGCTTGGGGGAAGGACTCATCATGGGAGTGCGTGTCGGACACGGGGCTGGATCGCGGGCTCGCTATTACCTGAAGCACCAGGATGAGATCGAAGCCGTCATCCGTTTTCTTGTCCATCGCCTCGACGGAACCCCGGATATTGCCGGACAGATTTTGCGAAGTCCCGGAGGCCCCCTAAAGCCGGCATGAGTGCAGAGAGGGAGGGAGAGAGTGCAATGATAAGTTTTGCGGATCATTGGATAGGCTATGCGGCGCTTGCCGTGTTTCTGGCCGCCTATATTCTGGTGATTGTCGAAGAGAGTCTTCATCTCAGAAAATCGAAGCCCGTCATGGTGGCGGCCGGCGTGATCTGGGTGCTGACGGCCATCGCCTATGCCTCTCAACAGCAATCCCATCTCGTGGCCGAGATCCTGCGCCACAATCTGCTGGAATATGCCGAATTGATGCTGTTCTTGCTCTCCGCCATGACGTTCATCAATACGATGGCAGAGCGGAACATCTTTGGGGCGTTGCGGACCGGTCTGGTGTCGTTAGGCCTGTCCTTGCGCGCCGTGTTCTGGCTGACCGGCATGCTCGCGTTTTTCATTTCCCCTGTTGCGGATAATCTGACGACGGCGCTGGTGATGGGAGCGGTCGTTATGGCCATGGGGGCAGGCAACGGCCGATTCATCAGCGTGGCTTGTATCAATGTGGTGGTGGCGGCCAACGCGGGCGGCGCCTTTAGTCCCTTCGGTGACATCACCACCCTCATGGTCTGGCAGAAAGGCGTGGTGCATGTCGGCGATTTTCTTTCGCTGTTCATCCCTTCTCTTATCAACTGGCTTGTTCCGGCGGCCCTGATGTCCCTGACTATTCCGTATGAGAAGCCGTCAAGCAGAACAGAATCTGTACAGGTCAAGCACGGCGGCTATGTCGTTGTGATGCTCTTTCTGATCACCATCGCTGGCACGGTGTTTCTGCATCATGTTCTTGAGGTCCCCCCGTTTCTGGGCATGATGACCGGACTGGGAATACTGAAATCCTATGGGTATTTTATTCGGCGCAAGGAACTGAATAAGTGGACGGAAGCTCCCGCGTTCGATGGCTCGGTCAATTTGGGCGTAGAATTCAAGCCTGCGGTCAAGCCGTTCGATGTGTTCATCAGCATGAAGCGTGTGGAATGGGACACGCTGATGTTTTTTTACGGCATTATGCTCTGCGTCGGCGGGCTCGGCGCCTTGGGGTATTTAGCCGCACTCTCCGATGTTCTCTACAAGGACTTGGGAGCCACCCCCGCGAACATCCTTGTCGGGATTCTTTCAGCGGTCGTCGACAACATCCCCGTCATGTTTGCCGTGTTGAGCATGAACCCGGATATGAGTCTTGGCCAATGGCTGTTGGTGACGATGACGGCCGGTGTCGGCGGATCGCTGTTGTCCATTGGCTCTGCAGCGGGCGTGGCCCTCATGGGGCAGGCACGGGGGATCTATACATTCTCCGCCCACTTGAAATGGATCTGGGCGATTGCCTTGGGCTATGCCGCGAGTATCGCCGTTCATCTCACGATGAACGGTGCGCTCTTCGGTGGGTAGCCGCCTGGATATACATCGTGAATGGCACAATGGTTTGCCGATTGAATTCGAAAGGCATACCTGATGCAAACCAAATATCCGGAGAGTTCTGAGTATTCCGTGTCTCCGTGTGTTGAGCCTGGCAGCGCTGCCGCGTTTCCCGATAGCGGGTCATGGCCTCGGTCTGGGGCTGTTGGAGTGCTCACGGGGATTAGATACACGATGTCGCTCTTTTTCGAAGAGTTGGCTTCGACCGTGATTCCTCGCTACGCTCAGCCAACGTAAGATTCTGATCGGATCAACAACGGGAGGGCTCCTGGGCTGGTTGCCATTGAAAGACTACACAAAAATTTAGGCAGAGAACCCTCGCATCGCAGGTCGCCAGCTGGACATAATACAAACCGGTGAACGGACCCAAGGCTTCGTTATCCGGAGCCTTAGGTCCGTCCCCGTGATCAATATTCCACCCTGCTCATGCAAGGTCAGACCGTGGAGTTGCCACCCGTGGTTCAGTACGCGCTCGCCTTGGTATTAGCGGCCACCTGGCTGGGAAACGGATCCAGAATGGTCTTGGGCGCGTTGTTCCAGATCACGTCCGCCAGGTTCGACATGCGCGACACAATCTGCGCCGCCACGCCGCCGCCCGCCCCGAACAACCCGCACCAGCCCAATGTCACAAAGCCCCAGTGCAACGGCGCCGCAAACAGCTCATCCACAAACCAGAACGCATGGCCCCACTCGTTGAGTCCCACGTTCGGGAGAATGAACATCGGCCCCACCACTGCCGCCACCAACGGAAACGAGGTCGCTTGGCTGTACAGCGGCAACCGGGTCTGCGCATACAGATAACTCGACACGCCGCACGTGATGTACAACGGGAACGTCCCGTAGAACGCCACGATGTGGCTCGCCGTGAAGCTCGTGTCCCGGATGATCACTTGGTGCCACGCCGCATCCTGCTCCAACGTGTAGCTGCCCGCGTAGTACACGCCCCAGATGTAGCACACCAACCAGCCCATAAAATAAAAGTACCGCTTCAGCTCGAGCTTCGGGTCTAGGTTCGTCAGGTTCCGGTCCCGCGTCACCCAGATCCACCCGATCGATGTGGCAAAGAACACGGCGTTGGCCAGAATGTTAAACCGCCACAGCCCCATCCACACCGAGTCAAACTCCGGCGTCATGGAGTCCAGGCCGTGCGAGTACCCGAACGTCCGCTGGTACACTACCCAAAACACTCCGATCGCCAACATCCCCAACCAGCCGAGCTTCGCCGGCTTCGAATCGTACCACTGAGAAACGTCATAGCTCTCTACATGGTTTGCCATTGGTTCCTCCTTTTTTCTTTTCTGCTGTTAGTTGTGTTTTGCACTGTTGGTGCCGTCCCTTCAGCTTCTTCCCAGCGTCTGAGCTCGGCGGTATTCCCGCCGATATGGGCCAGGGACCTCTGGTATGCAGCGCCCCTTCCTTCCTAGTCCTCCGTACGTGCCATCAGAGGGCCATCGGCTGTGATGGTTGTTATCAAGACCATTGAATTAGACATTCGCAGATACGGCATGGTTAGAGAACTAGGAAACAACCTAGGATGTGTTTGGAAGATCCCTAGACCCCGCTTAGGCCAGACTGGCACGAAGATTATAAAGCACGACATGATTCGAGGTGAGTTCTGCGTAGGCCCAGATATCGGGACTGAGCTGTCCTACTCTTTAAAGCGGGACCGGCACTAGGTTCCTGGTGCAGAATCCATCACTTTCCCATGGAAAGGTCTGGAGAAGGTTGCATAAGCGGCTAGATGGAGCTATGAATAGAATATCCGTAGGCAGTCGCGACGCCGGTGGCGGCTCCGGCCCAAGAGAGTCAAATGCACTGCGTATCTCACAATGTCATTTGTTTTCGTCCTCGAGACTTGATGGTCTTTGTCTACCGACACGGTTTTGATCCGCCAAAGCGCCGCTGCAGTTCCAAGTCTATTCGTAGTGGTCATCGATAGCTGCTGGAAGAAGCCCAGGCGGCTCTTGGGGCAGAGAAGGACATCCTCTTTCGATCCTGAGGGAGTCATCACCATGTTGAACTACGGAGCTGTAAGTTGCGCCTTATCGATCTTTCTGCTCACTGGCTGTGCGACACCTTCCACGGTAGACAGGTCGGCGCGCATTCATGACATCCGCATCAGCGGCCATGCCTTGATTACTCCGGTCGAATTGTATGCGACTGTAGGTGATGAAATTCGGTGGCATAATCTTCTCGAAGCTCCGATCCACCTGGGATTCCTAGGAGTCAACCCTGTCAAAGAGGTCAGTTGCGAAAAGGGCTTGAAGACCTGGTTTGGAGACATCAAGGATTTCGTGACTATTCGTGCCGGCAACTATGTCAGCGCGTGTTTTCAGCGGGCCGGAACCATTCGATATAATGTCTGGCAAGATCTTTCAGATCCGTTCCATTCAATGAGTCCGGTGGGGGTCATTCATCTCGATGAAACAGGGTGATGCCGAACGGCTTCCTCAACTTCCATGTGCACAGTAAGGAGGCAGTCATGATTACGGTTGTACGGAGAAGCTTGATGGTCATCGGAGTCTGTTCCCTGATTTTAGCGATCACGCCAACAGTGTACGCGTATGAAGAGGCCTCGGTCGTTCAAGGAGGGGGACTCTCGGGAAGCGTCGTCCTGGATGGCAAGGTTCCGATGCCAAAGGGGTACAATCTCACGACTGTGCCGGACCCGGTCTATTGCGGGCGGATTTCCGACGGGAGAGGGTGGAGATTGCTGCAGCCCTTCGACGTGGGGCCGAAGGGCGAGTTTCGACGCGTCGTTGTGTTTCTTGAGGGAATCGAGAAGGGAAAACCGTTCGGAGAGTATGTGCCCCCGAGAATTGAAGCCATCGATTGCCGCTTTGAGCCGTTTATCGCGCTCGTGCGGGACCGCCACGATGTCGTCGTCGTCAACATGGACCCTGCCTTTCACGACATTCAAGCCTATGAGACGTCGAACCTGGGGCCTCGGGTCTTGTTCAATGTTCCGTTGCCGATCAGCAAGCGATATCCTCGTGAAGCCGGGTTGAGCGCCCATTTCCATAAGCACTACGAAGGGGCTACTGTGACCCAATCGGTCAAGATGACGAGAGACCGGAACATTTTCACCATGCAATGCGGATTCCATCCGTATATGGAGAGTTGGGCGTTGGTCGCTGACCATCCATACTATACAGTGGCCGACAACGAGGGACGGTTCCAGCTGACTGACATTCCACCCGGCACCTATAAGGTGAAAGTCTGGCATCCGTATATCAGGGACGAGATAGAGCGGACGATTACGATTGAACCGAAAAAGCAGACCAGCGTGGATCTGACGGTCGAGGCGCCGACCGGTCGGCTCTATGCCAACCAAATGGTCGAGAACGCCTACGTGCGATACTCGATCACGGAGGACGTGCAGAGTCAAATCGTGCCGACGTTGGAAAAGCAACGTCTCAACGAGGGACAGTGATGTGGGTCTGACGGAATTGAGCTGAGGAACGGCTAGCGCTGCTTGAGGTAGCGGAAGAACTCCGAGTCCGGGCTCATGACGAGGGTTGAGCCATCTTTGAACGCACGCTTATAGGCTTCCATCGAACGGGTAAACTCGAAAAATTTCTGATCCTGCTTATAGGCATCCGCGTAGATCCGAAAGGCTTTGGCATCGCCGCCCCCGCGCAGTTCCTCTGATTCTTTATAGGCTTGGGCCAGGATAATCTCGCGATCCTTTTCGGCTTCCGATCGAATTTTTTGCGCTTCCTCCGCGCCCTCAGCTCGATATTGCTTCGCCTGTCGTTCCCGTTCCGCCTGCATGCGGGCGAAGACCGCCTTTTCATTTTGTTCGGGCAAATCGGCTCGCTTGATTCGGACATCCTGAATCTCAATGCCGTACGCCGAGGCCTTCTCGTTCGCCCGTTCGGTGACCACCCGCATGATGTCCGCTCTCGTGCTGGACACGATTTCCAGCAACTCATGCCGGCCCAATTCCACGCGCAGCTCTGAATAGATGATATCGTGAAGCCGTTGGAGCGCGCCGCGCTGGCTTTGGAAGTTCTGATAGACCTTTAACGGGTCGACGATCCGCCATTTCGCAAAGTTGTCCAGCAGCAGCGTCTTCTTGTCCGAGGTAATGACATCCTGCGCGTTCGAGTCGTAATCCAACAGACGTTTCTCGAAGTAGGTGACCTCCTGGACGAACGGCATTTTGACATACAACCCTGGTTCGGTGATATTTCGAACGGGTTTGCCGAGTTGCACGACGATGGCCGTCTGGATCACGTCTACGACGAAAAGGGGAGACGCTCCCAGGACGAACAATCCAACGGTCACG
>Ga0224510_10001739_pt1 | contig 13880 bp, 18 predicted proteins | sample SF_May12_sed_USG_FD_170161 | JGI IMG/M metagenome (GOLD analysis project Ga0224510, IMG submission 170161) | Sediment microbial communities from San Francisco Bay, California, United States - SF_May12_sed_USGS_4_1 | ecosystem: Environmental > Aquatic > Marine > Sediment | place: USA: California... | reverse complement strand
CAGGTCATCCAGCCAGAATAACTTGTTCGATTTTGCGTTCTTCATGGTCATGCAGAACCCCCTTCATTCGCATAACCATTGAATCATCAATGACTTATCAGTTCAATAATTGAGTTTGGACCCTAGGACATTCCGACATAGCCCTTTCGCTTTGACTCGGTTTCCTGTTCTCCGGAGCTTAGTTCTTTCGTCCCTGTCACGAGGCTTTGAGTCGTAATCGGCTGCCAGCGCGGAGTCTTTCCTATACATTCGTCCCCCTACCAAGTCTACAAAATTGTTGGAGTATCATACTGGGAATGGTTTGTGTATCAATGAGTTTTGACTTATAGTGTAGCCGTATAGTCAACTGTGTAGTAATGGTGAGCGTATGGCTCTGAACATTAGAAATGCGGAAACGGAAAAGCTGGCGCAGGCTATTGTGGCGCTGACCGGGGAAACAAAGACCGAGGCCGTGACGACGGCGTTGAAGGAACGTCTTGAACATTTAAAGCGACGGCGCAGGCGGAAGCGACTGGCGGACGAGCTGGATGAGATCGCGCGACACTGCGCCTCCCTGCCTTTGCGCGATAGGCGTACCGACGATGAAATTATCGGTTACGATGAGAACGGGATGCCTGCGTGATTGTGATTGATACGTCTGCCGTGGTGGCGATTTTGCGGGATGAGGCGGAGCGGCGGACGTTCAATGAGGTCATAGAAGGAGCCAAACGGTGTCTGATGTCGGCAGTCAGTTTCGTCGAGGCGTCGATGGTGATGGAAAGCAGAATGGGATATGACGGATTGAGGGATTTCGAGTTGTTTGTCCTGAAAGCGGGAATAGAGATCGTGCCGGTAGATGTTGAACAGGCGAACATTGCCCGGGGAGCGTTTAGAAAATTCGGTAAAGGCAGACATGCGGCGAATCTGAACTTCGGGGACTGTTTCTCCTACGCATTAGCAAAGGCCACGGATGCGGCCCTGTTGTTCAAAGGCCATGATTTTTCACGGACAGATATAGAGGTAGCGGTGAAACAATGATGAAGATGCTGATTCCGGTTAACGTAGGAAAACAGTCGATAGAAGCCATGGTCTTCTCGGTGCCATTGAGTACCTGGTTTCGAGTCTGAAGAAGCTCGGGTGTCCACTGCATCTGGTGCTTGCTCACGAAGCGACTGGATTGATCATCGACTCTAGGAACATCGCCTGACCCACCAGGTTTCTGTTGCTTTCCATATATGATCGAACGTGGTGGTGCGAGCAAGCTTGGTTTGCCGGGCTGTCGCATCGTCCGTTCCACCCTCCCTGATCGGCTTGCCGCTGTTGTGATACCTATGGTACCGTGAAATTTACGTTGTAGCAGTGCGGTGCATGATGAAACCTGGAGTGTCTATGCGATCGGTCTTGACGGTGGGAGCCTGTTTGCTGGTGAGTCTAATGGCCTGGTCTGGGCTGTGTGGGGCGGAAGAGTCCTCCACGATTGCCAAGTCCGAGGAGTATTTCCCTGATACGGTCGGGAGCCGCTGGACCTATCGAGGCCAGATCAGCGAGGGACCGTTGCAGACGATTGAGCGCAAGTTTTTCGAGAATGTCTCCACGGTTTCTGGAACCAAGACCATCAATGGAGTTGCGGTGACCGTGTTTCACGATACGAATCCGGGCAATCATGGCGCGTCGGATAGCTTTTATCGTCGAGATGTGGTCGGGATTGTCTATTATGGATCGGAGCCGGGCACTCCGCTGGAGAAGCAGATCACCCCCTATCAGATTTTCCGGTTTCCCCTCAAAGTCCCGTCGTCGTTCCAACAGTTTGATCGAGCGGGGCTCGATTTCGGAAGCGATATGGACCGTGACGGAACGGATGAAACCGTGGATACGCAGGGGTGGAGCAAGGTGCTCAATCGGGAAACCATCACGGTTCCAGCCGGAACGTTTCAGGACGCGATCAAAGTCGAAGCGCGCATGAACATGCGCATTCACCTGTCCGGTAGCAAACACACGGTCTCAGGCATTGATGTCATGACGGCATGGTTTGCCAAAGGGGTCGGCCTCGTGAAATATGCCGAGCGCCAGGAATTGTCCGCCATCAAGGAAGACCGCGGCGTGGTGACAGAGATCACGGAAGAGCTGGAAGAGTACGAGATCAAATCCGCCAAGACTCACTGAGTCGATTCGAATCCTCGACGCAGCGTATTTTCACTCGTGATACGCGTGATCATGAATTGGGCTAAATAATCTTCCCCGCCCGCCTTCGCGCCTACCCCTGAAAGACGGTGCCCACCGAAGGGTTGCCGAGCGACGAGCGCCCCGGTGATTGGGCGATTCACATAGAGATTGCCGACATCGAACTGTTCACGGGCCAAGGTTAGATTGGCCGGGCTTCGTGAATAGATCCCGCCGGTCAGGGCATAGCGTGTGGCATTGGCCATCTCCAGCGCCTCCCCTATGGTTGTTGCTTTCATGACCACCAGCACTGGCCCAAAGATCTCTTCCTGCGCCAACCGATCGTTCGAGTTGACGTCGGCGAACACGGTTGGGCCCACGAAACACCCCGGTCCTTCTGTAGCCCGATGAACCACCACTCGGTGACTCGCCATACCCAACGCGATGAACTCCTCGATGCGCCGCTTCGCACGGTCGTCAATCACGGGACCGACTTGCGTGCCGGGATCGCATGGATCGCCCAGCGTGAGACTCATCACGGCGTCACGCAGCCTCGTCAGAAACTGATCATAGACGCCGTCCAATACGATGGCGCGCGAGCAAGCGGAACACTTCTGGCCCGCGTAGCCCGTGAACGAAGCGACCACGCCGGCGATGGCCTCGTCAAGATCCGCAGTGTCGTCGACAATGATGGCGTTTTTGCCACCCATCTCTGCCATCACCCGCCGCACCATGGTTTGACCTGGCTGGACTGTCGCGGCGTCAGCCCATAACCCCAGTCCCACATCTTTCGATCCGGTGAAGGCGATTGTGGCGATCTCCGGTCGCTCGGACAAAGCCTGTCCGATCTCAGGGCCACCGGGGAGGCAGAACAAGACATCGGCTGGCACACCGGCTTCATGGAACAGCTCCGTCAACAGCACTCCCAACAAGGACGCGCGCTCGGATGGCTTGAAGAGTACAGCGTTGCCCGTCACCAGGGCCGCACTGATCATCCCCGCTGGAATCGCCAGGGGAAAGTTCCAGGGAGCGATCACCGCGGCCAGGCCACGGGGATGATACCACCGCTGATTCGTTTCTCCGGGATACTGTCCGAGTCGCAGCGGCTCATTGAGGTGTGCCATCTGCTGAGCGTAGAACTCCAAGAAGTCGATGGCCTCCGCCACGTCGGCGTCGGCCTCACGCCAGGGCTTTCCAACTTCAAATATCTCCCAGGCAGCCAGGTTGTACCGGTGCTCACGCATGAGTCCCACCGCGCGTCGCACCACTGCGATCCGTTCCGCTGCAGGCCGTCGCCCCCAAGCCGCGCTAGCCGCTACCGCTGGACCGACTGCGGCGGCCACGTCGGCCGGCGAAGCCGCCTGAACAGTCGCGACGAGTTCGTCGGGCCTCGCGGGATTGCGCGACGTGATCAGCGAACCGGTGAGGCGTTTCCCCAGAACTCGCGCCGGCCAGGTTCGCCCCAGGTCGGTTCGCACCCGGTCGATCGCAGTCTGCATGGCTGTACGGACTTCCTGCTTGGAGAAATCGCTGTGTGGTTCGTTGCAAAACGAATCGCGCTCTCCGGAGCGTGGTACCGTGGAAGCAGGGACAACCGGCGGAGCGAGCAGAGTCGCCAACGACTGCGACTCCACATACTCTTTCCGGAGAAACGACTCGTTCGACGTGTTCTCCAATAATCGCCGGACCAGGTAGGCCATGCCTGGCAGTAATCGGCCGACCGGTGTGTACAATCGCACTCGCCGCCCATGCGCAACCATCGCATACTGAAATGGTTCCGCCATCCCGTAAATCATCTGATACTCGACCGTCTCAGGGCTGCACTTGAACGTATCTGCTGCTGCTTCTATGACAGCCAACGTGCGCAGATTGTGCGTGCCGAACGCCGGACGGATGATCTGACGATGGTCCAGGAGTAAAGGCACGAGCGCCTCATAGTTCGCGTCGGTCTCCGCTTTATGCTCGAACAGCGGGACCGGCCACCCAGCTTGGCGATAGCGCACCGTGTCCGAGTCCCAATAGGCCCCCTTCACCAGCCGGATCGTGATCGGACAATTCCGCCGCTCCGCCCAGGCGATGAGCGATCGAATATCCTGGTCGGTTTCCCGATGATAGGCTTGCATCGCCACGCCGGCATGGGGAAATGTCCGAAACGCTGGTTCGTCGAAGAGGGTCCGGAACATCTCGAGCAGCAAGGTTTTCGTCTCTGCCTGCTCCATGTCGAAGATCAACCCGCAGTCGAGGGCCGCTGCCTGTTCTACGATTGGGTATAATCGGGCTGCCGCGTCGCGATAGGTACCGACTGGGTCGATCGGATCCAACCGCGAGGTCAATGCGGAGATCTTCAGTGAGAGTTGCGCCCGCGGCAACGAGCCGAGATGATCCCGCTCCAACATCGGCGACGAAGGCCATGTGCCAACGGTCCGGCCCAACTGCGTCAAGGCGTCGAGGCATCGGTCCCGATACTGGTCTGCCTCGACGTCGCTGATCGTGGCCTCGCCGAGCAGATCCATCGACCAGGCACGACCGTCTTTCCATAAATTCGCCAGGACTGGCAGTGCCTCTTCCACCGAACTTCCGGCGATGAAGGTTCGGGCCATCTGCTCGATCTGGTGACGGATGGATTTCCCCGTGAGAGCGGCCCCGACACGTGTCGCCGCCAAGGCTTTGAGGCCCCATTGCATCCCGAACACCTGGCCATGGAGTGTTCCAAAGTGTTCTTCCGCCAACCGCACGACAGCCTGGTCCGAGGTGACGGCAGGGAGCACATCGATGAACCGGAACAGCTGAACTTTGAAGGCAGGATCTTTCATCGCCAAGTTGATCACGCTCTGTGACCACCAGCGACTGTCAAAGACGGTGGGGGTGCGACCGGCGGACGACTGCGCCAGATATTGTCCGATTCGGAGTATGGCTGGTTCGAGTGCCGATGAATTCGTCGTCATACCGTCTCCCCACCGGTCGGCCAGCTTCCGTCTTCAGTATACCCTCAACCACCGTCAGAGGGGCAGATTGTCCGAAGAAGCGAGTTGAAAACCAGCGTCGGTTTCGCTACAGTGCAGCGACCGCAACACGTTCACCGAACTCCCGTTTGCCATGGTGGACCTCGCTGGGGTTATCAGCTGGAGGACACATGGCCGAGACGGATTGTATTGCCCAGCCCCTGCCATCCAGATTTTCCTATGTAACGTGTCTTCTCTTCTGTGCCGTCGTCGTCGCCACGGTCGTGGGCATTCCTCTCTACGGATACTATATCGGCTATACGCTGTTTGACTGGATGCACTTTTTTGTCATGTATGTCGTGACGGGAATGGGGATCACGGTCGGCTATCACCGGCTGGTCGCGCATCAAAGTTTTGACTGCCCCGATTGGGTCAAGCGCCTGGCGTTGATCGCCGGCGGATGGGCGTTGCAAAACTCGGCGCTGGTCTGGGGCGCAGACCACATTCGCCACCACGCCCGTACGGACACCGACGAAGACCCCTACAATGCAACCAGAGGTTTTTGGCATAGCCACTGCGGCTGGCTCTTCTATAAGACGTCGCATCGTCTTGGGAAATATGAAATCCGACTCCGCCGCGATCCGGTAATTCTCTGGCAGCACCAGTACTACTGGCCCATTGTCGCCTCCGGCCTTGTCGTTCCGTTCTGTGTCGGACTCTGGTGGCACGGCACGCTTCTCGGGGGCATCAGCGGGCTCCTCATGGGTGGCCTGCTCCGGATGTTCATGGTCCTCAATTCGACCTTCACCATCAATTCTCTCTGTCATATGGTCGGCAGACAGCCTCACGGGACACAGGACAGCAGCCGAGACAGTTGGTTGATCTCCTTCATCAGTTTCGGCGAGGGCTATCACAACTACCACCATACCTACGCCCGCGACTATCGGAACGGTCCACAGTGGTACAATTTCGATCCGTCTAAGTGGATCATCTACGCGCTCTCACTGACCGGGCTGGCCAGCAAGTTGCGCCGGCTCGACTCCTCGGTGGTTTGACCCTCACCGCACCTTCCCCGGTCGGCACGTCACGGGTAGCCCGACCGGCCCATATTATTTATCGTATCCCATCGTTTATGATAAGAACGTCTGCGAGTCATGCTGACTCGATTTCCATGTGCTTACATGTCATGAACGGCGAATTTAATCAGATGGGAGAATAGATATGGCTGACGATCATGGGCATGGGGCACAACAGCCCCAGGCAAAAGATAATTTGATCCCAGGAGTCAAACACGTCGTCGCGATCAGTAGCGGAAAAGGAGGCGTCGGCAAGTCGACGGTTGCCGCGAATCTAGCCTGTGCGCTGGCGGTCGCTGGTGCAAAGGTTGGTCTCTTGGATGCCGATCTGTATGGCCCCAACATTCCGATGATGATGGGGAGCACCACTGGACCGGAACAAAAAGACGGCAAGATCGTTCCTGTCGAGAATCACGGGGTGAAGCTCATCTCCATGGCCTTTCTGGTACCGGAAGAAGCGCCGCTGGTGTGGCGTGGGCCAATGGTACATCAGTATCTCCAAGCGTTCTTCCGCGATGTGCTGTGGGGAGAGCTCGACTACTTGCTCATCGACTTGCCTCCAGGAACCGGTGATGTGCAGCTGTCTTTGTCTCAGATGGTTCCGTTAGCTGGTGCGATCACTGTGACCACGCCGCAAGAAGTCGCGCTGTATGACGTTCGTAAAGGTATGGCGATGTTTCAGAAGGTGAATGTCCCGCTCTTGGGTCTTATAGAAAACATGAGCTATTTTGTGTGTGGTCACTGTAACGAGCGGACGGAGATCTTTTCACACGGCGGTGGGGAACGGGCGGCCGCTAAATTGGGCATCCCATTTCTTGGACGTATTCCGATCGACCCGGCGATCAGGGATGGTGGAGATACCGGCCATCCGATCGTGGTTGCCAATCCGGCGTCTCCACAAGCCGGTGCGTTTCGAGATATTGCCAAGAAGCTCATGGATGAGCTCAAGGGGGCCGGGAGCAGCGGGTCGTCGATCGACAGTCTGCTCAAGAAGATCAAGCAGCCGTTCAGCACGAACTGATCGGCCTGACGTTGGAGGGAAAGACATGGCGGAGTTTGTACGGGTCGCGGCGTTAGCCGATATCAAGCCGGGGCATGGGATTGTGGCAGAAGCCCAAGGGAAGACACTGGCGGTGTTTAATGTGGATGGGACGATCCACGCGATTAGTAATACCTGTTGCCATCGAGAAGGTCCCTTGGGAGAAGGGGAGCTGGACGGTCAGGTTGTGACCTGCCCCTGGCACGGTTGGCGATTCAATGTCACCACCGGTGCCTGTGTGAACAATCCATCCGCCAAGGTAGAGGCCTATCCGGTGAAGGTGGAAGGGAGTGACGTCAAAGTCTTGCTGGATGTGTGACGTGCGTCACCCCTCCAGCGTCAATCTGATGTAAGGAGGACGTATGGCGGTCTCGGCTCACGATCAGACGGATATCGCGGCAGCGCTCGTACGTCTCTATGTGTTTCTGACGCAGTATCTTGATCGCTGTACGGATGAAGCGGCTCGGAACAGCTATCCGGATTCAGAATTGCGGAAGCATTTTGATGAGACTCGCCGGCAACTGATGGACATTCTGTCGGTCAATCCGGTCGTGAAACGGAAACTTACCGAAGAGTGCGATCGAATCCTGCATTTGGGCGCGTCCTGTTTGAAACTCGGTGCACCCGATGCGCAGACCCGTGAGGCCATTGAGGCTGAGCGGGCTGTTCTCAGGAGCAAGACCATTGCACTCAGTGATCTGGTGGCTGTCTTTAGAGCGTTGGCATAACCGATGGGACAGGTGGGGCTGGACAAGCATCAGCTCGCCGGGCTGGATCATCGGGAACGGGGATTCAGCAGGCCGGTGGAGTTCGAACGGGCGGGAGAAGGTTATCGGGCCATCCTGCGGTATGAGAGCGTTCGCGTGACGACGGAAATTCATCCGACCCAGGACGACGCGCTCACTATCTTGATCCAGACCTTGCAGGTTCAGGGCTATCGGCAGCTCAAAACTCAACGGAGTTTTCGCGATGGCATCTATCTTGGCTCCCAGGAGCTCTGGGTGGAATATCCCGATCCGCCGCAGGCGGAGCCGGAGCCGTCCGGGTTCTTTGAAAAGCTCAAAGGCTGGTTCACGTCGCGCTCAACGAATGGGTAGCACACCATGAGCTTTGTTCCTCTCGATCAGCTCCGGTCCTCCTCCGCTACCACCCCTCACCCCTCACCCCTCACGCCTCACTCATCGTCGATCAGTTCTTCCCGTCTTCCCGCTTGGTTTAAAGTCACGGCGAAAACCGGTCCTGACTATCTCGATATCAAGCAAACCATGGAGCGGCTCAAGCTGCACACGATTTGCGAAGAGGCACGCTGTCCGAACCGATGGGAATGTTGGAATGCCCGTACCGCAACGTTTCTGATTCTTGGCGATATCTGTACCAGACGCTGTCATTACTGTTCGGTAGAGACGGGACGACCGAACGCGGTGGATCATGATGAGCCACCCCGGGTTGCAGAAGCCATCCAGGCGCTTGGATTGCGCCATGCCGTCATCACGTCGGTGAATCGCGACGAACTGCCGGATGGTGGGGCATCCGTCTTCGCCGAAACGATCAGACAGACCAGACGGTTGAATTCAACCTGCACGATCGAAGTGTTGATTCCGGACTTTGAAGGGAATGAAAAAGCGCTTGCCGCAGTGTGTGCGGAGAAGCCAGAGATTCTGAATCACAATATTGAGACGGTGAAGCGATTATTCCCCTCAATTCGCCCGCAAGGGAAATATCAGCGGTCGATCGACTTGTTGGCGAGGGCGAAGCTGCAGGGAATGACGACGAAATCAGGTCTCATTCTAGGGATGGGAGAGACGATAGCCGAAGCGCGTGAGGTGATGCGCGATCTTCGAGCCGTCAATTGCGACATCATGACGGTCGGCCAGTATCTCCAACCGACGAGAGAGCATCTGCCCGTTGCCAAATTTTATGATCCATCCGAGTTTGCGCTGCTGAAGGAAGAGGGGCTTGCCATGGGCTTCAGCCATGTTGAATCAGGCCCACTGGTGAGAAGTTCCTACCACGCAGAGCAACAGGTCTCACGGTGAAGTATAGAGTATGGTCATAGGTGCTGCGTCACTAGCCACAGTGCCCGTCAATTCAATATGAAATTGGGATGAACAGGGCTCTCTCTGGTCAAATAGAAACTGATTGTGCTACTTGGGCAGCTGTAGCGGGAAGGGGGTCTTCATGGATGCGCATTTAGTTTGGCCGTATCCTACGACATATTCTTCCACCTGTGAATATAGTATAGCCACAAAAGAACTCAAACTTTGTGCCAGAGTAAGTTTGAACCGCTGACTGCACATGCCTATCCTGGATCACTAATGTTACATATTCGTGGCCAAATGGTATTAGCAAAGGCAGTGGGAGAAGTAGTGCGAGACTCACGCCGTGCCATCGAAGGTGTTCCCCATGATACTCCCAAATCTCACCGCCATCGATTTGTTTGCGATGATTTGGCTCTCCCCATTGACTAACCACGTAGTCGGCGCTTAAAGGTTCGCCTTGGTGATGGGATAAAAAGTGCTTGCCTGTAAGAACGGGGATGTTAACAGGAGTTGAATGATCTCCGGTGATACTAAAACCTATCCCGATACATCCCTGAAGAAATGTGCATGTGAATGCGATTAAGAGAGGCCTGAGCAGTGAAAAGATACATTTCACGAAAATGCCTCGATTGACCATATGTTGTCCGAAACTACCGCACAGCCGTCAACGGCTCAAGTAATTTGATGGAAATGAATGGTAATGATGAGGGAAGGGAATAGGGTTAGGCTGAGTTCCCGGATCGGCTGTGGAGAAAAATAGAGACAGGCAACTTTACTGAGGTCTTCTAAAGACTCAAGCCCTAGGCGCGGGCTGGATGCGTGAACATTATGTTTTCCATGTCGAAGCAGGTCCTCGTGCACTCGGATAAGACACCGTGCTTTGCAACCAATCCCTTCATTTGTGGAGGAGCACCACGGCGCATGACTGCCAGTGAAGGTTCCTACGACACTTCATGCTTCTACGCCCACCAGTCGGTACTCAACTCGCCTTTTTCCGTTCTTCCTTCAATCGCTCGGCGATCCACAGCTTGATCACCGATTGTCTCGTGACTCCAAGCCGGCTTGCCTGAGCATCCAGTGAGTCGATGATCCAGTTGGGAAAATCAACGTTCACTCGTCTCTGCTCATGTCCAGGGCGGCGTGTTTTCGAGAGGTCAAGATGAGGCGTCACATCTTTCCCCTCATCAAATATCTTCTCGAGATGCCTGGCTTTCATAATAGAGCTCTCTTTCTTCCTTTCTGGATCTTCGAACCGAAATCAACCGAACGTGCTTCCTCCGATAGGTAAAAAAGGCTGACCAGAGTTTTTTCCTGTGAATCGCGATGAGCACATATCGAGGTTCGTCTTCCGTTCGTGCTGGGATTTCGAGCCGGTCCTCGTCTTCCCACAGCTGTTGAGCCTCGATAAAATCAATTCCGTGTTTTTCAAGGTTGGCCTTGCTCTTCGTCGCATCGAACTCGAATTCCATGCTGGTATAGAAATTATACCTGTTGAGAGAGGTTCGTCAATGCCGGAGGATACGACCTTCACTCTCGCAATCACCAATCGCTTTCCGTTTACATCCTGACAGCACACAGCGTTGGGCGATCAACGGAAGGAACTGTGTGATGTCTTGAGCGATGTCATTCATGAATTGATCGGCGAGTGTCTGATCCTCAAAACATTCGTATACGTCGTCGAGAAAGCCGCCACGCAGGAGTGGGTGGGAGAGAAAGTCCTGGCCAGGGCCAGTTGCGACTTCTAGTGGGTATTCGGTCACATCAATCCGTTCGAGCTCCAGGCATTCGAGCCACCCCCGCGCTTCTTTCGCCGACGGGCGTTCGTTGAGATAAGCCTGGAATCGCTCTCGCTCCATATTCAGTCCCTGCCGGATCATTGCCTGATCCACCCGCTGCCACAATGAATCAAACGTTCCATAGGACGGAAAGGTCAGGACGATCTGGCCTCCCGGTGCAAGGTGCGTGATCAATCCACGAACGGCCTGGAACCTCTCAGGGCGAAAGAACATCACCGACAGGTTTCCCGTGATGCGATCAAAGGTTGGCAAGTCAGGAGGCAGGGAGCGCATGTCCATACACGCAAAGCGGAGCCATGGCAATTGTGAACCTTGAATAGCCCTCGCGCGGGCAACTTGCCCCGCACTCAGATCCACCGCGAACACGTCCCCAGTAGGACCGACATGTTCAGCCAGATAGAAAGCAGGGATTCCATGGCCAGCGGCTACATCGAGGATCCGTAGGCCTGGCCGAAGATCGAGGTGCTGCAGTAATGATTCGGCGAACGGTGTAGACCAATAGTCGTGCTTGGGAAGATTCCAGCGAGAAGTAGGAGGATGGTTCATGTTAGAGACGAAATCAGGCTTGCCGACACTCACGTCGTATTGTTCCTGCTCGTCCGAATTTTTATCATGCCGAACAGCAGGTCTCCCAAGACGTAGAGGCAATGGTCAGGACCTGCAAAGTCGTCATTGTCAGTGCTTATCCGAATGACATGGAGATTGGAATGGGCGAGACAGTTGCAAAGGAATAGTCGACTCTCATGCTGCGAGTACTTCTGTGGTTAGGCTCGAACTCTTGAATCAGAACATTGACCACAGCCACTGGTTGGTGACCTCGTGGTGGAATTGCACTTCTGCCGGCTTGATTAAGGTGCCGAGCTGCTTCGGGCAACGGTCCGCCGCTATCTGCTTCAGCTCGGCAAACTTGTCGCGTACCTCCTCACCGTACAACATCGACGTCAACTCGCTCGACTTAAACAGTCGAATCGCATCGATGATGTTGCCCGGCAAGAAACGGGTGCTGCCGCGCTCGGTCTCCGCATCTTCCTGTGACATAGATCCGTCGAGGCCAGTGCGAATAAGGGTGTAGAAGACCATGTACGGATTCGCATCGGGGGCGACCGACCGGACCTCAATGCGCGCCGAACGCTCATTGCCGAGTGGGATACGAACCATGGCACCACGGTTGATCGCGGACGCTGAGATCTGATTTGGCGCTTCGTAATGAGGATCGAGACGGCGGTAGGCGTTGACGCTCGGGTTTAGCACAAGCGCGATATCGTTCGCCGAAGCCAGGATGCGGTCGATGACGTCCCAACCAACTTTCGATAGTCCGTCCTTGCCCGTGGGATCGTGAAACAGGTTCTTGCCGGCACGAGCGATACTGATGTTCGTATGCATGCCGCTGCCGTTCACGCCGGTGACTGGCTTCGGCAAAAAGCTTGCCGTAAGGTCGGCCTGAGCGGCGACCTGTCTACACAAGAGTTTGTAGAGCTGTACCTGATCCGCAGCGACCAATGCATCCGAGTATGAGAAGTTCATTTCGAATTGGGATGGTGCAACCTCCGGGTGATCCTTCTCGTTCTGGAAACCCATCGCCCGCTGCACCTCGGCTGCGCGATCGATGAACGTGCGCAGAGCATCGCCCGGCAGAGAGTGGTAATAGCCACCGGTCGAGACAAACTCGAACTTGCCGGACTCAGTGTAGCGCCGCTCGGCATCTTTGCCCTTGAAGAGAAAGCCCTCAATCTCGGTCGCAACGTGAAAGACAGTGCCGTCTCTCTTGTAGGCCTGCTCGCACCACTGTTTGAGTTGTAGGCGCATGTCAGCTCCGTATGTCTGACCGCCGCGCTCGAGCACGTCGCCGAAGACCACGACCTTGCCCGGACCAAAAATGTCAGCGGGTACCATATAGAAGGCCGTCCAGTCGACGGCGAGGCGCAAATCGGACTCGGCTTGCTGCGAAAATCCGCGGATGGAGCTGCCGTCGAAGGTGAGGTTGTCACCGTTCTTGAGTAGGAACTTCTTGTCGTAGTCCAACATATGTAGGCGGCCTTCCAGGTCCGTGAAGCAGACGGTCACAGCTTTGATGCGCTTTTCGTCAGAAAGATACGCCTGCCGTCGTTCCCTGATCTCGTCAGCGGAGACCCGACCTAGCCGCTCTTCTTTATAAGAGAGATTCATGTCCTCAAGTTTGTCGTACGGGATTTCAAGAAAGTCTCGAAGCGAAAAGTTACTCATGTGTACACGCTCTGAGATTGCTCGGAATTAATTTCCACATCTGTCGCAAGTGGTACTAGTCAAGATTCGAATACCGTAATGGTTAAATGTTTCTAAGTCAATATCTGAACTAGGGAAGGTCTGATTAATTCACGTTTTCACTCGGCCAGCTGTTCCTGGACTGACCACCAGGGCAAATTCAGTGGGTAGCCGCTGTTGCGAGAGCCTGTTTGTGAAGCGCACCCATCGTGCGATGGCCCACGGCCCGCCTCCGGCCCCCCATCCTCTACGTTCCCGCCAACAGGCGCCGTCGTGACACATAGAGATTTGCTAACCCGCAGCTGATCTGGAGCCAGTGAGTATTCTTTGCCAGCCCCCGGTACCGGACTTTGGCCCAGCCGAAGATCCGCTTGATGACCAAGAACGCATGTTCGACCTTCGCCCGGACCTTTGACTTCGTGCGGTTCCGGCCCCGCTCCATCTCACTCAGTGGTCGATGCCGGTGCGCTTTGGTCTGGACGAAACTCTTGGCCTTGGGCGCGTGCTGCCGGATCACGTCGCGTTGTCCACTATAGGCGGCATCGCCCCACACCCGTGTTTCCTCTCCATGCAGCAGTTTCGGCACGACGTGGCTGTCATGGACATTG
>Ga0224510_10001734_pt1 | contig 13897 bp, 11 predicted proteins | sample SF_May12_sed_USG_FD_170161 | JGI IMG/M metagenome (GOLD analysis project Ga0224510, IMG submission 170161) | Sediment microbial communities from San Francisco Bay, California, United States - SF_May12_sed_USGS_4_1 | ecosystem: Environmental > Aquatic > Marine > Sediment | place: USA: California... | reverse complement strand
GTTTACCTTTATGGAGATCGGTGGAGGGAACGGAACGTTTGCCGTTGATTTTCTGCAAGAATGCCGGGCGATTGCTCCTGATTTCTTTAATCGGCTTTTCTACCGCATAGTAGAGCGCAGTCCGTATCTTCAATCGCGTCAGGCAGCCAGGCTGAGAGAGAAAGTGGGGAACTGGGTGGAAGAGCATTTGACGTGGAGGTCCTCATTAGAGGAGGTCGCTTCTGATTCCTTGATCGGTGCGGTATTTTCCAACGAATTGGTCGATGCGCTACCCGTCCATCGAATCCGATGCGAAAACATGCAACTTTGTGAAGTGGTTGTGGCCTACGAAGGAGGACATTTTGTTGAGTGCCTGGCTCATTGTTCTTCTCCTAAGCTGCTCAAATATGTTGATACCTATAAGGTGTCCCTGAGCGAAGGACAAACCTCAGAGCTTCATATCGAAGCTGAGGCTTGGATGAAGAATGTGGCTCGCATTCTCCATCAAGGTGTCGTCATGACCATTGATTACGGTCATACCGGAAAGGATTATTATCGTTCCGATCGAAAAGACGGGACTTTATTGTGTTATTACCGGCATAAAATTTCTACTAACCCGTATGTCCGGGTTGGAGAGCAGGATATCACCGCTCACGTCAATTTTTCGGCTTTGGCCGGCAGTGGAACGGCAAGCGGGTTGGATGTGATCGGGTTGACAACCTTGGCTAATTGGCTGATCGGGTTGGGAGTGGAAGAATTGGTGAGAGACCAGGATCAGGAGTCGGAGGATGTCAGGGCTTTAGCGTATTTATTGCGTCCGCAGGGGATGGGCAAAACCTTTAAAGTGCTTGTTCAGCGAAAAGGGATGAAGCCTTTTAATTTTCAAGGTCTGCGCTATCCGGCTTTTTTTGATGATGTAGTGTCTTAAGACAGAGATTGAGAAAAAGATATTGAACGGAGCTTCTTCAGCATGGCTCAATTTGGAATGAGGGTGATTAATGGGTAGCGAACCGGTTCCTTTTAATTATCTTCCCATCATCATATTCATGGTGCTTGGGGCTTTGTTTGGAATCGGGTCCCTGGTTGTGGGATGGATTGTCCGTCCCAGCCGGCCCTATCGGGAGAAATTGCTTCCCTATGAAAGTGGCAGCCCCTTGTTTATGGACGCCAGGGTGCAGTTCCCGATGCGGTACTACATTATTGCCATGCTATTTGTCATTTTTGATATTGAGGTGGTCTTTTTATTTCCTTGGGCTGTGGTGTTTAAGAAACTCGGTCTTCTTGGTCTCGTTGAAATGGGAGTATTTCTGGCCATTCTTATCGTGGGTTTCTGGTATGCCTGGAAAAAAGGGGCCTTGGATTGGGATTGAGGAAAATAGGTCTTTAGTCCTAGAAAAAGGCTAAGTTTACCCAGTACAATGGTCCCCCTTATCTCAATGAGGAAAATCACTCGGATGGGACATAGAGATGAGGCCTAAACAGAAAAAATATATCTGGACGTTATTATCATGAGCATGCTTGAACGACAACTTGAACCTAACATTATTACGACCAATCTGGACTATTTCATTGCATGGTGCCGAAAATCAGCTCTTTGGCCCATGACCTTCGGGTTAGCCTGCTGTGCGATTGAAATGATTGCCTCTGTGTCCTCCAAGTATGACATTGATCGTTTTGGGGCTGGCGTGTTTCGGGCGTCACCGCGCCAGTCCGATTTGATGATTGTGGCTGGCACGGTCTGTCGGAAAATGGCGCCGGTTATCCGTCGAATTTATGATCAGATGGCGGAGCCTAGGTATGTGATTTCCATGGGGTCCTGCGCAACATCCGGGAACCATTACAATAGTTACAGTGTGGTGCAGGGTGTAGATCAAATCGTCCCTGTGGATGTTTACGTGGCTGGGTGCCCCCCGAGGCCGGAAGCGCTCATGGATGCTCTCATTAAACTCCAAGAGAAAATTCAGAAAGAAAAATATTTCGTGAAATAACGCTGGAAGTTGTTCAGACGGTTATCCGATTGCGACGATTCAGCAACAGATCAGATTTATGCATTCTTTCCTTGAATCCCTGGTCAACCGATTTCCTCAGGCTGTGCTGACGGCACAGCAGGATCCCGTGCGTTTGGACTTGTGGGCACAAGTGAAAGCGGAAAGTTGGCGGGACATTGCGCAATTTCTCCATGATGAGCCCTCGATAGCATTGGATCATATTACCGATATCTGTTCGGCTGATTATCCTGATGACCTGCAGCGGTTCGAAGTCATTTACCATTTTTTATCCCTTCCGCATGGGACCCGCCTTCGGATTAAAGCCCGAGTGACAGAAGATTGTCCGGAAATCGCGTCGATTAGTGATATCTGGCAAGGGGCTAACTTTCTCGAACGTGAAGTGTATGACTTGATGGGCATCCGCTTTAGCGGGCATCCCGACCTTCGTCGGATTTTGATGCCTGAAGATTATGATGAAGGGCATCCGCTACGAAAAGATTTCCCTGCTGAAGGGAAAGGGTGGCGGAGCCGATTTGATTTTCTTCCCAGGTTGGATGAACCGGTTGGGGAATGGTCGGAATCCGAGGTGCCTGATGATCAACGGCATCAATTCATGGCCGATGATCGTCCAGGTGATGCAAAGCGCACGACTGAACTTCTGCTGAATATGGGTCCACAACATCCAAGTACGCATGGTGTGCTGCGGGTCGTTCTGGAGTTGGATGGTGAACGGGTCACCAAAGCGATTCCGGACTTAGGGTATTTGCACCGGGGCGTCGAAAAGCTGGCTGAAGGCCTGACGTACATGCAGATGGTGCCGCATACGGATCGCTTGGACTATGTCTGTGCCATGACCAATAACTACGCCTATGTCCGGGCAGTGGAAAAACTCATAAGCATGACCGTTCCCGAGCGGGCGGAATATGTGCGGACCATCGTTGCGGAAATGCAGCGGATTGTCGGCCACTTATTTTGGTTAGGAACGCAAGCGTTGGATATTGGTGCGATGACCGTCTTTTTTTGGACCTTCCGTGAACGGGAGGTCTTGTTAGATCTATTTGAGAAGTTGTGTGGCGCCCGTCTGACGTTGAATTACTATCGGATTGGGGGCGTCGATGCCGATCTCACGCCGGAAATCATTTCGGTCCTGCGGGAATTTTTGAAAACGTTTCCTGAACACATTCGGGAATACGACACGTTATTGCAACAGAACAGGATTTGGGTAGCCCGGACAAAAGGAGTGGCACTGCTCTCCGCAGAGGATGCCATTAATTTCGGCTGCACGGGGCCGGTTCTGCGTGGGTCGGGAGTCTCGTACGATATTCGAAAACTGGAGCCGTATGGGGTGTATGATCGGGTTGAGTGGGAAGTCCCTCTGGGAAAAGATGGGGACACCTATGACCGGTATTGGGTCAGGATGGAAGAAATGTGGCAAAGCGCTCGCATCATTCAGCAATGCCTGGATCAATTACCTGACGGGCCGATTATGGCTGTCGATGCTCAAGCGATTCCCCCTCCTAAACCTGAGGTGATGCGGGACATGCAAAGTCTGATTCATCATTTCATTATCTTTACTCAAGGATTTAAGCCGCCTAAAGGCGAAACGTATTGTGCGACGGAGGTGCCCAAAGGCGAATTGGGATTCTTTATTATTAGTGACGGGAGTTCTCGTCCTTACCGCCTAAAAATCCGATCTCCGTCTTTTGTCCACATGGGCGCGTTTGATCATATGGCTCGTGGATATTTGATTTCGGATATCGTGACTATTTTCGGGACCTACGACATTGTCATGGGAGAGTGTGATCGATAATACGGGGTGAGCTCTGAAAGCGTAAGGGAAAAACTGAGAAATTGGTAAGGTACGCATTGCGCCTCACCTCTCATATAACAAAGAATGATTTATGCTTTTGGATAGGTTCAAAGACGAGGTTAATGACATCATGTCCCGGTATCCGGTTAAGCGATCGGCTTTGTTGCCGTTGTTGAATCTGGCTCAGAGGGAAGAGGGATTTGTGAGTGAACCGGCCATGCGAGAAATTGCGAAGATTCTGGATTTGACCCCGCCGCAAGTGTTTGAGACTGTCACGTTTTATACCATGTTCAATCTCAAGCCGATCGGGAGGTTTCACCTTCAAGTCTGCAAATCGCTCATGTGCGCCTTAGTCGGATCTGATAATGTGGTGGGCTGGATCCAGAAAAAATTGGGGATTGGCCCTGGTCAAACGACGTCTGATAAAACGTTTACGCTCAGTGTGGTGGAATGTCTCGGGTCTTGCGGGACGGGTCCGATGATGCAAGTGAACGATGACTATTATGAACAATTATCCGAAGAAAAAGTCGGAAGGGTCCTGGACGATTTAAAGCGGGACGGGACCTGTTCATTAAAAACAGGCCCCTTCATGTATCCTCAGCCGCTCGGCAAATGACGGGCTGATTGGCGTGAAGCTTGGGCGGCTGTGCAATAGATTGGTTGTCAAAAAAAGGCAATATCACGAGCTAGTATTTTTATGGCTAAATACGAAAAAATTTTATTGAACAATATGGAGCAGCCTGGATACACCGGCTCATTGGCGGATTATGAACGAGCCGGTGGCTACCAGGCCCTTCGAACAGTGCTCAAGGATATGCAGCCCGATCAGGTGATTGAAGTGGTCAAAAAGTCAGGGCTTCGGGGACGCGGGGGAGCCGGATTCCCCACAGGGGTGAAATGGGGGTTTATCCCCAAAGATCATCCTGGGCCTAAATATCTGTGCTGCAATGCGGATGAAAGCGAACCGGGAACGTTTAAGGACCGGCAACTTATGGAACGGGATCCCCATCAAATGTTAGAAGGGATGGCCATTACCTGTTTCGCCATTGGTGCGCAAACGGCCTACATTTATATTAGAGGGGAATTTCGCCTGGGCGCGAAGATTCTGGAGCGGGCCATTCAGGAAGCTAAAACAGCCGGGTATCTGGGTGACAATGTTCTTGGGAGCGGGTTGACCATCAACATTTTTGTTCACCAGGGGGCCGGAGCCTATATCTGTGGTGAAGAAACGGCGCTTCTTGAATCGTTAGAAGGTAAACGGGGCTTGCCTCGCTTTAAGCCGCCGTTCCCGGCGACGCATGGGTTGTATCAAAAACCCACCGTGGTCAATAACGTCGAGACCATGGCTAATATCCCTCACATTATCAATAGAGGGGGAGAGTGGTTTGCCTCGATAGGCTCTCCGCCAAAAAGTTGTGGAACCCGAGTGTTTTGCCTGAGCGGGCATGTGAAGCGGCCGGGTAATTATGAGGTTCCCATGGGGATCACTTTCCGGGAGTTGATTTATGAGCTGGGTGGAGGCATGCGTGGGGATAAGCCTCTCAAGGCCTTTATCCCCGGAGGAGCGTCGGCTCCATTTCTGACGCCTGAACATTTAGATGTGAAAATGGATTTTGAATCGGTGGCCCTGGCTGGATCGATGTTGGGATCCGGCGGAGTCACCGTGATGGAAGATGGCACCAGTATGGTGTGGGCTGCTCTGCGGTTGATGGAATTCTTCTATCATGAATCCTGCGGGAAATGTACACCCTGTCGGGAAGGGAGTTCCTGGCTTGTTCAGACGCTTCAACGGATCTGGGGGAAGCGTGGACGTCCTGAAGATATTGGTGTTCTTGAAGAGCTGTGCGGGAACATTGCGGGCCGGACGGTTTGTGCGTTTGGTGAAGCGGAAGTGGCTCCCATTTTGAGCACCCTCCGTCATTGGCGTGGGGAATATGATGCCCTCATACGGGAAGCCCAAGAGACGATGCCTCGCAGCAAGGAAATTCCAGTTCTGACGCATTGAGTGTAATCGAGATGGCGACAACCCCAAAGACCACAACAGACATGATTACGCTGACCATCGATGGGAAGTCGGCAACGGTTCCCAAAGGGACTCTGGTCATTGAAGCTGCGCGGCAGGTGGGCGTGATGGTGCCCCACTTTTGCTATCACCCGAAGTTATCGCCAGACGCGAATTGCCGGATGTGTCTAGTGGAAATTGAAAAAATGCCGCGGTTGCAAACCTCCTGTAGTACACAAGTAGCGGAAGGCATGGTGGTGAAATCGGCTTCTTCCTCAGTGGCGCAAGAGGCCCGCAAATCGGTGCTGGACTTTATTCTGGCCAATCATCCATTGGATTGTCCTGTCTGTGATCAAGGCGGGCGGTGCGATTTACAGGACTTTTCGCATGAATACACGGCGACGACCAGCCGGTTTAAGGAACTCAAACGTGTCTTTCAGAAAGAGTACTTCAGTCCGCTCATTGAAACGCAGATGAACCGCTGTGTCCAATGTCTGCGGTGCGTGCGGTATTGTGACCAGGTCATGGATGTCAAAGCCCTGGCGCCGGTGGGACGCGGCACGTTGACGGAAATCAAAGCCTTCGGTACCCATGAATTGGATTGCGAGTTTTGTGGCGGGTGTGTCCAGATTTGTCCGGTGGGAGCCATTACCAGTCGACTCTCCATGTACGAATTTCGTCCCTGGATGTTGAAGCGGACTGATTCGATATGCGGGTATTGCGGGGATGGATGCCAAATTACCTTTCAAACCAAGAACAATAACTTAATTGAAGTGAATTCCACTCACGGAGCCGGCCGCAACAACGGGGATCTCTGTGCCCGAGGGTACTTTGGATACCATGTGAGCGTGCATCCTGATCGATTGACTTCGCCCCTCATCCGTGAGGGTGATAATTTTCAGCCGGTGCAATGGGAAGAGGCCTTGGAGTTAGTGGCGCGGCGTTTGTCTGAGATCAAAGCCACGCATGGCCCGGACGCCGTTGGTGGGTTGATTACCGGACGGTGCACGAATGAGGATGTCTATGTCTTTCAGAAATTCATGCGGGGGGTGATCGGGACCAATCATATCGACAGTAGTGTACGGTATGGACATCTGAACGGCGTGCGGGCATTACAGCGGGTTCAAGGCACGCATCAATGGACGGTGAGCTTTGAGGATATTCTTGCGGCCGATGTCTTGCTGCTTGTGGGTACCAATGTGACCGAAACCAACCCCATCACGGGATTGAAAGTTAAAGAGGCCGTCAAGCGGCGTGGGGCTCAATTGATTACGATTGAAACGCTGGAACCCGCCATTGGCGCCATGAGCAATATCGTGAATCTCTCGCGGCATCATTTTGGAGTAAATCCTGACGCTTATGCTGCAGCCATTCTGGGCATCCTGAAAGGGGTTCTTGACCAGCAAGCCATTGATCCTGAACTCAGCACGAAGGCTCACGGATATTTCAACGATATTTCTGCGCAGCTGGAGACGATTTCATGGCCGGTGATTGAAGGAGTGACAGGAAGCGCGGCTTCAGCTTACAAAGAGGCGGCGGAGTCTTTTGCCAAGGGTCAGAAAGTCGTCATTCTGGTTGGTCCTGGCGTTCTCCGAATATCCGGTGGCTTTGGGATGATGATGAATCTTTTGGATCTCTTGATACTCACTGGAAAACTCACCAAACCAGGATGCGGTCTCGCGCCGTTGGCTGAAGAAAATAACGATCAAGGCACGTTTGAAATGGGTGGGGTTGGAGATGTGCTACCGGGTGGGAAGCCTGTCGGGGATCGTGAAGCCCGAAAAGCTTTATCGCAAGCGTGGGGACGACCGGTTCCTGATTCACCCGGGGCGTCACTTCCTCAGATGATAGAGGAGGCTCAAAAGGGAAAACTGAAAGCCCTGTTTATTGTTGGAGAAAATCCTCGTGGGTCATTGCCTCCATCCTCAGGAATCCAACAGGCCTTGGAGAATCTGGAATTTCTGGTCTGTCAGGAACTATTTCTGACGGAAACCGCGAAGAACGCGCATGTGATCCTCCCTGCCTGTTCGTATGCTGAAAAAGACGGCACGTTTACCAATACCGAAGGGCATCTCCAGCCGGTGAGGCGGGCGATCGAGCCGGTGGGGGAAAGCCGTCCGGACTGGGAAGTCTTTTCGGCGCTCTCGGTGTTGATGGGTGATGCCATGGAGTATGGTGAGGTGAAAGAAATCGGCAAGGAAATCCATAACCTTCTTCCCGGTACTCGAACCCTTGGGCCTGGCCCCTTGCCTTCGAAGCCTGATCCTTCCGCCATCGCACGCTATGTCAGTTCAGAGTATAAAAGAGATCTGGCCGCGCGGTATCAGGTGCCTTCTTGTGCCTCATCTAACTCTAAAGGGGTGACTCTCACGATTTCGCAATCCCTGTTTCATTCCGGAAAATTTTCCCTCAAAGCGAAGGGATTGATGCAAGTCGAGAGTGAAGGAAAGCTCTATCTCCATCCTGAAGAGGCCGCCCGTCGCGGATTGGGAGATGGTGATCGGGTGAAAGTCATGAATAGTTTGGGAGAAATGAGCACCACGGTGAGCTTCCGGGAGCGCATTCCTCAAGGAGTGGGGGTGTTTCCGGAACATTTTGATCAAGAGATTCGACGGCTATTACCGTACGCGGTTGATCAGGAGACACAGGTTCCCTATTGCAGGCTGACTGAAGTTCGAATAGAAAAAGTGACAGCCTCATAACGTCGAGACCAGGTTCTCGGTTTGATCCTTTTAATCATAGGAGTGGTTCCGTCATGGACACGGGAATTCGATTAGCACTGACCTTAAGCCAAATTGGCGTGGTCATGGGCATTGTGCTGCTCACGGTCGCGTTGCTGACGTTGTTGGAGCGGAAGGTGTTGGGATGGATGCAAGACCGGATGGGACCGATGGAGGTTGGACCCTATGGAGTGTTGCAACCAGTGGCGGACGGGTTAAAGCTGTTTTTTAAAGAAGACATCATTCCGGCCGGTGCCAATAAATTCATGTTTAGTATGGCCCCGGTATTGTCATTAGTTCCGGCACTGATCGGATTTGCGGTCATTCCGTTTGGGCCCGATTGGACCATCGAAGTCGGTGGAGTGGCCTTTAAACCGTTTGTGATCACCGATATCAATATCGGCATTCTCTATATCCTGGCCTTTGCCTCGATCGGGGCGTATGGCGTCATTTTGGGGGGGTGGTCATCTAACAGTAAGTATTCCCTCTTGGGCGGGCTGAGGTCTGCCGCCCAGTTGATTAGCTATGAGTTGAATGTGGGGCTCTCCCTTGTCGGAGTCTTGCTCCTTTCCGGATCATTGAGTCTGGTGACCATTACCAACGCGCAAGAAGGTGGGTTTTGGAACTGGTACTTTTTCGCGTTTCCCTTCCCTCAGGCCGTGGCCTTCGTTGTGTTTATTATTTCCTCGGTGGCGGAAACGAACCGGACCCCATTTGATTTGCCTGAAGCGGAAAGTGAACTGGTGGCAGGGTTCTTTACGGAATACAGCGGAATGCGGTTTGCCTTTTTCTTTCTGGCGGAATACGCCAATATGATTTTGGTGTCTTGCGTGGCAACCGTCTTGTTCTTCGGCGGCTGGCATGCCCCCTTTGCTTTTCTGCAGGGGCCTGAGTCTCTTCATTGGTTGACCGGAATGATCTGGTTTACGATCAAAGTCTACGGGTTTCTGTTTTTGTTCTTTTGGTTGCGGGCGACGTTGCCCCGGTTACGGTATGACCAGCTCATGCGGTTTGGGTGGAAAGTCCTGCTTCCTATCGCGCTCGGCAATATTGTTTTGACGTCAATTTTCGCCTATATCTTTTCTGGCAATTAAGAAAGTTGGGTTGCATGAAGCTCAAAGAATGGGTCAAAACCCTCATTTTTTACGAGATTATGCTCGGGATGAAAGCGACATTATCCCATCTCCTGCATTATAAACCCATCACACTACAGTACCCGCACGAGAAAAAATCGTTGCCGTCTAACTATCGGGGGATGTTGGCATTGCTGCGTTACGATGATGGGACGGAAAAGTGCGTGGGGTGCGATTTATGTGAAGCTGCCTGCCCTTCACGTGTCATCCGTGTCGTGAGTGCCGAGGTGCCGGGGGAACCCACGAAGCGCTATTCTAAGGAATATTACATGGACATGACCCGGTGTTTGTTTTGCGGGTTGTGTGTGAAAGCGTGTCCCGTTGATGCGTTGGGCATGACTCAGGAATATGAATGGGCGGTCTATGATAAGCGGCAGTTGCATTTGAATAAGGAGCAGCTCCTGGCTATTGGCGATCGCAATTTTCCCATACGGGAAAAACGACTCGAATTTCAGCATCCCAATGTGGCCTATTTTAACGTGGGATTTAAAGAGCTTCCGCAAAAAGTTGAGTAGGCGTGCGGCTGGCTGTCTCGCTCAGTCAGCATGTCAATCATGGAATGTAGTCGAACTTCTTATATGAGCAGATCATGGGAACGATTGTCTTTTTCTATTTTGCCGGTGTGATCGTGGCGACGGCCGCTCTTGTGGTGGCCCTCAGAAGTCCGGTCTATAGCGCTCTCGCGCTCCTGGTGATGTTTTTCCACGTCGCCGGGCTTTTTGTGACATTGCACGCGGAATTCCTGGCGATTATTCAAATTCTGGTCTATGCGGGTGCGATTCTGGTGCTCTATCTCTTTGTGGTGATGTTGTTGAATTTGAAGCGTGAAGAGCGCTTTCAACACCAATTGACGGTGGGGCTTTTTCTGGGATGTATGTTATTTGCGGAAGCGGTTCTGCTGGTTGCCAAAGGCAAAACATCATTGGGTATGAATCTTCCTGCTCCAGGAGAATTCACTCAACTGACGCAGGGCAATACAGAATCCATTGGGGAACTGCTGTATTCCACGTACCTGTTTCCCTTTGAAATCGCCTCTCTGATTCTCTTGGTGGCGATGGTGGGTGCCGTCATCCTCACCAAAAAAGGGATATTGGAGGCAAAAAGCTAATGGATGTTCCGGTGAGCTACTATCTTGTGCTGAGCGGGATCGTGTTCTCGATCGGGTTGGTTGGTGTGCTCATTCGACGAAATATCATCATCATTTTATTATCCATTGAGTTGATGTTGAATGCCACGAATATTAATTTTGTGGCCTTCTCCTCTTACCTGGGCAATCTGTCGGGTCAGGTATTTGTGTTTTTTGCGCTTACCGTGGCTGCCGCAGAGGTCGCGGTAGGGTTGGCGATTATCATCGCCCTCTATCGTCATTCGGCCAGTATCAACATTGACGACTTCCGGTTGCTGAAATGGTAAGGCGATGCTGTACGCCTTAATTCCTCTCCTCCCACTCCTGGCCTTTGTCATCCTCGGGCTGTTCGGCCACTGGATCAAAGACCGAAGCCATTTGGTGGCTGTTCCGGCCGTCGTAGGGTCGTTTCTCATTTCCGTGATGGCGCTTACCGAGGTGGCCGGTGGGCAGACGCTTCAGGTTCCTCTCTATACCTGGGCGGATTCAGGAAATCTTCATATTACGTTAGGCCTCTTTATTGATCAGCTCACGGTGGCGATGTTGTTGCTTGTGACCATTGTGAGTTCTTTGGTGCATGTCTACACGATCGGGTATATGCATGGAGAGCCAGGCTATGCCAGGTTTTTCAGCAATATCGCGCTCTTTACCTTTTCTATGCTGATGCTGGTGATGTCCGATAATTTCCTTCAGCTGTTTGTTTTTTGGGAAGCCGTAGGTCTCTGCTCCTACCTGCTAATCGGCCATTGGTATGAACGTGAGTCTGCCAGGGCGGCCGCCACCAAAGCGTTTCTCGTGAATCGAGTCGGGGATTTCGGGTTCATGTTGGGTATCCTGCTGGTTTTTCTCACCTTCGGTAGTTTGCAATATCAGGAGGTGTTTCCCCAGTTGGATCAAGTGGCCGGTGGCATGGTGAATCTTCTTGGCTCTCTCGGAGGGCATTGGGAAATATCGGTCATAACCTTGATCTGTCTCTTCTTATTTATCGGTGCCGTTGGAAAGTCTGCTCAGGTGCCTCTGCATGTGTGGTTGCCCGATGCCATGGAGGGTCCCACTCCGATTTCAGCCCTCATTCATGCGGCCACCATGGTGACGGCAGGGGTGTTTATGGTGGCTCGATTGGCCCCGTTGTTTAACCTTTCCCCGGTGGCCATGGATGTTGTCGCGGTGGTGGGCGGAGTCACGATGTTTATCGGGGCGACCATTGCCGTCACGCAAACTGATATCAAGCGGGTCGTGGCTTATTCCACACTGAGCCAACTCGGGTACATGATGATGGCCTGTGGACTGGGTGGCTATATTGCGGGAATGTATCATTTGCTGACTCACGGGGCTTTCAAGGCCTTGTTATTTCTCGGGTGTGGGGCGGTGATTATTGCTCTTCACCATGAACAGGATATGCGAAACATGGGTGGGCTCAAAGATAAACTCCCTGTGACCTATTGGACCTTTGTGATTGGGTCCCTGGCCCTGGCGGGCTTTCCGCTGACGGCCGGATTTTTCAGCAAGGATGAATTGCTCGTGGTGTCGTGGATGTCTGGTGGATTGGGCAAAGGGCTGACTGTCTTGGGATTATTGACCGCCCTGATGACCGCCTTTTACAGCTTTCGATTGGTGTTTGTGACATTTTGGGGGGAATCCCGAGTCGATCCTCATCATGCCAAGCATGTCCATGAACCTTCAAAAACCATGACCATTCCTCTGCTGATTCTTGCGGTCCTGAGCATTGTGACGGGGTACATCGGCATTCCAGAATTTTTAGCGCCTGCGTTTCCCGCTGCTGAGGGTGGTGGAGGGCATCATGAAGGCTCAGCGGCCGTTGGCATCATGGTGACGGCCACAGCGATGGGTCTCTTAGGTATTGCCGGCGCGTATTGGGTGTATGTGAAGTCGCCGGGCTTGCCTGACCGGTTGGCCGCTCAGTGGCAATCGCTGTATCAGTTGTCATTGAACAAATGGTTCGTGGATGAAGCTTATGAGCGGACCGTTGTCATGCCAACACTGAATGTCGCGGACCGGTTATGGAAACGGGTGGATGTCGCTATGATTGATGGTGCCGTCAATGGAGTGGCGCGAGCCGTGGCCTGGGGAGGATGGGTGACGCGACGACTCCAAAGCGGACAAGCACAGAACTATGCGCTGGCCATGACGGTCGGCGCGGTTGTCATTTTAGGGGCCATGATCTTTTTCTAATGTTGAAGGCCGATGGTTATGAGTGTGGGGTATTTATGATGGTTCAACAGACAACATCCTTGCAGGAGATCACTGAATCGTGACTGAGATTGTCATTCCTTCAGGAGGAATGCCCTGGCTTACAATTGTCCTTATCCTGCCTCTGCTCGGGGTGGCAGCGTTGCTGCTGGCACATGAGTCGCTATCCCGGACCATTGCGCTTGCGGTCTCTGTCCTGACACTTCTGGTCTCATTGCCTCTCTGGTTCGTATTCGATAATACGAATGCAGGCATGCAGTTCGTGGAAAAGCATCAATGGATCCAGTCTCCCGCTATTCATTATTCCCTGGGCGTGGATGGGATCAGTATGCCGCTTGTCCTCTTAACCACCCTTCTCACCCCACTCTGTATCCTCGTGTCCTGGACGTCGATTCAAACCAGGATGAAAGAATTTCTTATCAGCCTGTTGGTGATGGAAACGGCCACAATCGGGGTGTTTGCGGCCTTGGATTTTGTGCTGTTTTATGTGTTTTGGGAAACGATGCTGATTCCCATGTATCTCCTGATCGGCGTCTGGGGCGGGCCGAATCGCGTCTATGCGGCAATCAAGTTTTTCCTGTATACGCTTGCCGGAAGTGTTTTGCTCCTGGTGGCGATTTTGGTGTTGTATTTTGAAGGCGGACGAACCTTCGATATTCTGGCCTTGACCCACGCGTCATATGCCCCCAGTTTGCAAGCCCTTTTGTTCTGGGCCTTCTTTGCCGCGTTTGCGGTGAAAGTGCCGATGTTCCCGTTTCATACCTGGCTGCCTGATGCCCACGTTGAAGCGCCGACCGCTGGAAGCGTCATTCTCGCGAGTGTCCTGCTCAAAATGGGCACCTATGGGTTTTTGCGGTTTTCATTGCCCATGTTGCCTGATGCCTCCGTTGCGTATACCCCAGTCATCATGACGTTGTCGGTCATTGCC
>Ga0224510_10001733_pt1 | contig 13907 bp, 15 predicted proteins | sample SF_May12_sed_USG_FD_170161 | JGI IMG/M metagenome (GOLD analysis project Ga0224510, IMG submission 170161) | Sediment microbial communities from San Francisco Bay, California, United States - SF_May12_sed_USGS_4_1 | ecosystem: Environmental > Aquatic > Marine > Sediment | place: USA: California... | reverse complement strand
CGGGCAGCGAGCGGTGGGCGCTCGACGCCGCTGCCGCCACCCTCCGCAACGTGCGTGACCACGGGCAGGTGGCCTCGCTGTTCCTCCACACCGGCTCGCCGGCCTACCGCTCAGCGTTCCTCAAGTCGCTGGCCGGCCAGACCTGGGCGCTCGACGACTCGGAGCGGCAGGCCCTGTCGGCTGCGATGCGTGCCCAGTCGCTGACGACCACGGCCGGCGGTTTCGCTGTGCCGTTCACGTTGGATCCGACGGTGGTGTTGACCAACAACTCGGCCACCAACCCGATCAGGAACATCGCCCGCAAGGTGCAGATCACCACGAACACCTGGAACGGCGTCACGTCCGCCGGTGCCACCGCCTCGTGGGACGCCGAAGCGGCCGAGGTGTCCGACGACGCGGTCACTTTGGCTCAGCCGAGCATTCCTGTTTTCAAGATGCAAATCTTCATTCCGTTCAGCGTGGAGATCGAGGGCGACTGGGCCGGCATCGAGTCGGACCTGCGTATGGCCATGGTCGACGCCCGTGACCGCCTCGAGGCGACCGCCCACATCACAGGCAACGGCACGTCCGCCCCGACCGGTATCCAGACCGAGCTCGACGGTGGGTCGAGCGAGATCGCCCCGGCCACGGCCGAGACGTTCGCCCTGGCCGACGTCTACAACCTGCAGCGCCAGCTGCCGCCCCGGTATCGGATGTCGGCCGACATGCCGACCTGGGTCGGTTCGCTCGGCACCGCCAACAAGATCCGCCAGTTCGACACCGGCGGCGGTGGCGGTCTGTGGACCCAGCTGGGCAACGGCACCCCCGAGCGGCTGCTCGGCTGGCGGTGGGCTGAGCATTCCGAGGTCGATGACGCCCTCGACATCAACGCCGCCGCCACGGCCGACAACTTCATCATGTTCGTCGGCGACTGGAGCCGCTACGTCATCGTCGACCGGGTCGGCATGCAGGTGGAGCTCGTGCCCCATCTGCTGCACACCAGCAACAACCTCCCGAAGGGCCAACGGGGCCTGCTCGGGTGGCTGCGGACCGGTGCCGAGTCGATCGACGACAACGCCTTCCGCACGCTGTCGATCCCGACCACGGCCTAGCCCTGTTCGCCTGCTGGCCCGGGGGTCGGTCTTCCCGGGCCAGCAGGCATCCCCCTACGAAAGCGAGCACCGATGCCAGAGATCTTGCGGGCCAAGGAAGCGTTCATGGCGCCCGGCCCGACCCATGTGGCCAAGGGCGACCTGTTCAACTCCGACGACCCGATCGTGCAGGGCCGCGAGCATCTCTTCGCCCCGGTCTCGGCCGAGGTGCGTGCGTCGGTGCCGGGCACGCCGGTGTCGCCGGCCCCGACTGTGGCGTCCAGTGATGGGCCGAAGGTGAAGCGCTCGGCGAAGGCTGAGGAGTCGGCGGCCGAGTGACCTGGGCGCCCCCCTACTGCACGGTCGCTGATCTCCGGGCCTACCGGCGGATCAGTGATGACGTGGACGACGTCGAGCTGGACCTGGCCGTAGAGGCCGCCAGCCGGGCGATCGACCGCGCCACCGACCGACAGTTCGGGGTCACCGCCACCACCGAGGCCCGCACCTTCGAGTGCAGCTACTCGCAGCGCCTCGGGCTGTGGGTGGCCGACATCGACGACGTGATGACCACCACCGACCTCGTGGTCACCGTGGCCGGCTCGGCCGTGGCGTCCACCGCCTACCGGCTGTACGACCGGGACGCCGACAAGCGTGGCCGGCCGTGGGAGCGGGTGGCGCTGGCGTCCGCGACCCCGGACCCGCTCGGCTCCGGACCCCCGACGGTCGCGGTGACGGCCACGTGGGGCTGGACGGCGGTGCCCGACACGATCAAGAACGCCTGCCTGCTCCAGGCCTCCCGCCTGTTCGCCGACCGCAATGCCCCGTTCGGGGTGGCCGGCTCCCCCGATCAGGGCAACGAGATGCGCCTGCTGGCCAAGGTCCATCCCGATGTCGAGGTGATGCTGGCCAGCTACCGGCGCCGTGGGAGCTACGTCGGATGAGACTGGCCGACGTCATGGATGAGGTGGCCGCCGTGGCTGCCACCGTCCCCAGCCTCGCCGGCCGGACGTACGCCTGGCCGGCCGAGGAAGTGTCGCCCCCGGCGGCCATGGTCACCTACCCGGCCGAGCTCGACCCGTTGGTGGCGTTCCAGCGTGGCACCGACCGCTGGACGGCGGGGCTGGTGGTGGTGGTGGGCCGGGTGTGGGATCGGTCGACCCGGGACCAGATGGCCGGCTACGTGTCCGGCGACGGGGCCGAGTCGGTCATCGCTGCGCTGTTCGCCCACGACTGGCAGGAGTGCGCCTACTGCGTGCCGGTGCGGGTGACGTTCGACGCCATCCAGGTCGCTGGCGTCGAGTTCATGGCCGCCCTGTTCGAGCTCGATATCGCCGGCAACGGCACGGAGGACTGACCGATGGCAGTGTTCGCGTTCACCGACGCCGAGATCCTGGCCGGCCCGCTGCGGCTCACCGGCCGATCGAACGAGGTCGACCTGACCATCGAGTCGAACGCGCTCGACATCACCACGTTCGACGACGACGGGTGGACCACACTGCTCGGCGGTATCCGGTCGGCGTCGGCCTCGTCGGCTGGGTTCATCGACTTCGACGTCATCGAGTCCGGTGCCCTTACGTTCGACTCCGAGCTGTTCACCGAGCTCGGCTCGACGCAGTACCCGCTCACCATCTGCCCCACCAAGACGGACGGGTCCACGGCCTACGTCATGGGCTACAAGCGGGCGTCGCTGTCGATGCTCGGCACCGTCGGCGACGCCGGCCCCTACAACTCGGCCATGTGGGGTGACGGGGTGGTGGGCCGGGGCGCCTTGATCCACCCGGCCAACGTGCTCCGCACCTCGACCGGGACCGGCACGGCGGTGGTGCTCGGCACCGTCGCCACGGGCCGGTCGGTGGTGGCCGCCATCCACATCCTGGCCGTGACCGGCACCTCCCCGGAGATCACCGTCGTGATCCAGCGGGACGACGGGGCCGGGTTCGCCTCACCCACCACGGTCGCCAGCCTCGGCCCGGTGTCGGCGCCCGACAGCTCGCTGACCGTGGTGGCTGGGCCCATCACCCCAGACGACCGCTACCGGGTCAGCTACACGATCTCCGGCACCAACCCGTCGGTGCGGTTCGCTGCCGCCGTCGGCATCACCCCCGCTTAGAAAGGGACCCCCAACCATGGCAGTGTTCGCTCTCACCAGCTGCTTTGTCTCCATCAACTCGGTCGACATGTCGCAGTACGTGGCTGGCGTCGAGGTGTCGATCGAGTCGAACGAGCTGGACACCACCGACTTCGCCTCCAGCGGGTGGAAGGAAGTCATCGGCGGGCTCAAGTCCGGCAACGTGATGGTGAAGTTCAACCAGGACTTCGCCTCGACCACGGTCGACGACCGGCTGTTCGCCCTGTTCGGCACCGTCACCGCGTTCCTGGTGCGGCCCACCTCGGCGTCGGTCGGGGCCACCAACCCCAACTACACGTTCAGCGCGCTGATCGACAACTACACGCCGCTCGCCGGCTCGGTTGGCGACCTGGCCACCATGGACCTGACGTGGCCGATCTCCGGGGCTGTGACCCGGGCCACGAGCTGAGGGGCCGGTGCCGGCCAAGCTGACCGGGGCCGCCGCGCTCGACGCTGCCCTGGCTGGGGTGGAGGCCGACGCCACCGACAAGACGGTGGCCCTGGCCGCCGCCACGCTGGTACTGGAGACCGCCCGCCCGGCTGCGCACTCCACCCGGGTGCGGGCCACCGGCCGTGCCACAGCGTCGGGCCGGCGGGGTGTGGTCCGGTTCGGCTCCGCTGCCACCCCGTGGACGGCCCCGTCGCATTTCGGGCACGGCACGGCGGGCCGGCCCCGGGCTCAGGGCGGCTGGATCACCGGGAACATGTTCCTGTTCGCCGCCTCCGACCGCCGCCGGGAAGAGGTCTACGACCTGTACGTGCGCCGCACCACCGAAGCAATCCGAGCCCATGGGCTGAGCTGAGAAAGGGAAACCGTGACGGACACACCAGCGGCCGACGAGGCCACGACCGAGCTGGTACTAGATCTGATGTCGTTCACCGGGCCGGAACGGCGGGAGGTGCAGCAGCGGTTCGACCAGCCGTTCGCCGACCTCATCGAGTACACGTTCCAGTCGATCCGGGCCGGCCGTGCCACCCCGCAGGCCCCGCTCGTCGATGGGCGCGACGAGGCCCGCTACTTCCCCGACGAGGTGCTGCAATTCGCCCTGTGGGTCCAGGCCCGCCGCACCGATCCCGACGCCAAGCTCGAGGACTTCGACGGCCTGACCATCCTCGATCTGCACCTGGCCCGATCCCGGGGGCTCCCGGGAAAAGCGCCAGGGCCCGAGACATCGACGAGATCGTCACCCGACGCCGGCTCTGCCAGTTCGTCCCGGGCCTCACGTGGGAGGAATCGGCCCGCCTGACGTGGTCCGAGTGGGAGGTGTTGACCGAATGGATGGACATGCAGCAGGACAAACCGGTATCCGGGGCGCCGGCTGCCGGGCAAGCCTCGGCCGCTGAGCGGCTGGCTCAACGGATGGGTGCCTGATGGCCCGCAAGAACCCCAACATCTCCATCTCGATCGACGGTGAAGCCGATCTGTCGAAGGCCCGGAAGGCTGTCCAGTCCGACCTTGGGCGGATGGAGGCCGACGCCAAGGATGCTGCGAAGGGCATCGACCGGGCGTTTTCCAACCTGTCGCCCGAGCTCGACACCAGCGAGATCCGCAAGGCGGTCGACCTGGCCAAGCAGCTCGACGGGATGGTGGCAAACCTCACGGTTGACGCCGACATCTCCGAGGTGCAGGAAGCGGAGAAGCTGGCCAAGGCCTTGCGTGGCTTCCAGGCCAAGGTCGACCTGTCGGTGGAGGGCCGCTCCGAGCTGACCGACGCCTTGGGCCTGGCCGAGAAAATGGACCAGATCCGCTCGGTCAAGGTCCAGGTGCAGGGCCGTGGCGACCTGGAACGGGCCGAGCAGATCGCCGACGGCCTGGAACGGCCCCGGAAGATCCCCGTGGAGGTCGACTCCGACGAGCTGTCGTCGTCGGTCGAGAATGCGTTTGACGGGATCGACGTCAACAACATCGCCGACGACCTCGGCGGCCGGCTCACGGGTGCCCTGGCTGGCGCTGGTGCCATCGGCTCCGGGCTGGCCCTGCTGGGTGAGGCGTGGGGCGACGACATCATGTCCGGCTTCCAGCGGGGCTTCAACGCCGAGAAGGACGGTCTGCAGCTGCAGATCGAATCCGGGTTTGGTGAGGCCGACCTGCGCCCGATCGGTGCCGCCGCCGGGCAGGCCTACTCTGAGGGGTTCGGCGAGAGTCTCCACCAGCTGACCCTGGACGCGGCCACGCTGGAGGCCAGTCTCCGCCAGGTTGACGAGTCGTTCGACCTGACCCAGGCCACCCGGTCGGCGCAGGTGCTCGACGAGTACCTTGGGGTGTCGATCCCCGAGTCGGCCCTGCTCGCTGCCCGCATGATCCGCCAAGGCCTGGCCGAGGACACGGTCGAAGCGTACGACATCATGACGTACGCCACCCAGCAGTACGGCGACGTCGGTGTCGAGACGTTGGAGATCACCCGGGAGTTCGGTGGCGTCATCGCCCGCCTCGGGATCGACGGACCGGCGGCCATCGACTTCATCGCCCGCTCGTACCGGGATGGCCTGCTGCCCACGATCGACCGGGGCGGTGAGGTCTTCGAAGAGTTCAACATCATCATGAACGAGGGAACGGACGACGCCCGGGAGGCGGTCGGCCTGCTCAACCTCGACTTCGACGACCTGCGGGCCAAGATTGTCGCCGGTGGCCCCGAGGCCGCGACGGCGATGGGGCAGATCTTGACGGCCATGGAGGGGCTGACCAGCGAGACCGACCTGTCTACGGTGTCGCTGGCTCTGTTCGGCATGACGATTGAGTCGGCGACGGACAAGCGGGAGGTGATCGAGCGGCTGCGGGCCCTGACCACCGCTCAGCTCGACGTGTCCGGGGCCAGCGCCAAGGCCACCGAGCAGGCCAAGGAAATGCAGACCGAATGGGACAAGGCGTCCCGCAACATCGAGAACCTGGCGTCCAAGGTCGGCGGTGTGGCGCTGCGGTCCTTCAACGACATGTACGGCGGGATCGAGCAGGTCGTCGACGGGTTCGGCCTGTGGGGTGATGCCAGCGACAACATCTCCGGGCAGATGGAGGGGCTGGGCGACATCATCCAGACCGCCCTACTGGGCCCGCTCGGCTCCGTGGCCGACGACTTCATCCGGTTCGGTGGTGAGCTGGGCAGCCAGCTGCCGTTCTGGCAGTCCTGGTGGGGTGAAGCCGACCACGTTGGCTCGTCCCTGAACTACGCCGAGGGGGCGATGACTGGTGCCCGGGAGGCCGCCGGGCTATTGTCGGACGGCACGGCCGCCGCTACGGGTGAGCTGGAGCACGCCAAGTCGGCCGTCGACCAGCTGTCCGATGCCTTGGATCTGTTCTCGGGTCGGTTCGACGAGGACCAGATCATGCGGCGGATCGAGGAAGACACGATCGCTGCGACGGCCGCAGTGGAGGGGCTCACCTCTAAGGCATACGAGCTGGGCACGGGGTTCGACATCACTACCGAGAAGGGCCGCAACGCCCAGTCGGCGTTCGAGGATCTATCGGGTTCCCTGGACTCGGCTATCTCGTCGTTTGAGCAGGGCCACATTTCGGGTCAAACCCTGGCCGATACCCAGGTTCGGGTCGAGTCGTCGGTGCGGCAGGTGGCGGCGGCCATGGGCGCCACGCAGGCCGAGACCGACGAGCTGGTGGCGAAATACGCGACGGTGCCGTCCGAGGTGTCGACCACATTCAACGCGTACACCCAATCCGCTGTCGGCGCTGTGGCCGGCTATGCGGCGGCGATCGCCGCCATCCCCCGAACCGTGAATACCTCGATCAACCAGACCACGTTCACCCGGACGACCGCCGCGACTGATCGGTTCGGGCGGGCCGCTGGTGGGCCGATCTCGGCCGGCCAGGTCTACACCGTGGGCGAGAAGGGCCCAGAGCTGTTCGTCTCGGACACCGACGGCATGATCATCCCCAACGACGAGACGAGGGCGCTGCTCGCCGGCAACCCCCGGGCCCGGGCCATGGCCGGCGTCGGTGCGTCGGCCGGTGGTGGCGTGCAGCGCCACGAGTTCGTGATCATGAGCGACGGCTCCGAGTTCAGCGACCTGGTGGTGCGGGCCATGCGCAAGGGGTCCCGGAACAGGGGCGGCGTCGATCCCGTGACGGGGCGCCGCTGATGGCGTGGCCGACCGACCCGCTCGACGTTGAGGTGGGACTGTTCATCGACGGCGCCTGGGTGGATGCCGTCGACACCTCGGTCAACGGCGACGGGGTACTCCACCGCGACGAGATCCAGATACGCCACGGCCGCGCCGACTGGGCCTCCATCGCCGACCCGTCGCAGGCGTCGTTCACCCTCGCCAACCGGGATGGCCGCTGGTCCCCCGACAATCCTGACGGCGCCTACTACGGCGACTTCCGCCGGAACATCCCCTGCCGGGTCGGGGTCGGTCGTGGTGAAATCCACCTGGCCCGCACCGAGGTGTCGTACGACCTCGCGTCCACCCCCGACCACGCCAGCTTCGACATAGCCGGCGACCCCGACATCCGCATCGAGATCGAGGGCGAGAAAGACCCCGTGGACGTGCTCGCCGGTGGCGACTACTTCCGCCTGGTCCACCGGATCAACGGGACCACCGGGTACGCCATGTTCCTGTTCGACTTGGGTGGCGTGTTCACCGCCCGATTCAGTTGGTACGACAACGGCGGCACCCTCCGGTCCTATGAGACCACCGACTCAGGTGCCGACTTGCCCGCCGAGTTCCGCCACGAACACCTGGCCCTGCGTGCCGTGCTCGACGTCTCCACCGGCAACCTGACGTGGTACACCAGCGACACCCTGGCCGGGTCGTGGACGGCGCTGGGGTCGCCCTGCACCGGCGTCGGGGCCACCACCATCGCCGCTTCGACAGCAGCGCTCAGCGTCGGCGGCCACCCCGACGACGCCGGCTCCGGGGTCATCCCCTACCCCGGCCGTATCTACGGGTTCCAGCTGTACGACGGGGCCACCCCCGTAGCCACCCCAGCGTTCAACGCCCGCTCCGTCGGAGACACCAGCTGGGCCGACTCGGCCGGCCGCACGTGGACGATCGGCGACGGCGGCCGGATCACCAACATGCTATGGCGGTTCCACGGTGAGCTCTCGTCGATCCCGACCCGGTGGAACATCGACGGCTCCGACGTGTGGGCCCCGGTAGAAGCGACTGGCCTGTTCCGCCGGCTCCGCCAAGGGAACCGGCGGCTCGACTCGGCGTTACGTCGCGGGCTGCTGGCCCTGGCCAACTCGGCGTTCGGGTCCGAGCTCGTGGCCTACTGGCCGATGGAGGAACAAGGCCGAGACCTCACCGTGTTCGGTGCCGCTGTCGGCGGTGGCCCCATGACGATCTCGGGTGACACCCCCACTACCGGCGCCTACAACGGATTCCAGTGTTCCGATTCCCTGTCGACCCTGGGCAACTCCGTGCTCACCGCCAACTTCGACACTGACGCACCGACCACCGAGTGGCAGCTGCGGTGGCTGCAACACATACCGTCCGACGCCAGTTCGGCCGCAGCGTGGTTCGAGATCTGCCGGATCTCGACCACGGGGCACACGTGGATTGTGCAATGGCAGGACACATCGGGCGGGAACATGCGCCTGCTGGCCTACAACTCGAGCGGCACCCTCGTCTACACCGGCGGGGCGATCGGGTTCGCAGCCACCGGCCAGCCGTTCCGTGTCCACCTGGCCATCACCACCAACGGGTCGAACGTCGACATCGGCTTCGAAGCCCAGGTGGCTGGTGGTGTGCCGGGTGGTGTGTCGGTGTCGGCGGCCGTGGCCGGCTCCCCGGGGCGGGTGACGCAGATCAAGTTCAACAAGGACGGCAACCTCGACGAGTGGGCGATCGGGCACGTCACCCTCCAGAACAACGTGACCGCCACCACCGAGCTGTACGACGAGCTCAACGCCTTCAACGGTGAGCGGGCCGCCGACCGGATCGTCCGCCTGTGCCGGGAAGAGGGCATCGCCACCCGGATCGAGGGGTCACCGTCGGACACCCACGCCATGGGCTACCAGCGGCCGGCCACGTTGATGGGCCTGCTGGAGGACTGCGCCGCCACCGACCTCGGCATCCTGCACGAGTCGCGGGAGACGGTGGCTGTCGCCTACCGCAACCGGGCCAGCATGATCGCCCAGCCCGTCATCGTGGCCCTCGACTACGCCGCCGGTGACGTGGCCCGCTCGATCGACCTGGACCGGGACGACGAGGGGTTCGCCAACGACATCACCCTGAACAACCAGTCGGGCGCCTCGGCCCGGGCTGTGCTCGACGACGCCTCGGCCATGTCGATCAGTGAGCCACCGATCGGGGCCGGCCGCTACCAGACCTCGGCCGACGTGAACCTGTGGTCCGACACTTCGCTGCAGTACCTGGCCGACGGCTACCTGGCCCTGTCGTCGGTCGATGAGCCACGCATCTCGGCGTTGACGATCGGACTGCACCACGCCGCCCCGGCCGCTGATTCGGCGTTGACGGCGACGGTGTTCGACATGTCGCTGGGTGACCGGGTCGACATCGCCAACCCGTTCGCCACGGCCCTGGGTGCGGCGGCCGCCGACATCTCCCAGCTGGTGCAGGGGTGGCGGGAACGGGTCGCCCTGTTCGAGCACGAGCTGGTGCTGACGACCTCCCCGGCGTCGCCGTGGGCTACCAACCCAGTGACGGAACCACCGCCCGCCACGTTCCCCGAGCTGGAGTCGACCACCAGCTCGGCGACGAACGCCCCCAGCACATCCCACTCCGTGCTGTTGGACGGGCTCGACTCGGCCGGCGAGCTGCTGTTGGCGTGGCTGATGTTCAACGCCGACACCACGATCACCGGGATGACCGGGTGGACGGCCCTGTCGTCGAACACTGCGAGCCCGGGCCGGTCGGCCGTCTATGGGAAGATCGCCACCGGCTCCGAGGGTTCGAGCATTTCGGCGACCACCAGCTCGAGCAACGCCGGTGCGTTCATCGTGCAGCGCATCAGCAACAACCTGGGCGGGCTCGTGGCCGGCACCGACTACTCCGTGGCTGTGGCCAGCGCTGCGACGACCGCCAACCCGAACCCGCCCAGCGTCACCGCCGGCTGGGGCTCCGACGACAACCTGTTCATCGCTGCCTGCTGTGTGCGGGGCGACAACGACACGGTGACCGGGTACCCCACGAACTACGGGTCGGGCACCGGGAAGGTGACCACCAACGGCGGTGGTGGCGGGGCGACGGTCGGTGTCGCGGTTCGGCAGTTCACCTCGGCCACCGACGACCCGGACACCTTCACCCTGTCGGCCAGCGAGTACGGCCGGGCCTACACCATCGTCATTGCCCCCGCATAACAAGGAGACCACCATGTCCGCCCGAATCAAGATTGCCCTGGCCATCGGGGCCGCCCTGGCCGGTAGCGCCGCCCTGGCGCTCGGCGAGGACGGCATGCCTGATGGTGCCACCGGCTGGCTGAAGTTCGTGTCGAAGGTGCTGGCCATCACGGCCGGGGTTGGTGCTGCCGCCAAGATGGACACGAGGACCGGCTGACATGGCCGACCTCACCGTGATCGTCGGGCCTGTCGTCGGTGGGGCCATCTTGTGGGTCGTGCATGCGGCCGTGGTGTGGTTGCGCCACCGGCACGGCGCCCCGTGAACCTCCCCGCCCCCGCACCTCCACCACCGGCGCCGACGATCGATCCGCCACCACCGTCATGGCTTCGAGCGGCCGGCCTCGTCGTCCTCGTCGTCGTCGTCGCCGCTGACCTGGTCGACGGCCGGCTCGACGCGTCGGAGTGGGCGCTGGTCACTGGGTTGGGGGTGTCTCTGTGGGGGCCGTCGGCTGTGGTCGCTATCGCCCGGGGTGTCCGGGGCCGGTAACGGTCACATAGTCGACGACTGACTATGCTGGCCGGGTGGCATCGCTCTGGACGCCGAAGGGTGTGACCCTGCTCGGGCCCCGGCAGTTCATCGCCCGGGAACGGATCGTGACCCTGCCCTCCGGTGAACGGGTCCGGGTGTCGATCGACGACTCCGACACCGTCACCCAGGTCGAACACGACCACACCCTCGACGCCATCGTGCGCCCCAAAACCATCCGCGTGAAGATCAGGAGAGACGATGCCCAGCGTTGACGAACTGCGTGCCGCCCTGGCCGTGGCCGAGCTGGAGGAACAGCTCATCGCAGCCAAAGCCACCGACGACGGGCCCACCGCTGAGCTGAAACTCGCTCTCCGCGACGCCCGCCAGACGTACCGGCTGATGCGGGAGGGCTACCCGACGGGTGAGGGCGAGGCCCGGCCCGCCACGATCGAGACCGCTGCCACCGTGAACGAGGCGAACTGACATGGCGATCACTGCGGCCGGGTTGTTCGGCCTGACCCTCGAAAAGATGATGAATGCCACGTCGCTTCCAGCGTCGGGCATCGAGTCGGAAACCGCCGTGAAAATGGCGATGATCACCGACTCCGCCACCCCCGATTTCAGTGCCAACGATTTCTGGAACGACCTGGCCGCCAACGAGGTGTCGGGCACGGGGTACACGGCCGACGGGCAGGTGCTCACCGGGACCGAGGTCACCGTGTCGGCCGGGGTGCTCACCTACGATGCGACCGACCCGGCGTGGACCACATCGACGATCTCCAACGCTATGGCCGGTGTGTTCTACTTCGACCGGGGTGGCGCGACGTCGGCTGACGAGCTGATCGGTCTGCTCGATTTCGTGACGGCAGCGTCGTCGTCTGGTGGCACCTTCACCATCCAGATCAACGCATCAGGTCTGCTCACCCTCGACTTCACACCGTGAACCCCGTACGTCCTCGTGGTATTGTTACTGCATGCAGACGTGTCGCGCAGACGGGTGTGATCGAGAAGCCGTGCTGAGAACCGAGCAGCTGTGCCGCAAGCACTACATGCGGCTCAAGCGCAAGGGCTCGCTCGACGACAGGCGGAAGAACGCACGTCGAGAGTGCTCGGTCGACGGCTGTGGCAAGTTGAGCGCGAGCCTCGGCCTCTGCCAGAACCACTACATCCAGAGCCGATACAAGCCGGTCCGTCACGAGGGGCGCTTGTGCTCCTACTGCTCCGGTCCGATAGCGGCCGACAAGAAGTCCAACGCCAAGTTCTGCACGCGCGAGTGCAAGATCAGTGCGAGCCAGCCAGTGCGAGCCCGCCGCTACAACCTGAAGCGCAAGTACGGGCTCACGGAAGAGGGCTTTACCGAGCTGCTCGTATCACAGGGCGGGGGCTGTGCGATCTGCGGCACCACCGAGCCGGGCGGTCGGGCCCAGCAGTTCCACGTCGACCACCACCACGGCACCGGCACAGTGCGGGGCATCCTCTGCACCAACTGCAATTCAGGCCTCGGCCAGTTCAAGGACGACCCCTCGCTGCTGGAGGCCGCTGTGCGCTACCTGTCCGCCACGCTCGACTACACCCCGTAAGGCTGGCGGCGGCCGGTGACCGCTCCCGCTTACTCGTCTCAGACGTTCACCACCCGTTCGTCATCCACCTCGTGGGGCGCGACGGGGCCCTCGGCGTGCAACGTCGGCGATCTGCTGATCGTGTTCATGCTGTCCGACGACACGCAGACGATCGCCACCGGGTCGTCTACCGGGTCGTTCACCGGCCCAGCGGGGTGGACCGAGATCGAGGCCGGGGTCGCGAAGACCGGCGGCGGAGACTGTTCGGTCTACGCCTGGTGGAAGGTCGCCGAGGCCGCTGACACCACCAGCCTGCCGAAGACGTACACGTTCACCACGGCCGCATCGACGGCCGGCCTCCTGCACGTAGTGCGGATCACCGGGGTAGACACGACCACCCCGATCAACGTGGCCGGGTCGGCCACTACCGCGTCGGGGCAGACGTCGATCACGCTCCCCTCGGTCACGACCACCGTGGCCGACTGCATGCTGTTGGCGTTGACCGGGTCCGACGAATCGGCGAACCTGGCCCCGTACTGGGCCGACCCGATGATCACCGGCTGGACCCAGGTCTACGGGTCCAGCTCAGTGCCGAACACTGAGGGAACGAGCAACACCTTCTCCGGTATCGCGTACACCACCCAGGCGTCGGCCGGTGCGTCGGGCACGAAGGTCGCTTCGGTCGCCTCGACGAACGACGGCCTCGCCGGCTTCATCATCGCCATAGCGCCAGCCGCCTCGAGCGGGGCGACCGTCACCCCCGCCGCGATCGCTGTCACCGCCGCCGTGCCCAAGCCGCTGGTGGGCGTGGCCACCACCCCGGCCGCTGTCGTGTCGACCGTGGCTGTGCCGGCCCCGACGGCGCGTGGTGGCACGGTGGTGGCCCCGTCTGTGGTGGTGGGCGTGGCTGCCGTGCCGCAACCTGCTGTCAGTGTCGGCGCGGCACCGGCGCAGGTTGCGGCCACGGTCACGGTCCCGCAGCCGGCGATCCCGGCCACGGCCCTGCCTGCTGCTGTCGCTGCTGTGGCCACCGTCCCGCAGGCGCTGGTCGGTGTCGGTGCGGCGCCGGCCACGGTGGTGGCCGTCACCACGGTCCCGGCGCCGACGTCGGCCGGGCAGGCCGGGGGTGGGGATGCCGCCGCGACGCCTGCCGTGGTGGCCGCCGTGGTCGCTGCACCCCAGGCAGCTGTGAGCGTCGCTGCTGCTCCCACCGCTGTGTCGGCGGTCGCTACCCTGCCGGCCCCGGCCGTGGCTGTGGCAGCCGCTCCCAGCCCGGTGGCGGCCACGGTGGCGGTTGGCGCCCCTGCGGGGTCCGTCGGTGCTGCCCCGGCTGCTGTGGCGGCTGTGGTGGCCATGCCGGCGCCGTCC
>Ga0224510_10001732_pt1 | contig 13909 bp, 10 predicted proteins | sample SF_May12_sed_USG_FD_170161 | JGI IMG/M metagenome (GOLD analysis project Ga0224510, IMG submission 170161) | Sediment microbial communities from San Francisco Bay, California, United States - SF_May12_sed_USGS_4_1 | ecosystem: Environmental > Aquatic > Marine > Sediment | place: USA: California... | reverse complement strand
GCCATGATCATCGCCCCGATCGCAGGGATCATCCCGGCCCAGGCGACTGCGCCCGTGTTGATCTTCGTCGGGTTCCTGATGACAGGGCTGCTGAAGGGCATCGACTTCGAAGACGTCGAAGAGGGACTGCCGGCTCTGCTCACGATGATCCTCATGCCGCTGACCTACTCGATCACCGTTGGTATCGGTGCGGGCTTCGTCACCCATGTCGTCGTGAAGGTCTTCCGTGGCAAGACCCGGGAGATTCCGATCTTGATGTGGATCGTGGCGGCGTCCTTCTTGGTCTACTTCGCCCAGGAACTCCTGGGCGGCGTCGCCGCCTAGACACGACAGACCCGATCGAGCGGGCCGGCCCGTCCGGCCCGCTCGGCTTTGCAGGAGGACCATGCCGCACCCCGATCCGATCATTCAAGAGGTCATCGACATCTGGCTCCCTCGCTTTCTGGCGGCCGGGATCGAGATCGGCGACATCGAGGCCACGACGGTTCGCATGACCACTTGGCACGACTGGTGCCCGGAGTGGACGGCCACCGCCGAGATCCACGAGACACTCGCCGAGGAGTCGCTGGCAGCGGGCCACCAGTCGACGGGTGTGGCCGAACTGCACACGGCGGCCAAGTGCTACCACCTGTCGTATTTCCTCTCGGTCTCAGACGTCGCCGCCCACGAACATGGACTCTCCAAGATGGTCGAGTGCTTCGACAGGGCATCCTCATACGAGAGCCCTGCGGTCGAGAAGGTCGAGATCCCATTCGAGGACACCCATATCCTCGGCCTGTTCTCCAAGCCCACCGGGGTGGAGCGTCCACCGGTAGTCATCGTCTTGCCGGGGCTCGACTCGACCAAGGAGACGCGGCATTCGGGTCGGCATTCGCTGCTGCGGAGAGGGGCGGCCGTGCTCAGCCTCGACGGTCCCGGACAGGGCGAAGTCAGTCTCAGACTCCCGATTCGGGCCGACTACGAGGCTGCGACCGCCGCGACGATCGACTATCTGGAGTCGCGGGGCGACGTGGACGTCGACCGTATCGGTGTGAACGGAGCAAGTCTGGGAGGGTATTACGCGGCGCGGGTCGCGGCATTGGAACCGCGGGTCAAGGCGACGATCGCCAACTGTGGACCCTATGACTGGGGCGAGTGCTTCGACGACCTTCCCATCGTCACACGCGAGGCGTACCGGCACTACTCGGGTGCGACGACGATGGATGAAGCCCGGGCCAAAGCCTCCGAATTGAACCTGCGTGGTCTGTCCGTTTCGTCCCCGCTGTACGTCATCCAGGGCGAGTTGGACCCCCTGATCCCGGTCTCCCACGGCGAACGGATCGCCGGGATGGCCACCGGTGAGGTTGTCTACAACCTCGTCTCAGGTGGCAACCACGGCGTGAACAACCTCCGCTACCGCGCTTTCCCGCCGGCCACCGACTGGCTCCTCGACCGGCTCTGAGAAGCTGTCCCCGTGGGGGAAGGTTCCTGCCATCGACCGAAGGGAGATGGGAGGTAGGGGGAACGCTCAACGCGAGATTCGCGCGTGAGGTGAACACCTGAAACCCGCCGGCACCGGGAGACTCGCAACGGCGCCATCCCACGGGAGGTGACACACAGGAAACCCGTTTCCCGCGTTGAGGGTCCCCCTACCCACGGCGCTTCGCTTGTGGGTCCCTTCCCCCCTCGCTCCGCTCCGGGGGACAACCAAGAACGTTGTCCCCTTGGGGGACAACGGAGGCTCACTTGGGTGGGATCACCGGCAGCAGCAGATGGCTCGGATGGTCGGGGCCGACATGGACGGTGACGGTGCCGCCGAACAGCTCCTCAGGGCGGTCGTCGGGGTCGGCGTGGGTCATCCCGCCCGTGCCACGAGTGGCGTAGTAGAAGGTCTGCCCGTAGTCATCGAGGCTGCCTCCGTATTCGTAGTCTTTGCCGCGCACCCACAACCCGAGCCGGTACCCCGGGGGCACCGCGATGCACGATGGCACGATCTCGACGACGAGCTCATGGATCTCGCCCGGAGTGAGCGGCTCACGCCGGTCGTGCGGATGGAACGGCTGCCAGGGCTGCGACCGCTCCGGATCCAACGCCCGGTGAGAGGCGCGGAGCCAGCCGTTGGCGATCGGCGTGTTCGGATCGGTCGACCCTTCGAACGTCACCTCCCTGCCTTCGGGATCGAACAGCCGAACGATGAGGAACAGGTCGGCATCCTCGGTCGAGGACGAGATGTAGAGCTTGGCGGCCATCGGCCCGGTGATCTCGGTCTCGACGTCGAACGGCGCGGTGACGAACAGAAGCCCATCTCCCAGCCCGGAGTATTCGAGGGCAGCGCTGTCTCCGGCCGGCCCGAGTGTGAGTTCCGGACCGAGGTACATGGGTGTCCACTCGGTTCGGGCGAGCGGCCACTCGTCCTCACCCCGCCATTCGAACTGTTCGCCGGGCCGGCGAATGTTCAGCTGGACGCGTGGAGTCCGATCGAATCCGTTGTCGAGGCCCTTGAGGAAGTGGTCGAAGAAGCGCTTCTGGAGGTCGCGTCCATATGCGGAGTAGAAGTGGGTCCAATGCGTGTCTCCGTGCGCCTCGAGCCATTTCTGCTCGGACGAAGCCTGGATGAAGCCGTTGAAGTTGCCGCGGGGATGAATCCCCTGTCCGCCCCAGTTTGCGGCACTCAGCAACGGAACCTCGACGGCGGAGACGTCGATCGCACGCGCCTGGTGCCAGTCGTCGTAGAGCGGGTGCGACTTGATCGTTCCGAAATAGTCGCGGCGCCGTTCGCCGAGGACTTCCTCGGGCAGCGTCTCGGGGCCGGCGACCGACTGTCCGGTATTGGGGTTCTCCGGCGCCCGCTCACCTTGCCCGTACTGGATCGGGTTGATCTGGGTGGGTTGCCATCTCTTCGTGAACTCACTGAGGATGCCGCCGTGATAGAACGCATCCCGGTACTGATCGTTGAAACCTTCCCAGGCGATCAGGGCGGCGAGATGTGGCGCCTTTCGAGCGGCGGCCGCCCACCCCATCACTGCGTAGTACGAGATACCGAGGACCCCGACCTTGCCGCTACTCCACGCTCGAGTGCCGGCCCATTCGATGCTCGAACAGATGTCCTCGAATTCCTGCGGGGAGCGGGGATCGAGGAAGCCTTCCGACCACCCTGCTCCACGCGAATCCACTCGAACCACCACGTACCCGTCCGGCACCCACCGTTCCGGATCCGTGACCTCCCACGCCTGGTACCTGTTGGTCGAGCCCTCCAGTACCGACGGGTCCTTGGCGACGAGCTTGTCCCACTGCATCTTGTAGATCGGTCCGTTGAACGCCAGCCCCTTGGCGTACACACCGTGGGAGAGGATCACGGGGTAGCGGCCTTCGGTGACCGGCCGGTACACGTCGGCCCGCAGAACGGCACCGTCCGGCATCTCGACCGGCACCTGCCAGTCGACTTTCATTCCATCCCGCTCCTCGGAGAAGGTGTGCTCAGACATGCGCGACCTCGACTTTCGTTCCTGTCGAGGCCGCTTGGAGGGCGGCCTCGACGACAGCTGTGACCATGAGTCCCGCCCGGCCGTCGACCTCGGGCCTCTCGCCGCCACGAACACACGTGGCGAATTCCAACATCTGCTCCGCGACCGCGTCGATCGCCTCCGTCTGGACGACACGAGGGACGGTCGACCCGGCTTCCTGAACGAGCAGCAGTTCCCCGTCGCGATCGTTCCACGCCGCGCCTGCTGTGCCCATCACTCCCAAGCGCGTGGTGGTGGGAACCGCCGTCGATGTCACCAGGGTGCCCACCGCCCCTGAGGCGAACTCGAAGCTGAAGACGGCGGCGTCATCGAGGGCGGAGGCGCCAAAGGGCCGCCCGCGCACCGCGGTGACCGCCGATATCGGGCCGAGGAGATAGTGGAACGCATCGATCACATGGACGCCAAACGGTGTCAGACCGCTCAACGGTCGCTCGTCCCGATCCTGCCGCCAGTTGTCGGGGTCCTTCTTGGCCCCGCCGGGGCTCGAGTAGTTGGCCTCCGCGACGATCGGGGTGCCGAGCTCGCCGCCGTCGATCATCTCCCTGATTCGGCGGGTGGGCGTCTGACGCCGGCGCTGATGCCCAACCTGCAACACCTTGTTCGCTCGTTCGGCCGCTTGAATGCACCGGCGGCCGTCGTCGACGGTCATCGTGAAGGGCTTGTCCACGAAGACATGTTTCCCGGAGCGCAGCGCGGCGTCGACGATGTCGGCGTGGGTCGAGTGCGGGGTCGCCACGACCACGGCCTCCACGCGGTCGAAGAGCTCGTCGATGGTTTCGACCGGAACCGCGCCGAAGCGCTCCGAGAAAGCCTCTCGGGATTCGACGCTGCGGGCGTGGCAGGCAACCGGCTCGATCGCACCGTGAACGAGGGCACCGCGACATAGTTCCGCTCCCCACCATCCAAGCCCGACGAATCCGACCCGAACCGGCTCCATACATCCACCTCGATCGACCGGTGGCCGATCCTATATGATGCAAGATCATCCTGAAAACGAGGTGTGGATTGCTGAGCGCCGCCAAAGAGACCGCCTTCGAAAAAGTGCGAGGGTTGTGGGTGGCCATCCCCACACCGTTCGCGCCGGACGGCAGCCTCGACGAGATGAACGTGCGTGCATCTGTCGAGCACTACGTGTCCGGGCTCGGGGTCGATGGCATATTCTGCGGCGGGGTGATGGGTGAGTTCTGGTCGATGACGATGGCGGAACGCTTCCGACTCCACGAGATCGTCGCCGACACGGTCGCCGGGCGGATCCCCATCATGGCCCAGACCAGCCACCACGTCTTCAGCCATTGTGTCGAGCTCGGCAACCACGCCGAGGAGAAGGGGTTCGATCTCGCCATAGTCATGAACCCGTACTACCCGCCGAAGCCCTCGGACGACCAGGTCCGGGCGTGGTACCAGGCCCTCGACCGCGAAACCACGATCCCCACGTTCCTCTTCAACACCTCGTACTCGGGCTACGCCCTCAGCCCCGAAGTCATCATCGAGCTCGCCGACATCGACATCATCTGCGGGATCAAGAACCCAAAACCACCCGAGCACTTCCTCGCCGTTCTCGAAGGATGTGGCGACACCATCGTGGTGTGCGATGCAGCGGAGGACGACTGGCTCGACTACCACCTCGACCATGGCGTGCAGGCGCTCATGTCGACCCCGGCGCTCGCCATGTTCCAGACACCCGAACATCGACCGATCGCCGAATACACCGCCCTGGCCGACGCGGGTCGCATCGACGAGGCGCGGTCCGTTTCGGCATCACTGTCCGAACACCGCAAAGCGTTCGACCGCTGGATGCGACCATTCCTGAACACGGGAGCCGGGCCCGTCCCCATCGCCAACCTGAAAGCCTGGCTGACGATGATGGGCCTCCCCCAAGGCCCGGTGCGGTTGCCGCTGCTCGCCCAAACCGCCGCCGAGGAAGCAGAGTTGCGGGCAGACCTGGAGCGACTGGGCCTCACCGTCTGATGACACCACCCTCCCGGCCCGACGCCAAAGACTGGGCGAAGTCCCACTTCCACGGTGTGTGCAACGTCATCATTCCCAGCTTCACCAACGACCTGCGGGACATCAACGAAGAAGCGATCCGCCACGACGTGCGGCGCAACATCGAACTCGGCTTCTGGGGCGCCCTTCTCGTGTCGGAGGCGGGCACCACACATCCCGAGATGGTGCGGTTCATGGAGATCGCGGTGGACGAGGCCGGAGGCGCCCACCGATTCCTCCTGCAAGGCGCCTTCGACACGATCGAGGACATCGTCCAGATGAGCAGAGCAGCCGAGCGAATAGGAGTGGATGGGCTGTTGTTGGGTCATCCGAACAGCTTCTATCCGGAAACACCCGCCGAGGTGGAGGACTACACGCGCAACGTCGCCGAAGCCACCGACCTTCCAATCGTCCTGTTTGTGGTGGCCCATTCGAACCTCGCACGGTTCGATCACCGCGGCTACCCCCAAGCGGTGTTGGAACGACTCGCTCGACTGGACACGGTGGTGGCCGTCAAATACGAGCTCGGACGCCATCAAGCAGGCGTGACATACGACTGCTTCAGCCGGATGCGCGGAATCCCCGTCCTCCTGTCGGACCCGATGGAGTACACGGCGCCGCTCTGGGTCGACACCTTCGACATGCAGTGGATGGGAACGTCGAACTACGAGTACTACGGCGACGTCGTACCTCGCATGTTCGACCTGCTCCGAACCGGGGACAGAGAGGATGCCATGGCGTTGTACTGGCAGATCGACCCGGCCCGGCAGGCCCGCGCACGAGAGATGGCCGCCGTCGGCCCGTCGAACTTCGTACACCGATACCTGTGGAAGTATCAGGCCTGGCTTCAGGGGTACAACGGTGGCCCGCTGCGTCAGCCGGCGGCCAAACTCAACGACGGCCAGATGAACAGAGTCACCGCAGGGCTGAGAGCGTCCGGCTTCGAACCAGGCTCGACCGACCCCGCCCTCTTCTACACGGGGCGCAATCCATGCTGAGGATCGTCGACGGAGCCGAGGTGGCGTCGGTGCTCACCGTGGACATGGCGATCGACGCCATGGAGACCTGCTTCGCGATGGAGGCCGACGGCAGGACGGGCGCCGCAGCCCGCGTCGATCTTCCCCACTCATCGGGTTGGATGCGTGTGCTCCCGGCGGTGATAGAAGACCTGGGCGTCTTCGGGCACAAGGTGATCTCGTTCAACCCAGACAAGGGAGTGCGGTACGTCGTCACCGTGTTCGACATCGCCGCTGGGGGCATGGTTGCCGTGGTCGACGCCGAAAGCATCACCGGAGCCCGCACAGGCGCCACGGCTGCCGTCGCCGCCGACCGGATGTGCCGCACCGGCATCTCCCGGTCGGCCATCATCGGCACCGGGTCGGTCGCACGCACCCAACTGACGGCGCTCGAGGCCGTGCGTCCGGTCGACGAGACGAGGGTCTATTCACGGAGCCCCGAGAACCGGCGCACATTCATCGCCGAGATGCAGCCGCTCGTGGCGGCAAGGCTCGTGGAGTGCACCAGCGTCGACGATGCCGTCGACGGAGCGGACCTGGTCACCCTCGCCACCAAAACGCCGAATGCGGTGTTCGGGGAACGCCATCTCCAACCGGGCATGCACGTGAACTCGGTCGGCTCGGCCCGCCCGCCGCTTCACGAGGTGGAGGCGGCATTGTTCTCCCGATTCGATCACGTGGTGTGCGACTCGGTCGAGCTCGTCTTTGCCGAGTCGGGCGACGCGATCGCCGCCCTCGACACGTTCGACGTGTCCCGCGCTCGAGACCTCGCCCAGGTGCTCGGAGGGATAGGGCGGAAGGTCGCCGACACGACCCTCTTCAAGTCCTCCGGTACCGGTGCCCAAGACCTGGCTCTGACGATGGCGGTCCTGGGGGCGCTCGGGGACGACGCGTCCCGGGTCGTCCCAGACCCTCTCACCCTGAAGGCGATCACGCCCGCCGGTTGAACAGGCGAGCAGAAAGCGGTCAGGAAAGGGCGACCTCTACGAGGGTGTCGGAATAGGCGACGCCTCCGCCCCAGTCCGTGAGGGTATCACTGGTCAGCGTGTTGGCGGTCCCCTCTCCGTCGTGGTCCCGAAGCCACCACCCGAACGGGACGGCGACCACACCCGCCCGGACCCGGTCGCTGATGCGGGCCACGAGTGTGAGCGACCCTCGGTCGTTCCAAACCCTGACCCGATCACCGGCGGCGATCCCGCGGATGTCGGCGTCCGACGCCGCCAGCTCCACGAAAGGCCCGCCCTCGGCGGGGCCATGCTTGGGGAGGTGGCTGTACGAGCTGTTGAGGAACCGGGTGTGCACCTTGGGAGTCAGCAACGCCAGCGGGTAACTCGCAACCAACCCCGGGTCGCCGCCGGGGCTCTCCCGCGGCACCGAGAACTCGGGGAGCGCCGGATGGCCGGAGGCTGCGAGCGACTCGGAGTAGAGCTCCGCCTTGCCGGACGCCGTCCCGAATCCACCCTCGGCGTAGGGCCGCAGGTCCTCCGGGACGCTCAGCCGGACGAAGCCTTCTCTCCGGAGAGCGGCCTCGTCGACACCCACCAGCGCCTTCCGGATCAACTCTTCGTCCGTGAGCTCGAACAGCGGATCTGCCAGATCCAGCGCAGCCGCCAGTCTCCGCCAGAGCTCGGTGTTCGGGACCGCCTCGCCAACGGGTTCGATCGCCTTTTCGTTCCATCCGAGATAGAGGCTCCCCCAGCTCTCCACCAGATCCTGCTGTTCGAGCTGGGTGGTTGCCGGGAAGACGATGTCGGCATGAGCAGCCGTGTCGGTGATGAACTGCTCGCTGACCACGGTGAACAGGTCCTCGCGCTGCAGGCCCCGTGCGATGAGACCGGCCGCCGGAACCGTGACGACCGGGTTTCCGCCCCACACGAACAGGGCTTTCACGGGTGGATCCAGATTGGGGTCGGTGAGCGCTCGGCCCAGGTGGTTCATGTTGATGCCGCGGGTAGCGACCGTTTCGACCGGGTCGAAGACCGATCCATCGACGTTCACCGACGCCCACGACCCGACGCTGCGGGCCAGGCCTCCACCGCGATGACGCCACGAACCGGTGAGGACGGGCAGACACGCAAGCGTTCGGAAGAACATGGCGCCGTTCTCGTGGTGCTCGGCGCCGATGAGCGTGCGTATGAAGGCCGGCTGCGCCGTGCCGTAGAGCGTTGCCAGGCGTTCGACGTCCGAGGCCTCGAGGCCACACGCGTCGGCCGCCTTCTCGGGAGTCCATGCAGCGACGTGATCGGCAAGGCGGTCATACCCGACGGCGTGGTTGGCCACGTAATCGGCATCGACGTGCCCGTCACGGATGAGGACGTGCATCATCCCCAACATCAACGCCACGTCGGTGCCGGGCAGCGGCTGCAGGAACCAGTCGGCCGCTTCGGCGGTCGCCGTCCTCATGGGGTCGATGACGACGATCTGGGCGCCGTTGTTGCGGGCCTCTTCCACGAACGGCCACAGATGGCGGTTCGTGAGTCGCGTGTTGGTGCCCCACAAGAGGACGAGCCGGGCGTGGCGCACGTTCATGGGGTCGGCACCTCGGGTGATGCCATTGGTCGCCGCAGTCCCGACGCCGGCCACGTTGCCGCACAGCGAACCGGTGAGTTGGGAGGCACCGAGCGCCGCGAAGAGCCGGCGGTCGAGGGAGCTCATCTGGATGAGTCCTTGGGTCCCGGCGTCCCACCATGGAAGGATCGCCTCTCCACCCCATCGGGCTCGAACGTCGTTGATTCTGCTTGCCGTCTCTTCGAGAGCGGCATCCCACGAGATCGGCTCGAACTCTCCGGAGCCCTTGGGACCGGTTCGGCGGAGCGGTTGGAGGACGCGGTCAGGGCTGTACACCCGGTCGATGAATCGATTCACCTTCGGGCACAGCTCACCGCGCGAGTAGGGGTGGTCGGGGTTGCCTCGCAACTTGACGGCGACGCCGTTCTCGACCGTCGCGACCCACCCGCAGCTGTCCGGACAATCGTGATGACATGTCCCCAAGAACACCGTTGAACCCATGCCGCGACGATAGCCGAGGCCGGAAACCCTGGGTAGCAGACTTCGCTGAGCGAAGTGCCCGGCCCGCGGATGGACCGGCCCGGCAACCGCCCTCAAACCGCGGGCCCACGACGTCGCTCAGCGGTGTCCTCAACCCAGGGTTCTCAACCTGCCCAGACGACGAGGGCGGATCCGGCGAGCATGGCGGCGGTGCCCAGGAGGAGCTGGGTATTGGGCCGCTCGACGGTACCGAACATGACCGGCGCCAGCGCCACCACCACCAGCGTGGCCAACTGCTGGACCGTCACTGCGATGGCGATGGTGGTCAATCCGTATGAGATCCACTGGGCGCTGATGGCCACCGCCCCGGTGACCCCGCCCAGCACCATCCACCCGATCGCCTTGGCTTCGAACGGCTCCCGTTTCCACTCCTTTGTGACCGTCAGCAGCAAAGCGTGCACAACCAGCGAACCGGCCAGCCCGACGGCCAGCCCCAACACGGGGGCGTCGATCTCCTCGAGCCCCCTCCGAACCAGCAGTGGGGAGGTACCCCAACAGGTGGCCACCGCCAGACCGTAACCCGGGAAGACCCACCTCCCCGGCCCGGCCGCCCGGCTCAGCGAGATGAGGGCGACTCCTCCCATCGAGGCCACCACTCCGACCAGAGTCCAAATCGTGAGCTTCTCTCCCAGAAACAGCGTCGCGTTGAGCGCGGCCACCAGTGGAGCCGCCGAAGTGACCGCTCCCGTACGCGCCACGCCGATCTGATGCTGGCTCAGGGCGAGCAACGTCCAGGCAGCCATGAAGTGGATCAGGGCACCGGCGACGAACAGGGCGAGCGCCACGCCCGGCACCTCGACCAATCGGGACCACTCGCCGGTCACGGCCAGCCGAACACCCAAGACCACCTCGACGAACACCAGGAGCCCGAAAGCAGCGAGATATGGTCCGACGAGGAGATTCGACTTCCGGTTGAGGGTCTGCGTGAATCCAAAACCGAGAGCGGCGAGAAGCGCCCACGCGACTCCGGCCGTCATGGGTTTCTCAGGGCTAGCATCGGCGCCCGACTTGGCATGCAAACGATTGTAGGAACCATGAGCGATGGCGCGGCACACGGCCGGTATCCCCGATTCAGTCCCGACGAGCTCCACAGGCGCAGATCCGCCGTCACCCGAATGCTCACCGAGGCCGAGCTGGACGCCGCCTTGGTGTTCGGGGCGAACAGGACCGGCTCGGCCATCCAATGGCTCACCGAGTGGCCGGTGACCCGCGAGGCGTCGTTGGTCTTGTCCCCGGACCTGGACGACGCCATGTGGGTCGAGTTCTACAACCATCTCCCCAACGCCCGCCGCATGGCCACGGGAACCACGGTGTCCTGGGATGGGCACGACACCACCGTGCCCGCTGCCGCCGAACTCAGCCGCCGCGGTGCCCGCCGGGTGGGTGTGATCGGTCCTCTCGGCTGGCGCCAGCACGCCGTCCTGGCGGCGTCGTTCGAGATCGTCTCACTCGACGGCGCCTATGTTCGGGAGCGCCTGATCAAGTCAGACGAGGAACTCGAATGGATGCGGCATGCGGCCCGACTCTCGGACGGCGCCATCGAAGCGATACGCGATGCGGTCTCTCCAGGGATGACCGAAGCCGAGATCGGCGCTGTCTGTGAATCGTCATATCTCCACACCGGTGCCACCAATCACATCCACTATCTCGGCCTGACTTCGATGGACGCCCCGAACCAGTGCGTGCCGTCGCAGTGGCCCACGGATCGAGTGGTCGAGATCGGCGACGTGCTGACCTGTGAGATATCGGCATCATGGTGGGGATACGCCGGTCAGGTTCTCCGCACCATCGCCATCGGTGCCGACCCGTCGCCGCTGTACCGCGACCTGCACGACGTCGCAGATGCCGCCTTTGACGCCATATGCGGAGTACTCCGACCAGGCGCGTCCCCCGAGCAGGTCATCAAGGCGGCGGCAGTCATCGAAGATGCCGGATACACGATCTACGACGACCTCGTGCACGGCTACGGCGGCGGCTACTTCCCTCCAATCCTGGGATCGTCGAGCCGCGCCAACGCGCCGCTTCCGGACATGACATTCGAGGAGGGGATGACGGTGGTCGTGCAGCCGAACGTGATCACCACCGACGAACGGGCCGGGGTACAGACAGGAGGCCTGGTCGCGATCACGTGCGATGGTGTGGAACAGCTTCAGCGCGCACCTCGCGGTCTCTGGCGCACCTCGGGAGGTGTCTAGCTACCTCGACGAGACCCGTTTCGGTCCTTGGAAAATGGCGGTGATGGCCGATCCTGTTCGAGCCGGGCCCCGGGCGAGTGCCCCCTTCCTCGTCCCGGGGTTCCGGCAAGGACTCACTCCCGCTCGTCCCCGGAATCGAGGGCGTGGGGATCATCCACTTCCAGCACCGGGACATCGGGCTCGGCCATCTCTCCCGCGGTGACCTCGTGCACGAGCGGCGCCGCCTGCCGATTGATCAGGAGCCGGAACACGTCGGGACGGTTGTAGTGACCGGCGAGGTCGTGACGGAGTTTCATCCGTACGCCCACGTCGAGATCCATGTCGGCGTAGAGGATCAATTCCTCATTGCCCACAGTCGGACCCGCCACGACACGGGTGTCCGGCGCGACGATGCACGATCCGCCACCGATGTCATCTCTGGCCAGGTAATCCCGGTCGGCATCAGTGAGAGCCACCATGTCACGGACCCGATCATCCACGACGGCCGAGGCGCTGATCACCCACGCCTTCGACATCTGAGCGAAGGCCCGTGCTGCGGTCAGCGATATCTCGGGCATGGGTAACGCCGGCTTGGGAAAGTGATTGGGCCAGGCCATCACGTGGATGCGGGTGTTGTCGGCCGTCAGGGCGAAGATGGCCAGGGGATTCGAGTTCTCGCCGCACATCAGGCCCGACAACGGCCCGAATGGGGACGGGAACACCCCGAACGTGTCAGGGCCCCCAGGCGCGTGTACGAGGCGCTCACCCACCGTCGGTACGAGTTTCTGGTGCTTGCCCAGGTAGCCGTCGGTCGGGGAGATGAACACCTGGGTGTTGTACATCGACCCGAAGGTTCCGGGGCGCTTTTCGCATACGCCCATCACCACGTACGTTCCGGCGCGCTTCGCAGCCGCCGCCAGGGCGTCGATTTCAGGCCCCGGGACTTCGATCGAGTTCTTGAACAGCTGCACCGAAAGGCGGGTGGCGGGAATGTCGGTTCCGGAAGAGAAGTGAAACCAGATCGGGTGGGCCGGGATGAAACCTTCGGGGAACCCGACCACCTGCGCGCCGTTGTCGCCGGCCTCCTCGATCAGGGCGATCGCCTTCTCGACTGTCTGGTCCCGGTCGAGGAAGACCGGGGCAGCCTGCACGGCGGCCCCTCTGACGATCGCTTCCTCAGCCACGAGCTCGAGCCTGCTGGATGGCTCGCCAAACCCGTTCAGGGCGCAGCGGGATCTGGAGTTCCCTCACGCCGTGGGGCCACAGGGCGTCGATTGCCGCGTTGAGGACGGCTGCAGGCGCTCCGATGCATCCGGCTTCGCCTGTGCCCTTGGCACCGAGCGGATTGGATGGGGCCGGCGTCTCGAATCGGTCGCTCACCGCGACCGGGAAGTCGGGCGCATGCGGGACGGGATAGTCCATCATCGACGCCGTCAACGGCTGACCGGTGGAGTCGTACTGCACCTCTTCGAAGAACGCCTGGCCCAGCCCCTGAGCGAGGGATCCATCCACCTGGCCCTCGACGATCATCGGATTGAGCACAGTGCCACAGTCGTCGACGGCAACCAGCTTGAGGAGCTTGACCTCGCCCGTCTCCATGCAGACTTCGACGACAGCACCGTGGGCACCGTACGGGAACGTCTGCGCACCGGGGACGAACATCTCCTCGTCTTCCAGCCCGTCGCCGACCAGATCGAAGATCGACACGCCTGTGTCGGGCACGCCGGCGACGGTGAACACCCCGGAGTCGTATCGGATGTCCTCCTCAGCCACCTCGAGTCGTTGGGACGCGCGTCGTTTGGCCTCGTCGAGGACTGTGCCCGCCACACGTTGGACGGCGGACGCGCCAACCTGAGCCGACCTCGACGCGTAGGTCCCCACTCCATCGGCGACCTCGGCCGTGTCCTTGGATATCAACGTCACAGGCAAGTCCCCGAAGACGGATCTCGCTACCTGTTCCCACACGGTGTGATGACCTTGCCCGGTGTCGACCGATCCGGTGCGAACGACCACCGTGCCGTCGATGACCTCCACCTTGGCGTACTCGCCCGAGTCGACCGCACCCCCGGCCCGTTCGACGAAGGCCCCGAGGCCCACACCGATGGGATTTCGGCCATCCCGCCGCCGCTCCTCCTGCTCTCTCCGTATCGCCGGAAGGTCGAGGAGCTCGGCTGCGCGATCT
>Ga0224510_10001731_pt1 | contig 13912 bp, 15 predicted proteins | sample SF_May12_sed_USG_FD_170161 | JGI IMG/M metagenome (GOLD analysis project Ga0224510, IMG submission 170161) | Sediment microbial communities from San Francisco Bay, California, United States - SF_May12_sed_USGS_4_1 | ecosystem: Environmental > Aquatic > Marine > Sediment | place: USA: California... | reverse complement strand
CGCCGTGGCATCGTCATCGTCGTCGTATTTGTCGGGGATCAGCGTCCACACGGCCATCGCGATGAACGAGAGCCCCAGGACCCAGCGCATCACCTGCGGTCCCACCTGTGCGGAGATCCACGCGCCCGCAGCGCCCGCGAGCGCGTGATTGACCAGCGTCGCGACGAGGATGCCGAAGATGATCGGCAGCGGCTTGCGGTACCTGGCCGCCAGCACCAGGGCGAGCAGCTGCGTCTTGTCGCCGATTTCGGCGAGCGCGACGACGCCGGTGGAGATCAGGAAGGCTTCCATTGAACCGAGCTGTAGTGAGCGGCCGCGAACGGTACCACCGGCTGCAGCGCCGTCGCCATCCGCATCGACACCGTGACCTTGCTCGAAGAAGCCCTCGACCCGCGGCCCGCACCGTCACTCGATTTCGTCCGGATGTTGATCGACGCGGCATCGACGAAGGCCGTGCCGGCCGAGATGCTGGCGCAGATCTGGAACGACGATGCCTCGTTCTGGACCAACCTGCGCACGCTCGAATACTGGACCGACCGCGCCCGGCGCTGACCCCGCATGCGGGGCCCGGCTGCCCTGCAATGGGGCAGTTCGAGTCATTTTTTTGCGCTGCATCAACGATTTAGGTTGCAGCGTGTCCGATTTGCAAGTACCTTCGGCCTTGGTCAAAGTTTGACCAGTCAGCGCCACGGCGCGAACGGCACCCAGACGCGATCCGCAACGACGACCAAGTAGACCAGAGTTTCGCCTTAGCTTTCGCCCGGTGCCGCCCCTTCCATGACGACCTCGCCCAAGGGCTCCTTGCCCGTCCCGCTGCTCCTTTCGGCCCTGTGCCGCAAGCCGGGCCCGTCCAGCCGTCCGCGGGGGCTGTGGTAGCATGCGCGCCGATCGTTGCCCGTACGTGTCTTGCAGGGCGCCCTCCGGCGCCTGTTGTTCCGAACCGAAACGTCTGCGATCAGGTGACAGGTACCGTCGCTGGAATGACGTTCGGCCGCGAACCCCTGTTTTCATGAGTGTTGAGTAGTGCCGGCCTGGCAATGAAGCTGGGTACCGGTTTGATTGTGTTACTTCTGAGGATGTTCGAATGACCAAGATTTACGTGGGCAACCTGCCTTTCTCCGCGACGGAGCCTGATGTGCGCGAGCTGTTCGCACAGCACGGCACCGTCGAATCCGTTGCCCTCCCGACGGACCGTGAAACCGGCCGGCCGCGCGGCTTCGGCTTCGTCGAAATGCCCCAGGCTGATGCCCAGCGCGCCATGCAGGCGCTCAACGGCTTCAACATGGGCGGTCGTCCCCTGCGCGTCAACGAAGCGCAGGATCGTCCCCGCACGGGTGGCGGCGGTGGCCGTCCGGGTGGCGGTGGCCGTCCGGGTGGCGGCGGCGGCTACGGCGGTGGTGGCGGCGGTGGCGGCGGCTACGGCGGCGGTGGCGGCGGCGGCGGCGGTCAGCGCCGCTGGTAACCCCGTTCGGGCTCCAGGCCTCGCGGCCGGAGCCCGTCCGTAACCAGCCCGTCTGATACAGGCCGCAGCCTCACGGTTGCGGCCTGTTCTCCTCGGCGCGTGATGCGTCCCGGCAACCGGGATGCAGCGGGTGCACGCGCTTGCGGCGGATCCTCCCGATCTGCCTGCTCACCACATGTCCCGCAAGCGGTTCGCGACATCGATGCGCGGGCCGGCGGCTGCCTGCTGCAAACCGTAATTTTCCTTCGTTTCGCCTGCGCTTACGCGCTGCATGCGGCTCATCACCTGGTCGGTGACGAAGCGGCTGCGCGCGCCATGCACGTAGCGATCCCCCATGCCCTGCTGCTGCGTCACGTAGAAACGCACCGGCGCGATCAGCCGCAGCTCCGTGCGTGCGCGCGTCATCGCCACGTACAGCAGCCGGCGTTCTTCTTCGAGCAATTCGGCCCGGCCCGCCGCGAACTCTGAGGGGAACGTGCCGTCGGTGACGTTCAGCACGTGCACCGATTCCCACTCCTGCCCCTTCGACGAATGCACCGTCGAGAGCACCAGGTAATCCTCGTCCAGCAACGGGTCGCCCGCGAGGTCGCCCGTGGCCTGCGGCGGATCGAGCGTGAGTTCGGTGACGAACGATTCGCGCGTGCGATGCTGCTGACTGAGGCGGTCGAGCTGATCGAGGTCGCCGCGCCGCGCCTGCGCTGCCTCATAGAGTCGCTCGAGGTGGGGTTCGTACCACAGACGCACGCGGCCAACCTGCCCTTCCCAGGGCGCGTTCTCGGCGCCGATGTCGCTGAGCAGTTGCGTGAGGGGCGTCCAGTGTGCGCGCGTCGCGGCAGGCACGGCGTGCCGGGAGAGCGCGGACCATGAATACCCCGACGCCTCGAAAACTTCACACGCACGCTGCGCGTTGGCGGGGCCCATGCCGGGCAGCAGCTGCAGCACGCGGAACGCCGCGATCCGATTGCGCGGGTTGTCGGCCCAGCGCAGGACGGCGAGCAGATCCTTGACGTGCGCGGCCTCGAGGAACTTGAGGCCACCGTACTTCACGTAGGGGATGTTGCGCCGCATGAGCTCGAGTTCGAGCACGTCGCTGTGATCGGCATTGCGGAACAGCACGGCCTGCCGCCGCAGGTCGACGCCGCGCTCGCGTGCTTCCAGCACGCAGTCCGCGACATAGGTTGCCTGTGCCTGTTCGTCGAGCACCGTGACGTACTGCGGCAGCGCGCCCGCGCCGCGCACGCTGCGCAGTTCCTTGCGGTACTGGCGGCCGCCTTCGGCCATCAGCGCATTGGCGACGTCGAGCACGGGCTGCGTCGAACGGTAGTTTTCCTCGAGCGTGACGATGCGCGCGGGCGGCGTGAAACGGTGCGGAAACTGCAGGATGTTCTCGATCGAGGCCGCGCGGAACGAGTAGATCGACTGCGCGTCGTCGCCGACGACCGTGAGGCCCGCGCCCGTGGGTTTCATGCGCAACAGGATCTCGGCCTGCACGACGTTGGTGTCCTGGTACTCATCGACCAGAACGTGATCGAACCGCGAGCCGATCTCGGCAGCCAGCGCGGGATCGGCCGTCATCACGTGCCAGTAGAGCAGCAGGTCGTCGTAATCGAGCACCTGCTGCTCGAGCTTGGCCTCGACGTAGGCACGGCACAACGCAGTGAGTTGTTCTTCCCATTCGAGGCACCACGGGTACGCCGTCTCGAGCGTGTGCCGCAGGGGCTGCTGCGTGTTGACCCGATGCGAGTAGAGCCCCAGGCACGTGTCCTTGCGCGGGAAGCGCTTGACCGTCTTCGAGTAGCCTAACCGGTGACGCACGACGTCCATGAGGTCGGCCGCATCGCCGCGGTCGAGTACCGAGAACGCGGGGTCGAGCCCGAGTCGCGGCGCGTACTCGCGGATCAGGCGATTGCCGATAGCGTGGAACGTACCCGACCAGGGCAGCCGCAGGTTCTCGGGTACCCGCGCAACGGAGCCCGCCTGCTCGGCCAGCGCCTCGGCCATCACACGCTGCGCACGGCGCGTCATCTCGAGCGCGGCCCTGCGTGTGAACGTGAGCAGCAACATGCGCTCGGGTGGCACGCCGGCCAGCAACAGCCGCGCGACCCGGTGCGCCAGCGTGCTGGTCTTGCCGGTCCCGGCCCCCGCAATGACGAGCAGCGGCGGGGCCTGCACCCCTCCTCTCGCGCAGGGTTCACCGTGCGCGACGGCCTCCCGTTGCGCCGGATTGAGCTTCGCGAAAGCGGTTCCCTGGAGCGTCATGGCAGGCGGTCACTATAGGGAGGGGCTGTATGGATGTACAGGAGACCCTTCCTGCGCTTCCTGCCCTTCCTTGTAAGATGCGGACCGCGGGGTGGACATCACTCACAGAGGACCGGCATCAGCATGGCGAAAGGCAACAGCGACAGCTTTGACATGGGCAGCATCCTCCTGCGGATGGTGTTTTCGCTCGCTCTGGTATTCCTCACCTTCAACCCCACCGGTCATTCCTACTTCCACTGGCTGCGCGACCACGTCTCGCCGATCCAGCCGCAGGTCGTGGTCGCCGGCATCGTGCTGCTCGGCGCCTGGCTCTTCTTCATCCGTGCGACGTTCACCTCGATGGGCACCGTGGGCGTCGTGCTGCTGCTCGCGCTGTTCGGCACGATCATCTGGTGGATGGTGTCCGCCGGCCTGCTGTCCACGGCCGACCGCTCAACGATGGCGTGGGTGGTGCTCACGTGCCTCGGGCTGCTGCTCGGCTTCGGCATGTCCTGGGCGCACATTCGCGCGCGTATCTCGGGCCAGGCGTCCGTCGACCGCGTCGACCAGTGAGCGGAGCGCGCTGCGCACCGGAGGTTCCATGAGCGACGAATCCAGGGCGCGGCCGTATCCGTCCCAGCCGCATCACCTCACGGCACTGAACCTGCCGGTGCCGGAGCGCGAGGCACTGCCCGCCGACCTGCGCAAATACTTCCGCATCTGCGACGAGAAGATCGGCTTCCTGCCGAACGTGCTCGCGGCCTACAGCTTCGACGAGAAGAAGCTGCGCGCATTCATCGGCTTCTACAACGACCTGATGCTGGAAGACTCGCCGCTCAGCAAGCTCGAGCGCGAGATGATCGCTGTGGTCGTCTCGTCGGCGAACCACTGCTACTACTGCCAGGTCGCGCACGGCCAGGCGGTGCGCGAACTCTCAGGCGATCCAGCGCTGGGCGAACTGCTGGTGATGAATTACCGCGCCGCGGCGCTGCCGGTGCCGCAGCGCGCGATGCTCGACTTCGCGCACAAGATGACGGTGAGCCCCGACGCCATCGTCGAAGCCGATCGGCAGGTTCTGCGGGACGCCGGTTTCGACGATCGCGCGATCTGGGACATCGCCGCCGTCGCCGCGTTCTTCAACATGACGAACCGCATGGCGACTGCGATCGACATGATGCCGAACGTGGACTACCACGCGAAGAACCGCTGAATGCCCGTGAAGGGCTGCACCCGGCGGAGCCGCGATGCAGCCGGTCGTCGCGTACCTCGGCCTCGGCGACATGATCGCCGTGGCGGCCTGCGCCGGATCGCTCGAGCCGTAACCGGCGGCTATTTCTTGCCCAGCGGCTTGTACGAGAACTTCTGTCCCGAGACGGACGCTTCGTACATGAGGCCGCCCTTCGAGATGATGAAGATCGCCGTGCCCTTCTCGAACTTGCCGGCCGTCTTCGCATCCTTCTTGCCGCCACTGGCCGTCGCGGTCGAGCCAGTCGTCGTCGCGGTGCCCGACGCAGCGGCTGTGATCACGACCGCACTCACGTTGGCGCCGAACTCGAAGTTGCCCGCCGTGAACTCGTCGAACGACCGCTTGTCCTGGAAGAAGATCATTTCGCTGAAGCCTTCCGCGCCGGCCTGGAAGCCGATGCTGAGCTGCGTCATCTTCGTGTCACCGACGTACTTGCCCTGCTCGTAGACACGGCCTTCGCCATGGGCGCCGCCGATGCCGAGCCCGGCCTTGCCGATGGTCGGAAACACCGCATAGCCATAGCTCTTGCCGAAGAATGCGGCGCTCTGGCCGGCATTCTTGAACAGGCTCACCGTGTCGCTGTACTTGTCAGCGAGCGCAGGACCGGCCGCCAGCAGCATCGCTGCGAGCACCAGCAACGTACCCTTGATCGATTTCATGCCTGGACTCCCGTGGAAAAGAAAAGGACGGCGAAGCCGGCGGGGGACATACCCCGCCGGCATCGCCACAGTCGGCGGCGCGGCGCTGTCAGTTGGCCGGACCGCAATCCGTACGACGGATCGTCACACGACGATTCTCCGCACGTCCAGCTTCAGTCGCATTATCGGCCAACGGCTTCGACTCGCCCATGCCAATTGCGGTGATCCTGCCGGCGGCCACGCCTTTGGCTGACAGGTAGTCCACTACGGCCTGGGCCCGGCGCTCGGACAGCTTCTGGTTATAGGCTTCGTCGCCCACGCTGTCGGTGTGGCCGGTGGCGGTGCCGCCGACGAACTCGAGTTCGGTCAGGCGCGCCGCAACGCGATCGAGCTCCGCCTTGTCCTCCGCCGTCAGCTCGGCCGAGTCGAACGTGAAGTGCGTCCGGATCGTCACGTCACACGGACAGCCGTACGGTCCGACGCGTTCACCTGCCGCGGTGCCGGGGCAGCGGTCTGCGCTGTCGCACACGCCGTCGTTGTCGGCATCGGCACACTTCGCAGGCACCACCGGTGCCGCGGCGACAGGGGCCGCCGCCACGGGCTGCATGGGAGCGACGGGTTCTGCGACGTCGCCGAACCGGTACACCATGCCGAACACGAAACGCTCGACGTCGGTCTTGTGGCCGTTGGTCTCGGCCACGTCAGCCGCGTTGTCGTACTCGAGCCGGAACGATACGCGCTGGTTCCACGTGTAGCTGACGCCTCCGCCCCACAGGAACGAGCCGCTGGAATCCGACTCCGAGAACTTCGCCTCGTAAGGCGTGCCGACAGCGACGCCGAGACGCGTGTCCTGCGCCACGAGCGTGCCGCTCAGCTTGTTGTCGCCCATGTAATAGCCGACGCGCGCGAACAGGTTCCACGCATCTCCGATCGGCAGCATCGGCAGCAGCGATACGACCCAACCGCTGCTCTCGAACTTCGGGCTCACGCTGTAGGTGCCGCCGTTCGGCACGCCGACGGGCGGCGGATTGATGACGGTGTCGTACGCGTAGGCGCCATTCGTATCGATGTTGGTATTGCCGAGATCCATCCAGCCCGCCTCGACCGCGAGCCACGGTATGAACTGGTAGCCAACGAAGAGACCGAAGGTGGTATCCGTGTCGCTGAACTTGTACTCGGTGCCAGTGACGGAGACGCTGCCGTTGCCGTAGAAGTCGATGGTATCGGCGACGGCGGCGGCGAAGTTGTTGGCATCTTCCTCGCTGACGTTCCAGTTCGACTGGCCGACGTCACCACCGATGTAGAAGCCGGTCCTTTCCGCGGCGCCGGCGGACGTCGCAGCCATCACGGCTGCGGCAATTAGTGTGATTCCATGTCTCATGACGATCGCTCCTTCTGGCGGGCGGATGCCGTGCGTGCACGCACGCGAGCGGCAAGGAACGGTGATTGCCGTCCATGACCGCCATTCTCCTGCCTGCTGGCCGGAGGCGATGTAAGGGTTAGTTGTGGCTGCGCGTCGCGGCGACTGGGCTCAGCCGCGCGACTCGGTCTCGATCGTGTGCCAGCGGCAACACATGCGCGAAGTTCGCGCGCAGCTGCGCGCGTTCAGCGCACCAGTTCCATCACCTTGCGCTTGAAGTCGCTGTACGGCGGATAACGCAGCGGCGCGTCGAAGCGGAAGCTGCGCTTCATGACCGGCTTCATGTGGCTGAACGTCTCGAAGCCGAACCAGCCCGTGTAGCGGCCCATGCCGCTGTTGCCGATACCGCCGAAGGGCAGCTCGGGCGAGATCATGAAGATCACGGCGTCGTTGATGCAGACGCTGCCTGCGCTCAGCCTGTCGAGCACCGCCTCTTCCAGCGCCTTGCTCTTCGTGAACACATACAGGGCCAGTGGCTTGGGACGTTCGGCCACGAACTTGATCGCGTGATGCATCTCCTCGACGGTGATGACCGGCAGCACCGGACCGAAAATTTCTTCCTGCATCAACGCCGAGTCCGGCGCCGGGTCGAGCACGATCGTCGGCGCGACGTAGCGCTTGGCCACGTCCACCTGGCCGCCCGTGTGGATGTTCTGCCCGGCGAGCAGCGTGGCGAAGCGCGCAGTGTGGCGTTCGCTGGCGATGCGGCAGTAGTCCGGGCTCTGGCTGGGGTCGTCGCCGTAAAACTCGCGAATCTTGCCCGCCAGGATCTCGACGAACTGCGTCGCGACCTCGCGATGCACCAGCACGTGATCGGGTGCAACGCAGGTCTGTCCCGCGTTGATGAACTTGCCCCACGCGATACGTGCGGCCGCCACTTCCAGATCCGCGCTCTTGTCGATCAGGCACGGGCTCTTGCCGCCCAGTTCGAGCGTCACGGGTGTCAGGTGTTGCGCCGCCGCCGTCATGACGATGCGCGCGACGCGTTCGTTGCCCGTGTAGAGAATGTGGTCATACGGATGTTCGAGCAGTTCCGTCGTCTCGGGTACGCCACCCTCGATGACCGCAAAGGCGTCGTTGTCGAGGTAGCGCGGGATGATGCGGGCCAGCGCGGCAGACGTGTTCGTCGTGACTTCGGACGGCTTCAGCACGGCGCAGTTGCCGGCGGCAATCGCGCCCACCAGGGGCGCGCACACCATCGACAACGGGTAATTCCAAGGCGCGATGATCAGCACGACGCCTTTAGGTTCGGGCTGGATGTAGCTGCTGCCAGGCAACGCCATCATCGGCGTCGGCACCCGCTTCGCCCGCGCCCAGCGCCGCAGGTGCTTGCGCGCGTACTTCGCTTCGCTGGTCACGAAACCAAGCTCGCTCAGGGCGGTCTCGAAGCTGCACTTGTGCAGGTCGGCCTGCAGCGCGGCGGCGAAATCCGCCTCGTGCTCGCGCATCATGCGCTCGAGTTCGCTGAGCTGACGCAGGCGCCATTCGATGGGGCGGGTCTTGCCCGTGGCGAACGTCGCCCGCAGGCGCTGCAGGGCCTCGGGAATCTGGCCACCGGACCGGGTAGGCAAGGGCATGATGGTGGCTGGTGTGCTCATGGCGGGCTCCACGGGGACTCAGGCTTGGCCTGGATGGCTTGCAACGCTACCACATGGCGGACTGGCCGGGAGCGCGCCCCCGAATGCAGAATGCCACGTCGGGCCCAGCGCCCCTATGGGTGGCGCGGCCGCCAGGAATCCTCCACATGACCGGCCGGGTGCGCAGCGTCTACAAGGGCAAGGTCCTGAGACTCAACATCGAGCGGGTGGAGCTGCCGAACGGCACCGTGGCCGAACTCGAGATCGCGCACCACCCCGGCGGCTCCGTTGTCGTGGCGGTGGACGCTGACGAGCGTGTCTGCCTGCTGCGCCAGTTCCGTCACGCGGCGGGCGGCTGGATCACCGAACTGCCGGCCGGCAAGATCGACAATCACGAGCCCCCGCTCACCTGCGCCAAGCGCGAACTGGCCGAGGAGGCCGGCGTGAAGGCCCGGCGCTGGAACGGGTTGGGCCAGCTGTTCAGTTCGCCGGGTGTGCTCACCGAGGTCATCCACGTCTACCTCGCCCGCGGGCTGTCGCCCTGCCAGACGGGCGCGGAGGCCCATGAAGTCTTCGAAACCCGGTGGGTGCCGCTCGCCGAGGCGGCCACGCTGGCGGCGGATGGTCGGCTGCAGGATGCCAAGACCATCATCGCCCTCACCTGGGCGTACACCCGCCTGCAGGCCGAAAAGGACGGGAAACTGCGGAATGGATCCAGATCGTGAACGATTTGCCGCAGCGGGCAGGCCGAATCTCGTAGCATCGTCGAGGGAGCTGCATCCGGCGCAGCCTGGGGTCATTTGCCATGAGTGAGAAGCCACCACGCCGGTTACCCGGCGAATGGGTCGATGACGACGGGAGCCACGAACCGCCTCATGGCGGGGCGGGGCGCCTCGCCGAGGACGATCTCGGCAACATCACCTGGCAGTGGGCAAACAAAGAAGCGCTGCAGGCCGACGATACGGCGGGCGCCATCGAACGCCTGCGGGCACTCGTGGACCCCAGTCTCGATGTCGTCGATGACGGCCCCACGCCGCATGGCAGCGAGAATCCCGCGGGCCTGAAAACGGGTTACAACCCCTACGAAAGCGGCGCGCTGGTGAAGACCGGGCGCCAGAAGAAGAAGAAGACCGACCTGCGCGAGCTTTCGAAGTGGATCGAGGCAAAGCGCAAGCTCGAAGGCGGCTCTTCCGGCGAACCCGAGAAATAGCGACGGCGGTCGTGGGTCACGACGCGCGCGGTCCCGCACGCGGGCTCAGGCGAATTGCAGCGCGTGCCGCAGCTTGGCGTGACTGCCCAAGCGGTAAAAAGAACGCAGTTCCGCCAGCATCGCCCCTGGTCGTGCCTGCCGCCGGCGCAGGAAACGCGTCTCCAGTCGTTCACAGAATCGCGCTGCGCAGCGATGCGCCTCGGTGTAGCGGTGGCGCTCTTCATCGCTCAGGTGCGGCAACAGGTCGCACGCTGCAAACAGCCTCCGGAACAAGTCAGCGGGAAAGCGACCCTCATTCTGTGCCAGCAGCAGGCTGAGCGCGCTCGCGTACTTGTCCACTTCGGCCTGCACTTCGAGTTCGAGCAGCGACACGCTGCGGTCATGGCGCGCACTCCACGTCACGTAGTGGAAATGACTGACACCCTCGAGCACCGTGCAATAGTCGGCCAGGTTTGACTCGTCGAGGGCGGTCAGGGGGCAGCGCCGCTGCAGCCGATCGAGCACAGCCGCATCGACGTATAACCCCAGTTCGACGCCCGCCTCCGACTCGGCGATCAGCAGTTGTTCATCCGTGGCCGGCGGCGCCGCGGCGTCCTGCAAGGCCGCGGCGACCGCAGGATTGGTAATCAGGTAATCGTGGACGTCGTGCTCGCTGGGCGCATCGTAGAGATCTGCCAGCAGCGTCTGCAACTGTCCGGGTAATGGCATGGCCGGCTTCAGTTGGGCCGCCGACCCGTCGGCACCACGGCGGGCTCGACACCGAGGCTGCGCAGGATACCGTGCGCGCGCGGACTGCCCGTCTTCAGCCAGATCTCGTACTGCCGCAGCACGTCGCGCTGATCGTGCTTGTGCGCCATCTCGCTGACATCGTTGAGCGCATCGACCAGCCGCTGGAACTTCTGCGCGAGCTCCGTGAACACGGCGCCTAGCGCCTTGCCCCGCGCGCCCGTGCGGCAGGTTTCGGCCAGCGTGCCATAGGCGCGACCTCCCATCGCGATGTGATAGTCGATGTCCACCATCCGCCGCGCAAAGCTCTGCGCGAAGAACCCAGCCATGAACAGGGAGACATCACCCAGGCGCTGCAGTCCGCGCAACCGGTCTTCGCGCGTCGGCGCCTCGCTCGCATCCGCCAGCATCAGCGCCAGTGGCTTCAGCTGCGCCCGTCCCTGGCTGGAATCGAACAGGGTTTCCGCGCGTGCGAACATCGTGAGCACGTTCACGACGTAGTGCTCGGTATGGTCGTCGACATCGACACGCTGGCGCGCCAGCGCGGCGTGCACCGAATCGCGAAAGAATTCGCGCAGGTTGCGCACGTCGATCGCCCGATCGTCTTCGGTCATGCTGCGTTCCTCTGCGTTGCCCTTGGCAGCCAGCGATCGCGCCTGCTAACAGTTCGCGCTGATCGCGATGCCTGCCGACATCACCGAAATTAGCGGCAGCGCGCGGCGGATTTCAAGAGGCGTCACGCACGTTCTGTGCGCACGCGCACAGTGCCGGTACCATGCGTGACCCTGATCCCTGGCAGCAACCCATGCACGTGTTCGGCATCGTCGGTCGCAAGAACTCCGGCAAGACGCATCTCGTCACGCGTCTCGTGCGGCTGGGCACGGCCCGCGGACTGCGCGTCTCGACGATCAAGCACGCGCACCACGCATTCGACGTCGATACACCGGGCAAGGACAGTTACGAGCATCGCGCAGCGGGTGCGCACGAAGTGCTGGTGGCGTCGGGCGCGCGCTGGGCCCTGATGCACGAACATCGTGGGGCCGCAGAACCTTCGCTGGAGGATTTGCTCGCGCGTCTCGCCCCGTGCGACCTGGTGCTTGTGGAAGGGTTCAAGCGCGAGGTGCGCGACCGGCTCGAGGTGTATCGCGCGAGCTGCGGACAGTCGCCGCTGGCCTTCGACGACAGTGGCATCGCCGCCGTGGCGACAGACGACGCTGTTACGTTTGCGAGCCGCGCCGACCTGCGCTGCCTGCCTCTCGATGACGAAGCGGCGGTACTGGACTACGTGCTGGGGCGCGCCTGACTCACACGCGCGATCGCCGCGTGCAGTTCGTGCAGGCCGCCGATCGTCAGGGCCGGCGGCGGCGAGGGCCGCTTCCACTCGGCCGCCTCGCGATTCAACCAGACGGGCACGACTCCCGCCGCGCGTGCACCTTCGACGTCCGTCTCCGGATCGTCGCCCACGTGCACCGCCTCGTGCGCGTCGAGCCCGGCCCGCGTGAGCAGCATCGCGAAGATGCGCGGATCCGGTTTCATCATTCCCGCCTCACGCGCAGCTAGCGAGCCCTCGAAGTACTCGCCCAGTCCGCACAGCCGCAGATCGGCGTTGCCGTTGCTGATCACGAACAGGCGATAGTCGCGCACCAGCGCATCGAGCGCGGGGCGGACATCGTCATAGAGCGTGACCTCGTTGCGCGCCCGGTAGAACACTTCGAATGCCTCCTCCGCCATGGCCTCGGCGTACCCGGCCTCGCGCGCGTGGTGGCGCAAGGCTTCCAGGCGCAGCCAGGTGAAGTCGTGGCCCATGGAGGGGTGCTGGAGCGCCATGCGGGCGCGCACGTCGCGCATCGAATGCAGGTCGTGACGGTCCGTGACGCGCGGATAGTTGTGCAGCAGGAAGTCATGCATCGCGTGCTCGGCACGCAGGATGACGGGGTGGACGTCCCACAGGGTGTTGTCGAGATCGAAGATGACCGCCCGGATGCCGCTCATTGGGATTGCCGTATCATGCACCGCGAACTGACGCGGGCAGCGAGTGTACATGAGGACTTTCGGCACACGGTTCGGCGCACGCATGGCGCGACCCACGGGCGCGCTCGAACTGATGGCCGACCTGGGTGCTGCGCTCGCGCAGGCGGGCGAACGGGACATCCGCATGCTGGGCGGCGGCAACCCGGCGCGCATCCCCGCGGTCGAAGCCGTCTACCGTCGGCGCCTGCAGGAGATCGCCGCGGACAAGGCGCAGTTCGGTCGTTTCATCGCGGGCTATTCGGCGCCCGAAGGCGACCTGCCGTTCAGGCAGGCGGTGGCGCAGTCGCTGCGCGACCAGTACGGGTGGCCATTGACCGCCGCCAACGTGGGCCTGACGAGCGGCAGCCAGTCGGCGTTCTTCTTCCTGTTCAACCTGTTCGCGGGCGAGCGCACCGACGGCGGCCACTCACGAATCCTGTTGCCGCTGGCGCCCGAGTACATCGGCTATGCGGACGTGGGGCTCACGCCGGACATGCTCGTCTCGCAACCGGCGTTGGTCAGCGAAGTCGAGGATGGCTTCTTCAAGTACGGCGTTGATTTCGATCGGCTGCAGGTGCCGGCAGACATCGGGGCGATCTGTGTTTCGCGCCCCACGAATCCGTCGGGCAACGTGCTGACACTGGCGGAGCTCGAGCGGCTCGATGCGCTCGCGCTGGCGAACGACGTGCCCTTCATCATCGACGCGGCGTACGGGATGCCGTTTCCCGGCATCCAGCACGATCACTTTGCCGCGCTGTGGAACCCGAATGTCGTGCTGTGCCTGAGCCTGTCGAAGCTCGGCCTGCCTGCGGCTCGCACGGGCATCGTGGTGGCCGACGCATCGATCATCGAAGCATTGGGCGCTTTCAATGCGACGGCTGCGCTCGCACCGCCGTCGACGGGACCCGTGGTCGTCGAGCCGCTGCTGCGCAACGGCGAGCTCGGCGCGCTTTGTCGCGAGCACATCCGGCCGCATTACGCGGCACAGAGCGCGCAGGCTGTCGCGTGGTTGCGCGAGGCATGCGCGGACCTGCCGCTGCGCATCCACGTGCCGGAGGGCGCGTTCTTCCTGTGGCTGTGGTTCCCGGGCCTGCCGGGCGGCAGCGACGAGCTCTATCGGCGCTTGAAGCAGCGTGACGTGCTGGTGCTGTCAGGACATCACTTCTTCCCCGGTGCGCCCCGGGGCGACCCGCATCCGCGTGAGTGCGTGCGGCTCAGCTACGCGCAGCCACCGGAGAGCGTCAGGGCGGGGATTCTCATACTCGCGGAAGAGGTCCGGCGCGCGTATCAGGCGGCCTGATGCCACCGGGCGGATCCCCGATCCGCCCGGCGCGCCAATCGTTACGAAAGCCGCACGATCGAATCGTGCATGCTCTGCTCGATCC
>Ga0224510_10001729_pt1 | contig 13922 bp, 6 predicted proteins | sample SF_May12_sed_USG_FD_170161 | JGI IMG/M metagenome (GOLD analysis project Ga0224510, IMG submission 170161) | Sediment microbial communities from San Francisco Bay, California, United States - SF_May12_sed_USGS_4_1 | ecosystem: Environmental > Aquatic > Marine > Sediment | place: USA: California... | reverse complement strand
TGGCGCTTTTCCTTCAGGTTCTTGGCGGCCGGCTTCTTGCTGCTCTTGCCGCCCTTGTCCTTGGTTCCCATCAGTGCCTCCAGGCTGGCCGCCAAGCTGGCAGCCGGATCCCATCCTTGCAGGTCGAAGCCTCTATACGAGTGACGGTGGGGGAGGGGCGTCTTCGGTAGCTGCGAATGTTCGGCGCCAGAAATCGACGATCAACCGGGCCCGCACCACCAACGATCGACACCCCAGCACCCAGGATGGATGTGGCCGCCGCGGCCGCCTGGTCGGGTGTGAAGCCGACGTCGTCGACGCCCGTGATGATCAGGGTGGGGACGGAGATGCGGGGGAGGAGGGGGGTGAGGTCCCGGCGGCCGAGCGAGATGGACTCGATCGCGGTCCGGAGCCTGCGCCGGTCGGCATTCCTGTCTTGGTCATCCACGTAGCGAACCGCCTCCGGGTCGCCGAACCTGGTGGTCGAGCGTTGGGCGGGGTGCACATCCCACGGCCACGAGTTCGTGGTGCTCCTCGCGGCGATGAGATCGGTGTGGACAGCGGCGTGGTGACCGCTGAGGGGCTGCGGAACGTCTCAACCGACGATTGCCGCCTACGAGTCTGGGTGAGAAGGCCCGGGCGATGCGTGAACTTGAGGACCGACGCCTCTTGCCGAAGACGGACGGGCAGTGGATGATTCAGATCGAGGCGAAAGGAGACTGCGGTGCGGCCTGGTCGCACCAGCTGGATCTTGGTCTGCTTGGGAGTCGTGGTCGCGGCGTGTGGGGGCGGCAGTCCCCCATCCGCGGAAACTGAGGCTCTGGAGCAGTGGCTCCTCGGCGCCGGCGACGCTGCCGCGTTCACCGAGACCTATCGCGGCACCGCTGCTTTCGACGCCGGCAAGGTCTGTCCGGCCTCGGACTACACCATCCCCGAGCACGGCGCGGTCAGAGTGGAATTGGTGACCGGCCCCGACTCCGGTGAGATCAGCCTGACGGAGGTGCTGTGGGTAGTAGAACCGGGCGGGATGGATGTTCTCTTCACTGGCCTGGAGGCGGCGTACTCCGCTTGCGACGGCGAGCAGTGGATGGATTACGGCGATCTCAAGACGTTCACCGTGGTCGAGGGTCCCGCTGTGGGGGATGCCCGCCTGGCCGCGGTGCTCCGCTTTGGCGACGATCCCGACCTGATCCGTTGGGAGCGAGGCGTCACCGTCCGCAAGGGCAACGTCCTCGCCGAATTCGTCCTCGCCGAGGAGGCCCCCGACCTGACAGGATCGGCAATCAGCGATGACGAGTTCGATGCGATCGTCTCCGACGGGGTCGACAAGCTCCCCGACTGACCGCCAGCCGAGAAGTCCTGTGAGAGACTCGGGTGGGAGGTGGGTTGCCTGCTGCGTCGGAGCCGTCGGCATCGGCCTTGTCACGCTGTCGGCATTGTCCTCGGGCCAGCGGATGGCCATAGCCGGCTACGTCCTCGGAGCGATCTACCTCGCAGTCGCCGCGGTCGGCTGGCGCGCACGAGCCACGCGACCCTCTCGGTGGGCATGGACGGCCTGTTTGCTCACTGTGGTTGGATTCGTCGTCGGGGTGGTGGCTGTCACCCTCCTCGGTGGCATCCTCGACATGGACCTGTGGTCGACCACCAGTCTGTCGAGGGCCGAGGCCTTCACCGCCAGCCTCTCCTTCTGGGCGTTCTGCCTCTCGCCGGCTGTCGCCGGGGCGATCTTCGGAGTGCGAGCCGCCCGCGGCGGAAGCCGATCGGGGCTCGCCGCTGCGTTGGTCAACGGCCTCATTGCGGCAGTCGTCGTCGCCCTGGCCATCGCCGATCTCGCTGCGCTCGGCGTTTGACGCTCTCCGAGGAGACGTGTAGCTCTGCCCCTCTCGACTGCCTGCCAGCGTTCGAAGGTCGGAGGGTTCTGGTAGCAGGAAAACGAAAAGGATCGACGAGAAGGATGAGGCGGTCTGCCAACGGTCCGTGATCCCTCCAGCACCACCAGAGCGGGTGGCAAGGGCGTCGGGACGGCGTTGACCGCCGAGCTGTGCGCCGCGATTCAGACTGCGTGCGGGCACCACCGCCTACTGATGGATCGACAACCTCGCCTCACGGCGCTTGGCGGAGAGGTTCGGCGGTCAAGGCAGGATTCTGCACCATTGCCTCTGCTGGCCACTCTGAGGTGGGGCTGGGCATGCTCGAGCCACCACGCCTCGAAGCTCGCGAAAAAAGGTCCGCCACTTGTGACACATCGCGTGTAGACCTGGCGCATACGCCCGGAGAGGGGGTCCAAGCCATGGCGACACCGAGACGGTTGCGGCTGCAACCGACCGAGGCCAGTCGGTTCCTCGATGGACTCAGCAGAATCCCGGATATTCCGGTCACGATGCCACCTGCACCGGAACCAGCTGACCTGGTCGTCGACATCATCCGACCCGCAGACCTGGTGGCGATGCGGGTCGAGGTCTTCGACCTGGAATTGACCGCCGGGCAGGAGCCGGCGCTCACCGCCGGCGACACCGGTGGGCACCTCATCGTCCACCTCACCTTCCAGCACATCGCCGAGCGGGCGATCTACGAAGAACAGGTCGACCCTTCCATCCCCGACGACGACGCCATCGACGGGCCGGGTACCAACACCTTCAACCCGCCCGAACAGGCCCGACCGGCCAAGGGCAGCCGCATCGTCTTCACCGTCCCCGCCGGATATCGGATCCCATTCAGCACCGCCGGCATCCTTCACGCCATCACTCAACTCCCCATGGCCGTCCACCCGCTCGCCCGGCCGCGGCCCTTCATCGTTCTGCCGCCGTTCGACCCGACCGGCCCCTTGCTCGGCATCCAGCCCGGCCTGGTCGGCATCGCCACCACCGAAGGGCTCATCCTCGCCACCGAAACCAAACGCCGCCGCGGCCCCGACCCGGCCACCGTCGTCGGGCTCAACGAGCTGATGCGGGATCGCCGTGTCGCCCGTGCCATCAACACCCGGCTCGGCACCGTCACCACCCGTCGAATTGAAACCACCGGCGACAGCTTCATCGACCGGATCATCGGCGGAGACCTCGTCTTGATCCCCATCCCGCGACCCAGCCTGAGCCGGGAGCCCCGTCAGTTCGAAACCGCCATCGAGGCCCCGTACCGCCTCATCATCAGCCCCAGCAACCTCAACGGCTGGACACACGCAACTGAACCAGTCGGCGCCGGAGACGCCGAGCACCGAATCGAGCTGTGGCATTCCCGGCTCGGGGTCCGCCGGGTCGCCCGGGACGCCTCCGTCACCATCGACGAGACCAGCGGCTACCAGCGCATCATCCGTGGCATCTGGACCCGGGATCGGGAAGCCTTCCCCGACTGGCAGACCACCGACCCCGCCCACGCCGACGACCCCTTCCGCTCATCGCTCGACGGCGCCGACCGCCACATGATCGTCCGCCAATCGAGCGAAGCCTGGCTCGGCAAGAACGCACAGCGGATCAATCCCGAACCCGTCGAGGCCCGGAGCCTCTATGTCTCGGCCATCGGTGCGTGGCTCGATCTCCACGGCGCCTGGACGACCCTCCCGTACTCCGAAGCCGAGATGTCGTCCGTCGAGTCGTGGGACCACATCGCCCCCATGGGCCGCGACCAGTACGTCAAGGTGGTCTACCCCGGCTACCTGTGGCCGTTCGGCCACCGTGCCAGCCTGGTGAAGCTCACCGAACGCAAGATGAAGGACGCCTCTCCGTCGATCGCCGGTCTCTACCAGCGCATGTTCCTGGTGATCAAAGAGCCCGTGAAGCGATTCAGTGAGCTCGACCTGCCCTTCACCGAGGTCCGCGTCGCCCCGCTGGTGACCCCGACGCTCTTCCCGCCTCCCGCCGGCACCGATTTCGACACGGCGTTCGTTCCACATGTCGAAGGCGCGGCGTTCCCGTTCGTCCTCCACGCCCGTGACCACGAGGACCGGCCAGTCCGGCTGGTCACGCCGCTCACCTGGGTGGCCGAGAAACACACCGACGCCACCGACATCCGCACCAAGCATGCCCCGTACGCCACCATCCCCGCAGACGGGCAGAAGGTGGCCTTTGCTGCGGTGAAGAAGGGTGGCGACACCATCGCCCCCGCTGCCAGCCTCACCTTCGACGCCGAGCCGTTCGTCGGCGGCTCCACCCCGGAAATGACCAAAGCCTCCATCACCATCGACGCCGTCGAACAGCTGTCGGCCGCCGGGCCGGTGGACATCCACTACTTCGAGACCTACAAGAAACAAGGCTTCGGGGGCAACAACAACGCCGGCGAGGTGTGGGCCGAGCTCGCCACCGCCATCGAGCTCGGTTTTGGGCAAGGCCGATCGTCGGGCAGCGACAAAGCCGGCGGATTCATCCAGCCCGATCTCACCGTTGCCGGCCTGTCCCGGATCAACGGCACCGTCAACGACCTCGCCAACGTCGCCGGCAACGTCTTCAACCCCACCCAATTCCTCTCCGGAGTGTTTCCCAGGCTGTTCGGGCTGGTCGACCTGGTCGACATCCTCGAACTGGTCGGGCTCGACCTCGACGATGCCCCGGCCGTCGTCTCCGAGACGCTCGATCGCATCGAGGCCTTCCTCGACGACCTGGAACGCGCCAAGAAGGCCGTGGAAGACGCCGTCACCGAAGCCAACAAACTCAAGGCTCGCGGCAAGTCCACGGTCGCAGAGGCCGACGCCCTCATCCAGGCCGCAGAGGACCTGCGCGACCTGGTCGGCGAGGCCGTCGATGACATCACCTCCACCATCACCGGCCTGGTCGACGCCACCGAGGACGCCATGGAGCAGGCGCTGGCTGCCCCCCTCGATGCCATCAGAACCGCCCTCGCCCAGATCCCCAACGTCGCCCCGTCGCTGCCGCCGCTCATCCGTCATCAGCTGGAGAACCTGGCGACCATCCTGCAGACCATCGTCGACGCGGTCGACCTGATCCACGACATCTTCCGCTTCCTCAACGGTCTCGGCTCGTCCTCCGCTCAGTTCACCTACCGGTACGAATGGAAGCCGAAGATGAAGTCGTGGCCCCACCCGGGGCCGCCGGTGCTCGAGTTGCAGCAGGACAGCCTGGTCCTCGCCGTCGAAGGCCGCATGAACGGCAAAGGCGAGATGGGCGTCGAGGTTCTCGCCGAGCTGAAAGACTTCTCGCTCAACCTGTTACCCGGCGCCGAACTGGTCGAGTTCCGCTTCGATCATCTCTCCTTCCGTGCCGGCACCGCCGGAAAACCCGAGGTCGACGTCGTCCTCGGCGACATCGCCTTCGTGGGGATCCTCGGCTTCATCGAAGTCCTCAAGGAACTGATCCCGTTCGACGGGTTCTCAGACCCGCCGTTCCTCGACGTGACCGCCTCCGGGCTCACCGCCGGGTTCACCCAGGACCTGCCCAACGTCGCCATCGGAGTCTTCAACCTGTCGAACCTGTCGCTCGGCGCCGACGTGCAGGTGCCGTTCCTGGGCGAGATGGTCACCGTCGGGTTCAACTTCTGTACTCGGGAACGGCCGTTCACGCTTGCGGTGCTGTTCATCGGCGGCGGCGGGTTCTTCGGGATCCGGCTGTCTCCGCAAGGGCTGGTGGTGCTGGAACTCAGCCTCGAAGCGGGGGCGGTGCTCGCCGTCGACTTCGGGGTCGCCTCCGGGTCGGTGTCGGCGATGCTCGGCATCTACATACGGCTCGAAGGTGATGCCGGTTCGCTCGCCGGCTACTTCCGGCTGCGGGGCGAGGTCGACGTGCTCGGTCTCATCTCGGCCTCCATCGAGCTGTATCTGGAGCTGCTGTACGACTTCGGCACCGGCAAGATGGTGGGGCGGGCGTCGCTCACCGTCAAGGTGGAGGTGTTGTTCTTCTCCGCCTCGGTCACCATCGAAGCCGAGCGCCAATTCGCCGGCTCCAACGGCGATCCCAACTTCGTCGACGTGATGGGCCTGGAAGCCGACGGCACCTCACAGCCCTGGTCCGACTATTGCCTCGCCTTTGCAGGAGCCTGACATGGAACGCTTCACAGTCGTCGCCCTCCCGTACAGCCGAGACCCGGATTCCGGGTTCCACGTCTCGCTCTTCGTATCGCCACAACTCGAAGCACCCGGGGGAGAGGCGCCGCTGTCTGACTCCCAGACCTTCGTCGACTGGTCCAGAGCGCTGCTCGACGCCGCGATCGAATTGAGCAACCAGACCGGGGTCATCATCGCCGAGCCGGTGCTCGACGACCTGAAACCCGACGCCTGGTCGCTCGTGTTCCCGCCCGACACCCCGGTGCGCAGCCGGCAGAAGCTCGACTGGCGCCGGCGTCATTGGCGCAGCTTCCGCGCCGCCGAGGTGCACGACACCGCCAAGCTGCTTTCGGCGGTGTCGATGGCCTTCAACCCGATCTCGCCCGGTGTGCCCGACCGCGAGCTTGACCCGCTGGTGCAGCTGGTGCGCGCCCGGGTCGAATTCGACGACCTGGGCGCCTACAGCGAAGTCCAGCTGACCGCGTTTCACGACTCCGAGGTCGGCGAGTTCGGACCCGGTGGCGACGTGATCCCGCTGTCCAGGATCGAGAAGCGGTTGGACGCCACCCGCGGAATCGAGCGCGCCTTTCTCGAGATGCACCGGGCGCGCCGCTTCTACGAGCGGCCCGAGTCGCAGGTCACACCGCAGCCTCGACCGACCGACGGCGCCACCCGGGACCCGTTGCCGAGGCCCGACCCGGACTTCCACGAAAGGGTGTCGCTGCTCGGCGACCACCCCGGAGTGCTTCGCAAGCTCGGTCTGGTCGTCGACCTACGGGTCCACGACCTCGACCTGCTCGCCAAGAGCGAATGGATCAGCGCCAGGATCGTCACCAAACATGGCGAATCCCTCACTGCGCGGACCGCTTGTGCCGTGGTCGGGACCGACATGGTGACCGTGCCCCGCTCCGAAGAGTGGTACCAGGACCGGCTGGTCGTCGGCAACGCCAAGCTGTTCGGAGTGCTCGACATGGACGCCGACGGGGCCGCACTCAAGACCGACCGGTTCCTGTGGACCATTCCCCGGCTCGTGCACACCGTCGAGAATCAGGGCGACGCCACCACCGCCACCCCTGCACACCGCACCGGTGGTTTCACCATCGTCCGCCACACCCGAGCGCTCGAGACCCAGGGCCGCATCGCCACCCAGGAGGCGACGGGGGAAGACGTGCTCGCCGGCAAGGAGCCGCTGCTCAACACCGAGGATGTGACCCAGGGATACCGTGTCGAGGTGCTTGACGAAACGGTCGGCACGTGGGCCACGCTCCACGCCAGAAGGGTCGACGCCGAGGTCCTCGACCATGGTGTGATCCTCGAGGACATCCCCGACGAAGGCTTTGCCCAGACCACCACCGCCTCGGAGACCCCCGGCGTCGAGGACTCCCCGGTGCACGTGCACGAGGCCATGTTCAGCTGGGGCGGGTGGAGCCTGTCGGCTCCTCGCCCAGGGAAACGCGTCCGCCATGAAGCCGGCGAAGAGATCGTCGAAGACCCCGACACCGACCCGGATCCGATCACGCCGATCGTCCTCCACTCCCGAGTCGAACCGGGCACGCTGCCCCGCCTCCGTTACGGCCGCAGCTACGCATTCCGGGTGTGGGGGGTCGACCTTGCCGGGAACAGCCGTCCTCACGACATGGACTCGTCGTCCCGTCCTCCGCCGGTGATCAACCAGATCTCCGCCGAAATCGAACGTCTGCAGGGCCGCAGTGGACCGATCGGCCTCCAGACAGACCTGCACAACGTCGCCGGCGCCTCGGTGATCAAACGGCGCAACCTGCCCGACTCCCGGGTGGTGTGGGACCTCACCGACCCGGCGCCTCTCACCGGCGACGCCACCGTCGATGCCGCCGTGCTGGGCCGGCTCGAGGTGCGCCGATCGGCGGCGAAGACCCGGATGGGACGCGCCGAGACTTTGGCTGGCGTCGACCGGGCGGGCCTCGTGGGCCGTGCCTTCGAAGAGATGATCCTCGACGGCGACACGCCGTTCCTGGTCGAGCCGGTCCGGTTCGACCCTGAGATGATCGCGGGCAGCGTCGACGTCATCGGCCCCGGCGCCCCCGACCCCGGAATCCCGAAGGCGGCGCTGACGGTCACCGAGTTGCGCCCGTTCCTCCGCTGGGAGCCGGTACAACCGCCTGTCGTGGTGGCGCGCCACCGCAACTCCGCTGGTGAGTCACTCCTTCAGCTCGTCATCCGCTCCGGGGTCACCCAGGACCCAGACACGCTCGACATCGAGGTGGTGCCGCCCGACGTGTACGCGGCGAAACACCCCGGGCACAACTACCGGGCGATCTCGGAGCGTCATCTGGTTCCGCCGAAGACGAGCCAGTCCGAGTCTGAGCTGCACGGCGCCTTCGACGACGCCATCGGCTCACTCGACCCGGCCGACCACAAGAAGCTGCTGGCTATCGCCGTCCGGGAAGCGGGCACCCTGTTCGACATGGACGTGCCCCGGCTCGACGACCCCATCGTGCGTGACCCGCAACCGGGTATCGCCCTCGTGGCCGACTCCGAGCTGGCAACCCTCAAGTCGTCGCTGCCGCTGACGCCGGGAGAGCCACCGGCTCCGGGCGAGTACATCATCCATGACGTCGACCAGATCCGGGTGCCCTACCTGCCCGACCCGCTGGCCCACGGCATCTCGCTCGTGTTCCAGGATGCCGGTCGCGACCGCCAGCTCCTGTTTCCGTTCGGCACCGAGGGTTTCACCGCCCGCTACGGAGGCACCTGGCCCGAGCGCAACGCCTTCCGGATGCTGCTCGAAACCTCAGCCGAGCTGCAGGGCAGGCTGACAGGTCATACCCTCCACATCGGCCTGCCGCCCGGCGACGTGCAACGGTTCAGGCTGTCGTCATCGCTCCGCCCCGAAGACCTGGACTTGTTTGGGTTCTGGCGGTCGCTGCCAGACATCATCCGCAACAACCAGGATGTTGCCGAAGCGGCCGCCGATGGCTGGCTCTGGATCTTCACGCCGTTCGATGCGGTCACCCTCGTTCATGCGGTACCCCGGCCACTCGAAGCTCCCACCCCGACGACGGTACGGGCCTTCCGGGTCGCCGGATCCACCAATTCCACCCTCGTCGGCGGCATCGACGTCCACGGTCCCAGCACCGAGCAACTCACCGCCGAGGCGGACTGGACCGAACACACCGACGACCTCAGCCTTCCCGGGCCGGAAACGGCGCAGCTCAACGGCATCGGGTTCACCACCATTGTCCGACCCGAGGAAGACCTGGCGGTTCTCGCCGCCGGCCTGCCCGGCGACGCCCGCTTCGAGGTGCCGGGGTTCGGCCCCGTGTGGCTGCACCGGGCCGTGCACCAGTGGGGCGACACCAAGCACCGCACCGTCACCTACCGGTTCCGGGCCTCCACCCGTTACCGCGAGTACTTCGACTCCGACACCCTCGCCCCGGATCCCGGCTCTCCGCTCGACGACGGCCAGAGTGTCATCGGGCCCGAGGTCACCCTGTCGGTGCCCAGCTCGGCGCGGCCGGCGGCACCCATCGTTCATTCGGTGCTGCCGCTGCTGCGATGGGACGTGGGCACCGAGCCGGAACAGCCGGTCGCCCTCAGGTCCCGGCGCCAAGCCGGTGTCCGAATCTATCTGGAGCGACCCTGGTACTCGTCGGGTGGGGGGGAGCTGCTGGCGGTGCTGCTGGCGCCGGGTGGCTTCGACAAGGGATTGACCAATCATGTCAGCCAGTGGGGCGCCGACCCCATCTGGCGAACCGTCGAGGTGCCCCGCCGCGGCATGTTCCTCGAGTTCGACAACCTGATCCGCACGCTGGGGATCGACACCCGACCGGGCGACGCCCGGCCGGCCGCCCCCCCGGTGACCATGCCGTACGAGGCGGTCAAGGGCGCACCCCGGGTGACGGTGCTCGGATACCAGCCGCAGTACAACGAAGAGCGGGGCCTGTGGTACGTCGACGTCGCCATCGATCCCGGCGACAAGTTCTGGCCGTTCGTGCGCCTGGCTGTGGCCAGGTACCAGCCGGACAGCATCAACGGCTGCCACCTGTCGGCCCCCGTCCGCTGCGACTTCGTCCAGTTGCTGCCCGACCGGACCGCGAGCATCTCCCGAACAGACGTCCGTCACGTGCGGGTTGTTGTGTCCGGTCCGGTGGGGACCCGGGGCGGCGGCAAGGACGAGAAGTTCCCGCCGCCGCCGCTCATCGCCGACGAGGCGGTCCGCCGCAACCGGCGGGTCGTCGCCCGTTTGCAGCGAGTCGACCCGAACCTGCCCACCGACCTGGGCTGGGACACCGTCGACACCGTCGAACTGCACGTCCGGGGAGCGGGCCGGTCCAACACCGAAGCCGCCTGGGTGGGCGAGCTGGCCTCACCGGTCAACATTCCGTTGCGCAAACCCGGCACGAACACCAAGTGGCGGGTCACGATCGAGGAATGGGAGATCCTGCAAGGAGATCCCGCCGACCTCGGGGACCGAGGCCCGGCAGTCGCCGAACGCCGTCTCATCTACGCAGACGAAGTCGCCCTGTAGCGGGGCATCCTCGTTTCATCGAAGACGTTAGACCGTGGGCGGTCTGGGATGCCGGGTAGGGAAGCCCGTCGGGCCCTTGGGGTTGACAAGACGCTTCACACTCGCATAACTTAACACCGATAACTTACCAGTGATCACGAGGACGGATATGGTTGGGCTACACAGTCGAAGTGTCGGAAGTGTTGGAGTCGCATCGTGAGCGGGGTGGGAGGGTTCGGGCAGCTCGTGTCGCGCCAGGCATCCCACCCCGAGGGTGTTCTCGGACGGGCGATCGGGCGGATCTGGGTGCGGGAAACTGCCGGGGTGAACGACGCCGCCCTCGCCGTCCTCGACCCGAAGCCGGGGGAGACGATTCTCGAGATCGGCCACGGTCCGGGCAGAACCCTCGGGCGGATTCTCGAGGCCGGAGCGGACGCGATCGGTCTCGAGGTCTCGGAAGCGATGAGCGCCCAGGCCGAAAGGCGAAACCGCCAGGCGGCGGTCGATGGGCGACTCCGACTCCATCTGGGTGACGGCACCAACCTCGACCTCGCCGACGACTCGGTCGAAGCGGTGGTTGCCGTCCACACCATCTACTTCTGGCCAAACCCTCGGGGGACGCTCGCGGAATGCTCGCGGGTGATCCAACCGGGGGGACGCCTCGTCGTCGCATCTCGCGACGGATCACTGCCGCTCCCGCGACGTCTCGACCCGACGGTTTACACGGTGCCGACTCTCGACCAACTCGAGACATGGATCACAGACGCCGGGTTCGCCATCACAGGCGTGCAGGCCCTCGACGCCGTCTTGATCGTCGCCGCGTCAGCACCATGAAAGGAGATCACCGAATGACCGAACGCGACCCACAACAGCCGACCGCCGCACCGATCCTCGAACGGCTCCAACGACTCATGTCGACCGCCACCGTCTACGGCGAACCGGTCGAATGCGACGGAGTCACCGTGATCCCCGCCGCCCGGGTCATCGCCGGAGGGGGTGGAGGCAGCGGCGCCGATGAGGGCGAGCACCGACACGGTGACGGCGGTGGCGCCGGCCTGATCGCCCGACCGGCAGGTGCCTTCATCGTTGCCGACGGCCGAGTCACATGGAAACCTGCCATCACCCTCGAGACGGTGGCGGTGTTCGCGCTCATGGCGGCTGCCTGGCTGGGGAGGCGATCAAGGGGTAGGCGGACTGACCGCCGACAGGTCAGAACACATGCCGCCTGACTCCTGTGACTGCCCGAACCGTCCCGTGATCTGAATCGGTCTTCCGCGAAGAGTGCCGCGATCTGCTTCCGAGAAAGGGCATACCGGCATGGTCACGCCGAAACACGGCGGGATGTATCGTTGGAGTCGAGTGGGAAGACGGCGCGTCAGCCGTGCCTGCACTGTGTCAGTGACTCAGAAGGAGTGATTCTGATGGCAGTCCATCGTCGCTTTGTGCGCCTGCTGGCGGTGGCGGGGCTCATCATGCCCCTCGTGACCGGTCCCGGAGGCGGTGCCCTCGCATCACATACCCCCGCACCGTCGTCGGTGAACCTCGCCGGCGACCTCGAGAGCGAGGCCACCGCCGGAGCCTGCGGCGATTGGGATCCAGCCTGTCCGGCATCGGCGTTCGACGACCAGGGCAACCAGGTCTTCCTGTTCGAATCTGCCTCCATCCCCGCCGGTGCCTGGCAGTACAAGGTGGCGATGGGTGGATGGGCCGAGAACTACGGATCCGACTTCCAACAGGACGGACCCAACATCGAACTCACCCTGCCCTCCGATCAGAGTGTGCGCTTCTACTACGACCACAAGACGCACTACATCGCCGACAACGTCCGCAACCTCGTTTACACCGTCCCCGGAAGCTTCAACAGCGAGCTCGGCTGTGCCGGCGACTGGGATCCGGCTTGTCTCCGCACGTTCATGAGCGACACCGACGGTGATGGGGTGTTCTCATTCGTCACCGAGTCCATCCCGGCCGGCGATTACGAATTCAAGATCGCCACCAACGAGGATTGGAACAACCCCAATTACGGGGAGGGCGGCGGCGCCGCCAACATCGCGTTCACCGTGCCCGGCGCGGGCCTCAGTGTGGCCTTCACCTTCGACACCGCCACCAACATCCCGGGCGTCGCCGTGGAGAACCTCGGCCCCAGCCCCGACAACAACGTGGAGTGGGATGGCCTCCGCCACGACTCCCGCGACACCCTCTACCGCACACCTGGCGGGGCGGTGCCGGCGGGCACAACCGTCACGCTCCGCCTCCGCACCTATCACAACGACGTCACCGGCGCGAGCGTCCGCCTCTACGACATCAACGCCGGCGGTGAACGTATGGTGCCGATGGCACTGGCTGCAACCGACGTCGACTGTTACGGCTCGGCCCCCGCCGGGTATGGCTGTGACTTCTGGGAGGCCACGGTCAGCGAAGCGTCACCCAACAACCTCTGGTACCGGTTCGTCGTCACCGACGGCTCCGACACCGACTACTACGCCGACAACACGCCCGCACTCGACGGTGGCCTCGGAGCCACCAGCGACGACGCAGTCGACAACAGCTACGCCCTCATGTTCCACGACCCGGCGTTCACCGCCCCGTCATGGGCACAAGACGCCTTCATTTATCAGATCTTCCCCGACCGCTTCCGCAACGGACGCTCGAGCAACGACGCCAAGACGGACGATGTTCGCTACGACGACCCGGTCCTCGCCCTTCCGTGGGGAACCCTTCCCGAGGGGTACTGCCGGAACTACACCGATGGGGCGACCAACTGCCCGTGGCGGTTCGACCCGACCCCTCCCGATTGGAGCCCGACCAAGGAAGGTCCGCGTGGGCGGGACTACTTCGGAGGCGATCTGAAGGGCGTCGACCAGTACCTCGACTACCTGCAGACGCTGGGCGTCGACACCCTCTACTTCAACCCGATCTTCGACGCTGGGTCCAACCACAGCTACGACACTCAGGACTACTACGAGATCGACCCCTACTTCGGCACCCAGAAGGACTGGGAGAACCTGGTCAAACACGCCGACCAGCGAGGCATGCGCATCGTGCTCGACGGCGTCTTCAACCACCTGTCGTCTGACAGCCGGTTCTTCGACCGCTACCACCACTACCCGACGGTGGGCGCTTGCGAGTCGCTCGATTCGCCGTACCGGTCCTGGTTCACGTTCCACGACGTCGCTCCGGGCACCGGAACGTGTGTGGGAAGCGCCGGACCGGACTCGGCCACCTACGACGGCTGGTTCGGCTTCGACAGCATCCCGGTGATCGACAAGACGCTTCCCGAGGTGCAGGAATACTTCCTGACCGGATCGAACAGCGTCTCGAAGTACTGGCTGAACCAGGGTGCCTCCGCCTGGCGGATGGATGTGATGGGGGACTCCTCGTTCCCGGCCGGCTACTGGGAGACCTTCCGGGAAGTCGTCAAGGACACCAAGAGCGACGCCCTGATCATCAGCGAGACCTGGCAGAAGGACT
>Ga0224510_10001728_pt1 | contig 13926 bp, 17 predicted proteins | sample SF_May12_sed_USG_FD_170161 | JGI IMG/M metagenome (GOLD analysis project Ga0224510, IMG submission 170161) | Sediment microbial communities from San Francisco Bay, California, United States - SF_May12_sed_USGS_4_1 | ecosystem: Environmental > Aquatic > Marine > Sediment | place: USA: California... | reverse complement strand
CCGGTTTCCGACCACGCGATGTACCTGACGATCAACGACATCATGCTGAATGAAGGCACCGAGCACGAGCATCGCCGGCCCTTCGAGATCTTCATCAACTCGAAGAATCTCGACCACTTCCAGTGGATTGTCGCGCTGACACGGATCATCTCGGCCGTGTTCCGCAAGGGCGGCGACGTCGCATTCCTGACCGAGGAACTGAAGGCGGTTTTCGACCCGCGTGGCGGCTACTGGCAGCCCGGTGGCAAGTTCATGCCGTCGATCGTGGCCGAAATCGGCTACGTGGTCGAGCGTCACCTGCAGTCCATCGGCCTGATGAAGGTGCCCGAGATGGACGCCGCGCGCCTGCAGTTCATAGAGGACAAGCGCAACGAGTGGGAACAGCGCAGTCGCCAGGCCGACGCGTTCGCCAAGAGCACTTACCCCGAGGGCGCGCAACTGTGCGTGAAGTGCAGCACGGCGGCGGTCGTCAAGCTGGATGGCTGCCTGACCTGTCTCGCCTGCGGCGAGTCCAAGTGCGGTTAGCGCGCATGATTTTGATCCACGCGCATGCCGGGTCCCCGCCCGGCGGCACCTGACAACAGGCGCTGCGCGTGAACTCCCAGGCGGCCTTCGGGCCGCCTTTTTTCCGGCGGCCCGGGTGCACAGGATGCGGATGCTGATCTTGCTCGTGGCGGCAATGGGCGCCGGCTGCACGACGCAGCGCGTTTACCCGGGTCCTGATCTGCCGCGAAGGGCCGCCGCGATCGTGCGCGCCGACCCCGCATTTTCCGCCGGATTGCCGGTCCAGTTGCGGCTGCGCCAGGCCGACGGCCGGAAGATCGCACTGCATGCGAACGCGATCGAGCTGCCACCAGGTCATCATTCGCTGCTGGTGGATTGCCGTGTCCTGGAAAGCGGGGAGACACGCCGGTTCGTGGTGGAGGCCGAGCTCGACGCCGGCCTGGCGTACCGTCTCGTGGCGCGCGCGACATCGCGAAATTGTGATGCGGTCGAATTGATCGAGCACTGAGCGGTCATCGCCCGCCCGCGGCGCTATACTCTCGCGCCGAATGGCCCACGTCCTGCTCAAGTCAGTATTTCTCGCGGCGCTCCTCGCGTTGCCGGTGTCCGCCGACTCGATCTCCGAGCGGGCAGCGCCGGGCGGCGTGCTGCAGCCGGCCGAGCGTGTAGTCGTGCACAAGTCGGAACGCCGCATGGAACTGTTGCGTGACGGCCGCACGATCGCGAATTACAAGGTCTCCCTCGGCCTCAATCCCAGTGGGCACAAGCAGCGGGAGGGCGATTTCCGCACGCCGGAAGGCAGCTATCGGCTGACACGCCGCAATTCGCACAGCGAATTCTTCCTGTCGGTGATGGTTTCCTACCCCGAGGCTCCCGATGTCGCGCTCGCGCGCCGCAATGGCTGGTCGCCCGGCGGGCTGATCATGGTGCACGGATTGCCGAACACGCCGAGGTACCCACGCAACCGATACCTGAACACCGACTGGACCGACGGCTGCATTGCACTGTCTAATGAAGACATGCTTGATTTCTGGTTGCTAACAGGGCCCGGCACGCCGATCGAGATCCGTCCGTGATTCCCGCACCCGATCGAGACCTGGCAACCGTCGTGCATGCGCGGGTGTCACCCAAGGGCGTGCTCGAGAATCTTTCGCAGCAGGAAGTCGACAAGCTCCTGGACCGCGGACAGGGCGGCCTCTACCCGCTGTTCCGGCGCTGTGCGCTCGCGGTGCTGAATTCCGGCACGATGATCGACGACGCGCGCGTCATCTTCGAAGCCTACAAAGATTTCGAGCTGCGCATCATGCGCCAACCATGGGGCATCAAGCTCGAGATGCACCATGCGCCGGGCAGCGCATTTGTGGACGGCGAGATGATCCGCGGCGTCAAGGAACACCTGTTCGCCGTGTTGCGCGACATCGTCTACACGCACAATGAGATCGTCGCGCGCTTCGACCTGCACGACCCGGCCGGCGTGACGAATGCGATCTTCTGCATCCTGCGCAATGCGCGGGTCCTCGATCACAAGGGCCGGCCCGACCTCGTGGTCTGCTGGGGCGGGCACTCGATTCCGCGCGAGGAATACGACTACACGAAGAAAGTCGGATACGAACTCGGCCTGCGCGGCTTTTCGGTCTGCACCGGTTGCGGCCCGGGTGCGATGAAGGGCCCGATGAAGGGCGCAACGATCGGCCACTCCAAGCAGCGCATCCGGGAAGGGCGCTACATCGGCGTCACCGAACCGGGGATCATCGCTGCCGAGCCGCCGAACCCGATCGTCAATCAGCTGGTGATCCTGCCGGATATCGAGAAGCGCCTCGAGGCATTCGTGCGTCTCGGTCACGGCATCGTCGTATTCCCTGGCGGTGCCGGCACGGCCGAGGAAATACTCTACTTGCTCGGAATCCTGCTCGAGCCCGCCAACGCCGAGCAAAAGCTGCCGCTCGTATTCACCGGTCCACGCGAGAGCGCTGGTTATTTCGAGCAGCTGGACCGTTTCATCGGGCTCGTGCTTGGCCCCGAGGCGCAGAAGCGCTATCGCATCATCATTGCCGATCCGGCGGAGGTGGCGCGCGAGATGCAGCGCGGTTTCGACGCCGTGCGCCGCTCCCGGCGCCGTGCCGGTGACGCCTATAACTTCAACTGGCTGTTGCACATTCCGCCAGCCTACCAGCAGCCGTTCGATGTCAGTCACTCGACGATGGCGGGTCTGTCGCTCTCGATGCAGCAGCCGGTGCACGAACGCGCTGCGAATCTGCGTCGCGCCTTCTCCGGCATTGTCGCCGGCAATGTGAAGGAGCAGGGCATACGCCTGATCGAAAAACTTGGGCCCTTCGTGATCCACGCCGACAAGGAGATCGCCGGGCCGCTCGACGAATTATTGCGTGCTTTTGTCGCACAGGGACGCATGAAACTGGTCGGTGAATATCGCCCCAGTTACCGTATTGCCTGACCACGCGACGTCGCAGGGCCCCGCGTCCCGCGACCTGTGACCCAGTTCCTGTTTAGCTCCCTGTGCCCCACGTAACTTGCATGGCATGGCGCGCCATCAGGTTTCCGAAACGTGACGGACATCAAACTGTCTGCAGGAGACGGCCGGACCGACCGCGGTGGTGCGGAAGTTCCGCCGCGCGTGCCGCGTCGCGGCGCCGCGGTCAGCCGCCACGGCACGATTTCGCGCGAACTCACCAAGTACGCCAACTACAAGTCCTGGGCCGACAAGGTCCGCAGCACCTGGCGCAGCGAGAAGGGCGAAGAGCCGGACGATCCGGCACCCGGCAACGGCCGGCGCTGAGCATCCAGGCAAAGCCGACGATGGAAATACTGGTGCAGCTGCTCGACGAGCTGGATGACCTGCTCTGTGTACTGCGGCATCGACTGGGCCTGTGGCCAGCGGCCCGGAGTCCCGAGCGCAGCTGAATCGGCGCGCCGCCGGTCGCGCACTTGAATCCCGCCATCCGTGCCACCATTGGCTCACTCCGATCACCAGGAGGAACCGATGAGCGAGCACGCGACCGAAACCCGCGGGTTCCAGGCCGAAGTCAGCCGGCTGCTGCGGCTGATGATCCATTCGATGTACAGCCACCGCGAGATCTTCCTGCGGGAACTGATCTCCAACGCCTCGGATGCCTGTGACCGGCTGCGATTCGCCGCGCTGGCTGATCCCGCCCTTGCGGGCGACGGCCAGCCCTGCGAGATCCGGGTCGATTTCGACTCGAAGGGCCGCACACTGACCGTCACCGATACCGGTATCGGCATGACCCGCGAGGAAGCGGGAGAGCATCTCGGCACGATCGCGAAATCCGGCAGCGCCGAATTCTTTGCACACCTGACCGGCGACGAGCAGAAGGACAGCCAGCTGATCGGCCAGTTCGGCGTCGGCTTCTACTCGGTGTTCATCGTCGCGGAGCGCGTGGAGGTCCGCTCGCGCCGTGCCGGCAGCGAGCCTGCCGCCGGAGTCTGCTGGAGTTCGAACGGAGACGGCGAGTTCACGCTCGAGACGATTACGCGCGAGGCCCCAGGCACGGCGGTCACGCTGCACCTGAAGGAGAATGCGGCGGAGTTCGCTGATCCATTCCGCCTGCGCTCGCTGATCCGGCGCTATTCGGATCACATCGGGTTCCCGGTCCTGCTGCGCCCGGATGGCGGCAAGGGCGAATACGACCGGGTCAACCAGGCGCAGGCGCTGTGGACCCGGCCACGGCAGGAAATTGGCGAAGACGACTACCGGCAGTTCTACCGCCATGTCTCCCACGACGACGCCGAGCCGCTTGCCTGGAGCCACAACCAGGTGGAGGGACGGCGCGAATACACGACGCTCCTGTACCTGCCGCCGGCCGCACCCTTTGATCTCTACAACCGCGAATCACCACGCGGCCTCAAGCTGTATGTCCGGCGCGTGTTCATTCTGGATGACGCCGAGCAGTTCCTGCCCCTGTACCTGCGCTTCGTCAAGGGTGTCGTCGATTCGGCGGACCTGCCGCTCAACGTTTCGCGCGAGCTTCTGCAGCAGGATGACGAGGTGCAGGCGATCAAGGGCGCGATCACGCGGCGCGTGCTGGAAATGCTCGCGCGGCTTGCCGCCGATGAGCCGGAAAAGTACCGGACATTCTGGCGCGAGTTCGGCAATGTGCTGAAGGAAGGCATGATCGAGGATCCGGGCAATCGCGAGCGGATCCTGCCGCTGCTGCGCTTTGCCTCAACCGCAGGCGATGACCCACCGCACTCGCTGGCCGATTACGTCGCGCGCATGCCCGGGGGACAGAAGCAGGTCTACTATCTCCTGTCGGACAATGCCGTGGCGGCGCGCCAGAGCCCGCAACTGGAGGGCCTGCGCGCACGTGGCGTCGAGGTAATGCTGCTTTCCGATCACATCGACCCCTGGCTTGTCGCCCATCTCGACGAAATCGACGGCCGCCCGCTGAGGGATATTGCGAGCGGCGAGCTCGAACTCGCCGACCTGCCGCCGCTCACCGCGGCCACGGCGCCGGACGACGCGATGGCCGGCCTGTATGCGCGCGTTGCGGCGCGGCTCCCGGAACGCGTGGCGGGCGTGCGCGCAAGCACGCGCCTCGCCGAGTCGGCCGCCTGCCTGGTGCGCGATGCCACCGATCCCGGGCCCCAGTTACGCCGGCTGCTAGAGGCCGCTGGTCAGAAAATGCCGGAATCGCGGCCCTGGCTGGAGTTGAATCCCGCACATCCGCTGGTCACGCGGCTCAACTTGCTGCCCGACGGCCCCGCCTTCGACTCGCTCGCGGCATTGCTCGCCGATCAGGCGCAGATCGCCGAGGGCGGCGCACCGCCGGATCCAGCCGGATTCATCCGTCGGCTCAACGACTGGCTGCTGGGGAATTACTGATCAGCCCGCGTGTGCGGGTGCGCGCAAAGCTGGTATCTTTTGGATCATGAGCGGCAACAAGCCGACCGACGAGGAATTGCGTGCCCGCCTGACGCCCGAGCAGTACTACGTGACGCGGCAGAGCGGCACGGAGCGCGCATTCACGGGCGCGCACTACCAGAACGAAAAGACGGGCATGTACCTGTGTGTCTGCTGCGGCGAATCTCTTTTCTCATCCGCTGCCAAGTACGATTCCGGTTCGGGCTGGCCGTCATTCTGGCAGCCCGTGGCCGGATCGAAGATCGAGGCCCGGCACGATGATTCGCACGGCATGGGGCGCACCGAGGTGCGTTGCGCAAATTGCGGGGCCCATCTGGGTCACGTATTCGACGACGGTCCGCAACCGAGCGGCCAGCGTTACTGCGTCAATTCCGCCGCGCTCGATTTCAAGCCGGAACCGTCGAAATGAACGCGTGGCTGCGGTCAACCGTGATGGCTGCTGCACTTTCATGCTGCGCGCTGCAGGCCGGCGCGCAGGAAACTGCGCTGCCTGAGGCACCGCCGGACGAGCCGCTGGTGATCACCGACCTTGCGCTGGGGATCGGTGATGAAGCGCTGCCGGGCATGGTCTGCGTCGTGCATTACACGGGCTGGCTGTACGACCGGAAGGCGCAAGACCAACGCGGCCACGAGTTCGACGACTCACACAAGCGGGGGCGGCCATTCTCGTTTCCGCTGGGCGGTCGGCACGTGATCAAGGGCTGGGACCTCGGCGTCGTCGGCATGCGGGTCGGCGGCCTGCGGCGGCTGGTCATTCCGCCCGCACTCGCCTACGGCGATCGAAATGTGGGCAATGGCGCCATCCCACCCGGCTCGACACTGCTGTTCGAGATCGAATTGCTCGCTGTCGAGACGGTGACAGTCGCCCCGCAAGCGCAGTGAAAACTGGTTCGCCGATACGAGCGCTGAGATGCGGCGCCCCCCCCCCCAGAATCCTGCGTCTCTCGAAACGTAGTTAGTGCCATGCGCGACATGCGGGATCTGATAGCGAAATTCGAGTTCATCCGTGGCAGCGGCGAAGTCGCGGCGCTCGCAACAGTCATGCGCGTGGTCGGTTCAGCCTATCGTCGGGCCGGCGCGCGTATGCTCCTGGCAGCGGATGGGACGCGCGTCGGCCTGATCTCCGGCGGTTGCCTCGAGGCCGATCTCATGGAGCGTGCACAGCCCGTGCTCGCAACGGGCCTCCCGATCACCGTTACCTACGATGCCAGCAGCGACGAGGATCTGATCTTTGGACTGGGCCTCGGCTGCAATGGCACGGTTGAGGTGCTGATCGAGCGCGTACCGGAGCGGCCCGCCGGTGGTCACCTTGCCCTCATCGGTCGCTGCATGGGGGAGCGTCGCAGGCTGGCGCTCGCGACGGTCTTCCGCTCGACCGGGCATGTGCCTCTCGCTGCGCGCTGCTGGCTGTTGGACGGCGAGCCTCTTGCGGGAGATCTCGCAAGCGGATCGGTCGGCGTGGAGATCGGCCCTCACGCCGACGCTGTGCTCCGGAGCGGCCGGCACCGGAATGTGACGATCGAATCGCCCCAAGGATCCCTGGACCTTCTCATCGAGCCTGTTTGTCCATTGCCCGAGTTCTGGATCCTGGGTGCGGGACCCGACGCGCAACCTGTAGCGCGCCTCGCAGCGGAGCTTGGCTTCAACGTGAATGTGGCCGACCACAGGGCAGCAATCGCGCGCCGCGAGTATTTCCCCGGCGCGTCGCGCGTGGTGGTTTGCAATCCTGATCGCCTCGCGGAGACCGTTAATCCTGATGACGGGAGCATCGTGCTCGTCATGTCTCATTCCTACGCCAATGACCGCGCCTACCTGCGCTCGCTGCTCACGCGTTCCTTCATTTATCTCGGTCTGCTGGGTCCGCGACAGCGCTCCGAGCGCATTCTTGCGGAGCTCGCGAAAGAAGGCATCGAGCCTTCGCGCGAGCAGCGTACCCGATTGCATGCACCGGTTGGCCTCGATATCGGTGCCGAAACGCCCGAGGAGATTGCACTCTCTATCCTGTCGGAGGTTTGGGCCGAGCTGACCGGGCGAAGCGGCGGACGATTGCGGGATCGCAAAGCGCCCATCCACGGTGGTTAGACGAGTGAATGGCGACCGGAGGTCGGACCTGAGCGTGGCGGCCGTCGTGCTCGCAGCGGGCGCTTCCTCACGCCTGGGCCGCGCAAAGCAGCTCCTCAATTTCGCTGGCAAGCGCCTCGTGCGTCACGTTGTCGACGCGGCTGACGTCTGCTCACCGATAATCGTGGTCGTGGGCGCCCAGGCCGGGGGCGTGCTCGAAGCTCTCGCGGGCTCGGAGGCACAGGCTGTCGAAAACCCCGGATGGCGCGAAGGAATCGCGAGTTCCCTGCGCCGCGGAATCCTGGCCCTGCCGGAGCGGGTCGACGCAGCGATCGTGCTGCTCTGTGACCAGCCGGCCGTTTCGCGCGCGCTTCTCCAGACGCTCATCGCGACGCAGCGGAATACCGGGAAACTGATTGTCGGCTGCCGGTGGGATGACGCAGTCGGTCCGCCGGCGCTATTCCTGCGCGAGTGCTTTCCTGCGCTACTCGCGCTCTCGGGTGACGTGGGAGCGCGGTCCATTCTTGGGAATGCGGGTGATGATGTGGCACTCGTCGAGTTCCCGGACGGAAACATCGATGTGGACACGCCCGAGGATTGGGCACGCTGGCGCGCCCGGAGCAAGGCGTAGCGGACAGTATATGAAACACCAGGCGCCGTCAGTGCAGCGAGTCATGATCGACGGTCCAGTTGGCCCGATCGAGGCGCTTGTCGAACGTCCGCAAGTTGCGATCGCCGGGACCGTAGCTGTCTGCTGTCATCCGCACCCGCTCTACGGCGGCACGATGCAGAACAAGGTCGTGCACACGCTGGCCCGGGCGGCGCAGGACCAGGGCGTTACGAGTCTGCGCTTCAATTTCCGCGGGGTGGGCGCCAGTGGTGGAACCCATGACGACGCAATCGGCGAGTCCGACGATGCGATTGCGGTCGCGGACTGGTGCCGGCGTGAACTCGGCGCGGTTCGACTGTGGGCGCTCGGCTTTTCTTTCGGCAGCTATGTCGCGCTTCGACTCGCTGCGGCTCGTGACGCAAGTCTGCTGGTCACGGTCGCCCCGCCCGTGCAACGCTTTGATTTTGCGCGGCTCGAAGCCCCGCACTGCCCCTGGCTGGTCGTGCAGGGAGATGCCGATGAGCTGGTCGACCACCAGGCCGTGCTGGGCTGGACCCGGACCCTGGAACCCGCACCGGAGGTCGAAATCCTGCCGGGAGCCGAGCATTTCTTTCACGGCCGCCTGACGGCGGTGCGCTCGCTGGTCGGGGAATGGCTCGGCCGCCATCGAAACGCGGCCAGCTGAAAAACAAACGGGGCGGCCATGGCCGCCCCGTCAGTACCCTGGGTACAACTCGACGGCTGGCTTCAGCCGACCATCTCGTTCAGGTTCTTGAGGGCGCGAATACGCACCTTCTTCGAGGCCGGCTTGGCCTTGATCATCATCTTCTCGCCCGTGAACGGGTTGACACCCTCGCGCGCCTTGGTGGCGGGCTTCTTCACGACGCGCATCTTGCAGACGCCCGGCAACGTGAACACACCGGCGCCCTTCAACGCCTTCTTCATCGCGCCATTCAGCGAATCGAGCACCGCGCCGACCTGCTTCTTGCTGAGGTCGGTCGCGCCCGCGACCGCCGATACGATCTGCGACTTCGTCGGAGCCGCGTTCTTCTTCGCCATTGAGTTGTCTCCTGTGGTTTTGTCAGCGGCGGGAGTGTCCCGCCTTGATCACACGCCGGCGCGCACGATACCACGGAAAATCCCGTGACATAAGTGGTTCGAGAGCTATTTCGAGCGGTTTTTTACGGCTCGGCACGAAGCATCGTTTTTCATTCGAGATAGAACTCCCGGGTCCAGCGGGCGGTCAGTTCCGGTCCGTCGGCGACCATCTGCGCCCGAATCTCGATCGTGACCGGCTCGCGATGGCGCACCGCGAGCGTCGCCAGATAAGTCGGGCCGCCTTGCTCGTTGACACGACGCAACGGCAATGCTTGTCGATCACCGATGAGGCTCACGGCACTCGCGGAGAGCTCGATCGCGGCGAGCCGCTCTGTCCCCACTCTGTTCGCCGGCGACAGCGTGATCACGAGCAGAGCTAGATTGCGCCTCGGCACAATGCCGTAACTGCCCGCAATCGCTGGAGCCAGATCGCCGGTCAATGTCAGCGCGTAATTCAGCTGGACGCTGCCTGCGGATACAAATCCAGGATCGGCAAGTTCACGCGCCTCTGGCGGGGTGGATGGATTCTTACCGCAGCCGCCGGCCGCCAGGGACGCAAGCGCGAGAATTTGCGCGCGCAGCAACACCTCAGAGAGCCTTCACAAAGGCTGCTCCAGCGATCCGGCAAGGGCCGGCGGCAGCTGGTCGACGCCCGCGATGGCCAGCAGCTTGTCGCGCGACTTGCCGCCCTGCAACAGGCTGACCGCGGCCCTGGGAACGCCAAAAAGCCCTGCGATGAACCGCTGCAGCCGCTCGTTGGCGGCCTCGTCAACCGGCGCAGCGGCAATCCGGATCTTCAGCTTCCCGGCCTGGACACCGCAGATCCGGTCGGCACCGGCCCGTGGCTGGATGCGCACGGCAATCGTGAGACCCGCTGCGTCGCGGCGGTACCAGGACTCGTCCATCCTCAGCCAATGAGGAACAACAGGGCCCGCAGCACGATGATCGCGACCAGCGGTGAGAAATCGAGGCCGCCGACCGCGGGCAGGATGCTGCGCAGAGGCCGCAGCAGCGGCTCGCATAGCGACGTCAGCAGGTCGACAACCGGGCTATAGGTCCTTGGTGCGACGAATGACAGGAGCGCGAAGAGGATGATCAGGACGATGTAGAACCAGATCGTCATGACGACGAGTGCGATCATGCCGTTGAGGACCAGCGGCACGACAGGCATCAGGACTCCTGCGCGCAGCCGGAACATGATCAGTGTCGCCGCGAGCTGCACCGCAAGCAGGGCCACCAGCGAAGCGGTGTCGAGGCGACCGATGGGTGGCAGGATGCGTCGCAGCGGCAGCACGAACCAGCTCGTCAGCGAGAGGATCGCCTGCGAAATCGGGTTGCGGAAATCGGCACGCGCGAGTGGCAGCAGGAATCGCAGCAGGAAGGCATAGACCGCGAGGCTCAGCACGGAATCGACGATGAAATCGAGGGCGTTCTTCATTTGCAGCGGGGTCCGTTACCGGTCAGGAGGGCAGCATTGTAGCCTCAGGGTCGTATTCGGCCGCGCGCCCCGAACAGTGCGGAGCCGATTCGCAGATGGGTCGCGCCCTCGGCGACGGCGGCCTCGAAATCACCGCTCATGCCCATCGACAGCGCGTCGAGGCGGTGACCGGCCTCATTGAGCTGAAGCTGCAGGCGCCGCAACTCGCCGAACCAGTGGCGCTGCCGCCGGGAATCGGCTTCCTCGGGTGGCAGGCACATCAGGCCACGCAGTGCAATGCGCGGCAGTGCGGCGACCTGCGCGGCGAGCGCCGCGAGTTCGCCGGGATCGACACCGGATTTCGTCGCCTCGCCGCCAAGTCGCACCTGGATGCAAACCGCCAGTGCCGGCCTGTCGTGCGGCCGCTGCACCGCCAGGCGCTCGGCTATCTTCAGCCGGTCCACGGTATGCACCCAGTCGAACAGTTCGGCGACCTGCCGCGTCTTGTTGCTCTGCAATGCGCCGATGAAATGCCATGTGAGCTCACGGCCCGGCAGTGCGGCTATGTGCTCGTGGGCTTCCTGGAGGTAGTTCTCGGCGATGTCCGCAAGTCCGGCATCGACGGTGGCCAGGATGCGCTCCAGCGGCTGGGACTTGGCGACGCCGACCAGCCGGATGGCGGCCGGATCCCGGCTTGCGGCACGGGCGGCAATCGCGATCTTTTCGCGTAGAAAACCGAGCCTTTGAGCCTGATTCTGCGGAGCAGTTAACATATTGGAGTGCGCTCGGCGGGGCTATACTGCTGTCGGCCCCAAGCCGCCAACGACTGGCCGCTGGGGTCCTCGTTTGTGGACCGAGCCGGGGAGCACTGATGGCTGTTGATATCGCCCAACTCTTGGCCTTCGCGGTCAAGAACAACGCTTCGGACCTGCACCTGTCCGCCGGCGTGCCGCCGATGATCCGCGTGGACGGCGACATCAAGCGCGTCAACATGCCGCCGCTGACGCACAAGGAAGTGCACAGCATGGTGTACGACATCATGAACGACAAGCAGCGGAAGGTATTCGAGGAATTCTTCGAAACCGACTTCTCGTTCGAGATCCCGAAGCTGGCGCGGTTTCGCGTCAACGCCTTCAACCAGAATCGCGGCGCCGGGGCCGTATTCCGCAACATTCCGTCCTTGATCAAGACGCTCGACGACCTGAATGCGCCGAAGGTCTTCAAGGACCTCTGCATGCTGCCGCGTGGCCTCGTGCTGGTGACCGGGCCAACCGGCTCCGGCAAGTCCACGACGCTTGCGGGCATGGTCGATTACGTGAATTTGAACCGGCCAGAGCACATCATCACGATCGAGGACCCGATCGAGTTCGTGCACGAATCGAAGCGCTGCCTCGTCAACCAGCGCGAGGTTCACCGCGACACGCTCGGGTTCAGCGAAGCGCTGCGCTCGGCACTGCGCGAGGATCCCGACGTGGTGCTGGTCGGCGAGATGCGCGACCTCGAGACCATCCGCCTCGCACTGACGGCGGCCGAGACGGGCCATCTCGTATTCGGCACTCTGCATACGAGTTCCGCGGCCAAGACCGTTGACCGTATCGTCGACGTGTTCCCGGCTGCCGAGAAGGAAATGGTGCGTGCGATGCTGTCGGAATCGCTGCGCGCGGTGATTTCGCAGACGCTGCTGAAGCGCATGGGCGGGGGCCGCATCGCGGCGCACGAGATCATGATCGCTTCACCGGCAATCCGGAACCTGATCCGGGAGAACAAGATCGCCCAGATGTACTCGTCGATCCAGACCGGCCAGGCGCAGGGCATGCAGACACTCGACCAGTGCCTCACGGACATGTTGAGCAAGGGCCTTATCGGAAAGGAAGAAGCGCGCTACAAGGCCCAGAACAAGGACGCGGTGTAAGCGGCACGCCGCACGGGAGAACTGAATGGATCGCGAACAGGCAATCAGGTTGATGCAGGACTTGCTGCGGCGGATGGTCGACCGCAAGGGATCGGACCTGTTCATCACGGCGAGTTTCCCGCCGGCGATCAAGGTGGATGGTGAGGTCCGGCCGCAGACCGAGCAGCCACTTTCCTCGGAGCAGAGTGCCGTGCTCGTGCGCTCGATCATGAATGACCGCCAGACGCGCGAATTCGACGCGACCAAGGAAGCGAACTTCGCAATCGCGCCTCCCGGCATCGGCCGGTTCCGCGTAAGCGCATTCCAGCAGCAGGGCCATACGGGCTGCGTGATCCGCCAGATCAACTCCAAGATCCCGTCGATCGAGGAGCTCGAACTACCTGCGATCCTGAAGGACATCGTGATGTCCAAGCGCGGCCTCGTGATCGTTGTGGGTGCGACCGGCTCGGGCAAGTCGACGACGCTTGCCTCGCTGGTCGGCTACCGTAACGAGAAGACGCGCGGCCATATAGTCACGATCGAGGATCCGGTCGAATACGTGCACCAGCACCGCGGATGCGTCGTGACGCATCGCGAGGTTGGCGTGGACACCGATAGCTGGCACACGGCGCTGAAGAACACGCTGCGTCAGGCGCCCGACGTCATCATGATCGGCGAAATCCGCGATCGTGAAACGATGGAGTACGGCATCCAGTTCGCCGAGACCGGGCACCTGGTGCTCGCGACGCTGCACGCCAACAGCTCGAACCAGGCGCTTGACCGCATCATCAACTTCTTCCCCGAGGAAAGGCGCGAGCAGTTGCTGATGGACCTGTCGCTGAACATCCGCTCGATGGTTTCTCAGCGGCTGATTCCGCGCGAGAAGGCCGAGGGCCGTATCGCCGCTATGGAGATCCTGATCGGCACGCCGTTGATTGCGGACCTGATATTCCGCGGCGAAGTCGCCAAGATCAAGGAAGTCATGTCGCGCTCCAACCGGCTCGGCATGAAGACATTCGACCAGGCCCTGTTCGAACTTTATGAGGCCGGGCAAATCTCCTACGAAGAAGGGATTCGCAACGCGGATTCGAAGAACGAATTGCGGCTGCGCATCAAGCTCGAGAGCAAGCGCGAGGACCGCCTGCAGGCGGAAGCATCCAGCACACTGAGGATCGTCGATGAGCCCAACGAGGGTACGCTCTACTGAACCGGCGACCGACTCGACGGTGGCCGCTGAGGTCGAGTCGGGTCGGTTCAACATCAAGCCGATGTTGAAGCTGATGGCCGAGAAGAGGGCCTCGGACCTCTTCTTCACGTCCAATTCCCCGGTCAAGATCAAGATCGAGGGACTGATCTACCCGATCAACAAGCAGGTACTTACCGCCGAGCTGGTGCGGGAAATCGCGCACGGCCTGATGAGCGCCGAACAGCTGGAGCACTTCCAGGAC
>Ga0224510_10001727_pt1 | contig 13932 bp, 12 predicted proteins | sample SF_May12_sed_USG_FD_170161 | JGI IMG/M metagenome (GOLD analysis project Ga0224510, IMG submission 170161) | Sediment microbial communities from San Francisco Bay, California, United States - SF_May12_sed_USGS_4_1 | ecosystem: Environmental > Aquatic > Marine > Sediment | place: USA: California... | reverse complement strand
TGGACATTATTTTTTCGCCATTCCAATGGGTTGCGCCAGCGGGCGCGAGGCCGCAGAGTCTGGTGGATGTTGCGGTGCGAGAGCAAGCCGCCCGCCACGATCAGGGGACGAAATAGGGGACGAAAATAGGGGACGGGAACAGGGGACGTGCACCTGTTTCCTGGCGGAAACGGGAAACGGGGGACGCGTACCTGTTTCCGCCCCCTGTCCCCGCGTCGCTACCGGACGCCGCCAGCCAGCCGCTGCACGCGTGAGGCTATCAGCAACAGGAACGCCCCGGAAACCAGCGAGACGAGCGCTATCTTCAGGTATTGGCCGGGCATCGATGCCACGTCCTGCGCATCGAATTCCCCCGCGATGAGGCCGGCGAGCAGCAGGCCGAGCGACGTCGCCAGGAACCACAGTCCCATCATCTGGCCGACGAGGCGCGGCGGTGCCAGCTTCGTCACCGAACTGAGGCCCACGGGACTCAGGCACAGTTCGCCGAAGCAGTGCAGCAGGTAAGCCAGCAGCAGCCACTGCGGACCCACGAGCTGGCCGCTGGCGACCACCGTGGCGGCGCCGACCATCACGACGAACCCCAGGCCGAGCAGCAGCAGGCCAAGCGCGAATTTTGCCGGGGCCGAAGGATCGAGGTTGCGCCGGCCGAGATGGATCCAGAGTGCCGAGAACGCCGGTGCGAACAGCAGGATGTAGAGCGCACTCGGCGCCTGGAACCAGCCCGCGGGAATCTCGAAGTCGCCGACCAGGCGATCGGTGAACCGTTCGGCGAACAGGTTCAGCGAAGAGCCCGCCTGTTCGTAGCCGGCCCAGAACAGCGCTGACGAAATGAACAGCGCGAGCACGACCAGCACGCGTCGTCGCTCGGTGCGGTCGAGACCGGCGAACGTGAGCAGGTAGAAGAAATACCCCACGGTCACGGTGAGGATCGCAACGGCAGTCCAGCGTGCGACGTGTGTCGGGTCGAGCGTGATGACGCCGGCCGCGATCAGCGTCGTGACGACAGCGACGGCGCCCAGCACTGCCAACACACCGCTCCACTGCCGCTGGTCGGCTGCGATCAGGACCGGATGCGTGGGACGCGAACGTTTGCCGGCGTCACCGAGGTGGTGGCGCGTGAGCAGGAACTGCGCGAGCCCCAGGGCCATCGCGACGGCGGCGCCCGCAAATCCCGCGCGCCAGCCGTACTGCTGTGCGAGCCAGGGTGTCGCCAGTGAGCCGATCAACGCGCCGACGTTGATGCCCAGGTAGAAGAGCGTGAAGCCGGCGTCGCGTGCGGCGCCGCCTTCCGGGTACAGCTGTGCAACCATCGCGCTGATGTTCGGTTTCAGCAGCCCGACGCCGAGCACGACCACGAGGCAGCCGATGTAGAAGAGCGTCGGTCCCGCCGGGATCGCGAGCAGCGTGTTGCCGGCGAGAATCAGCGCGGCTCCCCACACGACCGCACGCTGGGCACCGAGCAGGCGGTCGGCGAGCCAGCCGCCGGGCAGGGCCATCAGGTAGGTCGCCGTGGTGTAGAGGCCGTAGATCGCGGTGGCCTTGCGATCGTCGAGCCCGAAACCGCCGGTCGCGACGGCATCAACGAGGAACAGGATCAGGATCCCGCGCATCCCGTAATAGGTGAAGCGCTCCCACATCTCCGTCATGAAGAGCGTGGCAAGCCCTCGCGGATGCCCGAACCACCGATCCCGAATGGCGCGTCCCCCTGATCTTCCGGCTTACTGCTTGTACACGGTTCCCTGCCTCATGACGAACTCGACCGCATCCATCGCATGGATGTCGGCGAGCGGATCCCGCGTCACGGCGACGAGGTCGGCCGGGTAACCCGGTGCCGGTGCACGCCCGTGCCGGTGCCCATCGTCAACTTGATCCCCTCCTGCACGGCCTGCCTGAAGTTGTCGCGCTGCGCGACGTCGCTGTAACCGAATGCACCGACGTTGCGGATCGTCGTCACGCCCGACAGCAGTGTTGCGCGCGCGAAGCGTGCGCCCGGCAACGCTGCGCGCGGCACGGAAATGCCGTACGCGTGATACGGCGGGGTCGAAGGCATGCGGGTCTGCAGTCTGCAAGCGGTCGAGGAATGATTACGGTCGCAGTTCAGCGGACGTTGCCCATCAGCCGCGCCAGCGGGCGGCTGATGAGCAGCAGGAACACGCCGATACCGCAGGCGTATAGCACGATGCCCATGAACCGATCGGGCATCGCGGCGAGATTGTTCGCGTCGAAGCCGCCGGCGATGAGTCCTGCCATCAGTTTGCCGAGCGAGCTGCCGAGGAACCAGACGCCCATCATCTGGCCGACGAGCCGCGCCGGCGCGAGCTTGGTGACGGTCGAGAGGCCGACCGGGCTGACGCAGAGTTCGCCGAACACCGTCAGCAGGTAGGTCAGGATCAGCAGGTAGGCCGGGGCACTGGCACCGCCTGCCACGATGTTGGCTGCGGCGACCATGAACAGGAAACCCAGGCCCATCAGCAGCAGGCCGAACGCAAACTTGAGCGGCGCCGCAGGATCCATCTGGCGCCGCGCGAGCTGCACCCACAGTGCAGAAAACACCGGCGCCAACAGGATGACGAACGCGGGCTGCACCGACTGGAACCAGCCGGCCGGAATCTCGAACCCGCCGACCATGCGGTCGACGTAGCGCTTGGCGAATAGGTTCAGCGAAGAGCCCGCCTGCTCATAGCCCGACCAGAACGATGCGACGCCCAGGAACATCACCAGCACGACGACCATGCGCCTGCGTTCGACGGGATCGAGCCCGGCGCCGAAAAAGAGATACAGGAAGTACATGGCTGCCATGCCGACCAGCACGTACGCGGCGCCCTGCGCGAGACGCGCGGGGTCGAGGTGCACGGCCCCGGAGAACAGCAGGGCCGCCACCGCGGCGAACGCGGCAAGCGCGATCCGGAGCCGTTGCCAGTCGGCCGCGAGTCCCGCGCCGCCGTCGTTGCGGTTCGGTTGCGCACCGGCGCCGTTGAACAGCCGGCGTGACAGCCAGAATTGCAGCAAGCCGAACGGCAGGCCGACCGCTGCGGCAAGAAAACCGATGCGCCAGCCGTAGCGTTGCGCCAGCCAGCCCGCGATCAGCGGGCCGATGAACGCGCCGAGATTGATCCCCATGTAGAAGATCGTGAAGCCCGCGTCACGCCGGCCGCCGCCTTCGGGGTAGAGGTCGGCGACGAGCGTGGAAACGTTCGGTTTCAGCAGGCCGACACCGAGAATGATGACCACGAGCCCGCCGAAAAAGAGCTGCTTCGGTCCGGGAATCGTCAGCATCAGACTGCCGAGCGTCATCAGCGCGCCGCCGACCATCACCGCACGTTGCGCGCCGATCAGCCGGTCGGCGATCCAGCCGCCCGGCAGTGCGGCCATGAACACTGCCGCCGTATAGAGGCCGTAGATGGCCGTCGCCGTCTTGTCGTCGAAGCCGTAGCCGCCGCTTTCGACTGCATCGACCAGGAACAGCACGAGCAGGGCGCGCAAGCCATAGAACGTGAAGCGCTCCCACATCTCCGTGAAGAAGAGCGTCGACAGCGCGCGCGGATGTCCCCCCAGCACTCGGCGGGCTCAGCTTTCGGTCGCAGTCGCCGGGGTGCCCCGGCTTTTCTGGATCATGCGCGCGAAGACGATGCCGAGTTCGTACAGCAGGTACATCGGCACGGCCATGAAACTCTGCGAGACGGCGTCCGGCGGCGTCAGGAACGCCGCAATGATGAAAATGCCGAGGATGACGTAGCCTCGGTTGCGAGTCAGCACCTCGAGCTTGACGAGTCCCGTCGCCACCAGCAGCACCACGGCCACTGGCATTTCGAATGCGATGCCGAATGCCATGAACAGCAGCAGCACGAAGTCGAGGTAGTTGGCGATGTCCGTCATCATCTTCACGCCCGCCGGCGTGGTCGAGGCGAGAAACTGGAACATCAGCGGGAAGACGACGTAGTAAGCGAATGCGACGCCCACGTAGAACAGCACGATGCTCGAGACGACCAGGGGCGCCGCGAAGCGCCGCTCGCGCTTGTAGAGGCCCGGTGCGACGAAGCCCCAGACCTGGAACAGGATGAAGGGCATCGCGAGGAAGATTGCGCCCATCAAGGAGAGCTTGAGTGGCGCCATGAACGGCGACACTACGCTCGTCGCGATCAGCGAAGTGCCGGCCGGCAGCTTGTCGATCAGCGGCCGCGCGACCAGGGTGAACAGCTCGTTCTGGAAAAACGCGAGCGGCACGAAACAGATGACGACTGCAATGACGGAGCGCAGCAACCGGTCCCGCAGCTCGAGCAGATGCGAGACCAGCGTGCCTTCGGCCAGCGGCTCTCCCTCACCCGGGCTTTGGCTCATCAGCGATCGACTCGTCCGGTGGAGTGTGCACGTCTGGTGCGTGGCTCAGGTCTGCGACCGGCTCTCCAGCCGTGTCCAGCAGAGCCGCAGCCGCTGGCGGCGTGGCTGACGCGAGTTGTGCCGGCGCGGCGCGGGAATCATCGCCCGACGTGCAGGACGATGTATTGGGCGAGGTATTGGGTGCCGTGTTCGGCGCCGGTGAATGAATCGTGTGCGACGGGGCAGCGGGAGCCGGCTTCGGGTCCGCGAGCGGGTCGAACTGCGTCTCCTGCTCGAGCTGGGTGCGGAGCTGGCGCGCCATTGCACGTGCGCGGCCTGCCCAGCGCCCGACGTCAGCCGCGAGCTTCGGCAGCCGCGCCGGCCCGAGCACGAGCAGCGCGATGCCGAAGATCAGGATGATCTCGGTGAAGCCGACCTCGAACATGCGGCTGGATCAGCCCGTCTTGCCGTCCGTCTTGGACGTCGAAGCGGCGCTCTCCTTGAACTCGGCGTCCTTGGCGCCGCCGGTCAGGTCGGTCAGCTGCTTGTTCTGTTCGTCCTCGCCCTCGTTCATTGCCTTCTTGAAGCCACGCACTGCCCCGCCGAGGTCCGAGCCGATGTTCTTGAGTTTCTTGGCCCCGAACAGGACGAGCGCAATCGCCAGGATGATGAGCAATTCGCGAAAACCGATACCCATGGAGTTCTCCGGGGCCCACGAGATGGGGGGGCCGCCATCATACGACAATCGCTCTCACGACTCGTTTGTCGCGCCTGCGGGAAACTGCAACCAGAACGTGACGGGTCCGTCGTTCACGAGCGAGACTTTCATTTCGGCGCCGAAGCGGCCCGTGGCCACCCTGCCGGGCAGCGCTTCACGGGCGTACCCGACGACCCGGTCGAACAAGCGGCGGCCGAGATCCGGCGCGGCCGCCGTCGTGAAACTCGGGCGCAGGCCTTTGCCTGTGTCGGCCGCTAGAGTGAACTGGGAAACCAGCAGCAGTTCGCCGCCGGTGTCGGCGAGGCTCAGGTTCATTCGTCCGGCCTCGTCATTGAACACCCGGTAAGCCACGACCCGCTCGACCAGGCGCCGTGCGGTCGAATCGTCGTCACCCGGCTCGACGGCAACGAATGCCAGCAAGCCTCGGCCTATCTTTCCCACAATACCTTCTTCGGTGTGGACTAATGCTTCCGAGACTCGCTGAATGAGGAGAATCATCGCAATTTATAGACTACAAATCCCACCAACCTGAAAATATTGCTTAAAGCAGGACAAAGACGCTACCATTTTAAGAAGTGGGAAGATAAATCCGGTATTGATACGAAGGATAGAAGTGGTGGCATAAACAGTCACTCCACGCTGAGTTGTTGGGCCTTCTCCAGCGCTTCCTGCGCTTGCGGATTCTTTCCGCGAGCCCGCAGCGAGTCGGCGATGAGCTGCCAGGCAGCCGACTGGGTGCGGTTGTCGCCCACGGCCATCGACAGCGCCTTGCGGCCCATCGACTCCGCCTGCGCGAAATTGCGCTGGTCCATCCGCAGCCTGCCCATCTCGATCCAGAGCAGCGGATTGTTGGGTTCGATGCGCAGCGCGCGGTCGAGCGATCCGGCCGCGCCGGGCAGGTCGCCTTTCTTGCGCTGCGCCTGCGCCTGCGAGACCAACGCCTTGCTGGCCGGGCTGAACGTGGCTGGCGCCGCTTTCGGGCGCTCGCGCGGCACCGGAATCGAAGGCGCTGGCCCCTGGATCACTGGTTCCGAGGGCATTGTCGAGGTGACGGTGGGCGGCTCGGAGATCACCGGCCCGCTGCCGCCGTGCGTTGCCGGCTTGGTCGGGGTCGGGGACGGCGGCGGCTGGAAGGGCTGCAGCGAGCAACCCGCGGACGCGAGCAGGGCGATGGCAACGAACGTTCGCGACAGCGGCAGCATGGAGATACCTCGGTCGCGATTGTCCGATCCCCGCGCGGACCAGATCAAGGAGGATTGCCGGTCCGCGGCGCTCCGTCAGCCGGCGCCGTGACGCCGTCCTCGTTCGGAACGACTGGCAGCGGAGGCTGCATCAACGCGGCCTCCTCGGGTGTCGTGCTCGGCGGGCACGCCGGGTCCGGGTACAGCCCCGTCCCCAGTTCGAACGGCATTCTTACGGCAGAGCCGGAACAATATGGCGACGTCTCGAGCCCCGAGTAGTAATCGATCCAGCGATCCTCGACCGCTTCGGGCATCAGCGGCTCGAACGAGGTCGTCGAGATCGAGGCCATCAGGCGCGTCCATGCCTGCAATGCGCCGGTCGTGCCGGTGAGTCCGGTGGTGGCGTTGTCGTCGTGACCCATCCACACCACGATCACGTGACCGCCCGAGAAGCCGGCGAACCAGCTGTCGCGGTAATCGTTCGACGTCCCGGTCTTGCCCGCCACGACCAGTCCCGACGGCAGCGCCTGTTTCGCGGGCCGCGCCGTGCCACGCTCGAAGACTTCGATCAGCATGCGGTCGAGCGCATACACCGCTTCCGCCGGCGCCGCCTCGGTGACCTCGAGCTCAGGCGCCTTGAGCGCCTTGCCGCTTTCGTCGATCACCGCACGCACGGCGCGCAACGGCGAACGGAAGCCGCCATTCGCCAGCGTGTTGTACATCTGCGCGACCTCGACTGGATTCAGCTGTGCGGTGCCGAGCAGGATCGACGCGTACTTCGGCGGCGCCTCGTCGAGCCCGAGTTGCACATAGGTCCTGGCGACCGGCCCGAGGCCCACGTCCAGACCCAGGTTCACGGTCGCGAGGTTGTAGGACTGCGTGAGTCCACGCACGAGCGTGACCGGCCCGTGGATCTTCTTGTCGTAGTTGTTGGGCTTCCAGACGTCGCCGCTCTCGAGCTTGTATTCGATCGGTTCGTCCATCACGACCGACGCCGGCGTGTACCGGCCCGACTGCAGCGCGGCGAGGTAGACCATCGGCTTGGCGAGCGAGCCGATCGGCCGCTTCATGTCGAGCGCGCGGTTGAAGCCGTCGAACGACGCGCGACGCCCGCCGACCACGGCGACGACCTCGCCGGTCTGCGGTGTCGTCACGACCATGGAGCCTTCGAGGCCGCGAGCTGCCTTGCGGCTGCCCTGGTCCTGCCGGGCAAGCTCGTCACTCAGCGCGATCTCGGCCTTTTCCTGCAGCAGGGGATCGAGCGTGCTGAAGACAGTGAGGCCGGTCTCGGTGAGCGCCTCTTCCGGGTAGTCCTCGCGCAGCCGGCGGCGCACGAGGTCGAGGAACGCCGGAAAGTAGTTCGCGGAGCGGCCCGCGTTGTCCGTAATGCCGAGCGGCGCCTGCATTGCATGCTCGGCTTGCGCGCGCTTCACGACGTTTTCGTCGGCCAGCACTTTGAGGACCAGGTTGCGGCGCTCGAGCGCGCGCTGGGGCTGGCGGCGTGGATCGTAGTAGGACGGGCCGCGCACGATCGCCACCATCAGCGCGACTTCGGGCAGGTTGAGCTCGGCGAGCGGCTTGCCGAAATAGAACTGGCTCGCGAGGCCAAAGCCGTGCACCGCGCGACGGCCGTCCTGGCCCAGGTAGATCTCGTTGATGTAGGCGTTCATGATGTCCGCCTTCTCGAACCGGGACTCGAGAATGAACGCCATGATCGCTTCCTCGCCCTTGCGCCGCAGCGTGCGCCGGCTGTCGAGGAAATAGCTCTTGACGAGCTGCTGGGTGAGCGTGCTGCCGCCCTGCTCGACCTGGCCCGCGCGCAGGTTCACGAACGCGGCGCGCAGGATCGCGAGTGGATTCACGCCATGGTGCGTGTCGAACTTGCGGTCCTCGACCGCTTTCAATGCCTCAGGCAGCAGCGACGGCACTTCGGCCGGCGAGACGATGATCCGGTCCTCGCCGTGAATCGGAAAGATGCTGCCGATCAGCAGTGGATCGAGGCGGAACACGGGCACGTCGGCGCCGTCGGGGCCGGCCAGCGACGCAATCGCTTCGCCGTCGAAACCGACGTGCAGCTGCTGCGCGGGCTGCGTCTCGTCGGAGAAGCGGAACCCGCGGACGTAGACGTCGACCGAGTCGCCCTTGCGGCGGAACGTGCCCGGGCGATCCACCGGCGTCTGCGGGATGTAACCGAGGCGCTCGAGCTCCTGGGCGAAGCGAGCGGCGGAGAGACTCTGTCCGGCGTACAACTCGAGGGGCTGCGCGTACACGCGTGCGGGCAGGGTCCAGCGGCGGCCTTCGAACTGCTGCGTGACGCGCCGGTCCAGCACGGCGACGAGAACGATCAGGGCGAGCAGCGCCAGCAGCGCGAGGATCGCAAAGCCGCGCTGCAGCTTCTGCCGTGATCTTCGATTCAGTTTCCTGCGCCTGCCCATCGATCCCCGCTCACTTGCGCCAGAAAGTGGGCGTAAGCAGTACCAGCACCGAGAAGATCTCCAGGCGTCCGAGCAGCATCGCCAGCGAGCAGACCCAGGTCTGGAAGTCGGTGAGGCCCTGGTAGTTGCTGGACGGCCCGACCACGCCGAGGCCGGGACCCGCATTGTTGATCGTCGCGATGATCGCCGTGAACGAGCTGATGAAATCCATGCCGCTGGCGAGCAGCAGGAACGTGAGCGTGACCACGGTGCCGAAGTACAGCACGACGAACGCCAGCACCGCGAACACTATGTGATTCGACACTACCTGGTTGCGGATCTTGACCGGTGTCACCGCCTGCGGGTGGACGAGCAGGAACAGCTCGCGCGTAGCCTGCTGGGTCAGCACCAGCGTGCGGAACATCTTGATGCCGCCGCCGGTGGAACCCGTGTTGCAGGTGTAGCAGGAGAGCATCACGATGACCATCGGCGCGAAAGCCGGCCACGCTGCATAGTCCTGCGTGACGAAGCCGCAGGTCGTCGCCATGGCGACGAGATTGAAGGTGACGTAGCGCAGCGAAGTCAGGAAGTCCGGGTACACGCCGTGTGCCCAGATGTAGAGCGTCACTACCAGCACAGCGGTCGCCACCAGGCGCAGCATCCCGCTCGCCTCGACGTCCGTCAGGTATGTCCGCAGGCTCTTCTGTTGCCAGGCGATGAAATGGCGCGAGAAATTCAACGCCGACACCAGCATGAAGAAGACCAGCACCAGTTCGATGGCGACCGAATCGTAGTGACCGACGCTGCCATCGTAGTTCGAAAATCCGCCTAGACTCAGTGTCGAGAACGAGTGGAAGACCGCGTCGTACCATTCCATGCCCGCCACGCGCAGCGACAGCACGCAGAGAATCGTCAGCAGCAGGTAGACCACCCACAGCGCCTTTGCCGTCTGCGTGATCCGTGGCGTCAGCTTTTCATTCTTGACGGGGCCCGGCGTCTCGGCCTTGTACAGCTGCATGCCGCCGACACCCAGCAACGGCAGGATGGCCACCGCCAGGACGATGATGCCCATGCCGCCGTACCAGTGCAGCGCAGCACGCCACATGTTCAGCGATGGCGCCATCGAGTCCAGGCCGGTCAGCACGGTCGCCCCGGTGGTGCTGAGCCCGGACATCGTCTCGAAGAAAGCGTCGGTGAAGCTGAGCCCCGGCAGGCCGATCATCAGCGGCACGGTGGCGATGGCCGACATGAAGACCCAGGCCAGCGTTACCAGCAGGAACCCGTCCCGCGAACGCAGCTCACGCTTGTGCCGCATGGTGAGCACGAACATAGCGGCGCCGGCGGTAACGCAGATCACGGCAGCGTAGACGAAATCGAGGAGCATGCCGTCCCGATAGATCACCGACGTGACCATCGGCAGGACGTACGTGACGCTGAACAGCATCAGCATCGACCCGAGGACGTTGATGACTGCAAGCATCGGGGCGATGGCGCGTCGCGGCCAGGCTCAGCTCTGGAACAGGCGCTCGACCTGTTCCACGTGCCGCTTGTCCGAGAGGAACAGGATCACGTGGTCGCCGTTCTCGATCACGGTGTCGTGATGCGCCATGACCACCTGCTCGCCGCGCACGATGGTCACGATCTTCACGCCTTCGGGGAGCTTGATGTCCTCGATCGGGCGGCCGACGACCTTGCCGCCGCGCAGGCCGTGCGCGATGGTTTCCATGGCTTCGGCCGCGCCGCGCCGCAGCGAGTGCACCTGCACGACGTCGCCGCGCCGCACGTAGGCCAGCAGCGAGCCGATCGTGACCGTCTGCGGGGAGATCGCGACGTCGATTTCGCCCATTGCGGTAAGGTCGGCGTAGGCGGGCCGGCTGATCAGCGCCATCACGCGCCGGGCGCCGAGGCGCTTGGCGAGCATGGCCGAGAGGATGTTGGCTTCCTCGGAATTGGTCAGCGCGCAGAACACGTCGACGCTGTCGATGTTCTCCTCGACCAGCAGCTCCTCGTCGGCGGCATCGCCCACCAGCACGATCGAATTACGCAGCTGCTCGGAGATCTTGCGTGCGCGCTTCGAGTCGCGCTCGATCACCTTGACCTGGTTCTCCTCGTCGAGGGTCTGCGCGAGCCGGAAACCGATGTTGCCGCCGCCTGCGATCACCACGCGCTTGATCGGGTCCTCGAGCTTCTGCATCTCCTTCATCACGATGCGGATATCCTGCGTCGCTGCGACGAAGAAGACCTCGTCGCCGTCCTCGATCACCGTGTCGCCCTCGGGCTCGATGCTGTCGCCCTTGCGGTACATCGCTGCCACGCGCGCTTCGCTGTTGCGCATGTGGCCCTTGAGTTCGCGGATCGGGCGCCCCACGAGCGCGCCGCCCTTGTGCGCCTTGATGCCGACGAGCCGCACTTTGCCGTCCGCGAAGTTGACGACCTGCAGCGCGCCCGGATAGCGGATGAGCCGCTCGATGTACGCGGTGACCGCCTCCTCGGGACTGAGGTACATGTCGATGGCGAATCCCGGCAAGGCCACCGGCACCTCGGGCGATTCGGTCGAGACGAACAGGCTCGGATGCCTGGTGTAGTCACGCGAGCGAATGCGGGCGATCTTGGTCTTCGTCCCGAAGACGCTCCACGCCACGTGGCACGCGACCATGTTGGTCTCGTCGCTGTTGGTGAGGGCGACGAGCATGTCGGCATCGCGCGCACCGGCCGTCTCGAGCGTGCGCGGACTCGCCGCGTTGCCCTGCACCGTGCGGATGTCGATGCGATCCTGCAGGTCGCGCAGGCACGCTTCGTCGGTGTCGACGACGGTGACGTCGTTGGCCTCTTCGCGGGCCAGGTGGTACGCGGCTGTCCGGCCGACCTGGCCGGCCCCGAGGATGATGATTTTCAAGCTTTAAGGACCTGTGGGGCAGCGCGCCATTCTAGCGCGACTCAGAGCGCTGTCAGGTTGGCGTACCCGAGCATCAGCCACTTGGTGCCCTGGCCCTCGAATACGACCTGTATGCGGGCGTTGGTCCCCAGGCCTTCCAGGCTCAGGACCACCCCGTCCCCGAACTTGGCATGGCGGACCCGCTGGCCGAGCTTGAACGCTCCCGCCGGGGTGTCGTCCTGGAACCGCCGTCCGCTCATGGACAGGTTGCTGCCACCGGGCCGGGTCGCCTGCTGCGGGGTGGGGCGTGACTGCGGCGAATAGACCGGCCGGGACACCTGCACCTTCGGACGGACCTCCTCGACCAGCTCCAGCGGGATCTCGGCGATGAACCGGGAGGGTGCCCCGAAGTTGTCGACGCCGTGCATGCGGCGCTGCTCGGCATAGGTCACGTACAGCTGGCGCATGGCGCGAGTGCAGCCCACGTAACAGAGCCGGCGTTCTTCCTCGAGCCCGTGCACGTCCATGATCGAGCGCTGGTGCGGGAAGAGGCCGTCCTCGAGGCCGCACAGGAACACGACCGGGAACTCGAGACCCTTGGCCGAGTGCAGCGTCATCATCTGCACGCAGTCTTCCCAGGCCTCGGCCTGGCCCTCGCCGGATTCGAGCACGGCGTGGGACAGGAACGCCATCAGCGGCGGCATGTCCGTGTCCTCGGGCTCAAAGCCGCGCGCGGCGCTTACGAGTTCCTCGAGGTTCTCGAGCCGGGCCTCGCCCTTGTCGGCCTTGTCCTTCTGGTAGTGCCCGACCAGGCCGCTCGCCTGGATCACGTGGTCGACCTGCTCGTGCAGCGGGAGGCCCTGCGTCTCGGCGTCGAGCTTCTCGACCAGCGTCAGGAACGCCTGCAGGCAGGAGACCGCCTTGGCTCCGAGATCCTCGTTGCACTCGAACGCGGCGGCCCACATCGATTTCACGTGCTCGCGGGAGTGCGCCCGCAGCACTTCGAGCGTGCGCGCGCCGATGCCGCGCGTCGGCAGGTTCACGACGCGCTCGAACGACGCATCGTCGTCACGGTTCGAGATCAGGCGCAGGTACGCCAGCGCGTCCTTGATTTCCTGGCGCTCGAAGAACCGCAGGCCACCGTACACGCGGTAGGGAATGCGCGCGGCCAGCAGGTATTCTTCGAACACCCGCGACTGTGCGTTGGAGCGGTAGAGGATGGCGTTGTCGGCCCTCTTCCCGCCGCGCGCGATCCACTCGCGGATCTTGGCCGTTACGAATTCGGCCTCGTCGCGCTCGTTGTAGGCGCGGAAGAGGCGGATCGGCGCGCCCTTGCCTGCGCTGGTCCAGAGCTTCTTGCCGATGCGGCCGGCGTTGTTGCCGATGATGGCGTTGGCGGCGTCGAGGATGTTGCCGGTAGAGCGGTAGTTCTGCTCGAGCCGGAACAGCTGCACGTCGTGGAAGTCCCTGCGGTACTGCTGCAGGTTCTCGACCCGCGCGCCGCGCCAGCGGTAGATCGACTGGTCGTCGTCGCCCACCACGTACGGGACGCTGGTCGAGCCCACCAGCGTCTTCATCCAGTTGTACTGGATCGTGTTGGTGTCCTGGAATTCGTCGACCAGCACGTGCCTGAAGCGCGCGCGGTAGTGTTCGCCGAGGCCCGGCACCTCGCGCAGGATCTCGTAGCAGCGCAGCAGCAGCTCGGCGAAGTCGACGACGCCATTGCGGCGGCAGGTGTCCTCGTAGGCCTGATACAGCTTGATCAACTGGTGGCGCGTCGGGTCGCCGTCGTCCTTCAGGTGCTTCGGCCGCAGGCCTTCGTCTTTCTGCGCATTGACGAACCACGAGACTTCGCGCGGCACCCAGCGCGCATCGTCCAGGTTCAGGCCGCGAATGATCTTCTTGACCAGGCGCTGCTGGTCCTCGCCATCGAGGATCTGGAAGCCCTGCGGCAGGCCGGCTTCGCGCCAGTGCAGGCGCAACAGGCGGTGGCAGATGCCGTGGAAGGTGCCGATCCAGAGCGGCGCGGATGGCAGGCCGAGCTGCGTTTCGATGCGGTGGCGCATCTCGGCCGCGGCCTTGTTCGTGAACGTCACGGCGAGGATGCCGTGCGGCGACACGCCTTCGACCTGCACCAGCCATTCGACGCGGTGGGTGAGCACGCGTGTCTTGCCGCTGCCCGCCCCGGCCAGCACGAGGGTCGGCAACAGCGGGGCACTCACGGCCTGCCGTTGCGCGTCGTTCAGCGGCGCAAGAATGTGGGAAACGTCCATCGGAGGGTGGCGGATTCTACAGGACTCGCCTGCGCCTCGCGTAAAGTAACGGGCTCGCGCCGCGCCGGCCCGGACGCAGGCACAGGACAGCCACCCATGCGAATCGCCACGCTCCGCCCCGATCGTCTCGCTGCACTGATCATCGCGGTCATCG
>Ga0224510_10001726_pt1 | contig 13935 bp, 13 predicted proteins | sample SF_May12_sed_USG_FD_170161 | JGI IMG/M metagenome (GOLD analysis project Ga0224510, IMG submission 170161) | Sediment microbial communities from San Francisco Bay, California, United States - SF_May12_sed_USGS_4_1 | ecosystem: Environmental > Aquatic > Marine > Sediment | place: USA: California... | reverse complement strand
GGTGTGTGTGCATCCGGCCATCATGCCAGATTTCCAGACTCCGTAGAATGTGGAATGCACGCGCCTATCCCCACGAAGATGTCATTTCACACGCTTCGTTTACCCACTCACCAAGGAGAAGAGCCTTTTTATTTTGTGGCGAGTTGGTCAGCGGACGACGGTGTAGGTAGATGATCGTGGGTTTGAAAGGCTGGGGAGGGAGGCTTAGCGGTAAGAAGGGTGAAGCAGCAAGGATTTAGTGAAGAAGAGGCGCAGGACGAGACTGCGTCTCAACGAGTCGAAGGGCTCGTATGTCGGTTCAATAACCAAGGAGGGTGTATGAAAAGGGCAACCAGTGGATTAGTCCAGCGCTGTCGAAGCTGGATGGTGCTCAGTGGATTGGCTGCATTTGTGTCTGCAGCGATTGCCATACCGGCGATGGCGCAGGGCGGACCTACGCCCCCGGATCTGACGGTGTGTGACGCCGTAACATGCGAGAATTTACCCGAAAAAAATGTGTGTAGCGACGCGGGATTCAAGATTTCACTGAAGAGCTATACCCCGGCCACGATACAGAACAGCGGTATGGCCAGCTATGTGTATGAAATCTGTAGCCCGCCGGCCGGGGTCTGCAGCCTCGATTCAACAAAATCGTGCCTCAGCAACGGTAACTGTACCCCGGGGCCAAACAACTACGGCACCTGCAACCGCGAGTGCGCCGTCGACACGTTTCGCGGCTTGAGTCACTTTGATGTGACATTCCCAGAATTGGGCGGATTAAATAGTTGCTTGTCTAGCACAACGTCGGTTACTGGTGAATGCAAAGTGGTGGACAACGCTCCGATTGGCGACGGCAGCACCACTGGTGGTTTCGTACTCGGAGATGGAAGTTGTTTCGATGGGGGAACGAGCCAGTCGTTGGTTGCGAAATGCGACGGGACTTCGATTCAGCCCGGTGATTGTGTAGAGATGACGTTGAACATTGCCGGAGAGACCGGGGGGTTGGGCAAGGGCGCGACGGTCGTTGTGGATAAGGAAGCGACCACCTGCACCTCCAGCTGTCTCGCCGGACCATCTTGCGCTCCGTGCGATACGGAGCCGCCGGGTGAGGCCTGCTTGACGAGGACCATCGGCTTCTGGGGCACCCATCCCTGGATCACGAACGATAATGATCCAGTCAGGGTCTGTGGCCAGGAACTGGGTTGCAACGGTGGGAGCGACGGCAAGTCGGATCCTTCCTGTGGGGCTGGGTCCTGCAATGACATTATGGAGGGGTTAGGCTCGATCGGAGGTGAAGATCCGAAGAATTCTGCGTACATCTCGATGGTCAAGCAGTTGACTGCTGCCAAGCTGAATCTCAACGCGACAGATAAGTTGTTCCCTGGATCCACGTGTACTTCGTGGACCTACCAGAACAAGACGATCGGGACCTGGATCAGTGAGTGTGAGGCCCTGTGCGGTGCGAACAAGGCGACGATCAGCAGCAGCGGCTGCATTGAGGCTTTGAACGACTTCAATAATTCGGAGGACACGGGCTTTACCGTAACCCCGTCACCGTTCGATCGGCCGCCGGTGGACGATTTCGGCATGGTGTCCGGTGCCGATCCCAGCGGGTTCACGAAGGCACAAGGAAACAAAGGCGATAAAAAGTTGGTGATTGGCAAGGGAGAGTGTGCTCAATAGTAGAGAGACTCTGGAGCCAGCCGCTTCAGCGGCTGGCTCCCTTCTCGGTTCCGGCAACAGGCGGGGCGGCGTGGTCGCCCCGCCGTGGTCTTTAGCTGTAGCAACACGAGGTACCATGACATCACGTAAGATATTCAGCACGTCGATGGTGGTTGGATTTTTGGCCCTGCTCCTCTCCGGCACGGCAGCCATGGCGGACACTGGGTCGAACGATCCCGGCGTCTTGCGCCAGGAACTCGACGCAGTCAAAACAGACCTGGAGACGATCAAGAAACAGTTGGGCGAGATGCAAAAGCAACTCGCGCAGCGGCCGGCAGCGGCTGCACCGGCCGGGCCGGTGACGATGAGCGTGGGCGACGGGCCGGCGCTGGGCAGTGCGGACGCGCCGGTGACGATCGTGGAGTTCTCGGACTATCAATGCCCGTTCTGTAAGAAGCATGCGGTGAACACGCTGGGGGCGATCAAGACGAACTACATCGACACCGGCAAGGTGCGGTACATGTTCCGCGATTTCCCGCTCGATTCCATCCATCCCTATGCTCGCAAGGCGGCGGAAGCGGCCCATTGCGCGGGCGATCAGGGCAAGTTCTGGAATATGCACGATGTCATGTTTCAGAACCAGGGAGCCTTGATGCAGGACAACCTGAAGGGCTTTGCCCGCGACATGCAGTTGGACCTGGACTCCTTCAATGCCTGCCTGGACGAAGGCAAGTATGCGAAGAAGGTCGAGGCCGACGTGGCAGCCGGTTCTGCCGTGGGCGTGACCGGCACGCCGGGGTTCTTCATCGGCAAGGCGAAGCCGGACGGCACGATGGTGGCGACCTTTGTGAAGGGCGCTCAGCCGGCCTCGGCCTTCAGCCAGGTGATTGACCGGCTGCTGGAGGAGAAGGCGGAATAGCGACAAAGATCGCGGAGAAGGCAGGAACTAGGGCGCGCGGCTGTAAGAGGGCCGGGCGCCCTCGTCGTCTGGGCTGGATCGGGAAGGTTGGAGGGTGAAGTCACACCATCATGGTCACACAGTCGGCGGTCTTGTCATGGAAGAGTGCTGCGGCACTCTGTGCGCTGGTCCTCGTGGTCGGCTGCGGTGAGCCGATGGAGTTTGTCAACGCGGGCAGCAAACATGCGTTGATGGAAGATCAGCAGGCCTGCGATCAGGAACTGCAGACGCCTGTCTGGGCGCACTATGTGACCGAAGCGAAGGGCCGCCTTGATCCTTGGCAGGTCTGTATCGAACGCAAGGGCTGGAAGCGAGTGGATCGCCCGGCGCCGTCCTCCGCCGGGGTCAAGTCGTCAATGCATTCGATTAGAAGCCGCCTCAATTCACGAGCTGGTTGACGCCGACAGAACTTTTCCCTTCTTCCTATTTGTGTAACCCCCGATAGACCTTCAACGGGCCTAATCTGCAGCCTTGTGTGCGCTTCCGCCCTGTTCAAACTTGAGCGTGCCAAAGTCCACTGTACAATTTCCCATGGTTGGTCGCCGCAATTTGTTCGTGCCGGAATGGGTTCCCGCCCCAAAACTCGCTGATTTTCTGAGATTGCCCGATCGGCACATCGTTTGCTCCACTCCCTCTCGCGATTGAGCTTTCCGAGTTTGTGCTCGACGGCGTGTGCCTGTCAGCGTCGCGAATGAGTCAAACCCTTGGAGGTGCTGCATGCGGCAGAAAGCGATGCGAGCGGGAGTGAGTGGAGTGGCGGCCTGCCTCTTTATGATGGGAGCGCTGAGTCCCATCTACGCCCATGAGGGCGACCTCCACCAGTTGCTGGCGCAAGGCCGGCCGCAGCCCTTTGCGGGCGGCCAGCCGGTCAAGATCGAAGGCGAAGCAGAAGTTGTCCATGGGGACGACTTCGAGGGGCCGCGTTCTTTCATCCGCTATTTCGTCCGCAGCAACAACACCCACGAGCTATTCGAATTGGGATTCGACGATCCATCTTCAGTGCGTCTGCTGACGGGCCAGGCGGTCACGGTGCGCGGGCGGCGGCAGAACTCCGTTATCTGGGTGAAGGATGTGGCCGCGCTGGATTCCGGTGGAACCACCGCACAAGGCACTACCGCGACGGCTCCGGTGCTGACCGAGCGCACGGCGGTGGCGATTCTCGTCAATCTCAGCGATGCCACGCTTTGCGCCGACGTGACGACCTGCACCTACACGCCGACCTATGTGGCGGACAAAATCTTCACCGCCACGCAATCCATGCGGGCGCTCTACCTCAACAGCTCCTACGGGCAGGTGACGTTTAAGACCGATACCGACGGCAACGGGCAGCCCGACGTGATCGGACCGTACCACCTGTCGCTTTCCAAGGTCGGTTGTAACTGGTCCTCCTGGGGGACCGCTGCCGACAGCGCGGCGCAGGCGGCTGGCGTCGATCTGACCAAGTATCAACACCGCATCTATGTCCTGCCGCCCTATGCGCAGTTGCCGGATTGCGGCTGGGCGGGCCTGGCCTATGTGGGCGGGAGCAAGTCCTATATCGCCGAACCCCAGTCCATGATGGTCTATGCCCATGAGCTGGGTCACAACCTCAACATGGCGCACGCCGGGACGGACCCGGAAAACGATGGAGTGATGAACGTGGAGTACGGGGACTCCTCCGATCCCATGGGCAGTTCACGCGCGGTGCACAACTTCAACGGCCCGCACACGCATCAGATGGGCTGGTTCAACGCCTTTCCCGATGCCGTGCAGACGGTCACGGCCTCCGGATCGTACCAGCTCGCCGCGATCGGCACCACGCCCGACGGCACGCTGCCGCAGGCCTTGCGGATTTTCAAGCCGAACACCAGCGAGTACTACTACCTCTCCTACCGGCAGGCGACCGGATGGGATGCGACTCTGTCGTCCACCTACACGCAGGGCGTGAACATCCACCGCTACAAAGGAACGGGCTATGCCTACACCTACTTCCTCCAATCCCTGTCCACGACGGGGCTGTTCATGGACAACGCGAACGGGATTACCGTCGCGCCGGTGACGAACGGGAGCGGGACTGCCACGGTGCAGGTCACGTTCGGCTGCGCGGCGAACCAGCCGGCCCTGGCACTCACGCCTTCCTCCGTGTGGGTTAAATCGGGGAGTTCGGTGTCCTTGAGCGCGCAGGTGACCAATCGGGACTCGGCGGGCTGCGCCGGGACGACGTTTGCCCTCTCGACCGCGCTCACGACCGGCGGAACCGGCAGCGTGACCCCCGGATCGGTCGGGCCGCTCGGTTCGGGCCAGGTTGGGTCGGCCACCGTTTTGGTGACGCCGACGAATTCCGGCACGGTCACGCTCACCGCGCACGACAGCGATGGACGCGATCCGATCCATAGTACGGACGGGGCGGCGACGGCACAGATCACCATCGATGCGTCCGCGCCCACGGCGCCGAGCGGCCTGACCGCGACGGTGGGGAAGACCGGCGGGATCGCATTGGCCTGGAAGGCGGCGACGGACAGCGGCTCCGGCGTCAAAAGCTACTACATCTACCGCAATGCCGAGTTGATCGGGACGACAACGACGCTTTCGTATAGCGACACCTCCGGTGTGGATGGGACCCTGTATGCCTATGGCGTGACGGCCGTGGATCAGGTCGGGAACGAATCGGGCTTGAGCAACACGGTGACCATCACCTACGCGGCCAAGTCATCGGGGGGGAAACCCAGGAGGAAGTGATGCGGGCGGCCTGGTCGATCTTTGCAAAGAGGACGACCAGGCCGTTTCGTTTCTCCGCTTAACCTGCCTTTGGGTCGGTCATGGCGAGGGGAGCAAACCCGGCTGCCTGCGGCGTTGCGCGAGCAAGGAAGGTCGTGAGTCAGCTTGATCGCGGCGCATACCATCGAGAGCCGTTGTTCTCAGTGAATGGCACGTTCGGCATTCCGCCGGGTTTGTTGGGATGAGAACTGTATCGAAGTTGCTCCGAGGCGAGGAGTCTTGTACACTTCCAACCATATTTCGATCGGAGACGCGGGCTATGCGAAGACATTCCGGTCACCCAGATGATGCAAAGATTGCCGCCAATTTACGCCGTGCCATTGAGTTGACTGAACTCGGATTAGCGCTGCGCCGATCGGTGATCCAGCAGCATGAACCTCAGGGCGATGCCATGGTACAAGTGATGCGCGAGATCCGCCGCGCAAAAGAGCAGGCATGGCAGAAGAATCACTCCTAGCTCAGACCCTCTCCAGTCTTATCACAGACTTCAATCGGCGCGGCATTCAGTATGCGTTGGCAGGTGGCTGGGCCTACAGTGCGTTGGTCGAACCCCGCGCTACAACTGACATTGATGTGTTGCTTTTGCTGGAACAGCCTTCCCGCGATCGCCTGCAGTCGTTGCTCTCTTCCCTCTTTGACTCAATCATTGTCCATCCAGCTGCGATGGTCTTTCATGGCATTTCGATTTGGCGATGCGTGGGAGTAGTGAAAAACCAAGAAGTCGTGATCGATCTGCTCTTGGCTGACTCTGATTATCTTCGGACTGCATTGGCGCGTCGTCGACAGATTCTGCTGGGCGATGTGTCGGTGTCGATTCTAAGCCTGGAAGATTTAATCCTGCTCAAAACGTTGGCTGGGCGACTCCAAGATCAAGCCGATCTCGAGAAAATTAGCCTACGTCAGGACGAACTCCATATTGATTGGACTTATGTCACGGAGTGGAAAGTAAAACTGGGTCTTGCCTAATGACTTACTCTATTTCTGCGAGTACCACCGATAGCCGTGTTGTTCGGTGAACTGGGCTTTCGGCGTCCCGCCAGGTTTTTCCAACAACAGTACTTTGAAATCTTGAAGCCCGAACCAAGCCGGATCGGCGAGGTCGTGGTAGTGAAGGCCCTGCAGTTTTGGGAGCATATCGCCCAAAGCCTGCTGTACTTCTTTCTCCGTGTAGGCGCGCACGGCGAAGGGTTTGTTGATGGCCTGACAGAATCGCTGGATGGTGTAAGTCGCCCCGGTGCAGAGGACCTTGGTGTCTGGCTTGAGCCCCAGAAACTGCGGGAGGGAAAGGTACCGTTCCTGAAAGCCGAGCCAACGCACCGCTTGCCGAAGGTGGCTGTATTGAACTTCGTACTCGGTATGCCCCGGCAACTTCACTGACGCCGGCCACCCCTCCTCAATACCAAACTCGGTCAGGAAGGCCCGGCCGCCCGGTTTGAGGGCTCGCCACAATTCAGCGACAAAGCGAATGGGCCCTAGGTTAAAGATGACGGCCTCCGGAGGGTCAGGCTCAATCGGAAGGCGCAGCCGCCTGATCCAATCCAGAGCTTCCTGATGTTGTGGCGTGTTTCCGATCCCGGATGTCAGCTCTTTTCTGCTCAATTGTACCGGCGTCATGTCCGCCATGTTTTCATTGTCGATGACCAGGTCGACGGAATGATCTGCCAATGGAAGTGATTCGGCGTTCGCCCTGGCGCCGGTCACGTTCCATCCACCGGCTTGTGCCCGTGAGACTTGGAGCTTCAGGAAGGGTTGCGTGATGTCGAGCGACAGATAGGTGATCCCCTGTTTTTCGAAGGGGAGGAGGCTCTTGCCGAGCTCCTGTGCGACATAACCCAGGCCTCCGCCGATTTCCAGCAGGACTCTTGGTTTGGGATTGAACCAGCCTAGCCGCCGGAGTTGCCGCATGAGAAGCTGCCCGTAGGTCAGGCCAGCGAGGGCTTCGCTCGGTTCACGGAACAGGTGGGAGACCGTGGTTTCAATCAGGTCAAAGTGACGGTCATCTTCTTCACTCTGGGCCAACTCATGAACGTGGAACGTTTCCAGATGGTGCTCTCCCTCAAATTCTTCTCGCCCAGACCAGCCTTCGCGGACTTGCTGTAAGAGGATGTCCCATTTGGCTTTATGCCGGTGACCGCCGGGGGGCTCGGTCCCGTAATAACAGAGTGAGTAGTTGGGAGTCGCCCATCGCGCAAGGTGCCATTCGCCAGGTTGCCCATCCGGTCCGCAGATTTTCGCTCCGTATTGTTCGACGAGCGTACCGACAGTGGTGTGGCCGGACATGGCCTTGAGCAGATCCAGGCCGGTGCGATTCAGCCGTATGAGCGGTAGGTTGTCATCGAGCGGGGCCAACCACCATTCGTCTGTGCTGTGTTGATAAGCCACAAGGTCGGGAATGTGCCAAGCCAGGAGAGCGAGGGTCTCACCCGTTAAGTCATAGGGTTCGTGGATGGCGGCAGCCGGTTTCATGGTGGCGGAGGACTTCCCGTGTCAGATTTCGGCAGACTACAGGAGCAATCAACTGTCCTGCAAGGTGGCAATTTGCCCACACTTTATAGTTGGGAAGGTATTGAAGGACTGTCGGTGACGATCAGCTGGCCTCGCATGATGGGATGGATCCGACAGTGGTAGGTGTAACGACCAGCCGGCAGGCCGGGTAGGCTGAACGACGATCCTGGAGGCACCGATCCGGAATCGAATAAGCACGAGCCTTCATCCTCGATGCAGCCGCTGTGGGTGACCGTGTGATGAGTCGGTGTCGGATTGTCCCACTGAATAGGGGTATGGCTCACAATCGTTGGGGCGATCGGGATATAGTAGGGCGAGCCGTCCTCCATCATAATCCGTATCGGCAGGGATGTATCCAGCGCCATGCCGCTTGAGGCGAGGCCTGCCCATCCGACAATCAGGATGATAAGTATCCCATTCACGAAAGGTATCCCCCAGTAAAATAAGACGGTCTAGCCGTAAGACGCAAAAAACGGGTAAAGGATTCTGCCCACTCTTGTATCTTCATCTTAGCATGGAGCTGAGCCTGGGAGATGTGATGTCTTCCCTGGTCTGTGCGTAGAAACACATCCGGGGCGGTGATGACTTGGGGTATTGTTGAATCCGAAGGAATGAGAAAGCAGTCGGTCGCTCAAAAATTGGATCGGGGTGGTTGCAAGAGGCTGTTTGTTCATGCTAGATGGAGGCCGTTGCGCCGCGCTGAAACGAAGAGGAGGGATCGGAATGGCGAAGAAGAACAAAAAGGCCGTCACGAAGAAGCCGTCTGGTAAGAAGAAAACCGCATCAGCAGCGAAGAAGAAAGCGCCAAAGAAGACAGTGGCAAAAAAAACGGCGGCAAAGAAGACCGTGAAGAAGCGCGTGGCCGTCAAGAAATCCAAGCCGGCAGCAAAGAAAAAACCTGTCAAAAAACCGGCTAAAGCCGCCTCGAAATCTTCCAAGAAGAAGACTACTCCCTCATCTCCTCGCCCCAGCGAGCCTGTTAACAATCTGGTTTCTCAAGAGGAGGATGTCGCTCCACGTAAGCCGGTGGTGACCAAGCCGGCCATGGCAGTCGAGCCTGAGGACGTCGATCTCGATGAAGATGAATTGGTGACTGATGAGTTGGACATGGAAGATGAGATCGATGAGGACGAAGTACAAGAAGAATTAGACCTTGACGCCGATGACGAGGGGGACGAGCTGATCGGAAAGTCGGAAGATTTGTTGGACGACGAGTACCGAAATAATTAACTCGATGTTTTTCGCCGGCTCGTCAGAGTCAGGGTTGAAATAGGTTTTATCCGACGCAGCTCATCCACTCGCCCGCCGCTGGAACTTATGATGTCCGCCGGCGGGTGCCTGATCGACTCAGCAATGGTTAGGTGCTCTCGCCGTGTCATAACGGATGTAACTCGCGAGCTGATTCTACCCAATCCCTGTGAAGATTCTAGGTCTGATGCGAGTAGGACGCTGTTGTAGTAGCGTTCTGGTGATCAGTAGCATGATCGCCGTGGCGTCCTATGAGGCTCGTGCAACTTGCGCGGTGACGCCAGGGACGAGTGACCCCTCAGCCGAACTGGTCACTCATCTTCCCTCCACGTGCTCTCCAGACGAACGTGAAGCCCATGCCCTGGCCGGTGAAGCGGTGATCGATGCGATCGCGCAGGGGCGTCGAGTCGATCTAGTCGGAGTCGTAATCCGCGGAGACCTTGTGTTTGATCGCCTTCCGGTGGAACCTGCCGAGGGTTCGAATGAAGTTGAAGGTGGGCAGCGGGCTGTGCATGCGGCATTGTCGATCAGAGATTCCGATGTGCGGGGAGTGCTACGGCATCGGTCTTCTGAGAATGTCCTTCGGTTTGAAGGGCCGGTGGATTTTCAAGGATCTCGTTTCCGAGAGGGAGTAGATCTCTCACGTTCGGTTTTTCAGCAGAAGGTCGAGCTCTCCGGCGCCATTTTTGAAAAGGAGGCCCATTTCGTTCGCGGGCGATTCATAGGGGAAACAGCCTGCCGGGAAACGAAATTTGGACCTAGCACCAGATTTCATCAATCGACGTTTCAGGGTCAGCTGGATTGCACGGGCACGCTCTTCGACGGTATGGCGGAGTTCCTTGAAGTGACATTCGAGCGACCGGTTACGTTTGAGCGGTCGAGGTTTGGCCAAGGAACAGGATTTTCTGGAAGTCACTTCAAAAGTCGAGTCGATTTTGGCGAGGCGATCTTCAGCCGCGAGACCTTCTTTGGGTTTACGGTTTTTGAGAACGAGGTCCTGTTTGCTGGTGCCCAGTTTCTCGGGGCAGCCGATTTTTCCAGCGCGGAGTTCAAGCGTCCGGACGACCTAGGAAAGGCGCGATTCGATCAGCCGCCGATCTTGGCTCAAACAAAACGCCTCGCTTCCGAGCAATCGGATGGCTTGCTCCAAACTCGTGAGGGGCAGTATGTCCTGACCTTGGTCTTTCTTGTGGTGGCGGCGCTGCTGGTCGCATATCTTATCAAAGTCAAGTGAAGGGGGCCTGGTTATCATCCCCAATATATAGATTCGGGCTTGCCCGTCTCTCTATAAGTTGATATAAACACCTTCTGTGGACGCTCATCCAGAAGATTCTGAACAGACCGAACTGCCGTACCAGGTTCGCATCGAAAATTTCGAGGGGCCGCTCGATCTCCTACTCCATCTCATCAAGAAAAATGAGATCAATATCTACGATATTCCAATCGCCATGATTGCTCAGCAGTACCTGGAGTATCTGGAGGCGATGGAGGAACTGAATCTCAATGTGGCAGGCGATTTCTTGGTCATGGCCGCGACGTTACTGCAGATCAAGTCCAAAATGCTGTTGCCTGCAGATGAGCGGGCGGACGATGAAGAGGATGGACCGGATCCACGCGAAGAGCTCGTTCGGCGATTGCTCGAGTATAAGGCCTATAAAGAAGCCGCGAGTCAGCTTGATAGTCAGGAAAGAATGTGGCGCGAGATCTTCTGGCGTGAACATGTACCACCGGTCGCGCAGGTTGAAGAAGATCTCCCGTTAGAAAATGTTTCTCTGTTCGATCTGGTTGATGCGCTTCAGGAAGTGCTCGATCGAAATCCGAGCAGCCGGCTGCTCGAAATCGTGCCCGACAATCTCACGGTTCGTGAGCGGATGAACCTCATCCTCGAAACACTCGAAGGGAAAGATTCGGTCTCGTTCGCGGCGTTGTTTGAAGGGCCGATTCATCGGGTGATGATCGTCGTCACGTTTTTGGCGTTGCTTGAACTAATGCGACTCCGGGTAGCACGGGTGTTTCAATCCGAGACATTCGGGCCGATTCTGGTGTCACGGACATTTTCTCTAGTGCCGGATCCGGCGGAGCTGAATACCGTCGGGGAAGAATGGAAGGGGATATGACGTCAGGGGACGCAGATTTGGCTCAGGAGATGACCGAAGTGAGCGCGATGGACATGGCGGCGAACAATGGACATTCCACCGAAGGAACCGTTGATCTTGACCCTGTGCGGAGCGGGGCCGAGCTTCAGGCAATTCTTGAATCGCTTCTCTTTGTTTCTTCCGAACCGATGTCGGTCGTTCGGCTCACCTCAGTGATTGAGACCGTGACCAAGGTCGACGTAGAAGAAGCGTTGCGGAACCTTGGCCAAGCACTGGAGCAGGAAGGACGTGGTGTGCGCCTGGCCGAAATCGCAGGCGGGTATCGCATCGTGACCAAGCAGGAATATGTCACCTGGATTAAGCGGTTGGACAAAAGCAAGACAACTGCCAAGCTATCCAGATCCGCACTGGAGTCCCTGGCGATTATTGCCTACAAACAACCGCTCGTACGAGCGGAAATCGAAGAAATTCGTGGCGTAGAAGCTTCCGGGGTCTTGCGCACCCTGTTGGAACGGAAGCTGGTTCGGATCGTCGGGCGCAAGGAAGTTCCTGGGCGTCCGATCATGTATGGGACCACGAAGTATTTTTTAGAACACTTCGGTCTGAGCGATCTCTCACAACTGCCTCCGCTCCGAGAGTTCAAGGAGCTTGGCGAAGGGGAACAAGCACTCCTTCCCATCGATGGAGACAGGGTGCCGGAAGAAGATTCAGAAAAGGCCAGCATGGAGACGATCGAAACAGATGAAGATGAAGCGACCTCAGTCACTGTCGAGGTCCGGTCTTCTCATCAGTTGCAGGAGATGTTTGATCCCCAACCGGCCAGTCACTAGCCGACCCGGAATTTCACAGCAGCGACACGACCGTATTGTCCAAATCCTCCGGATCCAACGCTTCGTGATAGGTTGTATCAAGACGGAGTTGTGACGTCGACAGCTTCGTGCAGGAGCCTGATCGTCGAAGCGTGTTGATGGCGATTAGGGGGTCGGTGTGTTCTTAGACTGATCGCTTTTCAGTCGTTGGAGTTCGGCGCTTTGCTCATCGACTTTCTTTTGAAGCGCCTTGAGTTCTTCCTTAAACGCTTGTATGTCTGCGTCGCTCTTTCCAGGAGGCGAAGATTGAACAGGGCTTGTTGATTGGGACGATGCTGCAGCCGGCGAAGCGGCTGGATGCTGCTGCGCTGTTGGGGCTGGTGGAGGGGCGGTGAGGACCTTCGTCAAGAGTTGGTAATCAATCGCAAGCGAACGATCTTCAGATTTTCCAATCCAACTTGACCGATCGTACACGTCAGGGCGCACAGCAGCCTCGGGAATGAAGGTCACTTCTCGGTCACGTAACCCATCGGTATCCGGGAGAGGACGAGGCTCTTTCTGGCTGCTGGCAGACTTTTTCCCCTGGTAGTATCGGTATTGAATGAGCGTAAAGTGCAAGGATAGGCCGTCTGCGAACAGATAGCCTGCCGTGGTTTCTCTCTGTTGGTTGACTTTAGGTTGTTGGGAGATCGCTGGCCCGGAATACACATGAAAGCCTACCCGTTGATTGGGCGTCGCTTGCGCGAGGGCCGTCGTAATGTGAGGAGCGAGGTACGCAATGTCATCCTCAGAGAACGTACGGATATCGTTAAGGTTCGTGGATTTCAACGCCTTGCCGAGCAGCAGCAAGAGTCCTGATTTTTCTTTCGTATGTACTCCACGCAAGATATCGGCGACCGTCGTCTCCGATAGCTTGATCGGGTGCGCAGCTTGGAAAGATTTGTCCGAGACCTGCTCAAGGAACACTTTGCCAGCAGCAGCCTCGTGAATGGAGGTGGAGAAGCGAGACCCGGCACACCCAATGACCATGACGGTCAAACAACTGATCATGAAACAGTGCAGTACGCGTCTAACGACTGATAAAGCTGGTTCATGCATAGCGGTGACTCGTCGCGTTGGATGTTAGATTAGATTGGCAGTGTAGCAGGAACGTGAGGGAAACACAAAAAGGCTCCCCTCCCCACCGTGCACTCTGAGAAGGCTTCAGGTTTTTGACCATTCTTTGACCATCGTATGGTGAGGTCACGGTGAGTGTTAGGTTTCAGAACGTCCTCGGCAGCGGGAATTTAAAAGTTCTTGATTGCGCATTCACAAGCATGAGAAAGGTAGAGTTAACTCAATCAAGTCTCGCTTTCGCGTTCGGAAGCGAGAGCTAATACGGAAGGCCAAGATTGAAGTAGGTGCCTGAACACGGCTCCAGTACATGGATCTCAGGGATTCATACGAGTCAGCTGTCTTCAAGTCTGTTGACACTGTGTGGAATGGCAGTATATAAGTACATCGCCTTTCAGGGGGGGGGATGATCGGCCTGAGAATAAGTACAGCCTCGGTCGTACGCAAGTCATTACTTGAATCCGGTCCTCTCCCAGAACGTCCCCCCCACGGTAACAGCTCTCTTCGGCTCTCTCTCGTTGGACAGAAATATATCCAGGCTCTTTCTGGATCTTTTTTGAGAAAGGAGGGTAATAGGCCTGCTCGAAAGTCGTGTAATTTGGAGATATCTCTGTATCAGTCTGACCGAATGAAGGGCAAGTTTGTACAGGCTGATACGCTCCAGAGAAGTTTTTCAGTCTTGTCGCATCAACCGGAGTGAGCACCTCACCGTCTAGCAAAGGAGTGATGCATCATGAAGACGAACGACACCACACAGACGCAGGATCCGCAGAGCCACGCAGGGGCGGAGGCGACGCCCCGCGCAGCG
>Ga0224510_10001725_pt1 | contig 13938 bp, 10 predicted proteins | sample SF_May12_sed_USG_FD_170161 | JGI IMG/M metagenome (GOLD analysis project Ga0224510, IMG submission 170161) | Sediment microbial communities from San Francisco Bay, California, United States - SF_May12_sed_USGS_4_1 | ecosystem: Environmental > Aquatic > Marine > Sediment | place: USA: California... | reverse complement strand
GGACTTCGTGTTCTCCAGCGGCGAACAGCAGTTCTACGCGGAGAAGGGCCTGGTCAACGAGCCGCAGCGCTGCCAGAGCTGTCGCTCGGTGGCGAAGCAGAACCGGGCTCTGGGGATCAGCTCCGGCGGTGGCTCTGGCCAGCGCGAGATGCACGCCGCGGTGTGCGCAGAGTGCGGGGGCCAGGCACTGGTGCCGTTCCTGCCGCGCAATGACCGCCCGGTCTACTGCAGCAGTTGCTTCGACAAGGTGCGCGAGATCCGCACCTGACCTGCGGTTCAGCGACCGAAGAAGCGCCGCCAGCGGGCGGCGCTTCGGGTGTTCCGGAGCGGTAGGATTGCGCGGCCCACCCCGCACCCGAGGTCCTTCGCAGCCATGTCCGTGATTGCCGTCGTCGGCGCCCAGTGGGGCGACGAGGGGAAGGGGCGGGTCGTTGACTATCTGGCGACCGATGCCGACCTGGTGGTGCGCTACGGGGGCGGTAACAACGCCGGCCACACCGTGGTCAACCGACATGGTCACTTCAAGCTGCACCTGATCCCGTCGGGGATCTTCTACCCGGAGACGCGCAATCTCCTCGGCAACGGGGTGGTGATCCACCCGCCGGCGCTGGTCCGCGAACTCGATGGTCTGGCGGCGGCAGGGTTCGCCTGCGCCAACCTGTTCATCAGCGATCGGGCGCACCTGGTGATGCCGCACCACATCCTGCTCGACCAGCTCGAGGAGCGCGAGCGCGGCTCGGCGAAGCTCGGGACGACGAGCCGGGGAATCGGGCCCGCCTACGTGGACAAGGTCGCGCGCCGGGGAATCCGGGTGATCGATCTGATGGAGCCCGATCTGTTCCGGAAGCGACTGACGGTCGCCCTCCGTCGGGCGAGGCGAATCGTATCGGGCTACTTCGGCGCCGGCGGCGAAGGGGACGAGATGGGCGAGACGATCGAGGCGGCCACCGACGAGGCGCGCATCGCAGCCGAATATCTGGCGGCCGGAGAACGACTGGCCGAGCACGTCGTCGACGGGCATGCGATGGTCGATGCGGCGCTGGTCGCTGGCCAGCGGATCCTCCTCGAGGGGCAGCTCGGCACCATGCGCGACATCGACTGGGGCATCTACCCGTACGTGACCAGCTCGAACCCGATCCCGGGCGGGGCTTCGATCGGCGCCGGTCTGCCGGCGGTCGCGATCGACAAGGTGCTCGGCGTCGCCAAGGCGTACACCACCGCCGTCGGTGCCGGACCCCTGCCGACCGAGCTGCTCGACGCCGACGGCGAGCTGTTGCGCGAACGCGGCGTGGAGTACGGAACCTCGACCGGCCGGCCGCGACGCTGCGGGTGGTATGACGCCGTCGCGGTCAACTTCAGCGTTCGGCTTGCCGGCTACTCGAGCATCGTCCTGACCAAGCTCGACGTCCTCGACGGGTTCGAGCGACTCCGCATCTGCGTGGCGTACCGGGATCCGGTCACCGGAGCCGAGTGGCGGACCGTGCCCGCGTCCACATCGGTCTACGAGCGACTTGAGCCGGTCTATCACGAGCTTCCCGGCTGGCAGACCGATACGACCGCGTGCCGGGATTGGGACGACCTCCCACCCGCGGCGCGCGTCTATGTCGATCGCCTGGAGGAGCTGGCCGGCGTGCCCGTCTCGCTGGTGAGCGTGGGGCCCGAGCGTGATCAGATGATCGTGCGCAAGCCGCGCTGAGCGCGCGGAGCAACCGCCCTCGCGTCGTGATGCGTCCGGACGGTGGAGTGGCGCACCCCGTAGCGGTCCGGGCGGCGATCAGCCGGTTGGGGGTCCACTCGCGAGAACCCGCTCCAGGAAGTCGTCGAGCCAGCGCCCGTAGTCGTCCGGACAGGTCTCATCGAGCAGTCCGTGATCGGCACCCGGGCAGACCCGCAGTTCCAGTTCCACCGCCGCGGCCTGTGCCGCGGCGGCCATCCGGTCGGCGCTGGCCGGCGGCACGTCATGGTCCGAGCCGCCCTGCAGCAGGAGGACCGGGCGCGACCCGAGCCTGACGAGGGCGTCGATCGGGTCAGAGGCAAGCACGTTCTCGCCGGAGCGAATCCACGAGCCGAGGGCGATGGCCAGGTAGCCGACCTCGCCGAACGGGTACCCCGCGTTACCGATCCGCGCGACCATAGCGGTGCGCAATCGGTCGTGCGTCGAGTCGAGGATGAGGGCCTCGACTCGCGGATCCTCAGCAACCACGTTCACCGCGGTGTGGCCACCCATCGATTGCCCGAACACGATGAGTTGCGCCGGATGCTTGACGCTGACGATCCAGTCGAGGATCGCGACCAGGTCGCGCTGCTCCTGGCTTCCCTGGGTCGTGAGCGTGCCGGTCGACTGGCCGCTGTTGCGAAGGTCAAACAGGACCAGGTTGTATCGGTCATGCAGGAACATGGCGTATTCGAGCATGCCGCTCTTGTTGTCGCCGTATCCGTGGACCATCACCACCGTTGGACCGTCGGGACCGATCTCGGCGGCGGCCGGGATCCACCATCCCGCGATGCGGACCCCGTCGCTGGCGACCACCTCGCTGCCGGCCGTCTCGCCGGGAGCCGAGCAGTGGGCCAGGTCATCCTCGTGCGCGAGCAGTTCGTCGTCGCTGGCGCGGTCGTAGTTGATCGCCTCGTACGCCCACCCGAGATTGGCCGGGGTCCGGCAGGCCTTCTTGGGGTTCGGCGGGTGGACGAGTTCCTCCGAGCCCTGCCAGCCCATGTAGCCGAAGTAGGCGATCGCCACGATCAGCAGGAGGCCGATGGAGATCCGTACCACGCGGCGGCCGGTCATGGGCGCATGGTTCCAGACCCGGACTGCGGTACGACTGCGGTACGACCCCACGATCTGCCGCAACGGTGGCGGGCAGGGTCCGCATAGTCCGTATACTTCGCGAACCGTCAGCGGAGGCGCTCGTTGATCGACCCATCCACCCTGCTCCCCGAGGCCGTTTCGACGCGCCTGCGCCGCGCCTACGGTTTCGAGGAGGTGGCGCTGGTCCCCGGTGCAGTGACGATCGATCCGGCCGAGGTGGAGCTTGCCACCCAGATCGCCGGACAACGGCTGGAGATCCCGTTCATTGCCGCCGCGATGGATGCCGTCGCCGATCCGGACTTTGCCGTCCGCATGAGTCGCCATGGCGGTCTGGCATTTATCAATCTCGAGGGGCTCTACACCCGCTACGACGACGCCTCCGCGATCATCGAACGGGTCGCCGCCGCGGCGTCCGGCGCGGAGGCAGCGTCGGTCCTGGCCGAAGCGTATGCGGCACCCGTGCGCACCGACCTGATCAGATCCCTGATCGCGCGGGTCAAAGCCCAGGGCGGGATCGCCGCGGTGTCCACCACGCCCGCGTCGGCGTGGGAGCACGCGGAGATTGCGGCGGAAGCCGGCGCCGACCTCCTGCTGGTGCAGTCGCAGGTCTCGAGCGCGCGCCACATCTCGACCTCGGGTCGCGTCCTCTCGCTTGCCGATCTGACCGGGGCGCTCCAGATGCCGGTCCTGGTCGGCAACACGGTGAGTGGCGAAGCCGCATATCAGCTGATGCAGCAGGGCGCCGCGGCTGTCCTCGTTGGCGTCGGCCCGGGCGCAGCATGCACGACACGGGAAGTGCTGGGGATCGGCGTGCCACAGGTCAGCGCCACGCTCGAGGTCGCAGCGGCCAGAGACCGGTTTGCGCGGGACACTGGCCGGTACGTGCCGGTCATCACCGACGGCGGCATGAAGACCGGAGGCGACATCGCCAAGGCGATCGCCAGCGGTGCCGACGCGGTCATGCTCGGTTCGCCATTCGCCGGTGCGCTTGAGGCTCCCGGGCGTGGCTACAACTGGGGGATGGCGGCGCCGTCGCCGACGCTGCCACGCGGCACCCGGATCAAGATCGGCGAGCGGCTCCCGCTGGAGCAGATCCTCTTCGGCCCCGCCCACACCACGCATGGCACCCAGAACCTGGTCGGCGCGCTGCGTCAGTCGATGGCCGCGCTCGGCGCCCGGACGATCCGCGAGATGCATTCGGTCGAGATGGTGATCGCCCCGTCGATCGCCACCGAGGGCAAGTCGTGGCAGCTGGCCGGCAACGAGTAGGCAGATGAAGGTCCATCGCGGCGCCGACCACGTGGCAACCCCGGCGGGCGAGGAGCATTTCACCGGACGGGTCTGGATCTCGGCGAACTTTGAAGCCGATGCGCCCGGCGGCATGAACTCGCACGATGTCAGGTTCGAGCCGGGTGCCAGGACCCATTGGCACTCACATCCCGATGGCCAGACCCTCATCGTCATCGAGGGCCGCGGTCGGACGCAGGTTGAGCGCGGCGAACTCACCACCCTGCGCGCCGGCGACGCCCTGTTCGTCCCGTCCGGCGAGCGTCATTGGCATGGCGCAGACCCCGACGCGTTCATGACCCATGTATCGGTCACCGGCGAAGGCGGCACCGCGTGGGACGGTCCCCCGGTCACCGATGTCGAGTACGGTTGATGACCTACGGGCACGCAGCATCGGTACCCATTGACTGAAACGCCGCCAGACCCCACGGATCTCGAGGCGCGTCCGGCTATGGCGCAGCGCGGACGCACGGTTCACGGTGAGGCGGCCAACGCCGGTCACCGAGTGCTCGCCCCCGACGACGCCGAGGTCGAGGCATACCTCGAACAGGCGCTGCATGCCCCGCCCCCCGACCGTGCGGATGCGGGCCCCGTCGAGCCCGACACGGTCATCATCCTCGACTTCGGATCCCAGTTTGCGCAGCTGATCGCCCGCCGCGTGCGCGAGCTGAACATCTACTCAGAGCTGCTTCCCCACGACACGCCGTGGGCGGAGATCCAGCGGCGCCGGCCGAAGGCGATCATCCTGTCGGGGGGACCGGCATCGGTCTACGACGAGGGTGCGCCGCTCGCCGACCCCGCCATCTGGGCGGGGGGTATCCCGGTGCTGGGGATCTGCTACGGGATCCAATTGATGGCCCACCAGCTCGGCGGCGAAGTGGTGCCGAGCGCAAAGCGCGAGTACGGGCCGGCATCCATCGACATCACATCCGCTGATGGCCTATTTCTCGGGATGGACCGCCAGCAGCCGGTCTGGATGAGCCACGGGGATGCCATCGTCCGGCCGCCTATCGGCTTCGCGGCCACCGCGCAGAGCGAATCGACTGCCTACGCAGGTCTCGCCGACCCGTCGCGCAAGCTGTACGGGATCCAGTTCCACCCCGAAGTCGTCCACACCCCGGGCGGCCGAGACCTGCTGCGCAACTTCCTGGTCGAGATCGCCGGCGTCAGCCCGACCTGGACTCCGGCCAACTTCGTGGAGACCGCAATCGCCGACATCCGCTCCCGGGTCGGGGACGGAAGGGTCATCTGTGCCCTCTCCGGCGGGGTCGACTCGGCCGTCGCGGCGCGGCTGGTGCATCGGGCGATCGGCGACCAGCTGACCTGCATCTACGTTGATCACGGGCTGATGCGCAAGCGCGAGTCGGAGCTGCTGCGTGCGACCTTCGCCGAGACCCTGGGGATGCGCCTGGTGATGGTTGACGCCCGGGACCGATTCCTCGCACGCCTGGCGGGCGTCGAGGACCCGGAGGAGAAGCGGCGCATCATCGGCGATGAATTCATCCGCGTCTTCGAGGAAGAGGCCGCCGGCCTCGGTCAGATCGACTTCCTGACGCAAGGGACCCTCTACCCGGATGTGATCGAATCGAAGACGTCAGATTCGAAGGCCGCGGCCAAGATCAAGACGCACCACAACGTGGGTGGGCTGCCCGCCGATCTGCGGTTCAGCCTGATCGAGCCGCTGCGATACCTGTTCAAGGACGAGGTGCGCCGGGTCGGGACCGAGCTCGGCCTGCCGGACGCGATCGTCCTGCGCCAGCCGTTCCCGGGGCCGGGACTCGCCATTCGGATCCTGGGAGAGGTGACCGCCGAGCGGCTCGACACGCTGCGCGAGGCGGACTGGATCGTGATTGACGAGATCAAGTCGGCCGGGATGTATCGGTCCCTGTGGCAGTCCTTCGCGATCCTCACGCCTGTTCGGAGCGTGGGCGTGATGGGCGACGGCCGGACCTACGCGAACGTGGTGGCAATCCGCGCGGTGACCAGCGACGACGGCATGACCGCCGACTGGGCGCGGCTCCCGTACGAGCTGCTGGCCAAGATCAGCAGCCGCATCGTCAACGAGGTGCCCGGCGTCAACCGGGTCGTATACGACATCAGCTCAAAGCCCCCGGCCACCATCGAGTGGGAGTGAGGCGCCGCCACGTGGGGTTCGGCTGAACTGTCCGATCCCCGCTAGGATGGGTGACATGTCCAGCTGGTTCGACAAGCTCCTCGAGGATCTGCAACGCCGCCAGGCCGAGCAGGACGCACGCCGCGAAGGACGCCCATTCCCTGGCCCTCGGCCGACCAACGACGGCGGTAACGGCGCGCCACCCGGCGGGCCAGGAGATGGCGATGAGCCACCGGTTCGTCCCGGCCGGCCCCGAGTGCTCCGGCCCGACGGCCGCCCGTCGCAACCCCGCTGGGGTCTGCTGATCGGGATCGGGCTGGCCGCATTCATCCTCTTCGGCGTGCTCGGCGGACTGGTCGAGCTGATCACCGACCTGATGTGGTACTCCGCGCTCGGTCGGACAAACGTTCTGACGACCCGCATCTGGGCGCAGGTGATCCTGTTCGTACTCGGGACCGCGGCGTTCGTTGTGCCGGCACTGCTGAGCGTCTGGCTCGCCAGGCGTATCGCCCCCCGGGTTCCGATCCGGCGGCTGAGCATCCTGGAGCTGCCCGACGCGAGCCGCGCCATCACCATCGGGATCGCGGTCGCCGTCGCCCTGCTGGCTCTCGTGTCGGGGGCAGCCTGGGCCTCGAACTGGCAGACGACCCTGCTCTACGTCAACGGCGGCGAGTTCGGGACGGTGGACCCGAACCTTGGCCGCGACATCGGCTTCTATATCTTCGATCTGCCCTTCTGGCGCTTCGTCCAGGGCTGGGGCGTTACGTCGCTTATCGTGATCCTGTTGCTCAGCCTCGGGACGTATGCCGCCGGCGCGCTGCGCTGGGAGTTGCGTTTGACGGCACCGGTGCGCGCGCACCTTTCGACGCTGGGTGCGCTGCTACTGCTGGTGATCGCCGCCGGCTACCAATTGGACATCGCGGAGCTGCCGTTCTCGACGCGTGGCATCGGCGGAACGATGCAGGCCGCGAGCTACACCGACATGCACGCCCAGCTGCCGGCGTTCGTGATCCTGACCTTCGCGGCGCTGGCGGCGGCGGCGCTCCTCCTGGCCAACATCTGGTTCAAGACGCTGTGGGCCATCACGCTGGCGGCCGGCGCCTGGATCGGCATCTCGGTGCTGGTCGGCGGCGTCTACCCGGGGATCGTGCAGCGCTTCAGTGTCGAGCCGAACGAGCTCGCACTCGAGAGGCAGTACATCGCGCGACACATCGAATCGACCCGCGCGGCCTATGGCCTTGACGCGATCGACGTCCGCCCGTTCACCGGCGAGCAGACGCTCTCCCGACCGCTGGTCAACGAGAACCAGGCGACGCTCGACAACATGCGTCTGTGGGACTACCGGCCGTTGCTGGTCACCTTCGGCCAGCAGCAGATCCTGCGCCAGTACTACCAGTTCCTCGACGTGGACATCGATCGCTACGCGGTCGATGGTGAGCCGCGGCAGATCATGCTGAGCGCCCGGGAGATCGGTGACCTCCCGCAAAACGCCCAGACGTGGACCAATGAGCGGCTGGTCTTCACCCACGGCTACGGGATCACCGCCGTGCCGGTCAACGGCGTGACGCCCGAGGGGCAGCCCGACTACCTGGTAAGCGGCATCAATCGCGAGCCGGAGCTGCCCGTGGCCGAGCCACGGCTCTACTTCGGCGAGTCCGCCTCCTCGTACGTGGTCGTCTCCACCCGGACCGATGAGTTCGACTACCCCCTCGGCGACGAGGGCGGCGAGACGACGACCTGGAACGGCAGCACCGGGGTCTCGGTGGGCAACCCGCTCAGCCGCTTCCTCTTCGCGCTCCGCTTCGGCGATCTCAACCTGATGATCAGCAACCAGTTGACCGACAGTTCGCAGATCCTCTTCCGCCGCCAGATCAAGGAGCGGGTCGGCGAGATTGCCCCGTTCCTCTCGTACGACCGCGATCCATACCTGGTCAGCGCCGACGGGCGCGTGGTCTGGATGTGGGATGCCTACACCGTCAGCGACCGATACCCGAATGCCCAGCCGCTGACCGACATCTTCCCGGGCGCCAACTACGTTCGCAACAGCGTCAAGGTGGTGATCGACGCCTACGACGGATCGGTGCGCTTCTTCATCGCCGACCCGAGCGACCCGATCGTGAATGCCTACGCGGCGATCTTCCCGGGCCTGCTCGAGCCGCTCGACGCGATGCCCGAGGCGCTCCGCGCCCACCTGCGCTACCCCGAGGATCTGTTCACCGCGCAGAACGAGGCGTACCTCCTCTACCACGTCTCGGCCGATGAGGCGGGCGCCGGGACTTTCTACAACCAGGAGGACCGCTGGTCGTTCCCGTCACAGCAGACCGAGGTGGACGACGCCGGGCGCATCGTCGAGCCGTACTACGTGATCATGAAGCTCCCCGGCGAGGAGGATGCCGAGTTCATCCTGATCCAGCCGCTGGTCGCCGCCTCCCGGCCCAACATGATCAGCTGGGTGGCGGCGCGGATGGACCCGGGGCACTACGGCGAGCGGATCAGTTTCCGGTTCCCGTCCGACTCGACCACTCTTGGACCGGCGCAGATCCAGGCGCGCATCAACCAGGACTCGACCATCAGCGCGCAGTTCACCCTCTGGTCGCGCGCGGGCTCGAGCGTGGTGCGCGGTGACCTGCTGGTCCTCCCGATGGGCGACTCGATCCTGTATGTCGAGCCGATCTTCCTGCGCTCCACAGAGTCCTCGTTCCCCGAGTTCAAGCGCGTGATCCTGGCCAGCCAGAACAAGCTCGCCTTCGCCGAGACGGTCGAGGAGGGGATCCGCCAGCTGCTCGGCGAATCGGTCATCCCCCCGATCGACCCGGGCAACGGTGGTGGTGAGCTGCCCGGTGACATCGCCGCGCTGGTCGCGCGGGCGTCCGAACTGTACGACCAGGCACAGGCAGCGCTGCTCGCCGGCAATCTGGGCACGTATCAGGCGCGGATCGACGAGCTGGCGCGGGTGATTGACCGGCTCGGCGAGCTGACCGGCACGCCGGCGCCGGCGCCAAGCGCTTCCCCGGGAGGGTAGTCCGCGCGGTGGAGATCCTGGTCCTGGGTTCCGGGGCCCGCGAGCACGCACTCGCCTGGCGCCTCGCCCGGGATGAGGGGGTGCGTCGCGTGCGTATCGCACCCGGGAACGGCGGAACCGCGGCCGTGGCAGAGTCGGTCGCCGACCTGGACGTTCTGAATCCGGCAGCCGTCGCTCGGCACGCGGGTCGCGAGCGATACGACCTGGTGGTGATCGGTCCCGAGGCGCCACTTGCGGCGGGCGTTGCCGACGCGCTGGCGACGGCCGGGGTCCCCGTCTTTGGGCCGAGGCGCGCCGCCGCTCGCCTGGAGTCGAGCAAGGTGTACGCCAAGGAGCAGCTGCGACGGGCCAACGTACCGACCGCCGTCGCGGCGACCTTCGACGAGCCCGAGGCTGCGGTGGCGTGGGTGCGCGCCCAGTCCCGGCCTCCGGTGGTCAAGGCCGACTGGCTGGCGGCCGGCAAGGGGGTGGTCGTGCCGGAGACGCTCGAGGAGGCCGAGGGCGCGGTCCGTGCTCTCCTCATCGGTGCGGTGCCGGGCGCACGCCTTCTCCTTGAGGAGCGTCTCGAAGGCCGGGAGGTATCGGTCTTTGCACTGGTGAGCGATGCGGCGGTGCTGCCGCTCGGTGCCGCGTGCGACTACAAGCGCCTGGGCGACGGGGACACCGGCCCGAATACCGGCGGCATGGGCGCCTACACCCCAGTCCCCTGGTTCGGGCCGTCCGAGGTCGAGCGCACGGTGGCCGAAGTCTTCGAACCGATCGCCTGGCGGATGGCCCGCGACGGCGCGCCGTATCGTGGGATCCTCTACGCGGGCCTGATGCTGACCGATGACGGGCCGCGGGTGCTGGAGTTCAACGCCCGTTTCGGTGACCCCGAGGCACAGGTCCTGCTGCCGATGCTCGACGGCGAGCTCAGCGCAGCGCTGCTCGGCGTGGCGACCGGGGATCGCGGCCAGATGGAAGGCTCGCTTGCGCTTCGTGGCGGGGCGGCGGTGGGCGTGGTGCTCGCCTCGGAGGGCTACCCGGATGCGGCGGCCACCGATCGATCGCTCCTGGGAGCCGAACCCTCCGGTCCCGCCGACGCCGGCCCGGTCCTGTGCTTCCACGCGGCGACCCGGGTCACACCGGGCGGGTACGCATCGAGCGGCGGGAGGGTGGTGACCATGGTCGGTCTGGGGCGCGACCTCGCGGAGGCGCGCCAACGAGCGTACGCCGGGGTGGCCGGCGCGCAGCTCGACGGGAGCCAGCTGCGCAGCGACATCGCAGAACGAGAGCTCGGCGAGTGACGCCGGACTGAACACGCTGGCCGGTCGTCGATCAGGGGTGGAGAAGGCCAGGGTCAACAGGATGAGCTGGTGGCGGGGGCTTCGGGATCGGGTTTCCAACGATTCTGACGCTGAGCGTCCTGGTCGGCGGGTTGAACGAGCGCGCCCACGTCATAGGCGTCCGGGCCGAAACATGCCAAGTACTCGATCTGACGGTCACGGTCGACCACAACGTCGTCGACGGAGCCCCGGCATCCCAGTTCGTGGCAGACCTGCGCCGGCTGATCGAAACGGCAGAAGTGCTGCAGGAACCATCGTGACGCCCCGTCCCTCAGAACAGCGGCGTTCGGGCGATGGGGCTGCCCCGACAAGCCTGGTTCGCCGGTCCAAACCGAAAGCTCGTTGCGGTAGCGAGGTGTTTCGGTTCTGCTCAGGCAGCGGGGACTGAAGGTCTCGCCTGCTTGGCCTCTCGGCCCTCCATGCGATCAACGCCCAGGCGACCAACAACAGTAAGCCGACGAGGCATACCCATTCGAACCACAATCGAGTCGATACATCTAAACGCTGGGCGACCGATGAGCGTCTGTTGGCACCTTTGGCCGGCTCACCACCAGAGTCTTCGCCAACAGATCGTGAACGCTCTGATGGCGCGGCGCGACGAGAGCCACCGCGAAGTAGACGACCATCAGGGCCATCACAACCATGATCCCAGCCCGGAAGGACGGCTCCGGGTCATCGAACAACGGTGTCGGAAACAGCAAAGTGAGATGACCGATCTCGAAGAAGGCCAGCTTTGAGGCGGTGCGCAAAGTGGCCCGCGGACGCTTGAGACGGTTACCCGCCATGTCCGTTACCTGCAATCCCAGCAGCGACTTGCCCACGGTCGCTTGACGCGGACCGCTCTCCAAGAGCATGAAGTAGAGCCACATGGGGAGAGAGATGGTGAGGAAGATCCAGACCCACAGCAGGAACAGACGGTCGCCTAGCCAATCGGCCACCACCCCGTCGGTAAGCGAGGCGAAACCCAGCTGAAGGCTCACCAGAGCGGCATAGAGCAGGGTGATGTCGATCCAATAGGCGACGAGGCGACGGAAAGGATTGGCATCAGGCATTCCGATCAACCCCCTCGAAGGCGTAGAACGCGTCGGTCCACTCGGCGCTCGGCATGCCGAATGCGGTGCCGTTGCTCGATGACCATGTGAGCGGCCGGCGACACGTACAGGTACTGGCCGTGGTCTCCGACGGCGTAGAAGTCGTACTCGCCGGTGTCTCGCAGCGCCCCGTGCCACATGTATTTGTAGTACCCGCCACCGTCGGCGTAGACGATCTGGCCCCAATGATCGGGGTAGTAGTCGGGGTGGTGGTGGGTCGATGGATCCAGGGAGGTCGATTCGCGAATCCAGTCATCCGACACGACCTGTCTTCCGTTCCAAACCCCACCGGTGAGGATCAGCCGGCAACCGCCAGCTTCCCATGAAGCCCGTCACGCGGTCGGCGATCCTCGCTCCGACAGGTGCCTTGTCGAGCAGCACCTGGTTTGCCGGGTGTCGGCTCAGCTCGCTCACGACGACTCCTTCTGGCTCCCAAGAACGTGACGAGCCGCGGCGCATCCAGCCGCAGGCATCCGCGGCTATCCTAGGCCCGATGCCTGACGCCCTTCTTGTTGCGGTGATCTGTGGCTCACGCTCGGACCTGCCCGCTCTGCGCGGCTGCTTTGACGTACTCGACCGGTACGGAATCGGCTGGGAGGCGAGTGTCATCAGCGCGCACCGCCAGCCCGACGCGCTCGCTCACTACGTGCGGGACGCGGAGGCCCGCGGGGTGCTGCTCTTCATCGGCGCGGCCGGCCTGGCGGCGCACCTGCCGGGGGTGCTGGCGTCCCAGACCGCCCGTCCGGTGATCGGCGTCCCGCTCGACGGCGGCGCGCTCGGCGGTGCCGATGCGCTGTACAGCGTCGTCCAGATGCCGCCGGGTGTCCCGGTGGCTGCCGTGGCGATCGGCTCGGCAGGAGCGAAGAACGCCGCGCACCTGGCGGCGCGCATTTTGGCGCTCTCCGACCCGAGGCTCGCCGCCGCCGTGGAGGCATTCCGAGCCGATCAGGCGGGCGGCGCGGAGTTGGGCATCGACCCGCGGGCTGCCGAGCGGTGATCGACCGCTACGCCCTTCCCGAGTTGCGCGAGCTGTTCAGCGAACGACGCAAGCTCGAGCTCTGGCTGCAGATTGAGCTACTCACCGTTGAGGCTCTCAACGCGGCCGAGGTGGTCCCCGACGACGACTGGGAGCGGATCCGCGCGGCGACCGTGGACGGTGACGTGGACCCGGCGCGGGCGCACGAGATCGAGCGCGAGTCCCAGCACGACGTGATCGCCTTCCTCCGTTCGGTGACCGAGCGGCTCGGGCCGGAAGGTCGCTGGCTCCACTTCGGTCTCACCAGCTCCGACGTGCTTGACACGGCCACGGCGGTGATCCTGCGCGATGCGATGGTCATCGTGGAGACGGAGGTCGCGCGCCTCGCCGAGGTGACCCGCCGCCTGGCGATCGAGCATCGGTCGACGCCGATGGTTGGACGCAGCCACGGAATCCACGCCGAACCGACAACCTTCGGCTTCAAGGCCGCCGGCTGGTACGCGGAGGTCACCCGCGACCAGGTGCGCCTCGAGCGCGCCCGAGAGGGGATCTCGGTCGGAAAGGTATCCGGTGCGGTCGGCACCCACGCCAACGTTGGCGCCGAGGTCGAGCGGTTCGTGTGCGAAGCATTGGGGCTGGTTCCCGACCCTGCTGCCACCCAGGTGGTGAGCCGCGATCGCCATGCCGAACTGCTCACCTCGCTCGCCATCCTGGGCGGAACGCTGGAGCGCATCGCGGTTGAGATCCGCCACCTCCAGCGAACCGAGGTCGCCGAGGCGTTCGAGCCGTTTGGGGTCGGCCAGCAGGGCAGCAGCGCCATGCCCCACAAGCGCAACCCGGTGCTGACCGAGCGCGTGACGGGGCTCGCCCGCCTGCTGCGCGCAGATGCCATGGTGGGACTCGAGAACATGGCGCTCTGGCATGAACGGGATATCAGCCACTCGTCGGCCGAGCGCTTCGTCTTCGAGCGCGCGTTCGGCGTCGCCGCGTACGCGGCGCGGACGCTCGCCACGGTGCTGGACGGGCTCGAGGTGGACGCCGAGCGGATGGCGAGCAACCTGGGGATGCTTGGCGGGATGGTCTACTCCGAGGCACTGCTGCTGGCGATGGTCGCCCGGGGCGCGGACCGCCAGGAGGCGTACCGGCTGGTTCAGGGAGCCGCCCAGCGGTCGGCGGACGGGGAGCGCGCATTCGACGCGGAACTGAAGGCAGACGCAGGGGTTGCCGAGTGGCTCACCTCCAACGAGATCGAGCGCGCGATGGACCTGGAGCATCACCTGGCCGGCATCGCGGAGAGTTACCGAGCCCTCGGGCT
>Ga0224510_10001723_pt1 | contig 13950 bp, 13 predicted proteins | sample SF_May12_sed_USG_FD_170161 | JGI IMG/M metagenome (GOLD analysis project Ga0224510, IMG submission 170161) | Sediment microbial communities from San Francisco Bay, California, United States - SF_May12_sed_USGS_4_1 | ecosystem: Environmental > Aquatic > Marine > Sediment | place: USA: California... | reverse complement strand
CCCCAAGACCTGACGGTCGCCACCCCGGCTGCGGGTGACTCCGGCCGGCTGTCGGTTGTGTCCGGCGAGGACGGTGATCGTTCGGTGGTGGTGGCCGCGGCGGACGGGTCCTTCCTCCGTCTCATCACGGTCAAACCGGCCGGAAAACGGGCGATGGCGGCCATCGACTGGTGGAACGGCGCCCAGCCGGTCGAGGGCGAGTGCCTTGGCCACTGAACGAGGCCGCCGGCCATCGAAGGAGCGTGGCAAGCCCGGGAAGGGCGGGCCGCCGCCTGCCGCCGCTCCGGGCTCGGCCTCGCGCCGCCTGGCCATGGATGCGATCATCCGGATCAACACCGGCGGTGCCTACGCCAATCTCGTCCTGCCCGAGATGTTGGAGCGTTCAACGCTCAGCGCCGCCGACCGGCGATTCGTCACCGAGTTGGTGTACGGCTCGACCCGAATGAGGCGGGCCTGTCGATACCTTGCCGACCGGTTCCTGGTCGGACCGGTCGACGATGAGGTGGCCGCCGCCCTCCAGATCGGGACCTACCAGCTGGCCTTCCTCGGCACCCCGGCCCACGCAGCCGTGGACGCCACCGTCGGCGCGGTCCGGGGCAAGGGCCGCTCCGTCGTCAACGCCGTGCTCCGGCGAGTGGCCGAAGCGCCGATGACCTATCCCGACCAGGCCACCGAACTGAGTTACCCCGACTGGCTCGTCGATCGGCTGACCGGATTCCTCGGACCGGAGGTGACCACCGAGGCGCTGATCGCCATGAACCGACCGGCGGTCACCAACGTTCGTGATGACGGCTACGTCCAGGACATCGCCTCGCAGAAGGTGGTCGAACTCGTCGGGGCCGGCCCGGGCGAGATCGTCGTCGACGTCTGCGCCGCGCCCGGTGGCAAGGCCACCGGCCTGGCCGCCTCCGGAGCGTTCGTGGTGGCCGCCGATCGGCGCCTCAGCCGAACCCGCCTGGTGGCCGCCAACGCCGAGCGGCTGGACAGTCCGATCGGCATCGTCACGGCCGACGGTCGGCGACCGGCGGTGCGTCCGGGCTCGGTCGACAAGGTGCTGGTCGACGCCCCGTGTTCCGGCTTCGGCAGTCTCCGCCGCCGGGCTGATGCCCGCTGGCGCATTGAGCCCGAGGCCCCGGAGCGGCTCGCCGAGTTGCAGGTCGAACTGGTCCTGGCGGCCCTGGACCTCGTCCGGCCGGGCGGCGAGGTGATCTACAGTGTCTGCACCCTCGACGAAGCCGAGGGACCCGGCGTGATCGACGCCGTACTCGCCGCCCGCCCCGGCGTCACGCTCGGCGAACACCCGGGCGACCCGTGGCTCGCCAAGGGTTCGGTGAGCGTGCTCATCCCCGACGAGCACGACGGCATGATGTTCGCCCGCCTCGTCACGCAGCGGTGAGCTAGACGCGATCCTTGAAGTGCACGAACAGCCCGGAGCGGACCTTCGGCTCGAAGTAGGTCGATTTTGGAGGCATCACCAGGCCGTGATCGGATACCTCGAAGAGGTCCTCCATCGAGACCGGGTTCATGACGAAGACCGCCTCGCCCGGTGTCAGCTCCTCGTGGAGCGCCGAGAGGGCCGGGGCACCGCCCAGGCCCGGCAGATAGCGGAGGCGGCCCCGAGGATCGGCTTCGTCGATGTCGAGGACGGGTCGGAGCACCCCGGCGGCCAGGCGCGACATGTCGAGACGATCGACGTTGGTGACCGACGGATCGGCCGGCAGAGGGAGATCGATCACGGCCCACCGTATCGAGTCGGCGTTGGCGAATCCGATCGCCACCTCCGAGAGGCGACGGTCGACGACGTCGTCGACCGAGTCCACGAAGCGGCCGGAGAACTCGGAGCCGATCAGCGGTTGGAGCCGGGCGGCGGAGGCCGGATCGACGACTCGATGGAACGCCTTGTTGAACATCTGATGGGCCGGGAAGACGGCGCTCAGCATCCACTCGTCGCCGGGCCGGCGCTGATGATCGTTCCGTTCACGGTGCCAGGCTGCGGCGGCCGCCCGGTGATGGCCGTCGATCAGATACAGATCCCCGTCGGCCAGCACCGAACCGAGGCGCTCCGCGACCTCGGGATCGGTGACCCGCCACACCTGCTGGTGGAGTTCGTCGTCGCCCACGAAGTCGAGGGCCGGATCGTGTTCGATCGCACCGTCCATGGCGTCGAGCAGGCGATCGGATTCCCGGGTGGCCAGCGCGATGGGACTCGACTGCGCACCCACGACATCGAGGTGATTGGCCAGATGCTCGGCCCGATCGGCCCGGATCCGTTCGTGTATCCGGACCGATCCGTTCTCGTAGTCGGACACGGCGACGCCACAGACCACACCGGTCTGGGTGTGGCCGTTCGCGGTCAATCGGTAGATGAAGTACTGCGGTCCGTCGGAGGGGGCGAAGACGTCGGCCTCGAGGAGCGTCTCGAGTGAGCGGCGCCCGGCCACCAACAGATCCTCCACGGTCAGCGACCGATCGTCGACGTCCTCCGGCGCCCGGGTGACCCCGAGGTAGGAGTGGGGATGGCGCAGGAGGTGCTGGCGGCGCTGTTCGGGGCTCAGCGCATCGTGAGGTGGGGAGGGAACCTCGGCCGCCCACGCCGGGCGCAAAAGGTCGAGCGTGAGTGGACGGACCGTCGTCACCCGACGCCTACCCGTTCCGAGCGGCGAAATCGGACATGAACTCGACGAGCGCATCGACGCTCTCGTCGGGCATGGCGTTGTAGACACTGGCTCGGACGCCGCCGACCGAGCGATGCCCGGGGAGGTTCTCGAAGCCGGCGGCCTGGGCCTCGCTCAGGAAGGTGGCCTCGAGATCCTCGGACGGAAGCCGGAAAACGATGTTCATGTGGGACCGGCAGGACTCGTCGACCGGGCTGCGGTAGAAGCCGCCCGAGGCGTCGATGGCGCCGTAGACCCGGCCGGAACGGTTGGCCGCCCGCTGCTCCATGGCGGCGATACCACCGCTCGCTTTCATCCACTTGAGCACCTTGTTCGTGGCCCAGATCGTGAACATCGGTGGGGTGTTGGCCAGGCTGTCGCCCTCGTGATGGGTGCGGTACGCCAGGTAGGCGGGAAGGTCATCCGGTGCCTCGTCGATGACCGACTTGCGAACGAACACGACGGCCATGCCGGCCGGGCCCAGGTTCTTCTGGACACCGCCGTAGACCACGTCGAACTTCGACCACGGGATCGGTCGGCTGAGGTAGTCCGAGGACATGTCGCCGACCAGCGGCACATCGAGATCGGGGAACTCCGGCATGCGAATACCCCCGATCGTCTCGTTCGACGTGATGTGCATGAACCGTGATCCGGGCCGTACCTCGAGGTCGCCGGTCGACGGCATCGACGTGAACCCGCTGTCGGCGCCCGACCATGCCTGATAGGCCGAGCCGACCTTGGCGGCGTCGGCGATGGCCTTCTTGCCCCAGGTGCCGCTCACCACGTAGCCCGCCTCGGCCCCGTCGGTGAGCAGGTTCATCGGCACCATGGCGAACTGCAGCGTGGCCCCACCTTGGATGAGCTGGATGGAGAAGTCGTCGGGGGACTCGGTGAGCTCGCGGAGCAGACTCAGGGTGTCCATGTGCACGTCGTCGTAGTCGGCGGCGCGGTGGCTCATTTCGATCAGTGACATGCCGGAACCGCTGAAGTCGGGCAGCTCGGCCGCCAGCTCCTCGATGACCGAAACCGGCAGGGTGCAGGGGCCGGCGCAGAAATTGTGGACACGTTCCATTGGCACTGGTGCTCCTTGCGAAGAACGGGGGATGAAGAAAGGCGGGATTGAAAGAAGGCGGGATTGAAAAGGGGTGGGGATCGGCGAGGCGGCGGTCAGCCGACGGCCGGCAGCGTGGTCACATAGAGCACTTCATCGATGGCGGACAGGGCCGCAACCGCGGCCTCGCTCGGAGCGGTGCCGACGTGGATCGACGCCACGGCCGCCTGCCCGCCGACGAAGACCTGGTTCTGCATCTGCTGCACGTTGAGGCCGTGTGATCGGAGGACCGCGAAGACCTGGGCCAGCACGCCGACCCGATCGAGGTGGCGGATGGTCAGGCACGACTCGCCGCTCGGTTCCCGACGGATGTTGACGCAGTTGATGGGATCGCCATTGAAGTACGACTCGATGGTCTCGACGGTTCCCTCGGCGATCGAGCGCTGGGCCTGGTCGGTCGACGCGCCGATGTGGTGGGTGCCGACCACCCCGGGGTGGCGGGCCAGCGGCGAGTCGAAGGCATCCTGTCCGGATCCGGGTTCGTTGTTCCAGACGTCGAGCCCGGCGCGGATGCGACCGGCGTCGAGCGCTCGAAGCAACGCCTGCTCGTCGACCACGTCACCCCGTGAGGTGTTGATGAGGTAGGCCCCGTCGCTCATGGCGCCTAGAAAGGCGTCGTCGACCATGGCGATCGTGTCGTCGGACTTCGGTACGTGGATCGACACGACATCGGAGGATGCCAACAGCTCCTCCTGGGTGTCGACGAGGCGGATGCCGATGCTGCGGATGGCGGTCAGGGCCGGATCCGAGCGGTTGGCTTTGCGCTGGGCGACGACGGTCATGCCGAACGCCTTGGCCCGCTCGGCCACGGCCAGACCGATGTCGCCGAGCCCGACGATGCCGATCTGCTTGCCGAAGATGCCGTCGGCGGCCGTGTAGGTCTTCTTGTCCCACCGGCCGTCGCGGAGATCGGCCGTGTTGTCGGGAATCCGCCGATCCAGGGCCAGGATCAGGCCCATGGCCAGCTCGGCCACGGCGACGGCGTTTCGACCGGGGACGTTGCACACGTAGATTCCCCGGGCCGAGGCGGCGGCGCAGTCGATGTTGTCGGTTCCAGCGCCGGCCCGGACGATCAGCCCGAGGCCCTCGGACGACGTGATGGCCTCTGCGGTCACCTTGGTGCTCCGGACGACGAGGACCTCGAAGCCCGAAATCGCTGCCGGGAGGGTGTCGGCCGAGAGGTCCGCATGAACCTCGACCGAGTGCCCGCCGGCGCTGAGCCGGACGACGGCGTGGTCGTCGACGCTGTCGGCGTACAGAATTCTCATGGTTGATCTCCCTGTGTTCGAAGCCCGGGGTCGGCCAGGGGCGGACACCGGGGTCGGATCGTTGCGGGATGGCCGAGGGTCATGTCGGCCGGGTCGGACGGGACGTCCTTCGAGTGCGTTCCTTGAGGGTGACGGTAATACAACACGGTGATTGCGTCCAGCTGCGAACAGGGCGCCACTGTCGGGCACACTGGCCGGATGACTGATTCCATTATCGACACCTCCAACCTCAGCGCGAAAATACTCACGGTCTCCGACGGCGTCATCGCCGGAACCCGGGAGGATGCCTCGGGGCAGGCGCTCGACGACTGGCTGTCGGGGGCCGGTTGGGTGGTGGTGGAACGCCGCCAGGTGGCCGATGGGGTGGAGTCGGTCGCCGAGGCGTTGGAGGACCTGAGCACCGACTTCAACGGCCTCATCGTCACAACGGGTGGCACCGGGTTCGGGCCGCGCGATCTCACGCCGGAGGGCACGAAAGCCGTGCTGGAGCGGGAGGCGCCGGGTCTGGCCGAGGCGATGCGGTTGTGCAACGACCGAGGTCTTGGCCGTCTCAGCCGGGCGGTGGCGGGAACCCGTGGTCGCTGCCTCATCGTGAACACCCCTGGTTCGACCAAAGGAGCGGTGGAGACGCTGGATGCCGTTCTCGACGTCATTCCCCATGCCGTCGAGCTCCTCGGTGGCGGCCGACCTCATTAGTCTCCCACCGGAAAGACGGGCGGCCGGTCGGCCCGAGGATCGGTTACCGTTGAGAGAATGTTGAGACTCGTCCTGCCCAAAGGATCACTCGAAAAGGCCACGATGGAGTTGTTCGACGCCGCGGACCTGTCGGTACGCCGCAGCTCGTCGGTCCAGTATTCGGCCTCGATCAACGACCCCCGTGTCGACGAGGTCAGGATCCTCCGGCCGCAGGAGATCCCCATCTACGTGGCCGAGGGTCTGTTCGACGTCGGTATCACCGGCCGGGACTGGGTCGAGGAGACGAACAGCGACGTCGTCTCCCTCGGGGAGCTGAAGTACTCGAAGGCGACCTCGGACCCCGTCCGCCTGGTGGTCGCCGTTCCCAACGATTCGCCCATCCAGTCGGTGGAGGACTTGAGCGACGGCGTGCGCGTCTCGAGCGAGTATCCGGAACTCACCAAACGGTTCTTCGCCAAAAAGGGGATCGACGCCGACGTGCGTCTCTCCTACGGTGCAACCGAGGCCAAGGTGCCCGACATCGTCGATGTCGCCGTTGATCTGACCGAGACGGGCCGTGCGCTACGGGCCGCCGGCCTGCGTATCGTCGACACGATCATCTCGAGTTACACCGAGGTGGTGGCCAACCGGGAGTCCTACGCCGACCTGGACAAGCAGCACGCCATGAACCAGCTCATGATTCTGCTGCAGGGCGCCCTCGAGGCCCGCACCCAGGTGCTGGTAAAGCTGAACGTGTCCGACGGGGTCTCGCTCGACAAGGTCATCGGACTCCTGCCGTCGATGAAGGCCCCCACGGTCAACGAGCTCCACGGCGGCGCCGGCTTTGCGGTGGAGACGGTCGTTCCGAAGGCCCGGATCAACATCCTCATCCCGGATCTGAAGGACGCCGGAGCGTCCGACATCATCGAGCTTCCGCTGGCCAAGATCGTCCACTGAGTCGAACAGCCTTCGCCGGTTCGGGCTCGATCTCACAACCAGCGTCGGAATCGTAAGTTCGGCACCCGTTCGGCCGATCGGATACGGGTGGCCCCCGCGACCTCACAACACGCGACGTCGGAACGGCCCGGCGACGGTGTCGACGCTCTCGGCATCGACACCACACGGCTCGTCTCCGAACACGAGCCGGTCGATACGCGGCCTGACGCCGACGTCGACGTCGACGTCGACGTCGACAGTGGACCGGGCCCGACAGCGCCGATGCTACTCGCGCTGCAGCGGGTTCTGGCCCGGATGCCGCACTGGCTGCCGCCGGTCAACGTCGGGGCGGTGGTGGTTCTGGCTTGGTGGTCGGCGCTCGGACTCGAACGGTCGAGCGGCGGTCGGCACGTGGGCTCGACACTGACCCTGGTGTTCGGCGCCGCACTGACCGTGGCCGTCGGCATCGTCGTCCGGGCGCTCGAACGCATCAAAGAGCTCGACGACGAGCTTCGCCACATCGCCGACGACGGTGATGTCGACCCCCTCACGGGGATGATGGGCCGAGGTGCGATCGCGCTCGACATCGAGCGCCGACTGGCCGAGCCGTCCGATGAAGCGCTGGTCGGCGTGCTGTTCTGCGATCTGGACCGGCTGAAGGTCGTCAACGACTCGTTCGGCCATCATGCGGGTGACGAGGTGCTTCGGGCGTCCGCGGAGCGCCTGCGGCGGGTGCTGCGGTCCGACGACTCGATCGGACGTTTCGGCGGTGACAAGTTCGTGATCGCCACCAGCGGCCTGAGAACGCCCCGTGATCTGGAGGTTTTGGCTGATCGTCTGGTCGGGATACTGGCCCAGCCGACCGCGGTGGCCAACAACCCGACCCAGATCGTTTCCGGCAGTGTGGGCATCGCCTGGGTTTCCACCGGTGACCCCGACGGCCGGGGCAAGGCCCCCGCCGAGACGGCAGCCGAGCTCCTTCGGGACGCCGACAGCGCCATGCAGCTGGCCAAGGGGGAGGGCGGTGGCCGCTATGCGGTGTTCGATCCGTCCGTGCGAGCTCAGGCGGTCGCCCGCCTCGAACTCGAACAGGACCTGCGGCGCGGCATCGAGTCCGACGAACTGGTTGTTCACTATCAGCCGGTTCTCGACGTCGTCACCGGTATCGCCCATCGGTTTGAGGCACTCGTTCGATGGAACCATCCGGTTCGGGGCATGGTCCACCCGGCCGACTTCCTGTCCGTCGCCGCCGAGTCGAACCTGATCGTCGACCTCGGAACCATCGTGCTGCACCGCGCCTGTCACCAGGCCGTCCGGTGGATCGAGCTGACCGGCCGGCCGATCACGGTGTCGGTCAACGTGGCCGAACGCCAGCTGCTCGACCCCGGGCTCGTCGGATCCGTGACCCGGGCGCTGGCCGAGAGCGGGCTCCCCGCCGACCAGCTCGAGCTGGAGATCACCGAGGAGCTGGTCATGGATTGTCTCGACCGGACCCTGCTCATGCTCCGCCAACTCGAGCTGGCCGGTGTGCGTCTCGTGATCGACGACTTCGGGACGAGTCAGGCATCACTGGCCCGACTGCAGAGCCTGGCCATGGTGTCGACCTTGAAGATCGACCGGGTGTTCGTGGAGGGGGTGGCCAACGAGTCGATCGACCGCAGCGTGGTGAACGCCATCGTCACCCAGGCCGACGGGATGGGTATGTCAATCGTGGCCGAGGGCGTGGAACAGCTTGCGCAGGCCGAGATCCTGCGTGACCTCGGCGTTCGCTACCAACAGGGCTTTCTGCACCAGCGTCCCGGTCCGGCCGAGGCCATGACCCCACATCTCGATCGATTGCGTGATGCCGTTCACTCGCCAAATGGACACGGCACCGTCGCGCCCGGAGTTCTTGCCCACGCATCGCCCGATGTCGTCGCGGGGGCATCGCCGGCCGGTGGGCCTGTCGACTGAAGGGAACGCGACCGCCGATCAGGCGTCGGGGCTGTCGGGGGCCGACGGGTCCGATGCGCTCCCGGCGGCATTGGCCGCCTCGACCCGCTGTACGTAGAGAAGCTGGGCCTGCTGCAGAGCGTCGACCAGCGTGCCTTCGACCTCGCCGAGCCGTCCTTTCAGGCCGTTGACGAGCGCTCCCAGGGCGTCGATCGCCACCTGGGCTTCAGTGAGTTTCGGTTCGTCCGCGGTGAGATGAATGGCGGCCAGCTCGTAGATGCCGAAGGCATGATTGGCCACGACGGTGGACGCCTCGGTGGCCAGGATCCGGGCCCGGGCCTCGGCGAGCTCCTTCGCCATCGCCCTCGCCTGTTCCTGTTGTTCGGGGGTGAGCTCGGGTTCGGCTTCCTCACCGGAGGGTGCCGCGGCCGGCTCATCGTTTGCCGGTGGTACCTTTCGCTCGCCGTCGGGTGTCCAGAGGGTGCTCATGGGAAACAAATCTACGACCATCGAAACCGGGCCTCAAACGTCTCCGCGGACGCAATCATCTCCTTCGTCGACCGTCATCAAGAAAAAACAGAGGAAAAAGGGAGCTATCGGCACTTGGCGGCCGATGCCCGGTAGGCTTGAACACTGAGCAAAGAGGGCCGTTGCGCCCCACCCGGCCACCAGTGGTGAGCCTGGGTCGCTACATTTCGATCAAGTCGGTGAAACGACTATCCCGGTTCGGCACCTTCGGGCCGGGATCAGCCGTTCCGGAGCGCCAAACGGAGTTCCTTCACCGGGGCCTGCTCGATCTCCTTCCCTCTCTGCTTCATCCACTCGGGGCTTCGGCCTTGGAGAAGACGTCTACTGAGAGGAAACTCTATGAGGGGTGATCGACAATAGCAGCGTCGCCTGAGCCTCGGATCAACGACAAGATCCGAGCTCGAGAAGTTCGTGTCATCGGGCCCGACGGTGATCAGCTTGGAGTCAAGCCGATCCCGCAGGCGCTTTCGTTGGCGCGCGAGATGGGCCTCGACCTGGTTGAGGTGGCCGACAAGGCCAACCCGCCCGTTTGCCGGATCATGGATTACGGCAAGTACAAGTACGAGGCGGCCCAACGGGCCAAGGAATCTCGGAAAAAGGCAACCAACATCGTCGTCAAGGAAATGAAGTACCGACCAAAGATCGGTGTGAGTGACTTTGACACCAAGACGCGCAAGGTCGAAAAGTTTCTACAGGATGGCCACAAGGTCAAGATAACCATCATGTTCCGTGGTCGTGAGGTGACCCACCCCGAGTTGGGGAAGAAGATCCTCGACGACATCGCCGAACGGGTCGACGACTACGCGAAGATTGAGGCGTACCCGAGGCTCGACGGGCGAAACATGACCATGGTGCTTGGTCCCGACACCAAGAAGGTGAAGGCTCGCAAGGCCCAGGAGGCCCGCGCAGCCAAGGAGGCGACCGCAGCCGAAGGCCGGGCCGATGGCCCGTCCGAGGCCGTGGCCGAGTCCGATCCCGTCGACGTGCCGGAGGAAAGCACCGAGGTACCGGAACCGGTGGCGGCCGATACGGCCGGTTCCGACTAGTCCGTGTCCTGCCGGTCCCGGCCCCGTTTGCGGGACCGGGACCGGGACCGGGATCATCAGCGCAAGTTCGAGAGTGCAAGGTAGAGCCATGTCAAAGAAGATGAAGTCGCACAAGGGAGCCAAGAAGCGGTTCAAGGTGACCGGATCGGGCAAAGTGACCCGCCGGAGCAAGAACCTGAACCACTTCTTGGAGAAGAAGTCGAGTCGGCGCAAGCGGCGTCTGACCGGAGACTTCGAGGTCAGCCCGGCCGACGCGCCGCGTATCAAGAAGCTTCTGTCGAGCTGAGTTTCCCTGCGGCCGCCGGACCGGCGACCGCACCCCAAGAGTCGTTTCGTTTTGCAAGAGGAGTAGAAGTTAGATGGCACGTGTTAAGCGCTCTGTGCACTCGAAGAAGCGTCGTCGTTCCACGCTGGCCAAGGCCAAGGGCTACTACGGCAACAAGAGCCGCAGTGTCCGGGCCGCCAACGAGCAGGTCATGCATTCGGGCAACTACGCCTTCCGTGACCGCCGTGCCCGCAAGGGAGAGTTCCGTCGACTGTGGATTCAGCGGATCAACGCTGCCTGCCGCCAGAACGGCACCACCTACAGCCGCTTCATCAGCGGTCTGAAGGCAGCTGAGATCGAGGTCGATCGCAAGATGCTGGCCGAACTCGCCGTTTCCGATCCGACCGCGTTCGCCGGTCTGGTACAGCTGGCGGAGAACTCGGTCGAGGCCGCTTAGGACGGTTGCTGCAGGGGCGGACGCCCGGCCGGCGCTTCAGACGACATGGTCGACACCGCTCGCCACCCCGAACCGGTTTCGCTCGGCGCTCACAGCGCCCGGCTCAAGCGACTTCGCCGGCTGGTCCGGCAGACGAAGGTCCGCTCGGACGAGCGGGCCTTCGTCGTTGACGGGCCGACGCTGGTGATCGAGGCGTTGGCCTCGCCATGCCCGCTCGAAGCGGTCTTCGTCGGTGCGGTGAACGGCTGGGACCTGCTCATCGCCGAGTTGGAGAGCGCTGGGGCGTCGCTCGGATCGACGCCGGTCTACACGGTCGACGACGACACGTTGACCTCGATCCTCGACCCCGCGAACCCTCGCCCGGTGGCCGCGATCGTCGAGTCACCCTCCTCCAGCCTCGGCGACATCGACGCCGACCTGCCGATCCTCGTGGCGGTCGAACTGCGCGATCCCGGCAATCTGGGCACGATCATCCGAACCGCGGAGGCCGCCGGCTTCGGCGGTGTTGTCATCGTCGGCCAGTCGGTCGACCATCTCAATCCGAAGGCCGTGAGAGCCTCCGCCGGCTCGGTACTCCGCCTGCCGATCGTCGTCGACGGGGCGGTCGACGAGGCGGTTCAGGCACTGCGGTCCACCGGCCGACCCGTGGTCGCCACCGTCGTCGAACCGGCGGCCCCGGCGTATGACCGGCTCGACCTCACCTCGGCGGCGATTCTGCTCGGCAACGAACCCCGCGGGCTCGAACCAGCGGTGATCGCCTCGGCCACCGAGGTCGTCACCATCCCGATGGCCGACGGCGTCGAGTCGTTGAACGTCGGAGCCGCAGCCGCGGTGCTGGCCTTCGAGGTTGCCCGCCAGCGCCGCAATCGCAGTTCGTTCGATCCCGATCCGTCGTGAAATTGGCTGTCAAACGGCCGTCGATTCGCTAAACAAGTAAGGAAGACCGAAGCCCCGATGCCCCAAGAACCGGTGTCCAGTCCCCTGATGGAAGTCTCATGCTCGATCTGATAGCCAAGCACGAATCGTCCTCGCTGGCCGCCATCGCCGAGGCGGCGTCGGTGGCCGATCTCGATCGGGTCGAGTCCGACGCGCTCGGCAAGTCCGGGTCGTTGATCGTGCTCAAGCGTGATCTTGGTTCGATTCCGGTGGAGGAACGCAAGACCGCCGGTCGGGCCCTCAACGAAGCCAGGCAGCATGTTGAGGTCTCGTTGGCCCAACGCCGTGAGGAGCTGGCCGCCGTCGAACGGGTGGCTCGCCTGCAGGCCGAACGGCTCGATCTCACCGAGGTTCCGACCACGGTGTCGGTCGGTCACGCCCACATCGTGACCCAGGCGTGGGAGGAGCTCGAGGACGTGTTCGTCGGTATGGGCTACCACGTCGCCGAGGGCCCCGACGTCGAGACCGATTGGCACAATTTCGATGCCCTCAACATCCCGCCCGGACACCCGGCCCGCGACGGCTTCGACACGATCTACGTCAACCACGGCGAACCTGGCTCGACCCTACTGCGTACCCACACGTCGCCGGTCCAGATCCGGACCATGCTGACCCAGGAGCCTCCGATCTACATCGTGGCTCCCGGCCGGGTGTTTCGGCGGGACACCGCCGACGCCACCCACATGCCCGTTTTCCACCAGCTCGAGGGGCTGGTGATCGACAAGGGAATTTCGCTGGCCGATCTGGCCGGCACCATCCAGGCCTTCACCGAGCGCTACTTCGGTTCCGGCTTCAACTCCCGCCTGCGGCCGAACTACTTCCCGTTCACCGAGCCGTCGGCCGAGTTCGACGTCCAGAGTCCCGACGGCTCCTGGCTGGAACTCGGCGGATGCGGCATGGTCCACCCCAACGTCCTGCGCGCCGGCGGGGTCGATCCGGAGGAGTGGTCGGGTTTCGCCTTCGGGTTCGGCATCGACCGCCTCGCCCTGCTCAAGTTCGGCGTCGACGACCTGCGTGACATGTACTCGAACGACATCCGGTTCCTGCGCCAGTTCTAGTGTTCGCCGCCCACCGCCAACAAGATCGTAGTCAGAGGTACGAGATGAACGTCCTGCCCGTTGTGGAAGTCCCGATCATGAAGGTCCCCTTCGTGGAAGGCCTCCTCATGGAGGTGTCCACATCATGAAGGTTCTTCTGTCCTGGATGCAGGAGTTCGCCCCGATCGAGGGTGACCCCGAAGGCCTCGCCCAGGCGCTCATCGAGATCGGGCTCGTCGTCGAGGATGTCTCCGTCGTCGGTTCGAGCTGGGACGGCATCGTGGTGGCCGAGGTTCTCGGCCTCCGACTGCACCCGAAGGCCGACCGCATCCAACTCGTCGACGTCGACACCGGTGACGGCGAGCCGCTGCAGATCTGTTGCGGGGCTTTCAACATGGCGGTCGGAGATCTTGTGCCCCTCGCCACCCTCGGGACCGTCATGCCCGGTGGCTTGGAGATCGCCCGACGCCAGATGCGGGGCGAGTGGTCCAACGGCATGCTGTGTTCCGCGGCCGAGCTTGAGGTCGCGGAGGACGCCGACGGCATCCATATCCTTCCGCCCGGCCTCAGCCTGGGCCAACCGCTGGCCGACGCGCTCGGCGCCCAGACCGATGTGTTGTTCGACATCGACGTCGAGGGCAACCGGCCCGACGCCCTCTCGGTGGCCGGGGTGGCACGTGATCTGGCGGCCAAGCTCGGCGTGCCGTTCACGAACCGCGAGCCGGTTCTCGCCGAACTCGACCCGCCGGCCTCCGAACGCACGTCGATCGAGATCCGGACCCCGGACTTCTGCCAGCGGTTCGGGGCCCGGGTGCTCGACAACATCACCATCGGTCAGTCGCCGTCGTGGATGGCGTCCCGCCTCAACGCGGCCGGCATGCGTCCGATCAATTCCATCGTCGACATCTCGAACTACGTGATGCTCGAGCTGGGGCAGCCCAACCACACCTATGACCTGGCGTTGGTGCCCGAGGGCCACCTCGGTGTCCGCATGGGTCGCGACGGCGAGAAGCTCACGACCCTCGACGACGTCGAACGCTCGGTCACCGTCGACGACGGTGTGATCGTCAACGCGGCCGACGAGCCGATCGGTCTTGCGGGTGTC
>Ga0224510_10001722_pt1 | contig 13952 bp, 10 predicted proteins | sample SF_May12_sed_USG_FD_170161 | JGI IMG/M metagenome (GOLD analysis project Ga0224510, IMG submission 170161) | Sediment microbial communities from San Francisco Bay, California, United States - SF_May12_sed_USGS_4_1 | ecosystem: Environmental > Aquatic > Marine > Sediment | place: USA: California... | reverse complement strand
TTCTGACTCAAATTTCAAGAGTAAAATTATTGAATGGGCTCAGCGAGAAGGCAAGGAAGTTCAGTTTGAAATCCTGAATGTTAAGAAGAGTCGGAATCACAAAGAATTCACTGCCCAGGTGCTGGTGGATAATGAACCAAAGGGTACCGGATATGGCAACAGCAAGAAGAAAGCCGAACAAGATGCAGCTTTCAAGACTTGTGAGATGTTGAATTTGCTGGCTAATTGAGGGAAAGCGTGTCCAAGGCCTTAGGGCTACACTCGATCAAATTTCCCCTGACTAGAAAAATAATTCAGGCAATATCCAGTTAGCCATGCAGGAAACCGGTATTTCCCCTCCCAATTGATCAATTGTAATTATATTTGCCACTTATGACTATACTGAATTACATCATTTGGAATGGAAGCCCTGAAATATTTTCCTTTGGATCATTTGCCCTTCGTTGGTATGGGTTGTTTTTCGCCTTGGGCTTTCTCATAAGCCAGCAAATTTTGTATTTCATTTATAAAAAGGAAGGGAAACCCGAGAAAGACGTCGACACAATAACGATTTATATGGTAGTCGCCACTATTCTTGGGGCTAGGCTTGGGCATATCATTTTCTATCAACCGGAAATTATTTGGGAAAATCCATTGAGCATATTCTTGCCGTTTGAATTCAATCCGTTTCGTTTTACAGGACTGCAAGGGTTGGCCAGTCATGGTGGAGCAATCGGAATTCTTTTTGCTTTATGGCTTTATAGTAGAAAGCGGAAACCAGGCCAATCATACCTGCAAGTAGTTGACAGGATCGTGATCCTCGTGGCGCTCACCGGAGCATTGATCAGAATGGGTAACTATTTTAATTCTGAAATCATCGGTCTTCCCACAGACAAGCCATACGGTGTGGTTTTTGTAAGTCGGTTTACTGATGCTCTCAAAGATAATCGGGTAGACCACGATGGCATTGTTGAATCCGTGGTGTACAAAGGAAACGACTCCCTACCCAAAGGAAGCAACGGCCGGGTTCCTATGAACATCTATGTTTTCTTTAAGAAAGGAACATCCAGCCGTGACGCTGAATCATTCAGCAATTTTACAGCGCGAAACATTTTATCGAATACACTGTATGAATACTTCGATGCATCAGGCGAAAATACAAAGGTTGATATCAGTAGCCAGGATGATGGCACTTTGGCCGCCCGTATTAGCACTTTTGGGATCTCAAGACATCCGGCGCAGCTTTATGAATCTATTTCCTGTATTATACTTTTTGCATTTCTCTATTGGATCTGGTACAGACAGAAGGATGCCTTGCCGGCTGGCAGACTATTGGGAATATTCCTGATCTGGTGTTTCGGTCTACGCTTTGTTTTTGAGTTTCTGAAAGAAAACCAGGAATCCTTTGAAGATGATATGATATTAAATATGGGGCAAATTTTAAGCATTCCCCTGGTTATCGCGGGCATTATAATCTTGTTGCTATCCTTTAGAAAAAAAGTCTGAGAAATATCCAGACCTAAGAGAAAGGTTTAGCGCGTTACACCAGTGAGAGTCTTAGCGTTAGGAGATGCGGGCAATTATCATCATTTTTTCTAGCTTTTTATCTGCACTCGTGGTTTTTGCCGCGCAGGAGGGCTATGCCCAATCAGAGTCTGCAAAACGAAAAATCCAGGGAAGCATTGTACTTGACAGCACAGGTCGCTTTATTCATATCAATCGAATCTTTATTTTGGGGAACAAAATTACAAGAGACCAGATTGTCTTACGAGAACTTACGCTAAAAGCTGGTGATGTTGTTTACAGTATGGAACTGCCAATTATTCTTGACCTGGACAAAAAAAAACTCATCAACACCCGTTTGTTTAACACCGTAGATATCCGTCTTTTGGAGTTTCAAGAAGATCAAGCAGATATTTTAATCGAAGTAAATGAACGTTGGTATACCTTCCCATCGCCGATTTTTGAACTTTCCGATCGAAATTTTAACGAGTGGTGGCAGAATTACAACCACGATTTCAATCGCGTAAACTATGGACTCCGCCTGTATCAATATAATATGCGTGGACGAAATGAAACACTGCGGTTGACAGCTCAGTTTGGATTCCAACGAAGGTTTGATATTTCGTACAGGATTCCCTACCTGGACAAAAAGCAAAAACAAGGACTTATTATAGATTTTGACTTTTCTGAGACAAAAAATCTAGCTGTCAGAACGGTCGATCATAAGCTTGTCTATGAGAATTTTGACAACGAAATCTTAAAAGCCACCCGTGGAGGCGGGCTTACATATACTTTTCGGAAATCTTTCTATACATCTCATGCTGTGAAAATAGAATACCGAAGTACAAAAATCGCAGATTCTGTCGTGTTGTCCAAAGACGGTAACCCCAACTACTTCGGTGAGGCCAAAACATCTCAGCGATTCGGTGCCATTTCTTATCACTTCACTTCTGATCGTCGTGACTACGTTGGCTACCCCTTAACTGGATATTACGTCACAGGGAGCATCTATAAATCCGGAATCACCAGGTATGATGATCTCAATAAGCTGGAGATTTACGCTTCCTTCTCGCGGTACATTCCGTTGAAAAATAGTTTCTTTATTTCAAATAATTCGATCGCGTACTGGAGTACGCCGCAGGGCCTCCCTTATGCAAACTATGGCGCATTAGGCTATCGAAAACAATTTGTGCGCGGTTACGAGGTCTTTGTAATTGAAGGGCCTTATTACATCCTGAACAAAACAACCTTTAAGAAAAGAATATTCTCGCGAATCTATAACTGGAATTTTATGCCCATAAGGCAATTTAGGTATATTCCATTGTCAATCTATATAAAATCATATGCAGATCTCGGTTATGTTCGGAACTACCCCAACTACGAGATCAGCAGCCGGCTTACGGACAAACTACTAACCGGAGTGGGTGCTGGGATAGACATAGTTGCTTCATACGATGCGGTGCTTCGATTTGAATACACGTTTAACGGTGAAGGGCAACGCGGATTTTTTTTCCATGTCAAAAAAGAATTCTAATACTTCCATACTTTCCTTTCTCCATGCTTTCCATATTTGTACCACTTTCCGACCCGTTCACCATGGTTATACATTCCTGAATAGGTAAGCTTGCCTTGTTCGTCAAAAAATTCCCAAAGACCATGCTCTTTGCCCATATCATAAAAACCGCGCTGTAGCAGACTTCCCTGATCATTGTACATCTTAACACTGCCATGGGGCAACCCACTTTCATAATGGATTATTCTTTCTACCTGACTGTTTTTATGGTAATATTTCCATTCTCCGTTATACTGACTACTCCTATAAAGACCAATCTTCTCAAGCTTCCCGTCTCCATAAAAATATTTTGACGTGTCTTCAAGACTCCCACGTTCCCATTTCTCAACGGCTTGCAGTAAGCCATCCGGGTAATAATATTTTACCTCACCATGGAGCCTCCCTTGTGTAAAATTTTCTATTGCAAGCTTGTTGCCAGACGGATAGAAATATTGCCACTCTCCTTCCTTTTGATTATGCAGCATGAAACCCATTGAGCGTACCTGTCCATTTTCGTAGAGTTCTACTGTTTTTTCCTGCGCCAATAGTGCAGTACCAGCAAGAAGAAACAAAATAATCTTGACAATCATATTTGGATTTTGTTACTTAAAAGTAAGTAATTCTACCCGTTGTGATTAAGCGAATACCGTTGGCCGTTATTATAACGTCATGTTGTCATTTTGTGTGGGCTCAAAGTTCCTCCACGACCATGGGAGCTCGAGCCAACGCATTGGGTTATGCATCATCATGCCTCCAAGATGAGTGGTCGGTTTTCAATAACATCGGTGCGCTGGCAAAACTAAAAGCAACAACGGCTGCCTTTACCTACGATGCCCAACCTTCCTTTAAACCATTCAATAAGGCGGCGGCAGTTTTTGCCGTTCCCCTGAAAGCTGGCGTCGTCGGGTTGGGGGTATATCGATTCGGAGACAACCTCTATAATGAGCAAATTCTGACCGGGGGCTTTAGCAGCACGTTTGGTCTGGCATCCCTTGGCGTGAAGGCGAATTATATTCAATACAATGCCAAAGGATTCGGCCGCAAAGGCATGCTCACCATAAGCTTTGGCGGGTTAGCAACGCTCACTCAACATCTTAGCGTTGGTGCGTACATTATCAACCTTAATCAACCACTACTTGATCATAACAGTGGAGAGCATCTCCCTACCGTACTCGTCGCCGGCATTTCTCTAGCACCATCAGAAAAGACGTTAATCGTCATGGAGCTTGAGAAAGATTTGGATTATGAACCTACATGGAAAACCGGGATAGCATACCAGTTTCATAAGAAATTTAGCTTCAGGACTGGCTTCAATGTCAATCCCAATGCTGGCTTTTTTGGCCTAGGTTTCAAACCAAAAAACATCTCATTTGACTATGCATACCGATACAGCCCTGGCATTGGCGCCCGGCATCAGTCCACTGTTGGATACAACTTTAACCAGCCAACGAAATGAAATCTTTAACCTTGTTTCTTTTGTTTTACTATCCTTACTCGATTCTTTGCCAGGATTTTCCCCGCAAGGAACTCGACATGAACAGAATTACCGACGAACTTTATGGTTTCCAGGATTCCGACGCAAACTATGAGGAACTGTATGAAAATGTATTGCAGCTACTCTCCAATCCTGTCAATCTCAACAAAGCGAAGGAAGAAGACCTGCGATTCCTAAACTTGCTATCCAATCGCCAGATCAGGAATCTGCTTGACTACCGGAAAGAAAATAAGAATTTCCTTTCCATTTACGAACTGCAGGCAATCCCTGAATTCGACTTACATACAATTAACAAATTAGCGCCCTTCGTTAAGGTTACTGACCCTGCCACCATTTTGGATGCCTCCTTTTGGAAAAAAATTCGGAAGGAAACCGACAATTATTTTTTAGTTCGTTATGAACGAACGCTTCAAACCCGAATAGGAAACAGGAGCCTGACACAACCAGGTTACAGGTTCAAAGGATCATCAGACAAATTGTATTTTCGCTTTCGTTCAAGCAGACCAGGAGATTTCAGTGTAGGTTTTACAGCGGAGAAGGATGCTGGAGAAGCAGTTCATTGGAGCGCTGCCAATCACTATTATGGCCTGGATTACCTCTCCTTTCATTTTCAGCTTCAAAATAAAGGAAGACTTAAAAACCTGGTCATTGGTGATTTCCAAAGCCAATTCGGTCAGGGACTAATGCTGGGCGGAATCCTGGGCATGGGAAAAGGCAGCGAAACAATAACAACAGCACGAAGAAGCAATATTGGTATTGTTCCCTATACCTCCGTGTACGAGGCCGGGTTTTTCCGCGGAATGGCAGGAACTGTTGAAATCACTGAGCACTTCAACATTACAGCATTCTATTCGAACACAAAAAGAGATGCAACGACATCCGAAGATTCAATCTCTGGTTCCGTTGTTTCCTCTTTTCAGACCACAGGGCTTCATCGCAATGAAAACGAACTATCGACCCGGAAAAAAATTGGCGACCAAAATTGGGGTGCTGTTTTACAATACAAAGTCAATCAGCTCGATCTGGGTGTAATGTTCAATGAAGCATCATTTGACGCTCCTGTATTGCGTAACCGCAATGCATATAATCAATTTGCTTTTGAAGGATTCCAAAATAAAAATATAGGACTATTCCTGAACTACACATTTCTCAACCTTGCTTTTTTCAGCGAAGCATCACACACCATAAGCAATGGAAATGCAGTTATTGCAGGCGTGCTTTGGAGTTTGACGAACAAACTCGACTTATCATTGCTGTATCGAAAATTTGACAGAAATTTCTACTCCTTCTACTCTAACGCCTTTGCTGAAAATAGCCTGACGCAAAATGAGAGTGGAATGTATTGGGGATGCAAGTATAGCATTAACCAAAAAATCAATATGGCAGGTTACCTGGATCTTTTCCAATTCCCATGGTTGCGGTATAGAAATTATGCACCATCCAGTGGTCATGAATGGTTAATACGATTTACTTATCAGCCCACCAGAAAAGTTATGATTTTCGTTCAGGGTCGTGAAGAGTCAAAAGACAGAAATATGACCGATGAAAATTCAACTTTATTCCATACGAGCAATGGCAAAAAATACAACTATTGGATAAACATCGATTATGGCATACGACAAAAGTTGAGGCTGAAGACCCGCGTTCAATTCAGCAGCTTTCGCTTTGCCGGCCGGCACTCCAAAGGCACGGCAATTCTTCAAGATATACGCACTGAGTTTGGCAAATTTAAATTTACGGTCCGATATGCTCTTTTTGACACTGATGATTATGACAACAGACAGTACGTCTATGAAAATGATGTGTATCTTGCGTACGCGATGCCCGCTTACTATTCCGTCGGTGTCCGAAAGGTTGCCATGATTGAATACAAAATGAATCACAACATAAGTTTGTGGCTACGCTGCGCGAATACGCGATATCTCAATGAAAATACAATTGGATCTGGCCTGGAAACCATCGAAGGGAATACAAAAACAGATATCAAATTTCAATTGAGAATTACATTTTAAAGTTATTTTACCCCCGAATGAATCTGTGAATTATGCATGCCGTAGATCAGATAACACCTGAAATCCTCCTCGTAATGTGCATTGGCGGAATAGTGTTTATCCTTGTCTTTAGGGCAATCTTCAGAAAGATGAAGTAATGTTTGCTTCCAATTGGAAGTATTATAGAAGTCTTCTGCCGACCAATTATACTATTCATCGTCAAAACAACTTCATAATTCACTCAACTCGTGCTTATTTGACATTACAAAAAATAAACCAAAATCATGAAAACCAACGCATTTTTAGTACTTGCCTGCACCTTTGTTGCGCAACTTTGTATGGCACAAACCACAAAAAAGGTTCTCGAATTGCCCGAGTTTAAAGGCATTTATGTTAACTCCAATTACACGATATACCTTAAGCAAACGAATAAGCAGGAAGTAACCGTCGAAGCCCTCACGGAAATTTATTCTGTATCCGACATCAAAGTGGAAAATGGAATTCTGATGGTCAATATTGAGCGTAAGCCCGATAGCCCCAACAAGAGCCTATGGGCTAAAATTGATGACATCAAGCTGAATCCAACAATGAAATTATATGTTAGTGTTAAAAACGTAAATGATCTTCAGGTGAATGGCGGAGGAAAACTAATATCTGAAAACTCGATAGCGGCAGATTACATCACACTGGGTGTTTCGGGTAATGGTAGCATGGATGTTGACCTGAAGGGAAATACCATAAAAGCTGAGGTGAGCGGAAGTGGAACCTTGACACTTCGTGGCTATGCTACATCCATCGATGCCGTAGTGAGTGGTTCCGGGAAAATAGACGGGTTTACCTGCGCGCTGGAGACCGGCAAGGCAAAGGTGAGTGGGTCGGGTTCGTGCGAGCTGAATATCACCAACAACCTGGAGGCAGCTGTCCTGGGTAGCGGCAGTGTAAAGCACAAGGGCAGCACAAAAAGTGTACAGAAAAAGATATACGGATCAGGGACTGTAGATCGGGCTTACTAGTTATCCCTACTGATTAAGATGTCGTTTTAGCACCCTCAATACGCAACTCATTCGCAGCGGAGACAGAGGATACCAACGTCTGCATTGGCTCCAAATTGAGATTATGCAAGAGGACCTACCATGAAAGCAATGTGGGTTATTCTTGGGGTTTTCACTACCCTAAGCGGTATTACCCGAAGAAATTGTGCAAAAAGATGCCTAAAATGATAATAATTTATCTTTTTCCATTTAATCAAAATTTCTTATTACTTTTAAATGTTGATTGCACGCTTTACAAAGGCCCGCTCTCCTTCATGGTGAGTAGTTGTTCAAGTTGAAGTTTGTAAGTTGACATTAACTAATTTTCATATTTACTATTTCTACAAATGAACATTTACGTTGCCAACATCCCTTTTAAGGCATCCGAACCGGAATTGAAGGGGTTATTCGAAGAATATGGCGAAGTTTCTTCTGCCAAGATTGTCATGGACAAAGTAACACAGCGCAGCCGTGGTTTCGGTTTTATCGAGATGTCTGATGATGCTGCAGCCCGTCAGGCTATTACCAGCCTTAACGGTTTCAACTTCCTGGGAAAAACCTTGGTAGTAAACGAAGCAAGACCCAGAACCGATGCCCCCCGAAGTGGCGGTGGCTACAGAAGCGGTGGCGGTGGTGGTTTCAACCGCACTGGCAATAACGATTATTAATTACATCCGATATTGAATAAAAACTGCCCAGGCTTTGGGCAGTTTTTTTTACCAGTCGTTGCTGGCGATAGTACCATCAGCGTATCAAAACAGATTCTAATGGAATTTAGTAAGGCACAAAAGATAGTACTGGGGATCTTCACCTTTCTTCCTTTCATCACTTTCCCATTTATCTTTCTTGAAATTTTTAAGTTTGTCATTAATGTCATTGCTACCAGCAAAGGCGGAGAACCCGAAATAACGGATATTTTGATATCCATCGCTTCTTTTATTGTGCCCATCATCCTATTGGCGTTGCTCTCCCTCGCCCTGCTAATTTTCTACATTGTCCATGCTGTCAGTAACAAAAAGGTTGAGCCCATAGAACAGCTTATTTGGGTTCTGCTTTTCATTTTTTTTGGAATAATCTCGTTCCCCATATACTGGCTTATGCGCATCTGGAATACGCCCAATAAAGCTTGATTTTGAAGTGTTTATTCTGTGAGCTTTGAATGCATCGAAAACAGCGTTTCAAAAGCAGGCAGGTCTTCTATTGGCGCCACACGCAAACGAGAGATGTTTGCTACGCATCAATAGTGTCGCTGCATGACCTAAACGAAAGGGATCTTAAGACAGGCGCCCTTTTTGTTTTTTTCTCTACCTTATAACAAATCAGCATGACTTATATAATTGGAATTGACATTGGCACAGGGAGTACCAAAGCTGTTGCCCTAAACTCCGGCGGTGATGTTCTTCACTCCACGCAAGTTTCATACCCAACGCTGAATCCTGAACCCGATTATAGTGAACAAGCACCTGAAATAATATGGCAGGCATTTGTAAAATGCATCAGTCGGATGGTCGATTTCCTAAATGACAAGCCCGCTGGAATTGTATTGAGCACAGCCATGCACAGTGTTATTCCTGTTGACGCGAAGGGCAATCCATTGATGAATATGATCATCTGGGCAGACAACCGAAGTGCCTCCATCGCAAAGAGAATTAAAGAATCATCGTCCGGTGAAATGATTTATACACAAACGGGGATGCCGATTCACGCGATGACACCCCTTTGCAAAATCCTGTGGATCAAAGAGAATATGCCAGATCTTTTTATACAAGTCCACAAGTATATTTCCATCAAAGAATATATCTGGTACAAACTTTTTCACGTTTATGAAGTTGATTATTCCATCGCATCTGCAACAGGATTATTTGAACTCGAAAAGCTTCGATGGAATGCAAATTCTCTTGACCTGTGCGGCATCCAGCTTCAACAACTCAGCCAGCCTGTGCCGGTAGATCACGTGCGAAAGAAAATCGATCCAACCCTGGCAGACAGTTTAAAATTGACCGTGCAAACGCCAATCTTCATTGGTTCCAGTGATGGTTGCATGGCCAACATCGGAAGCTTTGCAATAGACAATGGCATTGCGGCACTAACCATCGGTACGAGTGGTGCCATTCGTATCGGAAGTAAGAAACCCACTTTCAATTTTAAGGCGATGACTTTTACATATTGCCTTTTTGACAATCTATTCATTTCAGGTGGACCTATTAACAATGGTGGTATTGCGTTGAAATGGTTCGCAGAGAGTTTCTTGAAAATAAAGTTAGATTCTCCGGAAGCTTATGAGGTATTGTTAGGAGGAATAGAAAAGACAAACCCCGGGGCGGACGGGTTGATTTTTCTGCCATACCTGCTGGGCGAACGCGCACCCATTTGGGATAGCCATTCAAGCGCAGTTTTCTTTGGGCTCAAGAACTTTCATACGCAAGCCCACCTGACAAGGGCAGTAGTCGAAGGTATTTCAATGGCACTCTTCAGTATCTCGAAAGCTATGGAAAAAACAGGCTTGACTATTAGCAAAATCCACGTTAGCGGTGGCTTTGTGCACTCAAAAAGTTGGCTTCAAATCCTGGCAGACATATTTAATAAAGAGATTTCTCTGATCCACCAGGAAGATGCTTCGGCCATCGGCGCTGCCTACCTGGGGTTAAAATCTTTGGGTATCATTACAACATTTTCACAATTGAAGCCCACCCTTCAGACATCTTTCGAGCCTAACACTGAAAGTCACAAAATTTATCAAAAACTTTTTCCGATATACGAACGGCTGTATGAAAAGTTAAAGGATGAGATGTTGTTGCTACAAGACGTTCGAAAATAGTAAGAAACTTGTGTTAGCAGGCTATATCCTATGCTCTTTTCAACTCTAGAATTGTCAATTCTGGCGGCATACCTATCCTGCCAGGATAACCAAGGTATCCAAAGCCTCTGTTAACGTATAAGTACTGCGACCCTTCCTGGTGAAGCCCTGCCCATTGCTTGTAGGCATACTGAGACGGGCTCCACTTCAAATTTCCAATCTCAACACCAAATTGGAATCCATGCGTGTGCCCTGAAAACATAAGGTCTATATCGGGATATGACGGACGCACCTCCGCATCCCAATGACTTGGGTCATGCGACAGCAAAAGTTTTACGGAAGCTTCATCGGTTCCAGCATGTGCTTTATCGAGTTTACCATACTTTGAAAACCTTCCTCCACCCCAATTTTCAATTCCAATGATTGCAACTTTATCACCATCTATTTCCAAAAAATGGTTCTCGTTCATCAATAAATTGAACCCCAAGAGTTGATGTGCTGCGATCAGGTCCTTAAAATTCTGTCTCTTGGCTTCTTCGCTCGGCCATAGATGATAGTCGCCATAATCATGATTTCCAGTCACTGAAAACACCCCGTATGGTGCACGCAGCTTATTGAATACGTTTATATAGTCTGTTACCTCAGAAGCTTCGTTGTTTACCAGGTCGCCCGTAAAGAAAATGACGTCCGGTTTTTCGTTCATGATCATTTCAACACCGCCCCGAACTGCAGTTTTGTTAAAGAAGCTCCCACTGTGTATATCCGAAACTTGCCCAATCCTGATCCCATCAAAGCTATGTGGCAGATTGGGCAATTTCAACACTATACGTCGTAAGCGATAATCATGCGCTCCAGAAATAATGCCATATGCCATTGTGCCAAAGGGAACACTCGCGGCAATTAGCGCGGTCTTCGCCAAGAATTCCGAGCGGGGAATGGATTGACCTGGAAGATCACCTGAAGATCCTCGGTAAAACAAACTTGCTACCCATCTTACGCCCCTTTGAAAATCGTCAACAAAAAGGATCGCAACGGCAAACAGCTTAGAGAAGTACATGGCTGCCAGTCCAGTGATGACCCAGTTTCTGAAATTCGGGCTATACCGGTATGGATCCCCAAAGGTCCACCAAAGCAGCGCCAAAATGCCAACTGCTGTTGGTATCCAGAATCCGAATTGGGCAATTGATTTCCAGGTGGGCGTCCACTTTTGTGTTATGAGCAGAATACCCTGGAATACGTAGTAATCTATCAGCAAAAACGTGATAGCGAAAAAGAGCAATGTCATGATCCTTGGTTTCATACAGAAAAAAGAAAAGCCGTCCCGTTTAAAACGGGACGACTTATGCTTGATTTTATTTTTAATTCAATGCCACAGAGCCTTCAGAATCAGCTGTTTCGGTACTTATCCTTGCCTTGAATACGCGCGCTTTGATTTGCGCTGTTATCAAATACATTACCGGAACTAAAAACAGTGTCAGGAAAGTTCCGAAGATTAGCCCAAATATCATGGTCCAGGATAGCGGTCCCCAAAAGGCAACATTATCACCACCAAAAAATATATGGGGGTTAAACTCTGTAAAGAGGGTTACGAAGTCAATGTTAAATCCAACAGCCAATGGGATCAAACCCAAAGTTGCTGCCATGGCTGTCAATAATACAGGTGTCATCCGCGTTTTAGCCGCCTCTACGATAGCCTCTTTTAACTCAACTCCCTGTTCAATTAACAAATCAGTAAATTCTACGAGCAAGATTCCATTCCGCACCACAATACCAGCCAAGGCCATGATACCAACACCTGACATTACGATTGAAATCTCCATCTTAAACAAAGAGAAGCCAATCAATACGCCTATAATACTAAACAGAATCTCAGACAAAATTATCAGTGGTTTGCTGATGGAGTTAAATTGGAGTACAAGGATCATAAAGATTAATCCAAGCGCCACCATTCCGGCCACGCCAAGGAATGCTGACGTTTCGGCCTGTTGCTCCTGGGCCCCCGTCATTTTTATTTCAACTTCATCGGGATATGCGAAAGAACGCAAATGACCCTTTATGTCAGCTACCACCTCGTTATCATTGAAACCGCCCAAAACGTTTGAAGATAATGTTATTACCCGTTTTTGATCGATCCTTCGGATTCCAGCATAACTATTTGAATATTCAATTTTAGCAATAGATGCCAAAGGTACCTGTCGTACTGCTCCACCCATCGTCATATCCCGGAAGGTGACAGGAATGTTCATCAACGTATTTATGTCGTTACGCTGGGATGCCTTTATCCTTAATTCAATTGGATAATCATCATTCGCATCGCGGAATCTTGAGATTTCCCGTCCGAAAATAGCCGTTCGCAAGACCGTTCCAATCTGACCGGTTGAGATACCTTCACGGTTGGCTTTTTCGCGGTCGATATTTATGACAATCTCAGGTTTGTTACTTTGGAAATCAGATTTCAATTCTTCTACACCTTCAATCTGCAGTGAATCAAGGTACCTTTTGGCCCTGTTGGCCGTCCTGACCAGTACATCAAAATTATCAGCAGCAATTTCAATGCTGATTGGCTTGCCGGTTGGAGGTCCACCAGCTTCCTGATCAACAGAAATTTCAGCACCCTTTACACCTTTAACGGCCTCACGGACCTTGTCAAGATAGACCCTGGTGGATTGCCCATCGCGATCGGCGAAATTAACAAAGGCTACAGAGACCTTTCCCAGATGTGGCTGAGCGTTACTACCTGAAAACTGGTCCTCAGCAGCACCAACGGCTACATTCGAAATTATAGACTCTACGATTGGGTTGTCTTTTCCCATCACATTAATAACCCTCCTTTCAACAATCTGTGTTATTGAATCGGTCACTATCTGGTCCGTTCCAATCGGCATGCGAATGTATGTATAGATGAAATTGGGATCCCCCTTAGGGAAAAAGCCTACAGGAGGTTTGCGGATCATTGTAAATACAATAGAGAAAATAAATAACCCAACTACAGCTGCGATAACGCCAGCCGGTCTCCAGCCAGCAAGGCACCACTGAATTAATTTCTTGTATCCGTCTTGTACCCGAGGCCATCCTTTTGTTTGGAAGTTTGAGATCACTTCTTCTAATACAAACTTGTGCAACGAGTAGAGCGCAAAAATGAACAAGGTAAAATTACCAAGGCCTGCAATACCAGTCACATACCAAACCAGTGCTATTGCCGCGAAAATAACAGCCGTGATCTTATAGCCTCTCGTCATCTTTACGCGACCGTGATCGTGATCATGAGGCTTCATGAAGTCAGCTGCAAAAACAGGGTTCATAATGTACGCCACTACAAGCGAGGCGAGCAAGGCAATAATCAGTGTAATAGGCAAGAAGAACATGAATTCGCCGATTGTTCCTGGCCAAAACGCAAGCGGAACAAAGGGGGCAAGCACAACCATGGTTCCGGAAAACACGGGTAAAAAAACTTCGCCAGCTGCGATTTTAGCGGCTTTGCGAATGGGTACCTTTCCATTGTCAAACACCCTATGCGTGTTTTCAATGACAACAATTGCATCATCTACCACAATACCCAGCGCAAGGAGGAAGGAGAACAATGTCATCAGGTTCAACGTAAAGC
>Ga0224510_10001721_pt1 | contig 13954 bp, 13 predicted proteins | sample SF_May12_sed_USG_FD_170161 | JGI IMG/M metagenome (GOLD analysis project Ga0224510, IMG submission 170161) | Sediment microbial communities from San Francisco Bay, California, United States - SF_May12_sed_USGS_4_1 | ecosystem: Environmental > Aquatic > Marine > Sediment | place: USA: California... | reverse complement strand
GATGACCTCGGGGAACAGCGCGAATTCGGGAGGTCGAGTGAGACGGACGTTCGCCCCGAATCGAGTCATCAACAGGATCACGCTGACCGGGACGCTCATCGGCTTCTGATAGCTGGCGGCATAGGCATAGCTCATGTTGAACACCAGCTTTCGGGGATCGCCCTTCTGCTCGAGAACCGTCAGTAGGTCGGCCAACGCCTGGAACGGGTGGTAGCGGTCGCATTGCATGTTGAGGACGGGCGTGCGGGAGGCGTCGGCCACAGCTCGGATGTATTCGTTCCCAATGCCCCATTCGACGTTGCGGATGGCGATTCCGTCGTTGTATCGACCGAGGATGTCTCCGATTTCCTTCCACGTGTCCCCGTGTCCGATCTGGGTGGTGGTGGAATCGAGAAACATGGCATGTCCTCCGAGTTGGGCCATGCCGGCCTCGAAACTGGCTCTGGTGCGTGTGCTCTGGAAGAAGAAGAGCATCGCCAGCACTTTGTCTCGCAGTAGCGCATGGGGTTCGCCCAGCGCCCGGCGCCGTTTGAGGTCGTGGGCCACGTCGAGAACCGTCTCGAGTTCGTCCCGCGTCCATTCTTGTGTCGTGACCATGTCGCGGCCTTTGAGATGAGTTTGCATCGGTTCCTCGTTTCGGAGAGCTCGCGTTCCAGCGTGCTCCCCGCCTCGTCGAGTCGGAAAGTGCGGAAAGGCCTGATCTCGGGACCGGAGTGCTGATCGGCCCTAGGGGAGCGCGGGACTGATCCATATCGTGGGTCCGAGGCCAATCCCTCACTGGAGGTCACGATGCGCAGTTTTGCGGGACGGGACATCCTGTCCCTCAAGGACTTCGAACGAAACGAGTTCTTTCACCTGTTCGAGATCGCCGATCGACTGGAGCCGATCGCCAGGAGCCGTCGCAGCAGCGATCTCCTGGCGGGAAAGATCCTCGTGACGGCGTTCTATCAACCGTCCACCCGTACTCGCCTCGCTCACGAGACGGCCATGCACCGGCTCGGTGGTCAGGTGAACGGGTTTGCGGACGCCAAAGTCACCCGGGCCGGCGACTTCTATCAGGAGTCGATCAAGGACACGGTGCACATGCTCGAGTTCTACGGGGATGTCATCGTCATGCGTCACTTCCTCCAAGGCGCCCCGCACGAGGCGGCCAAGTGGTCATCGATTCCCGTGATCAATGGCGGTGATGGCTGGGGGGAGCACCCGACGCAGATCCTCACCGACCTGTACACGGTGACCAAGGAGATGGGTTCGGTTGATGGCAAGACCTTCCTCGCCATTGGTGATCACAGGATGCGGACCATGCATTCGCTCGGCTACGCCCTGTCGCAGTTCGATGCCGAGATGGTCATCCTCTCTCCCGAGGCGATGTCACCGAGGCCCGAACACCTCGCCGAGTTGGACGCCAAGGGCACCCGATACCGGATCGTCGAACACGTCGATGAGGCGATCGCCGACGCGGACGTGATCTACATGGAACCGGTCGTCCAACCCGACTACACCCACAGTCGAGACGAGAAGCCGTCCGAGTACCCGACGACCCCGGCCAACTACAAGGTGACCCAAGAAGTCATGAAGCGGGCAAAGTCGACCTCGATCGTGCTGCATTCATTGCCCCGCATGGACGAACTGACGACCGACGTCGATGGTCTGAAGCACGCTCGCTACTGGGAAGAGGCCTACAACGGTGTCGTCATGCGGATGGCGCTGCTGTCGTCTGTGTTGGGAGCGTGGGAGTAATGCCTCGAACGGTGATCGCCATCGGAGGGAACTCTCTGATTCCCGACGCATCCCACGTCACGGTCCAGGACCAGTACGCGGCCGCCGCCGAGACCGATGACCACATCGCCTCCCTCGTCCAGGACGGATGGGATGTGGCCATCTCGCACGGAAACGGCCCTCAAGTGGGATTCATCCTGCGGCGTTCGGAGCTCGCCTCCAACGAGCTGCACGAGATTCCGCTCGACTACTGCGGTGCCGACACCCAAGGTGCCATCGGCTACATGCTCCAGCAGAACCTGACCAACGACTTCCGGCAACGGGGAATCCACAAGTCGGTGGCGACCGTGGTGACCCAGGTGGAGGTCGCGCGCGACGATCCGGCGTTTGCCAGTCCGTCGAAACCCATCGGATCGTTCATGGACGAGGCGAAGGCCATGCAGCGACATCGGGAGGATGGCTGGGACGTCCGCGAGGATGCGGGCCGCGGTTGGCGTCGCGTCGTGGCTTCCCCCGCACCGGTGCGGATCGTGGAGATCGATGTCATCCGCCGTCTGCTCGACGCCGGAGTCATCACCATCGCGGTCGGGGGTGGCGGCATACCGGTGGTCACCAACGACGACGGTGACCTGGAGGGGGTGCCGGCGGTCATCGACAAGGATCTCGCCTCGTCGATGCTGGCACGAGAAGTGGGCGCCGACCTGCTGCTCATCTCCACCGCCGTCGAACACGTTGCCCTCGACTTCGGCCGTCCCACCCAGCGGTGGATGGATCGGTTCACTCTCGACGAGGTCAAGCACTACCTCGCCGAAGGCGGCCACTTCCTGGAGGGTTCGATGGCCCCCAAGATGCGTGCGGTCGTGGAGTTCTTGGAAGGCGGGGGCACCGAAGCCCTGATCACCAACCCGGCGAACCTCGAACGGGCAATGGCAGGGCTGACAGGGACCCGCATCGTCAAGTGAGAGGAGGACCACATGGAACAGATGGATCAGACGGTCACCCCGAAACGGTCGCAACGGCTGTACCGCAGCCGTACGGAGAAGATGATCGGCGGGGTGGCCGGCGGCCTGGGTGAGTACTTCGCTTTGGACCCCTTGTGGTTCAGGCTCGGCTTCGTGATCCTGGCATTGGGCGGGGGCTCAGGCGTCGCCATCTACCTCATTGCCTGGTTGCTCATTCCCGAGCGGCCTACAGGTGAGGAGCCCGTGGCCGGCGCCGCCATGTCGATGGCCGGGACGGCCATCATCGGCGTGGCGCTCGTGGTCCTGGGTGGGATCGCCCTCGTCAACGAGTTGCTGCCCGACTTCGGCCGTTTCGTGTGGCCCCTGGGCCTGGTACTCGTGGGTGCCGTTCTCTTGATAGGAGGTGTGTCCCGTGACACTCGATGAAAGGACGAAGACCCAACCCCGCGCGATCTCGACTGCGAAGATCGTGTCCGGCGGTGCACTCGTGCTCATCGGTCTGCTGTGGCTCGCCGAGCGCGCAGGATGGGTCGATGTGACGGTAACGGCCGTGTTCGGGCTCGCCACCCTTTTCGTCGGCATCGGGACGATGGTGGCCTCCCGCTCCGGTGAGCATGCCGGGTTGGTGGCGTTGGGAGCCATCCTGGCCTTGCTGACGGTGTTCACGACCCTCGCTCCCGTGGAGGGATTCCAGGGGGGTGTCGGCGACCGTTTCTTCCAGGTTCGAGCGGCAGCTGACCTCGAGTCCGATTACGACCTGGCGATGGGCAAGATGACGATCGACCTGACCGATCTCGAGCCCGTGCCAGGGTCGTTGCGGTTCGATGCCAATGTCGGCATCGGCGATCTGGTGATCAGAGTTCCCGAGGGCTTGGCCGTAGAAGTCGAGGCCCACGCCGGAATCGGCCAGGTCGTGATCCTCGGCGAGTCGGATGACGGCGTCGGGGTCGATCGGCAGTTCCGATCCGAGGGCTACGCGACCGCTGAACGGAAGATCTCGATTCGTGCCGACGTCTTCATCGGCCAAGTGGAGGTGATCCAGAATGGGTGAGAGAGTCCATACCGGAACGATGATCTCCGGCCTCGTGGTTGCCGTAGTCGGCGCCGCCTTCGCGGCCGAGGGTTTCGGCTGGTGGAACTTCGAGCTAGGAGATCTCAGGTACCTCGGACCGATCTTCGTGATCCTCTTCGGTCTCGTGATGCTGTTCCTGGCGTTGTTCCGCCGTCCCAACGAGGGGTGACAACCGTTGTATCTGACACGCTCCTGGCGACTCTGATCTGAATCGCATGCATCACCAGCAAGGGGGTACAGCATGGATGCGGACGACATCGTCAGGACGAGTCGAGCCGGTGCTCAGATGGCGGGGCTCGAACTGTTGGGTGATTGGCTTGTAGAGCGGCGACCGTGGCGGGAACGTGCCGGATGGGCGTTGATGGCTCTGTCGCGCTTGTTCGCGAGGGTGGCCGCAACGGTTCAGGGTCCGCAACGGACGCCGGAGCCGCATCAGCCGGTGTCGACGTAGGCATCGAGTTCTGGCATCGCTTTGGCGATGATGGCGGCGCCCACGACGCACGCCAGCCCGCCCGACACGACCGAGAAGGGCACAGAGACGAGTGATGCCACCGCCCCCGCTTCGAAGTCTCCGAGGCGGGGGCCGCCGCTGGCCACCCCGACGTGGATCGAACTGAGCCGCCCGCGCAGATTGTCTGGTACCGCTAGCTGGAGGATCGTGTTCCTGAAGACGGCCGAGATCACATCGGCGCCCCCGGCGATGGCGAGGAAGACCGCGGCGAGTACGACGCTTCTGGACAAACCGAACGCGGCGATGCCGAGGCCCCACAACACGACAGAGATGATCACGGCCCTGCCCTGGCGCCGAATGTGGCCCACCCATCCGGACGTGAGCGCGGCAACCAGCGCCCCGGCTCCCGGCGCCGCGTACAGGAGCCCCACGGTTGAGGCGTCGCCACCCAGGACTGTCGTGCCGATGGCCGGAAACAGGGCCGTGGGCATGCCGAAGACCATGGCATTGAGGTCGATCGCGAAATTGGCCTGGAGGAGCCGGCGGGTTCGCAGAAAGCGCCACCCCTCCTTGATCGATTCCCAACCGAAGCCGCTGACAGCGCCTTCCGGAGGACGCTTGCGGACGCCGAGCATGAAGAGCGCGCCGAGTGTGAACGCAACCGCTTCGATCACGAAGGTGGCGGTGAAACCGGTCGCGGCGATGATGAATCCGCCGATGGCAGGGCCGACCATCTTGGCCACGTTCTCGAGTGTCTGGGTGAGGGCCGTGGCCGAGGGGAGCATCCTCCGGCCCACGATCGCCGACACGAGCGCCGCCCGGGTCGGATGATCGATCGCCGAGACCCCGGCATTGAGGCCGCTCAGCAAGAAGATCATCCAGACGACCGGCGCGTCCGCAGCCGCGTTGACGGCGAGCCCTACTGCTGTGGCCCCGGTGAGGAGTTGGGCGATGATGAGGAGCGCCTTGCGGTCCATGGCATCGACGAGTGATCCACCCACGGCGGACACCAGGAGAAGGGGTCCGAGTTGGATGAGCCCGAGCAGGCCGACCAGGAGTGTCGATCCGGTCAACTCGTACACCTGGTAGGGCACTGCGACCACCGTCAATTGGCGTCCCAGCCCGGCAACCGCCAGGCCGGCGTAGAGCCAGCTGAATTCGCGTGAGGCGCGCAATGGTTCGGTGTCGACCAGCAGACGAGGCATTCGCCGGGAAGCTACCAGCTCTACATGATGCAAAATGCATTGCTCTGCCGAACTTTGACTTCAGAAATCCGGATACGAGTCGACAGGGAGGGAGCCCCCGTGATAACAGCATTTCCACCCCCGAACGAGCCCGAGCGGCTAGAGGAACTCCGGAGCCTCGGAATCCTCGACTCGCTTCCTGAAATGACGTACGACGCGCTCACGAGGCTTGCGTCGCACATCTGTGATGCTCCGATCGCCCTCGTCAGCCTGATCGACGAGGACCGGCAGTGGTTCAAGTCTCGAATCGGCCTCGACGTGGCCGAGACGTCGAGGGATCTTGCGTTCTGCGCGCACGCCATTCTCGAACCCGATTCCGTGTTCGAGGTGGCCGACGCCACCCTGGACGAGCGGTTCGCGGACAACCCGCTCGTCACGGAAGACCCATCGATCCGATTTTATGCAGGCGCACCCATCGTCACTCGGGCGGGCAATGCCCTCGGCACGTTGTGTGTGATCGACCGGGTACCACGGACACTATCCGACGTCCAGCGTCGAGCCCTTGCGGACCTGTCGATTCAGGTGATGTCGCTGCTCGAACTTCGCCGGACCGTTGCCGAACTGGAGAGCAAGCATCAACAACTCGAAGAGGTGATGCGGCTCAGGGAGACCTTCCTGGCGACCGTCTCCCACGAGTTGCGCACGCCGCTCTCCGCCGTCGTCGGGTATGTCGAGATCCTCGCCGACCCCACCTGCGAGATCGACGACGATGATCGCCGCGAGATCCTCGCCACGGTGGGCCGCCAGGCCGGTGACGTTGCGAGTCTCGTGGAGGACCTGCTGGTGGCGGCCAAAGCGGAATCGGGAGAGCTCCGTGTGCAGAACGTGCCTGTCGACCTGGTGGCCCAGACAGCCCAAGTGCTCGAGGGCCTCAACAACAAGAACGTGAATCGGATCATGGTCGAGCATGGAGTGGCCGTGGGAATCGGCGACCCCGTGCGGGTTCGTCAGATCGTCCGCAACCTCGTCACGAACGCCTTCCGGTATGGCGGCCCGAACATCACACTTTCAACCCGGACGGTGGCGGATTCGGCCATCCTCGAGGTGGCTGACGACGGACCCGGAGTGCGGACCGAGGACGAGGATCTCATCTTCGAGCCATTCCGCCAGTCGGCAGGAACGGTTTCGGGATCGGTTGGGCTGGGCTTGTCGGTGTCCAGGTTGCTCGCCGAGCGAATGAATGGTTCGCTGACGTACGTGCGGCACTCGGACCTGTCGGTGTTCAAGCTCGCGATCCCTGCTGCCTGAGTACCGTTGTCGGATGAAGCTCAGTGGGCGAGTCGCCGTTGTGACGGGGGCAGGTAGCGGCATCGGCCGTGCCCTTGCCCGCCGGTTTGGATCCGAAGGCATGTCGGTGCTCGCCACCGACATCGACGAAGCCCGGCTGGTTGTCGCAGGAAGGACCCGGGCACGTCGTGAACACCGCCTCGATTTGCCGGGTTGGTGTCCGACGGTCACTTCGACCCGGTGAACTCCACGCCGGTCACGGATCCGACGTGGCGGTGAGCGGCCTTCTCGAGACGGTGGCGAGCGGTGGCAAAGCTGTCCTCGATCGGGTGGCGGTGTCCGAGATACACGCCGGGTAGACCCGGGTCATGGAACGCGAGCGGACGCCACAGGTCCACGACGCTCGTGTAGTCGACAAAGGCGGCTCGATCGTCCGTTCGATCGTCGGGCCAGCGGGCGATGAGGGCGTCGACCGTGGCCGCGAGTCGGGCCGCCCCGCGCGCCAGTCGGGGGAGGTCCCAGGCCCGTGCGACGAGGTCGGCGTCGTCGGTCAGCGGGTCGGCCTCGAAGAAGTCGATCATGCCGCCGAAACCTTCTTCTTCGAGAGTCGCCATTGCGTCATCCCTGTGATGGAGAGGGAGAATCCACACCCCTCGGGTCGACGTACCGAAACCTTCGCGCACGAGCGTCCGGCGTAGCCGGTCGCGGAGCCTCCGCTCGGATTCCGGAATCGAGTACGAAGCGAGGAGCCACCTGTCTCCGCGTGCGGCTCGCACATATCCGAGGATGCGCCGGTCGGCCCGTTCCATGGAGGGGAGGGCCCGAGAGGAGAGCGCATACCCGGATTGCCCTCCCCGCACCGTCCTCGTCAGAAGCCCGTCTTTCACCATGCGAGAAATGGCCGTACGGGCGGCAGCGTGTTCGACACCAAGCGGTTCCAACAGCGTGAGGAGATCGGCGACGGCTATCCATCCGTCGAGTGGACGGATGTAGAGGCCGACGACATCGGTGACGAGGCTGCGGGCGGTACGGTCGGGGGCAGGCATGTGAGTCGGGCCAAGCATATTCGGGCGTGGCGCCACATGTGACATTTCGCGCACGATCGTGTGCAGAGTGATATGGTTGTGACCATTCTTGGACCATCGGAGGTACATGTGACGGCGACCGAGACGCGCGTTGTCGGGAAGCGGCTCCCCAAACTCGACGCCCCGGACAAGGTGAGCGGTCGAATCCAGTACGCCGACGATCTCGACATCCCCGGCATGCTCACCGGCGCCATCCTCCGCAGCCCTCACGCCCACGCCCGCATCGTGTCGATCGACGTCTCCAAGGCGGAGGCCCTCCCCGGCGTGAAAGCTGTGATTCACGCCGGCAACGTCCAACAGCGACCCTTCGGATACGGCCACGACAACCTCCCGTTGAAGGACCGAAAGGTCCGCTGCGTGGGCGACGAGGTGGCGGCCGTGGCGGCCATCGACGAGGCCACCGCCAAACGGGCGCTCGGCCTCATCGACGTCGTCTACGAAGTCCTTCCGGCCGTCGTCGATCCTCTCGAAGCGCTCGAGGACGGAGCCCCTCTCATCCACGACGAACGACTCGACATCGATGGAAACGTGTCGATGCGATGGGACTTCGAGACGGGCGATGTCGACAAGGCGGCGGAGGAAGCAGCGGTGATCGTCGAAGGGACGTATTCGAGCCCTCTCGCCGCCCCCGGTGCCATCGAAACCCACGTAGTCATCGCCAGCTTCGATCGTTCAGGACACCTCACCGTGTGGAGCCCGGTGCACATGGTCTTCATGTACCGCAAGGAGCTCGCCGACACGCTCGGTCTCGACTGGGGCAACATCACCATCAAACAACCCCCCGTTGGGGGGAGTTTCGGCGGCAAGATCGACATCGACACCCACGACTTCATCTGTGTGCTTCTGGCCGAGGCGGCGCAACGCCCCGTCAAGCTCGCCATGAGCCGAGAAGAGGAGTTCATCGGGACCCGGACCCGCCAACCGATCCATTTCAAACTCCGGACCGGCGCCGACGCCGACGGGAACATCTTGTTCCGAGACACCCACGTGATCTCGGACAATGGCGCCTACAACGCCTGGGGTAGCCACGCCATGCTCGTCGCCATGAACACCGTCACCTCGCTGTACCGGGTTCCCAACTCGCGGATGAGATGTGCCGTCGTGTACACCAACAAGTCGTACGGCGGCTCCGTCCGGGGATTCGGCAACCCTCAGTCGACCTTCGCGGTGGAGCAGCAGCTCGAGGAGATCGCCGACGCTCTCGGTCGGGATCCGATGGAACTTCGAATCCAGAACGCCAACCAGGCCGGAGACGTCACTCCGCAGGGGCTGAAGATCACGACATGCGGGCTCACCCAATGCCTCGAGTCGGTGAAGGAAGCCTCCGGGTGGAACGAACGGCGGGGCAAGATGAAGGACAGATACCGGGGACTTGGTGCAGCGGCCTTCATCCACGTCGGCGGCGGCGCCCGGATCTACGGATCCGACGGGTGCGGAGCCATGATCAAGATGGACGACTCCGGCCAGATCTCGTTGATCTCGGGTTCGTCGGAGCTGGGGCAAGGTTCCGAGACCGCATTGGCGATGATCGTCGCCGAAGAGGTCGGGGTGCCGATGTCGAAAGTGCGGGTCATCCACTCCGACACCGACGTGAAGCCATGGGACGTGGGTGTCCATGCCAGCAGGACCACATTCGTGGCCGGCAACGCGGCCCGCCTGGCGGCCGGCCGGGCACGTGACAAGCTGCTGGCGGCGGCCGCCGAGGTGTTGGGCAAGGACGATCTCGTCATCGAAGACGGCGTCATCTCCAGCCGGAGCGAGCCCGAGAGGGCGATGCCCTACGACAAGGCGATCCGGAGGCTGCTGCTGCGGGAGGAGGGCAACGTGATCATGAGCACGGCCTTCTACGACCCGCCGACGGAGAACCAGGACAAGGGATACATCGGCAACATCTCGGCCACGTATGGATTTGGGGCTCACGTCGCCGAGGTCGAGGTGGATCCCGGGACGGGGCAGGTCAAGCTGCTCAACCTGTGGACGGCGCATGACGTGGGGCGGGCGATCAATCCGTCCGCGGTGGAAGGTCAGATCGAAGGCGGAGCAGTGATGGGGATCGGCCTCGCCCTCACCGAAGAACTCCCGGTTCGGGTGGAGGTAGGCGAGCTCATGGCACCGAATCTCCACGACTACGGCCTGCCCACGATGGTGGACGCGCCCCGGATTCACGTCGACCTGATCGAGACGAATGACCCACTCGGCCCGTTCGGCGCCAAGGGCATCGGCGAGGGCGGGCTCATCCCGGTCCCTGCCGCCGTGGCCAACGCGGTGGCCGACGCGGTGGGCATTCGACCCCGGCAGTTCCCGCTCCGACCCTGGAAGGTCCTCGACTGGATCCAGACGGGCGAAACGAGCAACGTCGTGAAAGGAGCCGGCCGTGGTTGAGGTGCTGATCCCAGGCACACTCGCCGAAGCCCTCGGGATGCTGGCCGACCGGGAGGGCGCGGTTCCCCTGGCAGGTGGTACCGATGTCCTCCTCGACATGCGTACCGGACGTTCCGACCCCACGGTTCTCGTAGACATGAGCCGGCTCGATGGTTTACGGGGAGTCGGGATCGACGGGGACCTCGTGACCATTGGAGCCATGACATCGATCCGCACCATCGAACGCGACGCGGAACTGGCTGCACGATCCACGGCCGTGCCCGAGGCTGCTCACGTACTCGGGTCCGTGCAGATCCGGGTGATGGCAACCCTCGGTGGAAACCTGTGCCATGCGACACCGTCTGCCGAGATGCCCCCGCCGCTGCTCGTCCACGGAGCCGAAGTAGATATCGCCGGCCCCGATGGTGGCCGGACGGTCCCGCTGGCAGACCTGTTCGCCGGCCCGGGGGCCACCACCCTCGATCCCGGAGAACTCGTCGCCGCCGTGCGGTACCCGGCCCCATCCAACCTTGGTTCGTGCTATCTCCGCCAGACGGTGCGCTGGTCGATGGATCTCGCCGGTGTCGGAGTTGCGGCCTCGGTGGCAGTCGATGGCGATCGGATCACCACGGCGACTGTGGCGCTGGGCGCCGTGGCGCCCACACCCTTTGTTGTCGGCGGCGTCGCCGACCTGATGGCGGACGATCCGTGGGACCCGGAGCGGGCCGGTGAGGCGGGCAGGATGGCGGCTGCGGCATCTTCACCCATATCGGATGCCCGGGGCTCGGCGGACTACCGATGCTCGGTCGTGGCCGCCTTGGTTCCCAGAGCGCTCGGCATCGCATATCGAAGGGCGATCGGCGGGTGGCCGGTCGGGAGATTCAGCCCGACCAACGGACTGGTGGAGGAGCCGGCATGAGAATCGAACTGATGGTGAACGGTGACCCGGTGTCGCGGTTGGTGGAGGGATCCGAGAGCCTCCTCGACCTCCTGCGGAACGACCTGGGTCTGGTCGGCACCAAATGGGGATGTCTGACGGGCGATTGCGGAGCGTGCACGGTGCTCGTGAACAGCGAACCCGTGGTGTCCTGTCTCAAGGCCTGTGCGCAGCTCGACGGCAGTACCGTCACGACGATCGAAGGCCTGACGCCCACCCATGGCCTGTCCGATCTGCAGCAGGCGTTCGTCGACCATTTCGCCACCCAGTGCGGGTTCTGTACGCCAGGGATGATCATGGCCGCGGAGGCACTGGTCAACAGTGGCGTGCCCGCCGACGAAGCAGCGATCCGCGAGGGGCTTTCGGGAAACCTGTGCAGGTGCACGGGCTACAACAAGATCGTCGACGCCGTCATGTCTGTCATAGAGCAGCGGAACGCGTGACGGTGGGAGCCGGCATGCGCATGGGTGTGCTGGTGGGACCGTTCAACCCCGCGCTGCCCGACATCACCACGATTGCGACCCGCGCCGAGGCCCTCGGTTTCGACGGCCTGTACATCCCCGACCACTTCAACGACATCGTCTCGCCCATCCCGGCGTTGGCGGCGGCGGCCGCCGTCAGCGGACTCACCGTCGGGCCCTACATGCTTGCCAACGACCTCCGTCACCCGGCGATCACGGCACGCGAGATGGCAAGTCTCGATGTCCTGAGCGGTGGCCGGGCGGTCCTGGGAATCGGAACCGGGTGGATGAAGATCGACTACGACGCGATCGGGACCACGATGGACCCCTTCGCCGTACGGGCCGCCCGCCTCACCGATGCCATCGACACGATCAGGGCCGTGTGGAGTGGCGCCGTCCATGTCGGGCCCCACTACACGACCAGCCCGGGAACCACGATCCGACCGGTCCAGAACTCGGGCCCTCCGATCATGGTGGGTGGAGGAGGCCCGCGAATGCTTGCGCTGGCCGCCCGCATCGCGGACATCGTTTCGATCGGGGTGCCTCTGCCAAAGGGCGACCGGCGAAGCATCGTCGAGGGTGTCGGCTCCGCCACCTTCGAGACGCTCTCCGAGCGCGTGTCGATCGCCACCGACCACGGGGCAACCCGCCTCGACATGCTCTTGCACCGGGTCGCCGAGGACCCGACCCCGGTCGCCGGCGACTTCTCGGTCGATCCCGCCAGCCTGGCCGACAACCCATACCTCCTGGTCGGCTCGGCCGGGATCGTGGCCGAGCGCCTGGCGCGGCTGGAGGAGATGGGTTTCGAGTCGATCGTGGTGAGGGCATCCGACATGGAACACGCGGCGGCCGCCCGGGCGAAGGTTTCGCGATGATTGAAGGTGGAGGTTCGTCGGTGAGAGAGGAGCAGCCATGGTGACGGAGAAAGAGGCGAAGCTGCGGATCCAACCGCAGGACATCGCCGACAAGGCGAAGAACCTCGGCCGTCCGGACTGGACCAAGTGGCCCGTGTACGACTCGGCGGCCGCCGGACTCCGCGACTACTGGTATCCCGTGCTGTGGTCGAACCAGCTCCGCAACAAGAAGCCCTTGGCGATCAGGCTGTGCGGCGAGGACATCATGCTCATGCGCGACCGGGGCACGGTGTATGCCCTCCACGATCGCTGCCCGCACCGAGGCGTTCCTCTCTCACTGGGGATCCAGGAGTTCGAAGGAACGATCACGTGCCCCTATCACGCGTGGACCTTCGACCTCGCCGACGGCGACCTGGTGGCCGTGATCACGGACGGCCCCGACTCGCCGATCTGTGGCAAGGCTGCGGTCAAGTCCTACCCGGTGACGGAGATGCTCGGACTCATCTGGGTCTACGTCGGCGACTCCGACCCGCCGCCACCCGAGTCGGCACTGCCGGAGGAACTCCGTGAGAGCGTGGCGTTCGTGATGGGCGGACGTGTTGCCGACCGGGAAGGCAATTGGCGTCTCGCCGCCGAGAACGGATTCGACGAGGGTCACGCCAAATACCTCCACCGCACCTCCACATGGCGCACCTTCAAGGCCATGCCCACCTGGAACATCACCAAGATCGTCCCCGACGGTCGCTGGATCTACCGCGTCCAGCAGGAGGTCCACTGGAGCGCGAACTTCCCGGGCCTGGGTGAATGGTCGAACATCAAGTGGTGGAAGATCCGCCCCAAGAACTACTCCGATGACGCGCCCCAGCTCGGGAACACGGGCGGGGCGAAGAAGGCCGATGAACACATCGTTCGCCAGAAGTTTCCGGGATTCGCCTCGATCACGGTGCCCGGCGTGCTCCGCATCGCCTACCCCAAGTTCATCCACTACGAGTTCTACGTACCCAAGGACGAGAACTGGCACCGGTACGTCGGGATCATGGTCCGATTTGTGACCGGGTGGCGTTCGTGGCTCTTCCGGTTCAAGTACTGGGCCGTCATCCGACCTCACTTCCATGGGAACTTCTCGAACCTCGACGCCTGGATGGTGGAGGCGACCGACGCCCCGCCCGAACGGCTGTATCGACCGGATTCGTCGCTCCTGGCATGGCGGCGGCTCGTGGAGCGGACCAAAGAAGGTCAGGACCTGGAAGAAGCGGTGCGTGACGCCTCGGACGACGTCACCGGGGTGGGGGACGAATAGTGATCTCACTCACGCGGCCGGCCAAGCCGGACTCCCGCTTTCTCGAGGCGGGCGGATATCAACTCCACTACCTCGAGATGGGATCGGGTGACGGAACCCCCGTGGTCTTTCTTCACGGGGGCGGGCCGGGATGCACCGGCTGGTCGGATTTCGGTGTGTGCGCGCCACACATGGCCGGACGGCGCCTGTTCCTGTTCGATCTGCTGCAGTACGGACAGTCCGACAAGCCGGACATCGACGGGCCGGTGTGGTCCTCTCACGCGGCGGTGTACGCCGCGGCC
>Ga0224510_10001720_pt1 | contig 13955 bp, 12 predicted proteins | sample SF_May12_sed_USG_FD_170161 | JGI IMG/M metagenome (GOLD analysis project Ga0224510, IMG submission 170161) | Sediment microbial communities from San Francisco Bay, California, United States - SF_May12_sed_USGS_4_1 | ecosystem: Environmental > Aquatic > Marine > Sediment | place: USA: California... | reverse complement strand
GGCGAGACGAGCGCCGTGCCGCCGCTGGCCACCACCTTGTTGGCGGCGAAGATCATCAGCAGGAAGCCGACGCCCGCGAGAAAGAGGCCGAGGGCGAACTTGGTCGGGCTCGAGAAGTCGAAGCCCCGCTTGGCGAGGCCCACCCAGAGCGCCGCGAAGACGGGCGCCAGGATGATGATGAACGCCGAATTGACGGACTGGAACCAGGTCGCGGGAATGGTGAATCCGCCCATGCCGCGGTCGGTGAAGTCCCGGGCGAAGAGGTTCAGCGACGTGGGCGCCTGCTCGAACGCGGCCCAGAAGATTGCGGCGAAGAAGAAGAGCACGATGATCACGCCCACGCGCTTCATCTCGTCCTTGGTGAGGCCGCCGGCGATGAAGATGTACGCGAAGTAGCCGAGGGCCAGCCCGACGAGCACGAACGTGAACGACTGACCGATCCGTTGGGCGTCGAGCGTCAGCGCGCCGCTCGCGGCGAGTGCGAAGACGAGCGCGACGACGCCCAGTCCGGTGGCCACGGAGATCTTCACCGTCTTCTCCTGCCTCGCCTGGACCGCGGCGTCGGGATGCCGCACCACGTCCGCGCCGATGGGCCCGAGCGTGTGCCGGGCCGAGAGCCCGAACACCACGAGGCCGAACAACATCCCGACGCCCGCGGCGCCGAATCCGTAGTGCCATCCGATCGTCTCGCCGAGCAGGCCGGTGATGATCTGGCCGAGGAACGCGCCGAGGTTGATGCCCATGTAGAAGATCGAGAAGCCGGCGTCGCGCCGGGCGCCCCCCTCGGGGTACAGCTCACCGACGATGGCCGAGATGTTCGGCTTGAGGAGCCCGGTGCCGAGCACGATCAGGACGAGGCCGAGGAAGAAGAAGATCTTCCCGACGGCGGGAGAGGCGAGGCCGGAGAGCCCGACCGAGAGGTGGCCCGACGTGATGAGCGCGGCACCGACGAAGATCGCCCGCCGGAGGCCGAGGAGCCGGTCCGCCACCCAGCCGCCCGGGAGCGATGCGAGGTACACCGACGCCGCGTAGATGCCGACGATCGACGAGGCCTGCACGCGGTCGAATCCGAAGCCGCCCTCGGTGAGGGCCGCGGCCATGAAGAGGATGAGGAGCGGGCGCAGTCCGTAGAAGGAGAAGCGCTCCCACATCTCCGTGAAGAAGAGCGTCGCGAGTCCGCGCGGATGGCCGAAGAAGCGGCGGTCGCTGACGTACGGCGTGATGTCGGTGGCCATGGACAGGTGAATGGGGTTGGACGTTCGAGGCTGGCGAGGATTCTCGCACGAATCGCCGGAATGCGATACCCCGCAGTCGGCCCGGCGACGGCGGTCAGCGGCGGGGGACACCCCGCGGGACGGCCGCGAGCAGCGCGCGCGTGTATGCCTCGGCGGGGGAGGCGAAGACCTCCGCCGTGGGCCCCGTCTCCACCACCCGCCCCTGCCGCATCACGAGCACCCGGTCGGCGATCCGCGCGACCGCTGGCACGTCGTGGGAGATGAAGAGCAGGGCGAGGCCGCGTTCGTCGCGCAGGCGCGCGAGGGTGTCGAGCAGCTGCAGGCGCGTCGGCGGGTCCACCGACGAGACGGGCTCGTCGCAGACGAGGAGGTCGGGCTCCACGGCGAGCGCGCGTGCCAGGGCGACGCGCTGGCGCTGGCCGGTGGAGAGATGGCCGGGCCGTGCGGCGGCGGCGCCGGGCGGGAGGCCGAGCGCGAGCAGCAGCGTGCGCGCCCGCTCGCGTGCCTCGGCCTCGCCGCAGAGTCCGTGGATCAGCGGCCCCTCGGCGACGAGCGCGCCGCAGCTCAGGTGCGGCGAGAGCGACGCGCCCGCGTCCTGCGGCATGTACTGCAACTGGCGCCGCAGGCGACGCATCGGTTCGCCCTCCAGCGCGGCGAGGTCGTCGCCCCTGAACCGGAGGGCCGCGGAGCGCGAGGGGACGAGCCGGAGCAGCGCGAGGGCGAGCGAGGTCTTGCCGCACCCCGACTCGCCGACGACCCCGAGCACCTCCCCCGCGTTCACGTGCAACGACACGCCCTGCACGGCCGGCACGGCGCCGATGGACCGGAGTGTGCGTCGGCGTTCGGGATAGGTGACGTGCAGGTCGCGCACATCCATGAGGGGCGCGGCAGGGGTGGCCGGGCTCCGCGCGGCGCCGGACGCGTGGCCGCCGGCTCCCGGCGTGCCGAACGGGAGCCGCGCCTCCGCCAGCCGCCGCGCGGCGACCGAGGCCGGACGCGCGAGGATCTCGCCCGTGGCGCCGTCCTCCACCACGCGCCCGGCGTCGAGCACGATCACCCGCTCGCACCGCTCGCCGACGAGGTCGAGGTCGTGCGTGATGAGCAGGAGCGCGGTGCCCGAACGCTTGCGCAATCCGTCGAGCAGGTCGAGCATGTGCGACTGCCGCACGGGGTCCAGCGCGGTGGTGGGCTCGTCGGCGATGATGAGTTCGGGGTCGAGCATGAGCGGCATCGCGAGCAGGAGACGCTGGCGCATGCCGCCGGAGAACTCGTGCGGGAACCGCTCGGCGGCTTCTCGCGCTGCCGGGATCCCCACGCGGTCGAGCATCTCGACGGCCCGTTCGCGCGCCTCGCGCGCCGACGCGCGCCGGTGCACGAGAACCGCCTCGGCGAGCTGGTCGCCCACGGTCATCGCGGGGTTGAGTGCCGTGACCGGCTCCTGGAAGACCATCGCGAGCCGCTGCCCGCGCAGGTCGCGCACGGCCTCGGCGTCGAGTGCCGCCAAGTCGCGCTCCCCGAGCCGGATGCTCCCGCCCGGCGCCAGTCGCATCGTGCGCGGCAGGAGGCGCATGAGTGCGAGGCCCAGGGTGCTCTTCCCGGCGCCGGACGGCCCGACGATCCCGACGCTGCTGCCCCGCGTGACGTCGAAGCTCACGTCGGTCAGGATCCGGGCGGCGTCCGCGCGCGCGTCGCCCGCGCCATCCGCGTGACCCGCCTGCGCCGGCCGCGCGAGCGTGACGCCGAGGCTGCGCACCTCGAGCACCGGCGTGGTCACGATGCGCCCCCGTCCGTCGCGTCGTCACCCTGCGGTGCGTCGCCCAGCCGTTCGGCCACCACGTTGGTGGTGAGCACCGTCGCGACGATCGCGAGGGTGGGGAAGAGCACCAGCCACCAGCGCCGGATCACCTCGCCCTCGGCTTCGAGGATGATGTTCCCCCAGCTCGCGTTCGGCGGCCCGACGCCGAGCCCGAGGAAGGAGAGGCCCGCCTCCAGCGGGACGGCCGCGGCCAAAGCGACGGTGGCCGCCACGCCGATGGTCGGCAGGAGGGCGGGGAGCAGGTGCACGCGCAGGAGCCGCACGGCCGGTACCCCGAGCGCGCGCGCGCCGCGCACGAACTCGCTCCCGAGCAATCGGTGCGTCTCCTGCCGCACGAGCCGCGCCGTGGTCATCCACCCCGTCGCGCCGAGCAGGAGCGCGAGGGCCAGCGGCGTGACCGAACCGAAGGCGGCGACCGCGGTGAGGAGCAGCAGGAGGCGCGGGATCGCCATCGCCGCGTCGGTGACCCGCATCAGCACGGTGTCGATCCACCGGCCGGCCAGCGCCGCGGTCGCTCCCACCGCGGTGCCGAGCGTGACCGCAACGAGCACGGCCGAGAAGGCGATGCCGAGCGAGACGCGGGCCCCGGCGAGCACGCGACTGAGCACGTCGCGCGAGAGGGGGTCGGTGCCGAACGGATGCGCCCAGGAGGGCGGAAGCAGGGCGAGCGAGACGGGGTCCGGCTGTGCGCGCGGGTCGAAGGGCGCGAGCCACGGCCCGACGAGCGCGAGGAGGCCGAGCGCGACGAGCGCGAGGAGGGGCGCGTACCGCCGCGCGCGGGAACCGAGCGGCATCAGCGCCGCCGCCGCGGATCGGCCCAGAGCACGGCGAGGTCGGCGAGCATCGTCCCCACCACCACGCAGAGGCTGCTCACCAGCACGGTGCCGACCACCAGTGGATAGTCGCGACGCAGCACCGCGTCCACCACGGCGCGTCCCATCCCCGGCCAGGCGAAGATCTTCTCCACCAGCACCGCGCCGCTCACCAGCGCGGGGAAGAGGACGCCGGCGAGCGTGAGCACCGGCACGAGCGCGTTGCGCAGCGCGTGCCGGAGGAGGATCCGCCCCTCGGGCACGCCCTTCGCGCGTGCCGCTCGCACGAACTCGGCGTCCACCACCTCGAGGATGGCCCTCCGCTGGTGACGGGCGACCACGGCGCCCACGACCAGCGTGAGCGTCAACGCGGGGAGCACCAGGTGGTAGAGCAGGTCGAGCACGCTGCGGAGGCCGCCCGGCGGGAAGTCCTGTCGCATGCCCGTCACGGGGAAGAGGCCCCAGGTGAGGGCGGGTCCCATCACGAGCAGCAGCGCGAGCACGAACTCCGGGACGCTGAGCACCACGAGCGACGCGCGACTCACCGCCCGCGTCGCCCGCGTGTCACCCCGCCAGCCCTGCCACGCCCCGACGGCCACGCCGCCGAGCCAGCCCAGCAGGAGCGCCGTGCCCATCAGCAGGAGGGTGGGCGGGAGCAGCTGCACGAGTGCCGTCGCCACCGGCTGGTTGCGCGAGAACGACCAGCCCAGTTCGCCGCGCGTGAGGGAGCGCACGTAGAGCACGAACTGCTCGGGGATCGGCCGGTCGAATCCGTACGTGCGCCGCATCCGCTCGCGCATCTCGAGCGTGACGTTCTCCTGCTCGAACGAGCTCGCGAAGGGATCGCCCGGCGCGAGCCGGATCAGGGTGAAGCAGACGGTGACGACGAGCGCGACGACGGTCGCGCCCTGGCCGAGCCGGGAGAGGAGGACGCGCCTCACGCCTCCCCGGGGTCAGGGCGTGGCAGGCGCGGCGTCCCGGGGCAACCGCTGCGCGGGGTCCACGGACCAATCGCCGAGGGTCACCCACCAGGCATCCGGCCGCCAAGGCGGGATCACGAGCCGGCGGTGCACGGCCGATGCGTTCCGGAGCTCGTAGAGCCAGATGGCGGCCGCATCGTCGTTCAACTGCTGGTAGGCACGCCGGAACTCCGCCTTGGACTTCACTGGGTCCATCTCCTTGAGCCCCGCCTCGATCGCGGCGTCGAAGGCCGCGCTGTGGTAGCTCCACACGTTCTGGGTGCCGCCGCCGGCGACCTTGTCGCTGGCCCACGAGCCACGGACTCCGCGCGGGCTGGGCGTGGTGCGCGTTCCGGCGAGCACGGCATCGAATCGGCTCGTGTTCTGCCGCGCGAGGAAGGCCTGGAAGTCGAGCCGTTCGATCGTCATCTCGACCCCCACGGCGCGGAGTTGCTCCTGCATGAGCACGGCCGCGCGCTCGCGCGAGCGGCTCGACGTGGGCGTGATCACGGCGAAGGTGAGGCGGCGGCCGGCGTGGCGGCGCACACCGTCGGCGCCGCGGTCCCGCCAGCCGAGGGAATCGAGCAGCGCCTCGGCCGCGGCGCGGTCGAAGGGGATCTGGCGGAGCGTCGAGTCGGCCGTCGACTGCGCCCTGGTGAAGGGACCCATGCTCACGTAGGCGAGCGTGTCGAAGATCGCGCGCACGATCGCGGTGCGGTCCACGGCGAGCGTGATCGCCCGGCGCAGCGACTGGTCGGCGAAGAGGACGTTGGGCTTGGCGTGGTCGCGCGCGTCGCGCTCATTGAACGCCAGGAACGCGTAGTCGAAGCCCGGAGACGTGATCACGCGCAGGTGCGGCTCGGCCGCCATCGCGGCGATCTCGGTCGGGGGCAGCGGATCCCACACGTCGGTGTCGCCGGCCTTCACGCGAGCGAGGCCGGTGGCGACCTCGGGCGTGATGGTGAAGAGCACGCGGTCGAGCTTCGGGCGTCCGCGGTAGTGGTCGGGAACGGCGGCGAGTTCGAAGCGCGCGTTGCGCTCCCAGCTCACGAACCGGAATCGTCCGCTCCCCACCGGCGCCTGCGCTGCCTCGCTCGTGCGGAGGCCGCCACTCGGGAGGCCGCCGAGGATGTGCGCGGGGAGCGGCACGATGAGCGTCGACTCGTAGAACTGTTCCGGCGACCGCGCGGCGAAGCGCATCACGACCGTCAGCGAATCCTGCGCCGTCACCGAGGCCACGTCCGCGATCGACGACATCAACGGTGATCCGTTCGCCGAGTCGCGGATGGCCTCGTAGCCGAACACCACGTCCGCCGCGCGCACGGGGACACCATCGTGCCAGCGTGCGTCGGGGTGGAGGGCGAAGGTGATGGCGAGCGAATCCGCGCTCCAGCTCCAGCTGCGGGCGAGCTGCGCTTCGAAGCCCGCATCGCCGACGGTGTTCAGGGAGGGACCGATCTCGGCGAGGCGGTCGAAGAGCAGGTCCGAGACGATCTTGCCCTGGAGCCCGTCGATCAGCGGCGCCAGGAGCGCGTCGGCGTCGGCGCCCACGCCGATCACGACCGTGCCGCCCGGGGATCCGCCGTTCGGGCGGTCGCCACAGGCCAGGGTGGTGCAGAGGATGAACGCAGCGAGTAGTCGGCGCATGGGGGGAGGGATCAGGAGGGGAAGGGTCGGCGCGGCTCGGTCAGCGGCGCCACGTCCACGCGGGCGACCGGAACGCATCCTCAAGACGCGCGAGGTCGTCGTGAAGTGACGCCATCTCGGGCGCGGCGAGCATTGCGCCGGGCGCCACGAGTCCGCCGAGGGTCGCGTGGAGTGCGGCCTGCACCTCCTGCGGGTGCACCGGACGGTCGAGTGCCTGCGCGAGCGTCGCGGCGGGCGGCGCGGCCACCAGCGGCGCGGCCTCGACCGTGTCCGAGCGCAGGCTGGCGATCACTCCCTGGTCGTCCTCGAGGAGGATCGACCCGTGCTGCAGGAGGGCGCCGTCCTCGCGGAGCTGTGCGCTGCCGACGAGCTTGCGGCCGTCCCATGAGAGCTCGCCCGGCGCCGGGGCGGCGAAGCAGGCGCTCCCCTCGGGCCGGAGCGTGCGCGCGGTGCGTGTCGCCACCGTGACCTGGATCCCGAGCGCCTCGAGCGCGGTCCGGAGCAACTGCGTGATGGCGGCATGGCTCTCGGCCAGTGAGGTGCCGCCCACCGGCGCGGTGACGCTGTACGTCACCTCGTGGTGGTGCAGCAGGGCGCGCCCTCCCGTGGGCCGTCGCACCACGTCCACGCCGTGCGCGGCGAGCCGACCGGCGTCGTAGAGGCCACGCGCCCGCTCATGCCCGCCGAGCGAGAGCGTCGGGCGCGACCAGGTGTAGGTGCGGAGCGTGGCCTCGCCGGTGCGCCGGGCGTGCGCGAGCAGTGCGGCGTCGGTCGCCATGTTCGTCGCGCCGTCGGCCGGACCGGACGCGAGGACGCGCCAGCGCGGAGCGAGGGCGCGGAGCGCGTGTTCCGCGGCGGTCGCCGTCAGCGGGTCACCGCGTAGTAGATGACGTAGAGCCAACTGAAGACCCCGTGGACCATCGCCCAGAGGATCGAGTGGTGCGCGGTGTACGAGATCACCATCGCCAGCGCGGAGCCGAAGCTCACGCCGGCACGCGTCACCTCATAGCGGGTGCTGGACATCCCTGCCTCCGATTCCGGGTGAGGGAGGGAATGTACGAGTGCGAGCACGCCCGTGTAGTTTTCGTGGCTGTCGCCCGCTGCCGCATCCCCTCAGGAGCCCGATCCGTGACCACCTCCCGTCAGCCCCAGCCCGACACCTTCGTCTCGCGCCACATCGGTCCCTCGGCCGACGAACAGCGTGAGATGCTCGCCGCGCTCGGCTACTCCTCGCTCGACGCCTTCATCGACGCCACCATCCCGGAGACGATCCGGCTCCGCCGTCCGCTCGCCCTGCCGGCCGCCCAGTCCGAGCAGGAGGCGCTGGCGGCCTTTCGCGCCGAGATGTCGGCCAACGAGGTCCGCCGCTCGTTCATCGGCATGGGCTACTACGACACGCACACGCCCGCCGTGATCCAGCGGAACATCCTCGAGAATCCGGGCTGGTACACCGCGTACACGCCCTACCAGGCGGAGATCGCGCAGGGTCGGCTCGAGGCGCTGCTCAACTACCAGACCGTCGTGAGCGACCTCACCGGCCTGCCGGTGGCGAACGCGTCGCTGCTCGACGAAGGCACGGCCGCCGCCGAGGCGGTCACGATGGTGCACGGGCTCGTCGGCGCGGACGGGCGCGACACCTTCCTCGTGGCGAAGGACTGCCATCCGCAGACCATCGAGGTGGTGACGGCGCGCGCCGAGGCGCGCGGCGTGACCGTGAAGGTGGTGGCGCCCGAGAAGATGCGCCCCGACAAGAAGACGGCGGGCGTGCTGCTCCAGTACCCGAACACCTTCGGCGCGGTGGAGGACCATCGGGCGCTCTGCGAGCGGGTGCACGCGGTGGGCGGACTCGTGATCGTCGCCACCGACCTGCTCGCGCTCACGCTCCTCGCGCCGCCGGGCGAGTGGGGCGCCGACGTGGCGGTCGGCAACTCGCAGCGCTTCGGCGTGCCGTACGGCTACGGCGGCCCGCACGCGGCGTTCTTCGCCACGCGCGACGAGCACAAGCGGCACATCGCCGGCCGGATCATCGGCGTCTCGCGCGATTCGTCCGGCAAGCCCGCGCTCCGCATGGCGCTCCAGACGCGCGAGCAGCACATCCGCCGCGAGAAGGCGACGTCGAACGTCTGCACCGCTCAGGTGCTGCTGGCCGTGATGGCGGGGATGTACGCCGTCTGGCACGGGCCGGAGGGGCTCGCGCGGATCGCCCGGCGCGTGCACCACCGTGCGGAGCTCTTCGCCGCCGGGCTGCGCGCGCTGGGCCTCACGCCGGAGCCGGGCGTGTTGTTCGACACCGTGACGGTGATCGTGAACCGCCAGCGAGGCAAGATCGTGCGCGCAGCGGGCAAGCTTGGCATCAACGTGCGGGTGATCAACACGAAGACGCTCGGCGTCTCGATGGGGGAGAACACCACCGTCGGCGACGTCGGCGACCTCCTCACCGCCTTCAACGCCGGCGCGCCGCACGGCCTGGACCTCGAGGCGCTCGCCAAGGGGATCGATGCGCGCTACGACGAGCGGTTCGCCCGCACCTCGGCGTACCTCACGCATCCGGTGTTCGCGCGCTACCACAGCGAGACCGAGATGCTGCGGTACATGCGGAAGCTCGAGTCGCGCGACCTCTCGCTCACGCACTCGATGATCCCGCTCGGCAGCTGCACCATGAAGCTGAACGCGAGCGCGGAGATGTTCCCGGTGACCTGGCGCGAGGTGGGCGGGCTGCACCCCTTCGCGCCGGTGGACCAGGCCGAGGGCTACGCGTCGATGTTCACGCGCCTCGAGAAGGCGCTGGCGGAGATCACCGGCTTCGCCGCCGTCTCGCTCCAGCCGAACGCCGGCTCGCAGGGCGAGTACGCCGGCCTGCTCGTGATCCGCGCCTACCACGCGGCGCGCGGGCAGGGGCACCGGAAGGTCTGCCTGATCCCGCAGTCGGCGCACGGTACCAACCCCGCCAGCGCGGTCATGGTGGGGATGCAGGTGGTGGTGGTGAAGACCGACGCCAACGGCAACATCGACGTGGCCGACCTGCGAGCGAAGGCCGAGGAGCACTCGGCGGATCTCGCGGCGCTGATGGTGACCTATCCGAGCACGCACGGCGTGTTCGAGGAGGGCATCAAGGACGTCTGCGCCATCATCCACGAGCACGGCGGGCAGGTGTACCTCGACGGCGCGAACATGAACGCGATGGTCGGGCTCAGCCGGCCGGGCGACATCGGCGGCGACGTCTGCCACCTGAACCTCCACAAGACCTTCTGCATCCCACACGGCGGCGGCGGTCCCGGGATGGGCCCGATCGGCGTGGCGGCGCACCTCGCTCCGTTCCTCCCGTCGCACAGTGTGGTGCCGACCGGGGGCGCACAGGGCATCGGCGCGGTCTCCGCGGCTCCCTGGGGGAGCGCGAGCATCCTCCCGATCTCGATGATGTACATCGACATGATGGGCGGCACCGGCCTCACCGAGGCGACCAAGCTCGCGATCCTGAACGCGAACTACGTGGCGCACCAGCTCCGGGGGCACTACGAGGTGCTCTACAAGGGGAAGAACGGTCGCGTGGCGCACGAGTGCATCATCGACACGCGGCCGCTCAAGGCGTCCGCCGGGGTGGAGGTGGAGGACATCGCGAAGCGCCTGATGGACTATGGCTTCCACGCGCCCACCGTGAGCTTCCCCGTGGCGGGGACCCTCATGATCGAGCCGACGGAGTCGGAGTCGAAGGCCGAGTTGGACCGCTTCTGCGAGGCGATGCTCGCGATCCGCGAGGAGGCGCGCGACATCGAGCGCGGGGTGCTCTCCCGCGAGGACAATCCGCTGCAGCACGCCCCGCACACGCTCGAGGTGGTGCTCAGCGACGACTGGTCGCGCGGCTACTCGCGCGAGCGGGCGGCATTCCCGTTGGCCTGGGTGCGGGAGCGGAAGTTCTGGCCTGCGGTGGGACGCGTGGAGAGCGCGTATGGCGACCGCAACCTCGTCTGTTCCTGCCCGCCGATCGAGGAGTACGCCTCGGTCTGACCTACTCCCCGAGGTGCTGCTTGTAGCCGGCGGCGTCGAGCAGGCCGGCGAGCGCCTTGGGGTCCACCGTGAGCTTCACCATCCAGCCGTCGCCGTACGGGTCCGTGTTCACGAGCGCCGGTTCGCCGTCGAGCTTCTTGTTGACCTCCACCACCTCGCCGGCGAGCGGGGAGAAGAGTTCCGAGACGGCCTTCACGGCCTCGATGGTGCCGAAGACGTCGTGCGCGCCGAACTTCTTGCCCACGGCGGGCATCTCGAGGTAGACGATGTCGCCGAGCTCGCCCTGCGCGTAGTCGGTGATCCCCACGAGCACGACCGCGGGGTCGGCGGTCTTCTTCACGTACTCGTGATCGGTGGTGTAGAGGAGATCCTGCGGGATGGACGACACGCGCGACTCCGTCGTGATCGGGGATGGGGGCGGCTGCTCGACGTGCCGGAAGGCTACCCGGCACGTCGGTGGGGGTCAAGCGCGCGCGGCGGCCTCGCGCACGAGCGCGGCGTGCAGCGCGGCGACCTTCGCGTCGAGGTCGGCGAGCGCGCCATCGTTCTCGATGACGTGGTGCGCGCCGCGCCGCTTCCGCTCGGCCGACATCTGCGCGGCCATCATCGCGCCGGCCTCGGCTTCGCTGAGTCCGCGGTCGCGCACGAGGCGCCGAAGGCGGACCTCGTGCGGCGCATCCACCAGCACCACGCGGTCCATCCGTGACTCGAGCCCCGTCTCGAAGAGCAGCGGGATGTCACAGACCACGAGCCGGTCGCCGCGCGCCCGCGCGTCGGCCACGTGCGCCTCGCGCAGGCGCGCGACCTCGGGATGCACGATCGCGTCGAGCGCCGCGCGCTCGCTGGCGTCCGCGAAGACGATGCGGCGGAGCGCGGCGCGGTCGAGGGATCCGTCGGCGGCGAGCACCTGCACGCCCCACCGGTCGACGATGCGCCGGAGCGCGCGGGTGCCCGGCCGCACCGCCTCGCGCGCGAGCACGTCGGCGTCGATCACCGTCACGCCAAGTGCGGCGAGGCGATCGGCGACCGCGGACTTGCCCGCGGCGATGTTGCCGGTGAGGCCGACCATGAGCATCGGCGAATCGTACGCCCACGCGTTACGCGACGCGAGGGCCGCGCGTTACCTAGAGGTATGCCAGCCCGCCGACGTCGCGCCTTCACGCTGATCGAGATCCTGATGGTGATGGCCCTCATGGGCCTCGTCGTCGGGTTCGCGGTCACGCGCGTCAGCTACTGGGGCTACCGGATGGACGCGAACGTGCGGCTCCTGCAGAACGTCGTGATCGGTGCGCAGCAGACCGCGATCACCAAGAACGTCACCGTGCAGGTGATGTTCGACGCGACCGAGGACCGCGTGCGCATCCTGCAGGACTACAACAACAACGGCATCATGGACGCGAGCGACAGCGTGCGGTACCGGCCGCTCGCGGACGGCGCGGAGTTCCAGGCGCCGCCGACGACCATCGACGGGGTGGCGCCGGCGTACATGACCGGGCCGGGCGTGGTCGCGACGGGGAATCCGCTCCAGCTCGCCATCCGGATCGAGGCGAACGGCTCGCTCTCGGGCGACGTGGTGGTGTACGTCGGGTCGCCGCGGAACCTGCCCGAGGACTTCCGCGCGATGACGATCGTGGGCGCGACGGCGCGCACCGGGTTCTGGTCGCGCGGCGGCGGTGTCTGGCGGAAGCGCGACAGCTAGCGACGCCGCCCCACGGCGTCCCCGGTGACGACTACGGGGCGACCGCCTTGAAGAACTTGCCGACCGCCCAGGCGGCGCCGCCGTTGGCGCGGATCTCCTGCGGCGTGGCGCCGAGGTAGCGCTGGCAGGTGTTGCGGAAGGCCGAGCCCGAGGGGAAGTCGAGGAGTCGCGCGACGGCGTCCGCGGCGCGCTCGGGATCCTCGAGCATCTGCGACGCGACGATCAGGCGGCCCCAGGCAAGGAGCTTCTGCGGGGGCGGGAACCCGCCCGAGTCGAGCCCGGAGAGCAGGGCGCGCTTGGAGACACCGCAGATCTCCGCGAGGCGGTGCGACGTGAGCCTCAGGTGCGCGCGGGTCACGGCGACCATCACCGCGTCGCGGACGAGCGCCGGCTGGTCGGCGAGGCGGGGGCGGATGAGCTGGGCGACGCCACGCGCGGTGGCGCGTTCGAGCACGGCCCGAAAGGCGGCGGGCGTGTCGTCCTGACCGGCCAGCAGGAGACCATCGAACCCCGCGCGACCGGCGTCGAACAGGTCACGGGCGCGGTCCGGGGTGAGGGTGACGTACGCCACCATCGTCAGGCGTTCCGCCCGCATCTTGAGCCGCCGCACCACGTCGAAGTGGCTGCTGCCGTCGGCGAAGAGGTCGATGATCGCCAGCGTCACTTCGTCGTCCTGGCAGGCGGCTTCGAGTTCGGTCCAGTCGCGGCAATGCACGAGCCGGTGTTCGCCCTGCACCGCGGCGTTCACCCGCTGGAGCGTGCGTGGATCGGGGAGCATGGTGGCGATGGCGGCCACGGGTGCCTCGATGTGATGGAGGGTACGGAGGGCACGCGTCCTGCGGCGTACCCTCAACGTAGAAGACGCGGGAGGCTCCCGAATGTCACGATGTGACAGGCGGCAGCGGCCCTGCGTCTTCCCCTTGGCTCCTCCTCCTCATCCCCGCGTCCGTAACTTCCGTCCCATATGAAAGTCCCGCGCCCCCGGGCCCGCCCCGGGATGACGATCATCGAGGTGATGTTCGCGATCGTGATCCTCTCGGGCGTGATGCTCGCCCTCTCGCGGTTCGGGCAGAGCTTCACGCGGGCGTCGCGCAACGCGGCGTACCTCACCATCGCCAGCGACCTCGCCACGGCGCGGATCGAGGCGGTGCGCGGGCATCCGGCGTACGGCACGCTCGTCGCGACCTTCGACAACACCACCGAGACGAGCGCGACGGCCGGGGCGAATCCCCCGATGACCGGATACGAGGGCTACACGCGGGTCACCCGGGCCGCGCGCACGACCAACGACAGCACCGACTTCGTGACCGTCTCCGTGACGGTGAGCTCGGCCGAGCTCGCGAAGCCCGTCGCGAAGACCACCATCATCGCCGCGTTCCCGTGATCCGGCGCGCGCGGCCCGGGTTCTCGCTCGTCGAGATCCTGGTGGCGATGGCGCTGACGCTCGCGGTCTTCGCCATCACGCTCCCCTTCGTGCGCGCCCAGACGCGGGCCCTCGGCGTGAGCGCAGGGCGGCTCGACGCGGACCAGTTGGCGCGCTACGCACAGCGCGCGGTGGACCACGACCTCCGCCTCGCCAGCGCGGTGCCTGGGCAGCCGCTCCTGGTGCTCGCGGGACCCATGGCGATCGCATTCAACGCGAACCTGCTCGCGGTGGACACGAGCGACCCCGGCGCCCGCGACATCAACGCGGCCGCCCCGACCACGCTCACCGACTCCTGGCGACTCGCGGACGCGGCGACGCTGCCGAACACGGCAAGGAACTATCCCACGCAGGACTAC
>Ga0224510_10001719_pt1 | contig 13956 bp, 9 predicted proteins | sample SF_May12_sed_USG_FD_170161 | JGI IMG/M metagenome (GOLD analysis project Ga0224510, IMG submission 170161) | Sediment microbial communities from San Francisco Bay, California, United States - SF_May12_sed_USGS_4_1 | ecosystem: Environmental > Aquatic > Marine > Sediment | place: USA: California... | reverse complement strand
TATCCTCATTAGGAATAATCAGGAAAAAGCCATGTAGACTTTACCGGTGTTCCGGTTTTGGCTGCACGTTCTGATCCGGAGAAATCGATGGTGATGGGTAGGGATGGTAACTTGGCAGATTGACAAAAAAGACTGTTCCTCTTCCTTTCACACTTTGCACTTCTATTCTTCCCTGATGTTCTTGAATAATTTGATGGGCAATGGCCAAACCAAGACCAGTCCCTTCATGTTCCTGACTCAAGTGTTTGGTGGTAAAAAAAGGATCGAAAATATGCTCGACATCCTCCGGCTCGATACCTTTTCCTGTATCTTGAATTTCTACCTGCACCCAATCTTGTGCCCAATCTGAAGAAATTTTTCGAGTTCGCACGGTTAATACCCCACTCCCGGGTAGCATCGCCTCTACGGCATTAAACAACAAATTGAGAAAAACCTGCTTTAATTGTTGACGATCGGCAAATACCTTTGGCAACCCGTTGGCCAAATCGGTCTCGACAACGATCAGTTCATGGGACGGCCGAATGCGAAGAGTGTACAGACAGGCTTCCACAATATCATTGAGATCTTCTTCCTTTAGAAACGGCTCCATCGGTTTGGCATAATCCAAAATTTCTCGAGTTAATCGTTCGATGCGAAACACATCTTCCTTGACCACCTTACTAAATCGAACGAGAAACTGCTCATCATCCTTTCGTTCAGGTGCCAGGTCCACAAACGCCTTAATCGACGTCAGGGGATTTCTAATTTCATGGGCCAACCCCCCGGCCATGGTCTCGAGGGAGCGAAGCCGATCAGTTCGACGGACCAACGATTGTGAACGTTTGAGTTCTTCATACAGCAGGGCATTGTCCAAAGCCACTGAGGCTTCTTGAGACAAGGTCGTTAATAAGTCTAAGTCTTGGATTGTATACCCTCCTCCACTTTTCGTATTAGGCCCGAACACGCAAAAACCTAACAGACGATTTTTATTGACCAAGGGGAGACAAACTTCCGCTCCGATTTTGGCCAACTGAGCCACGATGGATTGAGACTCAGAATTTTTTGTGAACGTTTCTAATTCATTTATGACAAAACAGGAAATCCCCTTTCTCCATAGTTCTGCCAGTGCGGGAGCTTTATTCAAATGAAATACTGGCGGGTCAGTCGTAGATTTCCCAAAACTGGATACCGGTCGATAATCCTGACTGCTGGAACTTCGTAAGTATAACACGCCCCATTCCAACCCCAATGCAGGGCAAATTGATTCCACGATCGTCCGGGTCAAATCTTTCAATTCCAGAATCGAGACAAGTGACTTAGAAAAGTGCACCACCGTTTCATGCCGGTTATAGCGATCTTTAAACAAAGATTTGGTGATAAATGTTTTCGCTTCCCGTTTCAACGAGGACGCTCCAAACACCAAGACGAGAAAGACTCCTAATTCGACAAAGGAATAAGGAATATTGATGTGCCCGAAATAGAGCTTTTGACCCAGCAAAAGGACAGGGTAGGCCGGAAAGGCGACGAGGGCCATGAGCAAGCCCCCGGTGATGCCACGCTCAACAGCCGTTCCTAGATCCAGAAGACGATATCGAAGGAGCGTATATGCCACCACCGACGTATAGACGGTGATAAGAATCGTCCCGTTTGGTGGAATATCAATCCCATACCAAAGCGGGAAACTGGTCATCCCCCCTACATACGCAATCACCGACCCGATGGTGAGGAGGTAGAAACGAGATCGTTCTGTGCCGGTTTTTGTCCGTGCCCCTTGATATAACAACCACGTTCCATAAATGGCGTACAGGCTGAATCCCAGCAGGTAGGCGTGGAAAAAAGGCCCCGGTTGAGGCCAAAAGGGGAAATCACTGACAGCATGCACATCGGCCACAAAATAGGAGGTGAAATTCATGCAGAAAAAAACAAACCCGGCTCCCCATCCGAGACGAATAAGCCATTCTTTTCCTTTCACCTGCTCCAATAAGGTCAGGACATGCCACAGGTAGGCTACTGGAAGAAAGATCCCTCCAACCATCAACAACCTTACAAAGAAAAGTGCCAGATCGTGGGATGAGGAAAGCTGCCAGGCCCAATACCCATATCCCCAAACGGATGCCACTAAGCAATACATCCCATAGGCTTGATGCTTGGGGTTTCCCGGATTTTTGGCGTAAATAATAAGGCCCGAAACCGTAGCGGCGAGACCATTCAGAAGCCCGCTGAAGGCGTAAAAATTCACGTAAAAGAAGTGCGCAGATGATGGAATGAACGAGCTTATTGGCCTTTCACATCTTCAGTCCTCATTGGACAATAAATGCCGGCAGAAGTCAAAAGGGTCGCCAAGAGGATTTTCTTAGGAAAAGCCTCTTCTGTCCTCTTTACTCGGAATCTTTTCATGGATACGCTTTCAGGGTCAATGAGACATTTGAGGCACATCCGTGTGCCCTGCCCCAGGAAAGGATCAATGAAACAGTTTGACTAGGCCACCTGTTTCAGAGGGCCTAAGGCAGAGTCCATTGCTTGACGTCGACATGTATTCTGAATGGCGGGCAGAGAGGTCTGCGCAGAAACCGCAGGTTTTTCCAAGACAATGAGGTAGGCTTGCCCGGTAAAAGCCGGATACACTTTCGCATGCGTGCAGCCTAACGTGGCAACAATCGCTTCCCATTCCGTTCGATCAAAAAAACAAAATTGCCCTTCTTTTTCAGCCTGCCGAATTTTTCCATAGTTATTCAACAGGTCCCGCGCCTCCTCTCGTTGCTGCGGGAGTTCGGCGCTCCTTACCAGGCTCTGGTATATACCGGAAAAGTCACCATTTGGTTTTAAATTGGAAATGACCATTCGTCCACCTGGCGCGAGAACCCGATAAAATTCCTTCAGGGCCGCGCGGGGATCGTGGACATACCCAACAACCAGATTGGAGACTATCCGGTCAAATTGGTTGTTTGGAAAGGGGAGGGGATGGCCTAAGTCAACTTGCGCCCAGGACATCTTCACCAAAGGATGCCAAGAGAAATTGCCTTCCTGACAGTCCGAGATCGCCGACACCATTGACCTGTTTGCCCTCCTCAACGCTTCCGGAACGACGTCAATTCCCACATATTCAATGGATCCATTCGACACCGGGATCTCGGCAAGAATGCCTGCTCGTAATCTATTCAAAAAAAACACACCCGCATTGCCATTTCCGCATCCGGCATCCAGAAACTGTTGTCCAGGGGTGATCGGCCCCAAGGCATGAAAGACGTGGTCTAATAATTTTACATAATCCGGACATTTTCCCACGGATTGAAAATGCCCCAAGTAATCGTGCCAAAACCCCGGTCCAACTTCCGTCATACTCTGTTGTTGCAACGCAATCTTTTCTTCTCGATTTTGTCGACCGAGATCCAGTCGATTGGGATGGTGGATCAAACCATGAAAGGAATTCTTCGTCACTCGCTCACGACACTGTGCCACCAAGTGTCGATACGTTTCACGGGCTATTTTGGGGTTTTCCTGGAGGCGATGTAACGCCTCCGGCACCACCATCCAATTCTCTACACGCCGACCCAATGCCTGACGAAAGACCTGAAGGTCATCAAGAGCAACCCACGCATCTTTTCCGGCGGATACCACGATTACAGGACAGGCTAAGGATTCCGCGTCATTCAATGAGTGCTCAAGGGTCACAAAATTATTGGTGATGGCATCCCCCAAAAATTGACTCCCAACATTAAATCCCAAAATATTCGCTGAGTCAGGGTATTGTCCAACGCGATAGCCCGCGAAAACATCTTCCTGATGAACTGTGGCTGCAGATCGTTGCACATTGACAATACCCATAAGCATGATCAAGAGGGATACCGATGGACATTCCGCTTCCGCTTTGAGGGCGACCCGCGCCGCTAAGCTTGAGGCCACGCCGATTATTGTTGATTGTGGCCAGGTGCCCCTGGCAAATCGGGTGACGGTTTGAAAATCATCCTTCATCGACGAAAGGGAAACGTCATAGTGGATGCCCTCGCTCTCTCCGACATGGTTCGTATGGTCATAGCGCACCACTTGAAATCCATTGCTGGCGAAGTAATACGCCAAGGTTAAGTAATCTCGTTTGGTTTCCCCGTACCCAGGCGAAATGACGACAACCGGAAGTGCTGTTGGCGCACCACCTTCTCCTGGCCGATCATGATAGGCACTGATCTGCTGTCCATTATTTTTTTTAATACAGAGGCGGGTACTCTGAATGCTCGTTTTTGTTGGGGAGAGAGTAAATTCCTGTGTCTTTTTCCTCTGTCGTTGCAGGGGGGAGCGAAGTGTAGGGAAATGCTGTCTAGACTTTTCAGTTTCCCAGGAAGAATCGACTACCTCTTCCTCTACCTCCCCAAGTAGAAAATTTCCTAATTGCGTTGAAGGCAAAGCGCCGATTTCTGGACGGAGAGTTTCAGCCTCTTCATTCCATGCACGGCATTTCAGAAGAATGTCAGTGGTCCCGTCCCACACCGAAAACCCAGATTTCTCTCGTATGTCTTGAACCCTGCATTGGAACTGTTGTAACGCGTGTTCTTGGCCCTGCGCAAAATATTGCAATTGAACGTTCTGAGCGATTTCTATCGGGGGAAACCCACTCATTCGGAATTGCACACAATCATCCTTCCACCCGATGAGGCGCCCTTCCCAGCAGCCACCCAAGCATCTCAAAAAGAGTGGAATGGAAGAGAGTGGCTGGAGAAGGGACAGAGTACCTGGAAGCAATTGTTGGGTTATTCGTTTCAACTCTTCCGGGTGATGAATTTGAGTCATACTAGTCAGTGCGGATGTCATCATGCTCATGAGTTCCCTCATTTAACCTTAAATATTTTTACTTATATGCAGGCACAAGATTTTCCCTGGATCTCAAAAGACCCTTACTCCTGTTTCAGTCTGTTATAGAGGGGGAGGAGAGATGAATAAAAATAAAAAATTTTGTGTCACTGTGGTATTCTCCACAATCAGTTGCTGATCAATTCAACTCTCATAGTGAAGTCATTAGAGCAACCTCAATGCCAGGCTAATGAGACCAGAGACCGATCACCATTTCCAGGAAAAATCCTTAGGATTTACTAGGAATTTATTGCCGAAGTCATGGTTGAAGAGCCACCACTTACCGATTCTTGATAAACCATATCTGTCGATCAAATGACAGAGGAACAATGGGATCGTAGGTCTCTTTGACATCCCCTTCACTCTTTTTCATTGACACCCCTTCCCGTGCTACCTAGAATTTAGAAAATTTGAGAGGAGGTTCGCATGCCAAACGAATCCGCTCCAACTATCCGCAACGTGGTTCTTGCTTCGTACCCTGGAGCAGGCAAAACCACCCTCTGTGAAGCCCTGGCCTTTTCCACCGGAGTCATTCAAACCATGGGGAGCATTCCTCAGGGGAATACCCTTGGTGATTTTGAACCGGAAGAGGTTCACAGGCATCATTCCATCAGCTCCGCATTATTTCAGTTGGAATGGCAGGGGGCGAAAATCAATATCATTGATACCCCGGGAATCGTGGATTATTCCTTTGAGGTTCAATCCTCCCTCAGGGCGGTGGATGGCGTGGTGCTGGTCGTTGGTGCCAGCACAGGGCTCCGGTCTGAAATCGAGCGAGTCTGGGATCTGATTCAGGAATACGAACTTCCCTGCCTCCTGTTTATCAATGAACTGGATAAAGAGCGAACGGATTACGGCGCCATCCTGGCAGAGTGTGAGAAAACGCTAGAAATCACCGGGGTCCCCCTCACGATTCCAGTCGGAAAGGAGTCCCAGCTGACTGGCGTCATTGATCTGATTGCCAGGCATCTCATCACTCCGGTTCCCGAAACCACAAAAATTCAGCAAACCGATATTCCTACTGAACATCAAGCCATGACGGCTGAGTTTCGGCGCAGGGTGATGGAACAGGTTGCGGAAACCAATGACCAATTGGTGGAGAAGTACCTTTCAAAGGGTGAACTCTCAGATGATGATTTGCGTGATGGATTGACGATGGGAACATTGGAACGGAGACTCGTTCCGGTGTTGTGCGGGTCTGCCATGCGGAATATTGGCACGTCCACTTTGTTAGACGCCGCATTGCGATTGCTCCCTTCTCCTTCAGATCGTGCCAGCCTGCATCCACACGTGGGGCAACAACCCCGGACGCATCACGAAGAACAACGAACATCTGATCCACATGAGCCGTTCTCCGCTTTTGTCTTTAAAACGACAATCGATCCCTTTATGGGGCGTCTATCATTTGTGCGGGTTCTCTCCGGGACCCTAAATGCGGATTCCGGTTTTTATAATGCCTCTCGCCAGACGAAGGAGAAAGGGGGACATCTCTTCTTCTCCATCGGGAAAAAACATCATCAAATTCATCAAGCGCATGCCGGCGATATCGTGGCAATCGGCAAACTGAAAGATACCCAAACCGGTGACACGATTTGCGATGAAAAGCATCCCATCGTCTTCCCCGGTATGAAAATTACCCGTCCGGTTATGTCCTATGCCTTAGAAGTGAAGAGCAAGAATGAAATTGACAAGGTCAGCCTGGGCCTGCACAAGTTAGTTGAAGAAGATCCCTCTCTGGAATTTCTTCGGAATGAAGAAACCAAGGAGATGCTGTTAAGCGGCGTAGGGCAGAGTCACATCGATGCCACCTTAGAGAAACTCAGGCGCAAGTATGGAGTTGAAGTGAATTTGCACATGCCGAAAGTCCCCTATAAGGAAACAATCCATCGCATGGCGCAGGCTCAAGGGAAATACAAAAAACAAACCGGTGGACATGGACAATACGGGGATTGCTGGCTACAGATTGAGCCTCTTCCGCGCGGGGCGGGATTTGAGTTTCACAACAACATCGTGGGTGGGGTCATTCCACGGAACTTTATTCCCGCAGTAGAAAAAGGGGTAATCGAAGCCATGCAACAGGGAATTGTTGCGGGGTTCCCCATCGTTGATATCAGGGTGGCTGTCTATGATGGCTCACATCATCCCGTCGATTCTTCCGAATTGGCATTTAAAGTGGCAGGTTCGATGGCTCTCAAGCATGCGCTCGAGTCTGCGGAGAGTACGCTTCTTGAGCCCATGATGTCGGTAGATGTCATCGTTCCGGATGATCTGGTGGGCACCGTTATTGGCGATCTCAACTCACGGCGTGGACGCATACAGGGAATGGCCACCAAGGGACACAATCAAATCGTGAAAGCTTTTGTGCCATTGGCAGAAATGCTGAAATATGCTCCTTCGTTAACCTCCATGACGGCTGGGAAGGGCAGTTATGTGATGGAGTTTTCAGGTTATGAGGAAGTCCCAAAGGAAATTATCACCCGCATAGTTGAAGAACATAAAAAGGGAAAAGAAGCCGTTTCCTCTATCTAACTGATGCATGGCTGAAATGCGAGGGGCGCTACGGCTGAGTTTTAATGACAATGAAAAAGGCCCTTGCCTTACGGATAATCCGCAGCAAAACAGTTTGACCAGGCTTCACTTTGGCCACCGCCTCGGAAAATTGAGTGACGGTCCGAATAGTTTGCCGATTGACCTCGTTGATTAAATCTCCTTCCTGAACACCCTCTGAATGGGCGAGACCACCATTTTCGACTTTGGTCACTAAGACCCCAACCGTCTCCTGTAGCTCAAACTGCTCGGCTAGTGCGGCTGTCAGCGCCTGGACATCAAGGCCTAAGGTGACCTCTGATTTTTGAGAGGGGAGTGAGGTCAATATGGATTTCTCCTGCCTTTCCGCCATCGGGACAAGATAGGTTAATTCTTTGCCGTCCCGTAGCAAACGAATCTTGGCGTTGTCACCCGGTCCAACACGTGCGACAAGACGAGAAAGTTGGTTTGGCGAATCCACGGGGCTGTCGTCTACCGACAAAATGATATCGCCGGGTTTAATGCCAGCCGCATCCGCAGGATCGTGTTCATACACTTCGTTGACGAGAACTCCATGGCCTTCTTTGATTCCAAATTGTCCTGCAAGATCTTTGGTGAGAGATTGAATCCCGACACCAAGCCACCCCCTGACCACTCGCCCCCGGGACACCAATTGATCGACCACACGGGAGACCATATCGGCGGGTATGGAAAATCCGATGCCTTGTGCCATATGGATAATGGCGGTATTGATCCCGACAACCTCACCTCTTAGGTTAAAAAGTGGACCTCCTGAGTTCCCAGGGTTAATCGCTGCATCCGTTTGAATGAAATTTTCATACCGGGATAAATTGAGACGTTCCCTTCCTATCCCACTAATGACGCCAAGTGTCACTGTCCGGTCTAACCCCATTGGATTGCCAACGGCCAAAACCCATTGCCCAACTTTTAATGCGTTTGAGTCGCCGAAATGAGCAGCTGGAAATTTCCGGTCAGATTGAATTTTGAGGACCGCAATATCGGTTTCTTTATCACGTCCAATAACTTGCGCAATGATGTTGGACTTATCGGATAGCCGGATGTCTGCCTCGGTCGCGTCCTCTCCAACAACATGATTATTGGTCACAATAATGCCATCTTCACGAATGATGACGCCTGAGCCGCTTCCTTGTGAAAATGGCGCTCGTCGTTGAAATCCTTGCCCCTGAGGTATCTCACGAATTGGCGTAATATTAACCACCGTAGGAGTCACTCGTTCAGCCAGGCTCGTGATGGTCTGTTGGATATCTTCAAGAAGTTGGAGGCCACGAAGCTCTTGGATTGTCTGACCAAAGGCTATTGACGCAGAAGCCAAGTAAAGAACAAAAAAACATAAAAATACGAGTAACTTCCTGCAAAAATCCATCTTATACTTTATGCTTATCTATGTCGGATAATAAATATTATGTTAATTAGAGAACAATCTCATTTTACTTTCGGTCCCCTGGGCAAGCCTGAGTATATTTTCTTTGTGGCAAAAATAAATAATCCCCATCATACATAAAGAATACAAACAAAAATACAAGTCCTGTGTCAGAAAAAACGCTATAAATGGAAAAACTCCGAAGGCGGCCAATGCTCCTCCAGAAGAATACCTGAAAATCAAAACAGCTCCCAGCCAGACCCCGATTAAAATTAGCCCAATTAAAGGATGAATCCCTAAGATAGAACCCAGGCCGGTGGCAACTCCCTTTCCACCATTAAATCGTAAAAATAGCGAAAAGACATGACCAAAAACGACGGCAAACCCCACCAAAAGAATCCAGACCCATGGAAACCCCACAAAGTTGGCCATAGTCGTCGCGAGGATCCCTTTACCTAAATCCCCCAAAAGCGTTAAAAATCCGGCTTTCTTGCCACATACCCTAAGAACATTGGTAAATCCGATATTATGGCTCCCATGAGTTCGAGGATCATCTGCTTTCAATATTTTGGCAACTACCAGGCCAAACGGAATAGAACCCAATAGATAGGCACCAAAAACACCTGATAGATATAGTCCCATCTTCTTGCGTCTTGGGAAGAACAGCCTACCAATATTGCGGGCTAATTTTCTTGAAGATTTGGATGAGATATCGCGAGCCGGAAAGAAGGGAAAAAAACAAGGCCACATACAGCAGACCGGTGCCGACATGAGAGAGCAAATCTTCAAATTGAACCCAGACACCTTGAAGGATGAGACAGAGGATTCCCCCTATTTGCCCGATCACTTTAAATTTCCCGACGGAGTCGGCAGGGACCACAAAGCCTTCTTTCGCCGCAACAGCCCTGGCTCCAGTGACAATCATTTCGCGTGCAATCATGACAATGGCCAACCACACGGCGACACGCTGGAATTGCACGAGAAGGATAAGCCCAGAGGCGACCAGAAGCTTATCAGCCACCGGATCGAGTAATTTTCCTAAATTGGTAATCTGCCCGCTTCTCCGTGCCAAATATCCATCAAGAAAATCGGTAAAGGCCGCCCCGGCAAAAACCAATCCGGCTACCAATGCCCGATCCGGGCTCGATTCAGAGAAGAGCCAGACAAAAACAGGAATTAACAGGATCCGCAAAAGTGTAATAGAATTCGGAAGATTCAGATAGGTTTCCCCCATAATTAAACCACGGCCTTCCGATTTTCTTTTTACCGCTTCTGAATGATTCATGATGAACAATACCTTTATCGAAACTTCACGTAAAAGCCGAAATTTCTCCTTTTCCTGAAACATGCCAAATCGCTTGAAGTTGTTGCAATAATTCCTTCAACTCACTCAATCTGACCATATTCGGCCCATCCGATAACGCTTCCTCAGGGCGAGGATGGACCTCCATAAAGAACCCGTCACATCCCACTGCAGCAGCAGCACGGGCCAAAGGCGCAACAAACTCCCGCTGCCCTGATGAGCATGTGCCCCCACCCCCAGGCAATTGGACACTGTGCGTCGCATCAAACACAACCGGATATCCAAGGTTTCGCATTACGGGAAATGATCGCATATCGACGACAAGATTTTGATAGCCAAAGCTGACACCTCGTTCCGTCAAGAAAATTTTCCTGGTGCCGGCCTCTTGAAGTTTATTGACGACATTTGTCATATCCCATGGCGATAAAAATTGTCCTTTTTTTACATTGACAACTCTGCCGGATTTGGCTGCCGCACAAAGCAAATCGGTCTGACGGCATAAAAATGCGGGGATTTGCAGCACATCGGCCACTTCAGCAACCCGAGAAACATCTTGCACTTCATGAACATCCGTCAGAATGGGTACATTTAACTCATCTTTGACTTTCTTGAGAATTTTCAACCCGGCCCCAATCCCTAAACCTCTAAATGAAGAAATCGACGTGCGGTTAGCCTTGTCATAGGAAGCCTTGAAGATGAAAGGGATGCAGAGATCTTTGGCAATCTCCGCAATCGCGGAAGCGGTCTCCAGCACCAGAACTTCACTTTCGATAACGCAAGGCCCCGCAATTAAAAAATGCGGACACCCTCCGCCAACGGAGAACGGGCCAATGTCGACTTCAGCTGGCTGAGCCATAAAGATCCGGTTCGTCAGGTGCCGAATTTTCGTTGAAGGGCGGCCCCAATGAATGCGGTAAAGAGAGGATGGGGGGAACAAAGCCGTGACTGAAATTCTGGATGGAATTGCGTACCCACAAACCAGGGATGCCCTTTTAACTCAATAATTTCCACCAGCCGTCCGTCAGGAGATGTCCCGCTAATGATCAGCCCCTTTGAGGTTAAAGAATCCAGGTACTCGTTGTTAAATTCATAGCGATGCCGGTGTCGTTCACGGATTTCGGATTGCTCATAGGCCGCAGAGGCAAGCGTATTGGGCACCAATCGACAAGGGAAGCCACCTAAGCGCATCGTCCCTCCCTTATCTTGAATGGTTCGTTGCTCGGGGAGGAGATCAATCACGGGATACGGCGTTTCAGGATTAAACTCCGAACTATTGGCATTCTGGAGTCCTCCGAGGTTTCGTGCGATCTCAATCACAGCACATTGCATTCCCAGACAAATTCCAAAAAACGGAAGATGTCTCTCTCTGGCATATCGAATCGTCTCAACTTTTCCTTCGATCCCCCGAATGCCGAAACCACCGGGAATTAAGACCCCGTCCACATCGGCCAACATCCGCTCAGGGCCATCCTTCTCGATTTCACCAGACTCCACCCAGTGAATGTTGACGCCGGTTTCATCTCGTAAGCCTCCATGAATCAACGATTCCGATACACTCTTATAGGATTCACGAGATTCCACATACTTGCCAACTAATGCAATCGTGACTTCATGCCGGGGCCGCTTAATTTTCTGAACTAAGATGTCCCAATCCCGAAGGTTTGGTGGTCGGGTTTCAAGTCGAAGCGAACGAACGATGAGTTCATCCAGGCCTTCTTTTCGCAAAATAATGGGCACTTCGTAAATAGAATCAACGTCCTTTGCCGTAATGACGGAGCCTTTGTCCACATTACAAAACATGGCAATTTTATCTTTCACCCCAGGAGGGAGAAACCGGTCCGTCCGGCACAACAAAACATTTGGTTGAATCCCTATTTCACGAAGCTTATTGACCGAGTGCTGGGTCGGCTTAGTTTTGAGTTCTCCGGCAGTCCCGATATACGGCACCAACGTGAGATGGATATACAGAACATTTTCCCGCCCGACATCATAGGGCATCTGCCTGATCGCCTCTAAAAAAGGCAAACTTTCAATATCACCGACCGTTCCGCCAATCTCCACGATCACCACATCGACATCATGCGCCACGTTGAGAATCGTCTGCTTGATGGCGTCCGTAATATGGGGGACCACCTGAACAGTCGCGCCAAGATATTCCCCTCTTCGCTCCTTTTGAATAACCGATTCATAAATCCGTCCAGTCGTGCAATTATTTTCACGGCTTAATTGAACAGTCGTAAATCGTTCATAATGCCCCAAATCCAAATCAGTTTCCGCTCCATCGTCGGTGACATAGACTTCACCATGCTGATAGGGATTCATGGTGCCTGGATCCACATTGATATAGGGATCCAGTTTTAAAAATGTTATGGTCATCCCTCGGCTTTCTAACAAATGCCCGATAGCCGCGGAAGACAGACCCTTCCCCAAAGACGAAACCACTCCCCCTGTGACAAAAAGAAATTTACTCATAGCTCTTTTCAGGTTAGATGATGAATCGCATGCCCCCTTCCCTGTCGACTCCACCATATTGCTCTACCTATTTTCAACCCTCTACATGGCCCCTGAAGAACTCTTTTGAGGCTCAAAGGAATTTCTCGACAAGAGGGCCTCCGCAGTGTGGACATCCTCTGGATGATCAATACGAATCGATTCGTGTGCCGTTTCCCACACCCTAATCGGAAGTCCGTGTTCTAATGCCCGAAGTTGTTCCAATTTTTCAGCGTCTTCAAGATAGCCCGTCGGCAAACTGGCAAAACGCAACAACTCGGCTTTTCGAAAAATATAAATTCCCAAATGCATAAATGCGACGCAATCATTCCCAGAAGGTATGCCATCACGCCAGCAGGGTATCGGGCTTCGTGAAAAATACAACGCATGGCCTTGGTGATCAGTAACCACTTTCACAATCGAGGGATTGGCCAGGTCTTGAGTCCTGTACAATTTCCTTTTCAGAGTCCCGATGCCGTCCCGAGATTGAACAAACGGAAGAATAAGATCATTCAGCAACCCCGGGTGCTGGGGAATTTCATCAGCCTGCAAATTCACCACCACGTCATATTTCAATTGAGAAACCACTTTCGCCACCCGGTCGGTTCCTGTTCGACAGGCATCTCTCACCAGACAAACTTCCCCACCGAAATCCTGAACACGTTGATAAATGGCCTCCTGGTCGGTAATGACCATGATTTGCCCGACGTGCGAGACCTGTCGAACCGCTTCATAGACATGTTGAATTAATGGCTTACCAGCCAGAAGGGCCAAAGGCTTTCCCGGAAATCTGGAAGATCCATAGCGAGCGGGAATACACAAACTGACAGAAGAATCAGTTGCGGTCATGAATCAACACCTCTTGGAGTTGCGCTCGAGTCACCGTGGCCGTGCCCACCATTCCCACTACAATGCCTGCCGCTTGATTCGCTAACATTGCAGCATCAGGAAGTGAGGCCTTCGCACTGATAGCCAAGGCCAGAGTACTGACAACCGTGTCTCCCGCTCCCGTCACATCATACACTTGTCGAGCGACTGCCGGGATCGTCCAGGATTGCCCATTGCATTCAAAAATACTCATCCCCTCCTCTCCCCTTGTGACCACTACCGCCTGGCATCGCAATCGTTGTTGAAGGGAAAGCCCGATGTGTTCAATAGGAACATCCTGGGTTGGAAGAAACCCTGCAGCCTGTTTGGCTTCGAGATGATTGGGTGTGATCACCGTCACCCCCTCATAATAGGCCATATGCTCCACCTTGGGATCCACCACAATCGGAACGCCATTTTCCTCAGCTAATTTCTGAATGGCCTTCATGAGTTCCCCTGTGATCGTGCCCTTCGCATAATCTGAAACCACCAGGCAGGACAGATCGGGAAGGCGGGAGGCCACATACCGTAGTATTTTATGCGCCAG
>Ga0224510_10001718_pt1 | contig 13958 bp, 12 predicted proteins | sample SF_May12_sed_USG_FD_170161 | JGI IMG/M metagenome (GOLD analysis project Ga0224510, IMG submission 170161) | Sediment microbial communities from San Francisco Bay, California, United States - SF_May12_sed_USGS_4_1 | ecosystem: Environmental > Aquatic > Marine > Sediment | place: USA: California... | reverse complement strand
ACGACGCCCAACGGTACTGTTCCCATGAATCTCTCCAGAGCCATTCAGGCTGCCCAAGATGTTTCGTTGATATCCACGCGGGGTAGGGTCAATCAGGTCATCGGCATGGTGGTTGAAAGCCTGGGGCCAGCAATCCCGGTGGGCAGTATCTGTGAGATCGATGTCTTCAAGGGGACGAGCCGGGTGCCGGCGGAAGTGGTCGGTTTCCGGGAGGGCAGGGTGCTCTTGATGCCGCTTGCCGAGATGCGCGGGATCGAGCCGGGAAGCGTCATCCGGCTGGTGGAGGGGCATGCCGCGGTGCCGGTGGGCAATGGCCTGCTGGGGCGGATTATCGACGGGCTTGGTCGGCCCATGGACGGCAAGGGGCCGTTGTCGGCCGAGGCGCATTACCCGCTGTATGCCGAACCCCTGAACCCCATGACCCGGGAGCGGATTCTGGAGCCGGTGGATGTCGGCGTGCGCGCGATCAACGGCTTGCTGACCCTGGGCAAGGGACAGCGGATCGGCATCATGGCAGGCTCCGGGGTCGGTAAGAGTACCCTGATGGGGATGATCGCCAAGCACACGGCGGCCGACATCAGTGTCATCGCCCTGATCGGCGAGCGCGGCCGAGAGCTCAAGGATTTCATCGAGCGTGACTTGGGGCCGCAGGGCTTGGCTCGCTCGGTGGTGGTGGTCGCGACCTCCGATCAGCCGCCGCTGGTGCGGATGCGGGGTGCTTATATGGCGATGGCCATTGCCGAGTTCTTCCGCGACAACCATCGCGACGTGATCCTGATGATGGATTCGGTGACCCGATTCGCCATGGCCAGTCGCGAGGTGGGTCTTTCCATCGGTGAACCGCCGACCTCGCGCGGCTACACGCCGTCGGTCTTCGCCCAGTTGCCGAAGTTGCTGGAGCGGTCCGGCACCTGTGAGGACAAGGGCAGCATCACCGGCATCTATACCGTTCTCGTTGAAGGCGACGACATGAACGAACCCATCGCCGACGCGGTTCGTTCCATTGTCGACGGCCACATTATCCTGAGCCGCGATCTGGCCAGCCGGGGGCATTACCCGGCCATTGAGATCCTCGGCAGCGTCAGCCGGTGCATGCCCGATGTCGTGGAAGACGAGCAGGTCGGCAAGGCCCGCCGTTTTCTGGAAACCTTGGCGACCTACCGCCGTTCCGAGGATCTCATCAATATCGGCGCGTACGCCAAGGGCAGCAACGCGAAGATTGACAACTCCATTCAGATGATCGACCGGTTGAACGGCTACCTGCAGCAGGCCGTGGGTGAGAAGGTTACCTTTGCGGAAAGCGTCAAGGCGCTCTCGGCACTTTTTTCCTGAACAGGATGGAACCGGTGTTTTGTTGCGGCGGCGGTGAAGGTGCTGAACGCATCCCCGCCGCGCATGTCTGGTGAGGCGCACGGCAATGGCTTATCGCTTCCGACTTGAAACATTGTTGACCTACCGGCGTAACCTGGAAGAGCAGGCGCAGCTTGCCCTGGCCCACGAGATAGGGGTGTTGGTCGAGCACCAGAACCGTCTGACCGATCTCCGCGACACGCGGCTGCGAATCGCCGAGGATTTCGAGGAGCGGAAGCGGCAGACGATGGAGGCGCCCCTCTTTGCCTTCTATATGGAATCCATCCGTCGCAAGGAACGGGAGATCGACGCGTTGCTGGAGGTCATTGAAAGCCAGCAGGCGGTGGTGGAGAAGGCCCGCGCGCGTCTTGGCGAACGGGTCAAGGATCGCAAGGTGATCGAGAAGGCCAGGGAAAAGGACCACCGGAAGTATTTGCAGGAGATGATCCGCCTTGAGCAGAAAGAGGGCGATGAACAGGCGATATTGCGGGCCGGACGGGAAGACAATCTCTTTTAGTTTCGGCATGATGAAAGATAACGGGGCGGTTTTGGCATGAAGATCGAAAAACGGTTTGGGGTTGCGCTGTGGTGGCCGGGAGTGATGCTGCTTCTTGCGGTTTTGCCGACGATGGCGATGGCCGTCGAGAAAACGCCGGTGCGGGTTGGGCCGGGCGAGATCGAGCTTGCCGTCTCGCTGAAGGAGCGTGAGCAGGCTGCCGATCTGCGGGAGAAGGAACTGCAGCGCCGGGAGGAGTCCCTTGCCGCCCTGCAGAAGGATGTCGACGCCAAATTGGAAAAGCTGACCGCCCTCCAGAAGGATCTGCAGGGGAAGATCGATGCGTTGCAGCGGGTCGTTGATAAGGATTTCAAAAACCTGGTCAAGGTTTACAGTGCGATGAGTCCCTCCAAACTGGCGCCGCTGTTGAACGATATGGAAGACGGGACCGTCACCCGGATACTGCAGGCCATGAAGGCGGACCAGGTAGCCAAGATCATTCCCAAGCTGGACCAGGACAAGGCGGTGCGGGTCAGCAGGCTTCTTGGCAAAATGGAGTAGCGGCGAGAGGTACAGCCTCCCGCCGGTTGGTTTTGTGATCGGTTCGTTGTTGTCTTGAAATAGGTTCCCCATAGTCGCCATCAGGCAATTCTTGCCGATGGTTTCATCTCGCCCGCCAGAGACGGCTGGCATATCTCCTGCCCCATGCCCCTTGGCGGTGGTTCTAGACGACGGGCATTTCGTCGTTGGGCAATGCCCAGCCCTTGCTTCCCCCCTTCTTTTCGCTTGCACCTTGCCATGTGCCATCGCCAAGTCTCGGCGTGGTCATCATCCTGCGGCCTGCCTGCGGCATTGCGGTAATTATTTCCCCGCCGGTCGTTTCCCATCGCACCCTGTTGCGCACACCAAGATATGCAATGAGCAACGGTCGGGAATTTTTTGCACCTCCCGGCATAGCCCGGTTTTTTTTGCCTATCCGCTTGCCACGGGGTCTTGAAAAAGCCCTTGGCGAGGCGCCGGAAATACTCTGGTCGCCTCGCCAAGGGCTTTTTTTTGTTCAATTGCAAATGCTTGATTATACGACTTTTGTTTGGTTTTTGGGGCATTTTTTTGTGCGGGGCTGGACATCGTTTTGTCGTGTTGGCACACCTGTTGCTTTAAGGGAGGACAGACGGGTGAGTTTGGTTGGTCCGGTCAGATAAACACAGCCAATTTGAAGACGAGGAGAAAATCGTGGATGCAATGATGATGATTCCAGCGCAGGCTGCGCCGAAAGCGGCTCTCCCCGGTGGCGGCAGCAGCCGGGATACCGGTAAATCGCGAGAGTCTTTTGCCGACTATATGGATAAGAAATTGGACGGCCTCGCCAGTCGGAAAAATTTGCTGGGCGTGAAGCCGAAAATGCAGGCATCCGCAAAACCGGATGGCGCCGCAAGGCAATCCGCCGACTCGGATGCGGCGAAAACCGCCGAAGATATCGATATGGAAGATGCGCAGAACATGGCCGCGTTGCTTGCCCAGTTCCTGCAGGATATGCAGGCGATGGCCAAGGATTCGGAGAAGAAGCCCGGCGAGTGGGGATTTACGTTGCCGGATAACAATATTCTGCAACAGTTGGCCGCCGACGCCGGCATGGAGAAGAACAAACTTGCCGCGCTGCTGCAACAGTCGGAAGCGCAAAACGGCGTTTTTGATCTGCGCAACTTTCTCACCACCCTGACCAGGCACTTCGAGGAACGCGGGAAAGACGTGGCGGTGACGGTGCCGGAAACAGACCTGCCGTTTCTTGAAACCCTTCTCTCAAAGCTGGGTGTGCCGGTTGAGCAGATCGTCGATGTGGCGGACAAGGGTGCCACCGGTGACGGCAAGCTTGATCTGGCCGCATTTCTCGAAGGCCTGCGGGCCGTGAAGGACAACAACCAGCCTGTTACCCTGACCGATCTCGATAAGGCCCAGTTGCAGGATATCCTTGCCAAGGCGGGTGTCTCCGAGGCCCTGCAAAATCGGCTGTTGCCGCAGCAGGATACCGGGACCCCCTTCAGCCTGGCCAGGTTGCGCGAGATGTTGCAGCAGGGTATCGCCAACGTCAAGGAAAGCCGGCCCAAGCTTGATCTCCCCGCGTTTTTGAACAATCTGCAGCAGGTCTTTACCGAGGCGAAATTCAACGACCAGAATGTCGGTTGGACGCCGGCGGTACAGGCGGCGGTTACCTCCGCCTATGAGGAGCTGTTGAAGAGCGTCGATCTTGCCAAGATCCAGGTAAAAATTGCCCAGGGCCCCGGAAAGCCGCAGACCATGACTGTGGAAGACGATGGGACTGTCGACCTGCATGGCTTGGCCGACGCCGATGCCTCCGCTGAGGGGCAAATATCCGCCTCCGTCGCGGACGGGAACGCGGAAAACGGGGAGATGGGAGCAGGCCAGGAACGCTTCCCGGCTTCCTCCGAGAGCGCGCCGGCGGGCATGAGTCAGGAAAGCCATGCGGCAGCAGCCGCCGCTGCCGGCCGCCATACCGGTTCCGCGCAGCAGATGGCCGTTACCCCCGGCCGGGAAGCCGCCCCGGCTCCCCAGATGCCCCCGGGCCTTGCCCAGCAGACCTTTCATAACATCTCCAACGGGGTCCTGAACGGTCTTAAAAACAACGAGCACCATCTTGTTCTTCGCCTCTATCCCCGCGAGTTGGGTGAGGTGAAGGTTGAGATGACGGTGCGGGATCAGAACGTCACTCTCTCCTTTGCCATGGAAAATCATCGGGTCAAGGAAACCCTGGAGAGCAACATGCAACAGTTTCAGGACAACTTGGCGCGGCAGGGCTTCAATCTGCAGGGATGCGAGGTTTCGGTCAATCAGCAGCAGGATGACGCCAACGGTGCCTGGCAGTTTTTCGAGCAGGCGCGTCAACAGGGGAAGGGCCGAGTTGTCAGGGAAACCCTTGCCGACCTGCCGGCGGAAGCGATGTATATCAGACCAGTGAATGACTCCGTCCGTGAAGGCGGGATCAGTCTGTTTATTTGATCGGGAGGATGAACGATGGCGGTTGCAGGCATTAGCAATAATCTACCGATGGCGGAGGAGTACAACGCCTTCAAGCCCGTCGGCGACAAAGAGTTGGACCGGAGCGATTTCATGACGCTCTTCATCACCCAGATGAAGTATCAGGACCCGATGAAGCCCATGGACAGCTATGAGATGGCCTCGCAGCTGGCCCAGTTCAGCAACATGGAAGCGACCATGAAGATGAGCGACAACATGGAAAAGATGCTGGAGTATCAGACCTCGCAGAACAATCTGCAGTTGCTGAGCCTGATCGACAACGATGTTCAGTTCTATGGCAACAAGATCGGCGTCAACGACGGCCAGGTCGCCGCCACCGAGTTTACCCTCACCGAAACCGCAGAGGTCTGCTCGGTGGATATCTATGACGCCAGCGGGCATATGGTGCGCAACATCAATATGAGTGCAACCGCCGCCGGCACCTATGAGCTTGGCTGGGACGGCAAGGACGGCCACGGCGAGGTGGTTCCGGACGGCGCCTATTCCTACAAGGTAAACGCCTTTAATGCCGCCGGCCAGGAGATTGAGGTCGATTCTCGCACCACCGGCCATGTCACCGGGCTTGACTACAGTTCAGGAAAGGCGACGTTGACCATTGACAATCACATCAATGCCAGTGTCGCGGAAATACTCAAGGTTATGTAATTCTTCTTCGGAGCAGGAAAACGTTGTCGAAAAGACAATATATCAGGAGGTAAGTTATGGGTATCGCAAGTTCTCTCTATTCAAGCATCAGCGGTCTGAACACCATGGGTAACTCCATGGGCGTCCTCGGTGATAACGTTGCCAACGTCAACACCATCGCCTTCAAGTCCAGTCGCGCCACCTTTCAGGATGTACTCTCGCAGTCGGTTTCAACCGCGGCCGGTTCCGCCCAGGTGGGACGCGGTGTTACCCTGAGTACCGTGGATGGCCTCTTCGCCCAGGGCTCTTTCGAGAGTACCTCCACCGCCACCGATCTTGCCATCGGCGGGCAGGGTTTCTTCATGCTGCGCGCCTCCGAGAACTCCTCGGCCGATATGTACAGCCGGGCCGGTGAGTTCCGTTTTGACCAGCAAGGCAATCTGGTCAACCCGGTCGGCCATTTCGTGCAGGGCTGGTCGATCAACTCCAACACCGGTGAGGCGCAGGGTACCATCGGCGACATCAATCTCGGCAAGAGTACGCCGCCTGTTTCCTCGACCGGTATCGAGATCATCGTCAACCTCGACTCCCGCGAGCCCAACGAGACCAACGAGCAGCGGTTGTATGACGCCTGGGACGGCACCAACGCCTCCTCGGTCAACCCCAGCGAACCCATCGACAGCAGCAACTATGAATATACCAGTGCCATCAAGGTATACGACTCCAAGGGCGCCAGTCACGACCTCACCGTCTATTTCGACCGAACCACCAACGACAACGAGTGGGAATTTCTGGTCACCTGTGAGCCGTCCGAGGACCTGCGGTACCTGACCAGCCAGGAACAGATCGTCTATGCCCCCAACACCACCTTCAACTACGAAGAGCATCGTGGCGCCGGCGCATTGATGTATGGCGTGATCAATTTCACCACCGCCGGTGATATCAACAAGATCTCCGCCTGGAAAGTGCCGCCCGACGGCTCGGTCGATATCTCCCAGGACGACAACCGGCTTTTCCTGAGCCCCACGGACCGCTATTACTCCTTCGAGGCCAACTTTACCGGCGCTTCCACCAATCAGGCGATCGAAATCAATCTCGGCGCGGTGTATGGCGGCAGTTCCAACCCGCAGTACCAGGTGCTGGTCAGTGACGCCGGCGCATTCGACAGCCTGGGGATGAGTGATGCCATCACCAAGGAAACCCTGTGGAGCAGCGTGTACGATCGAAGCGCCAACCAGATGAGCAACGGCGATACCTTCTTCATCACCGGCTTCAACCATGACGGCGTTGAGAAATCCTTCCGATACACCGTTGACGCCACGCAAAAGGTGGGCGATTTCCTCACCAAACTCGGCGCCGCCTTTGGCGGCACGGCCACCATTGATGGCGAGGGGCGGTTGCGTCTCTCCGATAACAGCGGCGGTTCTTCCGGCATGTACATCGATAGCATGTCCGTTGCCTCGGCCAATGGCGCAAATCCGTTCGGTACCGGTTCAACCATTGCCAATATGTGGTCGATAACCAGTGGCGAGTTTGTTGCCTCCGACGGTACCACCCCTATCACCAACACCAGCACCCTGTTGACCGATGTCTACGACAGCAACCAGCGCCGGTTAGTGATCGGTGATCAGTTGACCTTCGACGGCAATGATACGGCCGGTAACCCTGTTGGCGCCACCATTTTCACGGTCACCGCCACCACCACCGTGCAGAGCCTGCTCAACACTTTGTCCTCGACCTATTCGGCCGCGCCTGGCGATGCCAATGCCTATATCAATTCGGACGGATCGTTGCGGGTTATCGACAACACCCTGGGCGGATTGCTGGCCCCGTCCTTTACCTCGAACGTGGGCACGGCATCGTTCCCGTTCGGACCCTCGCCTTCAACCTATCTTGATGGCGCCACAACCCCGGCCATGACCGACGGCAGCACTGCTCTCGCGGCCACTGGCGCGTCCCTGCTCACCAACCTTCAGGACGTTGGCGGCGATTATCTGGCCCCCGGCGATAAACTCATCTTTTCCGGCACGAATACAGCTGGCGCCGGGGTGGGTGGGCCATTTGAATACACGGTCACCGACGGCGCCACCCTGAACGATCTTCTGTCCTTCATTGATGGTATCTTTGATACCGGTGGGCTCTTGAATTTGACCGTGACCGGTCTTGGCGAAATCTTGGTCGATGGTGTCGGTGCTTCCCCGGTGTCGATCACCATCGCCACCACCCCCGTCGTCGAAGCGAATCCCATCGGCGTTTTTTCGCAGCAGGATCTCCAGACCGGCCAGGTCGACATCTCTTCCGCCAAGACCTCGATTGTTTCCCCCGGCCGCGCCCTGACCACCGATTCCGGTGAGCCGCCGGTGGTGACGGCCGGCAGTACCTGGAATACCGTCTATGCCGACCCCAACGTGGCGGGACCTGCCTCCTCGGGTAATATCAAGCTCAAGGGCTATCGTGGCGACGGCAACTATGTGGAGGTGGACTACACCATCGCCCCCACCGAGACGATTCAGGATCTGCTTGACGCCATCGAAGATAAATTCGAAGCCGATGCCACCATCGATGATTCCGGCCGTCTTGTACTCCGGGATTGGGCGGCGGAAAGCACCTACGGCAGCGCCGGCAGCCAGTTGCAGGTTACCGATATCGACTATACCGGGCTTGACGCCATCTTCGGACCCACCGATATCTCCTTTGAGCGGATCATCGGTTCCAGCCAGGAAGACGGCAGCAAGGTGGGCAGCACCATAAGCTCCATCTTCGAGACCGAGGCGCTGGCCTCCACCCAGTACGCCAACGCATCCACCACCATCTTCCAGGATCAGAACGGCTACGCGGCCGGCTTCCTGCAGTCGGTATCCGTGGACACCGACGGCGTCATCACCGGCCATTACTCAAACGGCCAGGTCCTTGAGAAGGCACAGGTCGCGCTGGCGAGCTTCAACAACCTGGCCGGGCTCAAGAAAGAGGGCGGCAATATCTTCCGCGAGACCACCGATTCCGGCGCCCCGGTTACCGGCGCCCCCGGCTCCAACGGCCTCGGTTCCATCGCCCCCAACGCCCTGGAACAATCCAACGTCGATCTCGGCAACGAGTTCGTAAAACTGATCACCACCCAGCGTGGTTTCCAGGCCAACTCGAAGATCATCACCACCACCGATGAGATGCTGGCCGATCTGATCAACATTAAGCGTTAACCGATGACATAACTACCTCCGAAGGGAGCCGGGCAGCTCGCAAGGGTTGCCCGGCTTTTTTTGTGCGCGGGTATTTTTTGTGCACCCCGCCGGGAATTGACTTGCCATCCCGGCCTGTTTTGATGGATCTTGAAAGGGGTGTGCTGTTCTGATACTTTTCGGGTTTGCAAGGGAGGAGGCGAGATGCGGATTGATTGGGCCTATCTTCGCAAGGGTTGAACCTCCTGCCAAAAGGCTCTGGAGGTTCTTGAGCGCGGGCAGGTGGCGGTCGGCGAGGTGGTTGACGCCCGCACGGCGCGGCTGGATGCCGCAGCGGCGTGGGCTCTGTTGCAAAACGTTAGCAGGATCACGGTTGCCAAGGGGAAGAAATACACGACATGGAACCCCCGGCAGGACAACCGTGAGGATATCCTGCGGCAGGTGATGGGGCCGAGCGGTAACCTTCGCGCCCCGGCCTGTCGGGTCGGCACGGAGTTCGTTGTCGGCTTTAATGAGGAATTGTACGGGAAATTTTTTTCTGAAAAGAGCAAAGAGGGGGTCTGAGGTGATGCGGAGAAAGTATCTGATAGCGGCGGTTCTGGTCGGGTTCTTGTGTATCGGCTGCGGCCGGGAAGACAGCCAGCAGGCGGGTGAGGAGCAAAAAAGCGCTCCGGTAGCGCAGGTGCAGGTGCAAGAGCAGGAGCAGATGTTTACGCAGGAGACGATGGACAAGATCAATCAGGTTGCCGGCCCCGCGCTTGAGAAGGCGGAGAAGGACACCGGCGAGGTCGCCGCCACGGTTGCGGCCAAGGTCGAGGCGGCTCGGAAGCAGACCGGGGAGTTCGCCACGGCGCTCAAGGAGGAGTCGGCACCGGTGATGAAAAAAACCGGCGCCGCGCTCGTCGTTGCCGGTGAAAAGATGCAGCAGGCGGCCGATGCACTGAGCGCGCCAGAGACCGTGGTGCTCGACAACAAGAACGGCAAGGTCACCCTCCCGCATCGCCAGCATGGGAAGGCATTGGGCTGCGCCGCCTGTCATGGCGACAAGGCGCCCGGCGCCATGGCGCTCGGGAAGGATAAGGCGCATGCCCTCTGCAAGGGCTGCCACAAAGAGAAGGGTACGGGGCCGACGGCGTGCACCGGCTGTCATGAGAAGAAAAAACCGGCGGCGGGAGTGGAGGGCTGCTGAGAGGCTCGGCGGGTGGCGCGCACAAAAAAAAGCAGGGTCGTTAACCGACCCTGCTCTCTTCGGGAGTAGCCTCACTCAAAGTATACGTTGCGTTGTGGCCGCCGTTTTATTAGTAAGGTTAGGCTCTCCCTCGTTAAGATCAGCCTATCATTCCGTTGTTGGATAAGTAAAGCGCCAGAGCCTAAAAAATAAATTTATTTTGATAATCCGTTTGATTGCAAGCTGTTAGCCATGGATTTTTTCTGCACATCCGTACATGCATTGGGGGATAAGGATGGAAAAGGTCGTGATTTTCACTTTTGTCGGGGAATTGCCCTGTTTTGCCCACGCCTTGCTCAACGGTCTGGATATGAAGGAGCGGGGCTGGGATGTGAAGCTGGTCATCGAGGGCGCCGCTACCCGGTTGATCAAGGAACTGGCCGACCCGGAGAAGCCGTTTGCGTCGTTGTATGCCAAGGCGAAGAAGGCCGGCCTGATTGACGGCGTTTGCCGGGCCTGCGCCAAGATGATGGGGACGCTGGCGGCGGCCGAAGAGCAGGGGTTGCCGCTTCGTGACGAAATGCACGGCCATCCCGCCATGGCCGGCTACAGCGAGGCCGGCTATCGTATCATCACCATGTGAAAGGGGTTGGCAATGAATGTTGCGATCATCAAGCCGCTGCTCTACTGGGGCGGGGTGGGTGCTTTTCTGTTCCTCGAATTGCGGGCCAGCTACCGGCCGGACACGGTTTCCAAGCGAGAACGCTGGCTCGCCAACCTGCCACTTTCCATTTTGAACGGGGTTCTCTATCATGTTCTATTTGCCGGGGCCATCACCATGCTGCTGGTGGCAACCGGCCGCAATGAGTTTGGCCTGCTGAATCTCGTCGATCTGCCTTTCCCCCTCAAGGCGGTGCTGGGTGTTCTGCTGCTCGATTTCAGCATCTATCTCTGGCATCTGCTCAACCATGTGGTGCCGTTGCTCTGGCGTTTCCATCGTGTCCATCACTGCGACATGAACATGGACGTCTCAACCGCCAACCGGTTTCATCCCGGTGAGATTCTCCTCTCCGGGCTGGTGCGTCTGGCGGTGATCCATGTTTTTGGCATCCCGATCTTCTCCTACCTGCTGTTTGAGATCCTGGTCAACCTCGCTATCCAGTTCCATCACAGTTCGATCCGGATCAATCATTCCTTCGAGCGGCTCTGGGCGCTACTCTTCGTGCCGCCATTTCTGCACCGCATCCATCATTCGGTGAAGATTCGCGAGCGCGACGCCAACTATGGGGTCATCTGTTCCATCTGGGATAGGGCGTTGGGCACCCTGGTGACCGATGTCGACCAGGAGGGCATTATCATCGGCATCGGCTCCCATCGCGAGTTTGAAAAACTCGGGTTCTGGCGCTTGCTGCTGCTGCCGTTCACCCGCGCCAGCTCCTGAGGTTAGCGGATGCGGTGCAGGATGTCTTCCTCCAGGGCGGTCTGGCCGCGGAGGATGTCGCCGGTGGCAGTGGCGAGGGAGGCGAGCAGGGTGGGGTCTTGGGCGAGGATGTGGCGGCAGTTGTAGTTGAGGCAGAACATCGGTTTGGGGGAAAGGGTGCAGCCGGTTTGGCCGTTGAGGAACAGGCATTCCACCTCATCCTCGCGCTGGCGGGCGACCTCGTGTCCCTGCAGCAGGTTGATCAGTAGCAGCACCGCGTCCGTTTCGTTGGCCATGTAGGCGCTGCAACAGCCGCCGTTGGCGCGGCAGCCGCATTGGGTGCAGCATTCCCCCATCTTGAGCGCGGCCATCTTGTCCGCAAGCGCCTGGCTCAGGCCGCTCAACGTGGCCAGTTGCGCGCAAATGGCCGGGTCGGCCAGCAGGGCTTTGCCGTGCTGTTCATACAGGCTCCGGGCCAGGGCGATCTTGGTCGCCACGGTGCCGAAGTAGAGTTGCTGGCGATTCAGCATTGGCCGGTCCTGAGCAAAACCCAGAGGCACCAGTTGTCGCCGCGGGTCCGCTCCAGCATGCGGAGCCCCTTGTCCGGCAGGGCGGCGAGCAGTTCTTCCTCCATGCCGCTGATGAATCCCGAGATGATATACAGGTTGCCCTGCCAGAACGCCTTGTTCTGAAAGAGTTGCCTCAGAAGATCCCGGTAGAGGTTGGCCACCACCAGGTCGACCTTGGTGTCCGGTAGTCCTTTGAGCAGATCGCGTTGTTCGACGACGATTCTATTCCCCACCCCGTTTCGCTCCGCGTTTTTGCCGGTCAGCTCGCAGGCCAGGGAGTTGTAGTCCACCGCCGTGATTTTCTTAACCCCGCGCATCGCGGCGGCGATGCCGAGGAGGCCGGTGCCGCAGCCCAGGTCGAGCATGGTGTTGATCGCAAGCTCGGGGGCGCTCAGGTATTTGAGCAGCATCGCCAGGCACATGCGGGTGGTGGGGTGAAAGCCGGAGCCGAAGATGACGCTGGGGTCCAGGCGGATATCGGCCGGGGTTTTCTCCCAGATCGGCGCCACGGTGAGATCGTCGATTGCGAAGGCGGTGATGGCGTGGCCCGCTTCCCAGTCGCTGTAATCCAGATCCGCCTGGTAGAAGATCGTGCCGTTGTGCTGCCGGCACAGTTCTTCCACCAGTTGCTGCTTGTCGTGGTGGAAGAAGAGGATCGGCTTGCCGTCCTCCAGCCAGCCGCCGATGAAGTCGGGGTCGGTGATCTCCGGCAGCAGGTCCATCGCCAGATGATAGACATACAGCCGCTGGTAGCGGTCATGGGGAGGACGGAGCATCGGCTATCCTTCGATGATGATGTCGGCCAAACGCCGTTTGGGAACGTGGTGGACGCGGTCCGGCGTGCGCCAGTAACGGATGTCGTCGTTTGTGCCGGCTTCCTCGATGCAGACCTCTTCCCTGGGTCGGCCGAGGGCGATGACCAGCAGGATTTGCAGCTGGTCGGGCAGGTTGATGGCTTGGTGCAGCTTGCCGGAGATGGAAGCGATGCGGCAGCCGGCGAGGCCGATCTCCGTGGCGCCGAGGAGGATGTTCTGGCTGGCGATGCCGAGGTCGCAGGCCGCCTCGGCGGCGATCTCGGTGTCGAGCAGGCAGACGATATAGGCGGCCGGGCGCTCGCCTGCCGCAGGGCCGGGCCATTCCGGGAGATAGCCGGCCCAGCCGAGATGGGGGAAGATCGCCGCGTTCTTCTCAGGGGTGCAGGCGACCAGGTATTTCAGCGGTTGCAGGTTCTTGGCCGAACCGCTTAAGCGGGCGAGATCGATGAGCCGGTGGAGGGTCTCGCTGGAAACGGGCTCATCCTCGCGAAAGCGGCGGCAGGAGCGGGTGGCGTGGACCAGTTGCGCAAGGTTCATGGCGTTTCCTCTGTGTCGGTGAAAGCGGCAACAGCGCGGGCCCCGGCGCAGGGGCTACTGATCCGACTTGAGTACCGCCAGGAAGGCGCGCTGGGGGATATCGACGTTGCCCACCGTCTTCATCCGCTTCTTGCCCGCCTTCTGCTTTTCGAGCAGCTTGCGTTTCCGGCTGATGTCGCCGCCGTAACACTTGGCGAGAACGTCCTTCCGGAGGGCGGCGATGGTGGTGCGGGCGATGACGGTGCCGCCGATGGCCCCCTGGATGGCGATCTTGAACATCTGCCGGGGAATCTCTTCCTTCAACTTCTCGCAGGCGTTCAGCCCCCGGGCGCGGGCGTTGGCGCGGTGGACCAGCTGCGACAGCGCGTCAACCTTCTCGCCGTTGACCAGGATGTCGAGCTTGACCAGATCGCTGGGCCGGTAATCGATGAGCTCGTAATCGAAGGAGCCGTACCCCTGCGTCACCGATTTCAGCCGGTCGTAGAAGTCGTAGATCACCTCGGCCAGCGGCAGTTCGCAGGTGAATTCGATCCGCCCCGGCATCGGGTAATGGTAGTGGGTGTTCTCGCCGCGCCGTTCCATGCAGAGGGTCATCACCGTGCCCATGTAGCGCTCGGGGATCAGGATGGTCGCCTTGATGTACGGCTCCTCGGTGCGGACGATGGAGCCGGGATCGGGGAAATAGGCCGGGTTGTCCACCTCGATCATGGTCTGGTCGGCTAGGTAGAAATGGTAGTTGACCGACGGCA
>Ga0224510_10001717_pt1 | contig 13962 bp, 10 predicted proteins | sample SF_May12_sed_USG_FD_170161 | JGI IMG/M metagenome (GOLD analysis project Ga0224510, IMG submission 170161) | Sediment microbial communities from San Francisco Bay, California, United States - SF_May12_sed_USGS_4_1 | ecosystem: Environmental > Aquatic > Marine > Sediment | place: USA: California... | reverse complement strand
CGGATTGCCGCCCGTGATGCGAGTCCGCAGCACCGTTGCGTAGTCGGTCCGGTTGGCCTCGTAGGTGGCCGCGATGCCGGTCTTTTCGGTGAACGCTGTGAGCACGGCCTGGAACGCCGTCTCTTCTGCTCCGCCCCACAGCGACGTGACCACAATCGATCCATCGCCGTCGGGGACGTCGCCACCGCCGCCGCCACCGCTACCGCTGGGGCTGGGGCTCGTGCTCGCCGTCGAGCACGCGCCGAGCGCGAGCGCTGCGATCAGCGCCGGCGCGAGTAGACGAAATTTCCGCATGGGTTCCTCCTATTGACGCCGGGCTTACCCGACGAGTGCCTGCTCCGTCTCCGGGTCGAAGACGTGCAGCATGTCGAGCGGGACTCCCAACTCGATCTGGTCGCCAGCCCGAGCACGGGTTCCCGACCCTCGGTGCGGGTAGTGGCGAAATTCATTAAGGGTGCGCGAGACATCGGCGTAACGCCTGCCATCAGCGATCTGCAGACCGAAGTCGCGGACCGCGATCACAATCGGCGCCGCAGCGCTTGAAGACGGGGTCAAGGGGACTGTGGCTATCTCGCGCCCTCTGGGAGGCGGGTCGACCGCAACACGGGCCTGATTGGCGCCGGCGGTTCCGCTCCGTCAGGTAGCCCATGATAGCCGTCTGGCAGCCCTCGGGCAAACCACCGCGAGCGACTGGCCCCGCTCAGCGATCCTTGGGAGAAGTCTCCAGCCCCCAGAGGTCCCCGACGGTGAACCCCTCAGGGAACGGGTCCTCCGGATCCACCTCGAACTGCGTCCGGCCGGTGATCCAGGCGCTGCCGGTGAGCTGCGGCACGACCGCCCGATACGGCCCCACGGTCGTCTCGCGCAGAAGGCGACCGGTCCATGCGGTGCCCATGATCCCCTCGTGGACATAGTCCTGGCCGATCCCCAGCTTTCCGCGCGCGTGCAGCACGGCCATCCGGGCGCAGGTGCCGGTGCCGCACGGGGATCGGTCCAGCACGCCGGTGAACGACTCGGGGCGCGACCAATCGAGGGTGCCCGACGAGACGACGACGGTGTTCTTGCCGTGTGCGCCGGGCAGGGTGGGCGGCGCGGTCAGCTCGATGATGCTGATGCCGGCGATCTCCGGATGATCGGGGTGCGCCACCGGGATCTGCTCGCGCGCCGCGGCCTTGACCATCTCGCCGAGCCGCACGATGTCGCGCCCCTCGTCCGGCGTGAGCTGCAATCCGAGCGCCGAGGCATCGACGATGGCGTAGAACATCCCACCCCAGGCCACGTCCACCTTCACCCGTCCAATCCCCGGCACCTCCACCGGTGCGTTCAACTCGATCGCGAAGGCGGGCACGTTCTCGAAGGTGATGGAGGTCGCCTTGCCGTCGCGCACGTCCGCGCGCACCCGGATCAACCCCGCGGGCGCCTCCAGCGTCAGTTGGGTGATCGGCTCGGTCACCGGGACCAGCCCCTCGGCGATGAGCACGGTCGCGGTGCAGATCGTGTTGGACCCGCTCATCGGCGGGTACTCGGCCTGCTCCATGATCACGAAGCCGGCATCGGCCTGCAGGTCGGTGGGAGGCAGGATCACGTTGGCGCAGAGTGCCGGGTAGCCGCGGGGCTCGCGAAGCATCAACTGGCGAAGCCGATCCCCCTGCTCGGCCAGGTGGTTGCGCTTCTCGAGCATGGTCGCGCCAGGCACGTCGTGGACGCCGCCGATGATCACCCGCCCCGGCTCACCACCGGCGTGGGCGTCGACCGCCGTGATGATCGGATCCAGTCGCACAGGGCCAAGTGTGGCACGGCCTTCGTACTGCGGGGCCAGGTCACGGGACGGCGGACACGATCTCCGTCACGAAAGGATGCTGGCCGAGCAGCGGGTGGTCGACCGGCGAACCATGGAGGGAGGGGTACTCGGGAATCGGTCCCTCGATGACGTACAGCATCTGCGTTCGCGCATACAGCCAGTGCCCGCCGAACCACCCGATACCCAGGTAGCGGACCTCCTTGTCGTCGACCGTGATCTCGACTCACTCCTGCGCCGGGAACTGGTCCGCCATGTACGTGTCCAGGAGCACCTGCGCACGGCACCCCGGAACATAGAACACGCGAACCGATTCGTTGGTCTCCCAGCTTGCCTCCGCGGTCCCGATGGAGCTCATGTCGACGTGGCACGCGCGCTGGCCAGCCGCTCCGCCGCGGACCTCGCCGGGTCCACCCCGTAATCACGCACCGATGCTTTCACCGTGGTGGCCCCGGCCACGCGGTCGGGCAGCTTGCCCTCGAGCCACGGCCACGCGTCCGGATCGGGCGTCGCGCCGGGGACCAGGGCGGGCGCCGAGGCCCCGGGGCTGGGAGTCACCTGCGCGGAGGGGGAGGACGCATCAGCGCCAATCCCGATACCGTATGCGGCACCCGTCCCCACGGCGAACGCAGCGGCCGCCAACACGACCAGCACCGGCCAGCCGACCTGCGCCCCCGTGCTCGGAGCGCTCTCCATCACGAGGCCACGGTCGTACTCGCCCGCAACCTCTCGTGCAGCATCCATCGGCGCATCCTCCGGGGCCGCGTCGTGCCGGCTCACCTTCATCGACCCTGCCGAGAGGCGCTAGGGCCGATGGAACTCATCTGCCGGGACGGGCGCGGAACTGCGCTAGCATCGGTTCGTGTCCGAAATGAGCGACCTGCTGGATGCTGCGGAGGCGCTCGGCGCACGTGGCGAACCGATGGCGCTGGCCACCATCGTGGCCACGCGCGGATCCACGTACCGGCGTGCCGGGGCGCGGCTGCTGATCCCGGCCAAGGGCGACCCGGTCGGCAACATCAGTGGCGGCTGCCTGGAGGGGGATGTGGCACGCATCGGTCGCGAAGTGATCGCCTCCGGGGTTCCGCGCTTGGTCGAATTCGATCTAACCGCCGATGACGACGCGGTGTGGGGCTACGGCCTCGGCTGCAACGGGGCGATGGAGCTGTTCATTGAGCCCACGCCCGGGACGCTCGAGACGGTCGCCGGACTGCGCTCCGGATCGGGTCAGTGCCTGGTGACGCCGCTCACCGGGCCGGACGTCGGCGCCCACCGCTTCGAGACCGATGGCGCCGCGGCCGCGGCGCTGCGCGACGGTTCACCGCGGGTGGAGGAGGTGGCCAGCGAGAGGGTCTTCTTCGAGCCGATGCTTCCGCCATTTCGGCTGGTCGTCTGCGGAGCCGGCCACGACGCGATCCCGCTCGTCCGCCAGGCGGCCGAGCTGGGTTGGCGCGTGGTGGTGGCCGATGTCCGACGCACGCTGCTGAACGCCGAGCGATTCCCCGGGGCCGCGGAGTTCAGTGCGGCCGATCCGGCTCAGGCCGCTGCCACGCTGGCGCCCGACGCGCGTACCGGCGTGGTGTTGATGAGCCACAACTACCTGCGCGACATCGCGTACCTGGGCGCGTTGCTCGATTCGCCGCTCGCCTACCTGGGCGTGCTGGGGCCGCGGGGACGCACGGAGCAGATGCTCGCCGAACTGGGTCGTCCCGAGGTGATGGATCGCCTCCACGCGCCGGCGGGCCTGGATATCGGCGCGGAGGGGCCGGAAGAGGTGGCGCGTGCCATCGTGGCCGAGATCCTCGCGGTCAGTCGTGGGCGCAGGGGTGGCCCGCTGCATGACCGCGCCGCCCCAATCCACGGGAGAGCTCCGGTCTAGGCGACCGGCACTGCCACCGTCTCTTCCAGGCGCTGCAGGAAGGAGGGCGCACCGAGTCTCGTGAAGATCTCGCGTGCCTCGCTGGCGGCAGCCTCAACGTCCTGGCTCTCACCGCCCACGAACTTCACGAAGTCGAGCTCGCACAGCGCAAGGTCGAACCAGGACTCGAGGTCACGCCACTGGCGCATGGCGTCCCGGTAGGCTGCCACCGCTTCCTCTGGCTGGCCGGTGGCCATGGCCACCCCGGCCTGCATGGTTCGCAGATTGGCGTTGATCCAACGCCCGTGGGTCCCGCCAGCTCGAAGCTGCTCCAGCGCTTCCTGCGCCTGCGTGGCGTTGCCGCCCCACAGGGCGGACCGGGCGGCGTTCGGCAGTTCCCAGGGGCCGATGACCGGGGCGAGGCGCAGGGCAGACGATGTCTCCGCGTAGGCCTCCCCGAAACGTCCCTCGTAGAATGCGATCCATCCACGGGTCGCGTGCAGCGCGGCGAAGAGCAGCGGTTCGTCGCTGGCCTGGCTGAATGCCTCGGCGCGGGCGAGCATGGTGTCGAACGGACGTCCGCGAAGGGCCGCCTGGGTGCTTGCGTACATGTCAACCTGGAAGCGGTCCGAGGGAGCGAGATCCGTGGCGGTCAGGTCGGCGATGATTGCATCGGCGCTGTCCCATTGGCCGATGCGGACTGCGTTCTCGCAGGCGTTGGCGCCCATGGTGGTCATGTACTCCACCAGGCCGGAACGCTTCGCGTCCTCGTACCCCTCGGCGGCGATCCGCCAGGCCCCCGTGGGATCTTCCGCGAAAAGCACGCTGCTCAGGTTGATCCGGGCGCGGAGGACGGCGGACGACAGGCCGTATGACCTGCCCATCTCGAGCGCTCCAGACAGTCCGGCCACCGATTCCCGGACCCGGCCGGAGTAGCCGAGGGCTGTGGCTCGCGTGATGAGCAGGTCCACGATCTCCGGGACCATGTCCAGCCGTTCAGCCAGCGGCAGGGCGCGATCGCACCACTCGACCGCCGGAGCGTGATCGCCGTGAAGCATGTAAGCGCGTGCCAGAGCCGCCCATACCAGGACAACGCTCGCGTCCTCCTCGAGCACGGACAGGGTGGGCAGCGCGGCACTGATCTCGTCGATCGCGGCTGAGTACTGACCGACCGTTGACAGGATCCTCCCCAGGCCGGCGATCGCGCGGGCTTCGCTGGGCTTGTTCCCCGCCTCCACCGCGGCGGTCATGGCCCGCCGGAAGTAGCTCTCGGCCGCCTCGTATCTGCCGGCCCTGCCGGCCGCGTCGCCCGCCTGCCGCAGCAGCTCCGACTGCGTCACCTGGTCGGCGGTGACCTCCAGCGAGAGCTCGAGGAAGCGGACCGCCTGCTCGTGTGAGCCGAGCCCGGTGGCTCGCGCCGCCGCCGCCTCGAGCAATGCGGCGGCGTGCTTCCGTATCTCATCGGCGTCCAGGTCATCGGGCGCACTGCGGTAGGCATCGAGATAGTGCGAGGCCGTGGCGCCGATGATCTCGTCGTCCTTGAGCGACTCGAAATGCTCGCCGGCTGCGAGATGCACTACCTTGCGATCGCGCTTGGTGAGGGTGCCGTAGGCGACGTCGCGGACCAGCGCCTGCACGAAGCCGTACTGGCCGCGCTCCGGTGACGTGGGATCCGTGTTGAGCGTGAGCAGCTCGCGCCGGACGAGCGTATGGAGGCGGCTCTCGAGGTCGTCGCGCTGCGCGGTTATCGCCTGGAGCCCGGCGACCGTGAAGGTCTGGCCAAGCACCGATGCGTACTGCAGCAGGGACCGATCGGTCGCGTCCAGGGCATCGAGTCGCGCTGCAATCAGCGCGTGCAGGGTGGCCGGCACCGCGAGTGTGCTCAGGTCGCCGACCGGCCGGTAGGTCCCGTCGTGCTGCTCGAGACGGCCGTCCTGCAGCAGCATGCGTATGGTCTCGACCGCGTACAGCGGGATCCCTTCGGCGCGGGCCACGATCTGGGCCACGGTTGGTTCCGGCAGACCGGGCACCAGGCTGGCGAGGATCTCCCGGATCACCTCGTCGGTAAGCGGCTCGAGCTCGAGGCTGGTGAAGCTTCGCTGGCCGGCGCCCCAGGTCGGCCGGCGTTCCAGCAGTTCGGGTCGGGCCAGGGTTACGATGTAGATGGCATGGCCGCGGCTCCATTCGAGCATGTGGTCGATGAAGTCGAGCTGGCCCGGATCGGCCCAATGCAGGTCCTCGAAGACCATGACCGTGGTGAGGTCGCCCGCCACGCGTTCGAAAAAGGTTCGCCAGGCGGGGAAGAGGTCATCGGGCATCGGGGCGTCGGTGGCGGCCATCCCGAGCAGCTGCTCAAGCCTGGGTGCCATCCAGCGCCGCTCCGCCTCGTCGGCGACGTAGGTCTCGAGCGCCTGCGCCAGCTTGGCCCGCGTCGTGACGGGGTCGTCCAGCTCCAGCAGGCCGACCCGGCTGCGCACCATCTCGGCTAGACCCCAGAAGCTGATCCCCTCCCCGTAGGCCGGCGAGCGGCCCTGGTGCCAGCGAACGTCGACGTTGATGCCGTCGATGTACTTCAGGAACTCCCACGCCAGGCGGCTCTTGCCGATTCCGGCCTGCCCGATGATGGACAGCAGCCGGGGGCGCTTCTCGCGGGGAGCCGCGTGGAACAGGTCCTTGATGAGTCGCATCTCGCTGTCCCGACCCGTGAACGGTGCCTCGAGCTGGTCAGCCCGGCCGACCCCGCCGCGCTGAGCCACCACCCGGACTGCGCGGTAGGCGGGCACCGGGCTGGCCTTCCCCTTCAGCTCCTGCTCGGCGATCGGCTCGAAGACGATCGCGCTCTCCGCGCTCTGGCGGGTCGCCTCACCGACGATCACGCTCCCCGGCGGGGCCACCGACTGGAGACGCGAGGCGGTGTTGACCAGGTCGCCGGCGACCATCCCCTGGTTCGAGGCACCCAGTGTCACGGCGGCCTCCCCCGTGAGCACGCCCGCACGGGCGATCAGCTTCTCGCCGTCCCGGCCCAGCCGACCGATCGCGTCGACCAGCTCGAGCGCCGCGCGCACGGCCCGCTCTGCATCGTCCTCGTGCGCCACCGGGGTGCCCCAGACGGCCATCACCGCGTCACCGATGAACTTCTCGACCGTCCCGCCGTAGCGGACGATGATCTCCTGCGCGACGCCGAAGTACTCCGTCAGCTGTTCACGGACGGCCTCGGCGTCGCGTGACTCGGCCATCGTGGTGAAACCGACGAGGTCGACAAAGAGGACGGACACGAGTTTGCGCTCGGCGACCGTGCTTGCCGTGCCAACGTCGGTCGCGGCGTTCGCTCCGTTCGCGGCGTTCGCGAGGGGCGCAGCAGGCGCAGCGGGTGCGGCGGTCACGGTCGCGAGCCGAAAGCCGCACTCGGGGCAGAACTTGGGAGACCCCTCATATGGTTTCGCGCAGGAGGGACAGGCGCTGCCGAGCGCAGCGCCGCACTCGGCGCAAAACTTCTGAGTCAAGCTGAGCGCGGCGACGCCGCAGGTCGGGCACTGCATTGGGGCGACAGGATAGCCCGACTGCGGTCGCTGTGGCTAGGCTTTCTTTGGCTGTCCGGCTACCCGCCGCTGCGGCTCATCTCCACCGTGGAGTTGAGCCGCGCGGTCGAGCAGCTCGGGTCAGGCTTTCCGGACTCGGACGCAGATCTCCTTGTGGGTCGCCTGCCCGGAGATTGGATCAAACGCCATCCGGTTGAGGTCACCGAATGCTGAGCCCTTGCCTCGGGCGACCTTGCCAAATGCCTGGTGGCCGAACCCATGCTGCGCTCCGACAACCTCGGGGTGGATGGCGTTGGTCACCGCCAGCACCGCCCTGGTCGAACCGTATTGCGATTCCACCACCACCTCCTGGCCGTCCGCGAGCCCCAGCTTCTGGGCCGTGGCGGTGTTCATGCGGAGCGGATTCGACCCCTGGATCGCCATGAGCAGCGGGTTGTTGTGCGATCGCGTGTGGGTGTGGCTGGCCTCCTTCCAGTTGATCAGGTAGAGCGGGTACTCGGCGTCCGGCTGCCAGTCCCGCGGCTTGTAGGTCGGCACCGGGTCGACCGGTGTGCCAGTCAGATCGCTCTTATCGGCGAACTTGGCGTTGGCGAACTCGACCTTGCCTGAGGGGGTGAAGAAGCCCCGACGTGGATCCGTGCCTCCGATGGCGTAGCCGATCTGCTTGGGCTTCTTGCCCTCGAGCTTCGGGCCGTCGAGCAGCTTGTCGCCGTCGGTGAACCAGGCCTGATCCGCGATGATGCGCCCGACGGCGACTCCTCCGTCCGCTTCAGGCTTTTCGAAGAGGACCCCGTCCACCACGATCGCCACCTGCTTGCGGCTCGCGTCGTCAGCGGGCTTGTCCCACACGGTCCCGTCCGCGTCCAGGACGAGCTTCGACTTGAGGGCGGCGGCGTACTTCTCGTAGGCCGTGCCCTTCTCGTCGACCCACACCGCACCCGGCAGCGCCTTCATCTCATCCAGCGTCTTGCCTGGCGCGCCGGTCTTCAGCTCGTTCGAGAGCTGCTCCTCGTACCAGGCGGTCAGGCTGACGATCGGTTCCCGCGAGATCGCGCCGATGCTGAAGAAGTCATTGCCGTCCCGGTCCTTGAGGCCGAGTTCGCGGCCCAGGGCGGCGACGAACTCGTACTCCGCCATCTGGCCGAAGATCCCGCCCCGGAAGTCGTACTTGCTGGAGGCCTGGCTCTCGCCGCCGACCACCGGCTGACGGAGTCCGACGGCTGACCAGGTGACCCAGTGGCTGTTGACGTCGTACCGCTCGAGGAAGTGGGTGCCGGGGATGAGGTAGTCAGCCAGGCGTGCGGTCTCGCTCTCACTGGTGTCGACCACCACGAACATCTCGAGCTTCTTCAGGGCGTCCGCGACGTGGGTTGAGCCCGGGCCGGACATGACCAGGTTTTGAAAGACGCACATGCCTGCCTTTGGCGTGTACGGTCCCGAGCCATCAAGCAGACGCTGGAAGCCGCGGCCATAGACACCTGACGAATGGCCCCACGGAAGATCGCTCAGCCCGTCGAAGCGAGGCGCTTCGATCGGCTTCTCCGGCGACGCCTGCGACCACTTCGATCCGCGCTTATCGGGGATGATCATGCCGCCGGGGCGGTCCATCGCACCCACCAGGGCGTTCAGGAGCGCGATCGCGCGCCCACCCTGCACGCCGTTGCTGTGCTGCCCCGGTCCCGACCAAACGTCAACCACCGCGGGCTTGGTGGTGGCGAGATCGTGCGCGATCCGCTCGATCGTCTTGGCGGGCACGGAGGTGATCTCTTCCGCCCACTTTGGCGTGGCGTCCGCCACCAGCCGGCGGTACTCGTTGAATCCGACCGCCCAGTCCTTTACGAACGCCTCGTCGTACAGCCTGTCCCGCACGATGACGTGCCCCAGGGCCAGCGCCAGTGCTCCGTCGGTTGACGGGCGGATGGGGACCCACTCCTGCGCCTTCGCCGCGGTGTCGGACAGATTCGGATCCACCACCACCATGCGCGCCCCGTTCTCGAGGGCCTTGGTGATGATGCGCGGCAGGTGTACCCACTTGATGGCCGAGGTCGGGTTCCAGCCGAACAGGAGGATGTACTTCGATTGGACGAAGTCGGTCAGGGGTCGCTCGTCGCCCATAACCATCTTGAACGAGGCCTTGCGGGCGACGTCGCACAGGTTGGCGTGATTCGAGTAGTTTGGCGTGCCATACAGCGCGCAGAAGTCCTGCTGGGGATGGGTGAACGAGTGGTCCTCGCTCCACCACAGCAGCTCCTCCGGGTGGCCGGCGTCGCGGATGGTCCGCAGCTTGGCGCCTATCTCCTCCACCGCCTGGTTCCAGCTGATCTCCTGCCAACCGGGGTCGATATCGACCCCCTTCTCGGGATTGGTTCGCTTTCGCGGCATGGCCACCCGGTCGGGGTCGTACAGGCTGAAGATGGCGGCGTTTCCCTTGGGGCAGATGGACGAGCCATCCCGCACGCCGATGGCCGGGTCGAAGTTGTCGAAGAAGTCGGTTGAGATGTTCGAGTAGTTGTTCGGGTTCCACGGGTTCGGCTCGATCTTGACGACCTTGCCCTCGACCACGTGTGCGAAGATCCCGCACTGTCCGCCGCAGGCGTTGCAGCACGAAGCGATCCACTCGCCGGCCTCGCGACCATAGCGTCGCTCGAGGGCGGCCGACCCTGGAGATGGCCCCTCGGCGCCACGAACGACCCCCGCCGTGGCCGCCGTAACGGTGGCGCCTGCCGCCCCGCCCCCGACGGCGGACAGCGTCTTGAGGAAGCGGCGTCGGGTGATGTCCTGTTCCATCGTCGTCTCCTCAGTCCTGTGTGGCGGTGGGTGGCAGGTGTCTGGTCATCGGCAAGAAGTAGTCGCCCAGCGCGAAGAGAACCAGGCCGACGGCCCCAATCCCGAATGACAGGATCCATTCCCACGCAGAAGGGAAGTACGAGCTCGCCATGCGCGGATCGGTCACGGACTGCGTGATGCCGCGGATCTCCTCGGGGGAGAGGCCGGGAATGACGATGTTCAACCGCACACCCACGAACCCGATCACCACCGCGCCACAGGCGAGGATGACCGCGCGCGGGTCGCGTCGGAACGGAGTTGCAAGCAGGATCACCGGTACGACAAACCCCACGCCGATCTGCAGGAACCAGAAGACGTACCAGTACGGACCGGCCACGACCAGCTCGAAGCTGGCCACGAAGCCGGGATCGGACCCATAGAGGCCGATCAGCGCCTCGGAGATCTGGAACAGGATGTCGAGGAGCAGGAGCCCCAGTACGATCTTGCCGAGGTCCAGGATCATCGCCCGGTGGGCCTTCCACCCCTGCTGGAAGATTGCGCTGGCGACGACCAGCAGCGCCCCGCCGGACGCCAGCGCTGACACCAGGAAGATGATCGGGAACATGCCCGAGTTCCAGAACGGCCGTGAAGCCAGGACGCCGAACAGGGCACCCACGCCGCCATGGAACATGACGGCGAGCGGGACGCCGATCGTTGCCAGGATGCGGACCCAGCGCATGTCGCGCGTAATGCGGCCTTCACTCGTGTCCCGGCTGCCGATCGACAGCACGCGCGAGACCCATCCCCGCATGCCCGGCACGCGACCGGCGATGACCAGGTCGGAGCGCATCAGGAACCAGAACTCCGCGATCAGCAGCACCAGGTAGAGGGTGTAGAGCCAGATCATCCAGGCCATCGGCGAGGTCGGATTGACGAACACGAAGACGTGCCAGAACCGGTCGATGTGACCGATGTCGAGGCCGATCGTCAGGAGCGCCAGCAGGAGGGTGACGATGGCCGTGAAGACGGCCAGCCGGCCGATCGGCTCGAACCGCTTCATCCCGAAGACGTACACCAGTGAGGAGAGCAGGAAGGATCCTGCCGAGAGGCCGACGAAATAGATGTACTGGGCGACGTGGAGACCCCAGGGAACGACCGAGCCAAGGTTCGAGGCGTCCGGATGGACGAAGAAACGGACGTAGACAGCCCATAGAAATGGGATCAACCCAAGGATCCCAACCACCCAGAAGGCGCGCTTGAGCGTCATCGTCGTGCCTCCTCAGAGCAGGTAGTAGACGGAGGGCTCGGTGCCGAGCTCCTCCTTGACGCGGACGGCGTTGTGCTCACGCAGGATCGTGGCGACCTCGCTCTCGGGGTCGTCAAGATCACCGAAGATGATCGCGTGGCCCGGGCACGTCTTGGCGCAGGCTGGCCAGCGTCCCGCTTCGCGGTCGTACGTGCCCTGCTCGTCCTGGAGGTGCATGCAGAACTGGCACTTGCGTGCGTTGCCGATGGGGGACTGACCGGGGACGCGCTCCCGATACTGCTTGTACTCGGGCGAAACGTTTTCACCCGCCATTGGCAGCAGGTCGTACTCGTCTCCGAAGTCCGCGTAGCGAGCACCGTATGGGCACGCAGCGAGGCAATACCGGCAACCGATGCAGCGGTCGTAGTCGACCACCACGATCCCGTCGGTCTTCCGCTTGTAGGTCGCATTGACCGGGCAGACCGGGATGCACGGCGGATTCTCGCAGTGGAAGCATGGCTTGGTCATGAAGACCGGCTTGCCAGTAGTCGAGCCTGCGAGCGGCTCCTTGGTGACCACGGTGTAGAAGACGCCCGGCGGCGTCTTGTTCTCGATCTTGCAGGCGATGACGCAGGCCTCACAGCCGACGCAACGCCGCGTGTCGATCACCATCCCCCAATGGTGCTTGCGGACGGGGGCCGTAGCCTCAGCGACCGCGGTGTGGGCGATCGCCGCCCCTACCACCGCGCCTGCGCCGGCTCGCTTGAAGAGGTCGCGACGGGATACGGGGCTTGTGGCCATGGCGCCTCCATCGCCTTCGATCCTTTCGGTCAGCATCGAAGGTGTAGGGGCCGTGTCCTAGGGCCGAATGTCCCAGCCTTCTTGGGACCACCTTCAACTTCTTGTGACCGTCAGGACGGCAGGTCTTCCGGGCGATTGACGTTGGCCAGCGAGCGGGCATCCGGATCAACCCGACGCCACTCCTGCTCGGGGATCCCCTTGGCGTGCAGGAGCTCGAGGAGGCGACCGACCCGATGCTCCTGGTGGTCGAGGAGCCGCGTGGTGACGCGGAGCGCTGCCGGTCGGTAGACGGCGAGCAACGGCTCCATTCCGCGACTCGACTCGATGGCGACCGCATCGGCCTCGGTAACGTCCCGCGCCCGATCGACCAGCAGGCGCAGTAGCGGCTCCTGGAGCCACGGCATGTCGCCGGCTACCACCAGCACCAGCTCGTGCGTGGCCGCGGCCAGCGCCGCCTCGATGCCCGCCAGCGGGCCGCCGTCAGTGACCCGGTCATGGACGATTCGGACTCCCAGAAGCTCGATGGGCAGCGGACGATTCCGGGTCGTCGCCACCACGACCTCGCTGGCCAGCGCAGCGACCGCAGACACGGAGCGCGCCAGCAGGGGGACGCCGTCAACGAGCATGGCCCGTTTGTCCTTGCCCATCCGTCGCCCTGCTCCGCCGGCAATGACCGCCGCAGTCAGACCCACTCGCATGAGCTCTCCTCTGCAGTACCCTCTCCTTGAGAACGACAGAAAGAGAGGGTCCGCCATGAATGACTCCTCGGGTGCCATGAGCGTAGACGCCTGGCTGGCCCGGTTTGCGGCAGAACTGCCGGAAATGGGGGGGTCAGGGCTGAGCGCCGACGACCGCAGCGCGCTGCTCGACCTGGCGCGAGTGGCAGCGCACCGCAGCGAACGGATCGCCGCACCGCTGACCACATTCCTGCTCGGCCTGGCCCTGGCCGGGTCCCCGAGCGAGGAGTGGGCTGCGCGGATAGGCGCGATCGCAACTCGTCTCGATCGCGACTGACACTCGCGCGGCCGGCTCGCGCCACTACCCGCCGATGTAGCTCATCTCGACCTTGGGCAGATCGACGGTCGCGGCCGAGCGGAGTTCGGAATAGCGATCCACCCGTCCGCCCCAGATCGCCCGCAGATTGGCTTCTACGTCGGCATCTGTCGCGCCGTCGCGCAGCATGGCCCTCAGGTCATGCCCACTCGTGGCGAAGAGGCAGGTGTACAGCTGTCCATCGGCGGAGACGCGCGCGCGCGAGCACGCTCCACAGAACGGGCGACTGACCGACGCGATCACCCCGATCTCGCCTGCGCCATCGACGTAGCGGTACCGCTCCGCTACCTCGCCGGCGTGCGCGGGGGGGATCGGCTCCAGCGGGAAGTCAGCACCCACCATGGCAAGAATCTCGGCAGCCGTCACCACTTCGTCGAGCCGCCAGCCGTTCGAGCTGCCGACGTCCATGTACTCGATAAGACGCAACACGTGCCCCGTCCCGCGGAAGCGACGGGCCATCGGAAGCACGGCATGCTCGTTCCAGCCGCGCTTCACCACCATGTTCACCTTGATCGGGCCGAGGCCAGCCGTCTCCGCCGCGTCGATCCCGGCCAGGACGCGGGCGACGGGTACGCCGACATCGTTCATGCGCATGAAGGTCTCATCGTCATCGGCGTCGAGGCTGACGGTCACCCGCCGCAGGCCCCTTGCGGCCAGGGCGGCCGCGTGCTGGGTGAGCAAGACACCGTTGGTGGTCAGGGTCAGGTCGCGCACAGTGGGGATGGCGGCCAGTTGCGCCACGAGATCGGGCAGGCCTCGCCGGACCAACGGCTCGCCGCCGGTGAGCCGCACCTTCTCGACCCCCAGCCGCGTGAAGACCCGCACCAGCCGCGTGATCTCCTCGAAGGTGAGCAGCTCGGCCCGCGGCAGGAAGGCGTGGTCGGCCCCGAAGAACTCGCGA